>Ga0164299_10000317_pt1 | contig 10819 bp, 11 predicted proteins | sample Whisoiple_221_MG_FD_109712 | JGI IMG/M metagenome (GOLD analysis project Ga0164299, IMG submission 109712) | Unamended control soil microbial communities from upstate New York, USA - Whitman soil sample_221_MG | ecosystem: Environmental > Terrestrial > Soil > Agricultural land ...
GCCATCGCCGCGAGCGAGCGTCCGCCCAGAGCCCCGGGCGCCTCGGTGGACGCCAACAACAGGCCCAGAAAGAGGACCGCTGCAAAGCCCGACAAGACAACCCGCTTCAAGGCGAGCAACGTACCCCGCCTTTCTGAGGCTCGGATGAGGTCGCACGTCAGAGGTAGCGACTCTGGCTTGCGCGAGCGTCCTCTCGCCTGACGCCTAGCGTGCGAGCGACTCTTCGTCTTCCGCGATCGTCTCGCGGATCTTCTCCAGCGAGCGCCGGATCAGGCGGGAGACGTGCATCTGCGAGATCCCGATCTGCTGCGCGATCTGCGACTGCGTCAGCCCCTCGAAGAAGCGGAGCTGGAGGATCATCCGCTCGCGTTCGTCCAGCGCTTTGAAGCCCGGCGCGAGCACGGCCCGGTCCTCCGACACCTCGTACTCGTGCTCCTCGGTGCCGATCGACTCGAGCGGGTCGAGGTCGTCGTCCTCGCCTCCCCCACCGCCGACCGATAGCGAGAGCGACGTGTACGCGCGGCCCGACTCGAGCGCCTCCAGCGCTTCCTCCTCTTCGACGCCGGCGGCTTTGGCCAGCTCCGGAATGGTGGGCGAGCGGCCGAACTGCACGGTCAGCTGCTCCATCAGCCGCGACAGCTGGACGTTCAGCTCCTGGAGCCCGCGCGGCACTCGCACCGACCAGCCCTTGTCGCGGAAATGCCGCTTGATCTCGCCGATGATGTTCGGCGTCGCGTACGTCGTCAGCTCGACGCCGCGCTCGAGGTCGAAGCGGTCGATCGCCTTGATCAGCCCGATCGCGCCGATCTGGACGAGATCCTCGAGCTGCTCGCCGCGGTAGGAGTAGCGGCGCGCGAGCGAGCGGACGAGCGACATGTACTGCTCGATCAGCTGCTCCCGCGCCTGGAGATCGCCGTCCTCGTGGTAACGGCGGAGGAGAATCTTGTCGTCGACCCGCGTCATCAGCTCGCCCCCGTGGCCGCTGCCACGTTCTTCGTCAGCTCCACCCACGCGCCGTCGTCGCGCTCGACCACCTGGTGCGTATCGCAGACCGTGTCGAGGACGCGGCGCAGGTCCAGCCCTCCGTCCGCCTCCGCCGCCGGCAGCAGCTCCGGTGCGAAGGGCCCAACCGTGGCTTGCAGCACGCCGTCGTCGGCCGAGAGGGACACGATGAGCTCGTCTGGGTCGTCGCGCAGCGCAAGCAGTGCCTCGATCCCCACCTGCAGGTCCTCGAGGTCGTCGTAGGTGACGTCGAGCCGCAGCGCAAGCCCTCCCGTGACGAGGTGCGCGATCGGCCTGAACTCCTCCTCGGCAGGGATGACGAGCCGGATCTCGTCGGTCGTCATGCTCCCGCGTCCCGCAGCTCTTCGAGGAGATCGCTCTCCCGTCTGGCTGCGGCCTCCTTCCCCGCCTGCACGGCGTGGCGCCAGTCACGGCGCGCCTTGAAGTCGGCCGCCCCAAAGCTGACCCCGGCGGCGAAGCCGGAAACCTTCTGTACCGGCCGCGTGATGGCGAGGCTGACTGCGCGAACCGCAGTGTCGACGCTATCCGCCGCGTCGACGGCGCTGTCCGTGATCCGGTCGACCTTGTCGAGCTGCCCATTCACGCGGTCCACGCTGCCTCCGACCTTGCCGATCACCGGGAAGAGGGACTCCTCGGCTCCCCGGATGAACGAAGAAAGCTGCGTGATGGTTCCGGCCAGGCGGACGAGAAGGTACGCCGTGGTGATTCCGACGGCGAGCAGGAACACGGCCAGGGCAAGCCGCCAGAGATCCCCCCACGTGAATGCTGCAACGAGCATCCTCGACGGATTTTAGTGAGGTCGGGCCGAGGTGATGGTCCCGCAACCCACCACGGCGTCTCCCTCGTACAGCACGGCCGTCTGCCCGGGCGCGACACCGTAGGCAGGCTGCTCGAGCTCGAGCCGGAAGCCGCGCTCCGTCGGCACGACGTTCGCGGGCACCGCAGGCGAGCGATATCGGAGCTTCGCCTCCACCCGCTCGGCTTCGACATAGAGGCGCCCGCGCGCCTCAACGGCCGTGCGACCGAGCGACTCGCGCGGGCCGACGACAACGGTGTTGGTGGACGGGGTCGAGCCGAAGACGTAGAGCGGCTCTGGCGCGGCTAGGCCGAGACCGCGCTGCTGCCCCGCCGTGAAGCGCCAGAAGGCGTCGTGCCGGCCGAGCCCGTTGCCCTCTGCGTCCACGATCGCGCCTTCCTGCGGCTCGAGGCCGTGCCGGCCGAGGAACGCGCGGTAGTCGTCGCCGGCGAGGAAGCACGCCTCCTGGCTGTCGGGCCGGCGCGCGACCGCCAGGCCGGCGCGCTGAGCCTCCGCCCGCGTCGCGTCCTTGTCCTGCTCGCCGAGCGGGAAGCCGACCCGCACGAGGTGGCGCGGATCGAGCGCTGCGAGCATGTAGCTCTGGTCCTTGCGCGCATCCACGGCGCGCGCGAGAAGCGGCACACCGCGGTGAGGCAGGACACGCGCATAGTGGCCGGTGACCAGACGCTCGCACCCGGCCCGCCGGGCGAAGGCGAGCAGCTCGGCGAAGCGAAAGCCGCCGTTGCAGCGGGTGCACGGGTTCGGCGTCAGCCCGCGCGCGTATCCGCGCACGAACGGCGTGACGACCGCGCGCCGGAACTCCTCGCGCAGGTCGAGCGTCACGTGCGGCACGCCGAGCCGGTGGCACGTCTCCCGCGCGGCGATTACACTCTCGGGTGAGCAGCAGGCGCGCTCGGAGTCCGGACCGTCCGGGTCGAGCCACAGCCGCATGGTCACCCCGACGGCGTTCGGCAGCGAACGGAGGAGCGCGACAGCGCTGTCGACGCCGCCGCTCATTGCAACGGCGACCCGCCGCGGGGACGGCGCGGCGTAGAAGACGGGGCCGAGCGCGTTCGCGAGCGCGTCGACCGCGAGGGTCTCTCCGCCGACGGTCGCCGCCTCGAGCAGCGTCAGGCCCGCGACGTCGCGCGCCAGTCCGGGCGCGTCAGCCTCGGCGATGCGATCGCCGTCGACGAGCAGCCGGACGGCGGCCCAGTCACCATTGCGGCTCGAATCTCCGAAGAGCTCGTGCATGCGGTCACCGTAGAGGAAGGTTCGGCCCCGCTACCAAACCGAGCTATGTGATCCTGGTCTCCCAGGTGGGTGCCGTGCCCTAAGCGGCTCGCCGCGGTCGGGACGCCGGCTCCCTTTCACGTAGCGTTGGATCTACATGTTCACTCGGTTCGGGGCGCGGGGCCGAGGTCGGACTGTAGCGCCCGCTACTCGGGCTGTGGGTCGAGCAACCGGATGCCGAGCTCGCGCAACGCGGAGTCCGGGTACGGCGTCGGAGCGCCGGTGAGCGGATCGTTGCCGCTCGCGATCTTGGGGAACGCCGTCACCTGGCGGATGTCGGGCTCGCGCGCGAGCAGCGCGATGAACCGGTCGATACCCATCGCGAAGCCACCGTGCGGCGGCGGGCCCATCTCGAGCGCCTCGAGGAGGAAGCCGAACTTGTCCCGCTGCTCCTCGTCGCCCATCCCCATCACGCGGAAGACCGCCTGCTGCACCTCGGCCTGATGGATCCGGATCGAGCCGGAGCCGAGCTCCCAGCCGTTCCAGATCAGGTCGTAGTGCTGGCCGTGGGCGTGCGCGGGATCGGTCTCGATCCCGTCCTCCTCGCCGGGCACGGGCGCCGTGAACGGGTGGTGCATGAACGTCCAGCCGCCGTACTCCTCGCTCACCTCGAAGAGCGGGAAGTCGGTGACCCAGTGGAAGACGTCGAGGCTGCCGTCGATCAGGTCGAGCTCGCGCGCGAGATGGAGTCGCAGCAGGCCGAGCACGTGCGCGACCACGGGCTCCTCGTCCGCGACGAAGAGCGCCGTCGATCCCTCCGGGACTCCTAACTCCTCGAGCTCGCGCTCGGAGAGGAACTTCGAGATCTGCGAGAGGTTCGCGAGGCCCTTCGCTCCCCACTCCTTCGCGACCTCCTCGAGCCGTGACTGTTCGGCGCGGGAGAACGTCCGCGGCACCACGACGTAGCGCACGCACGGCGCGTTCTTGAAGACGCTGAACTCAGAGCCGCGCGTCACCTCCGTCGCGTCCTGGATCTCCATGCCGAAGCGGAGATCCGGCTTGTCGGAGCCGTAACGGAGCATCGCGTCGGCGTAGGAGAGCCGCGGGAACGGGCGCTGCGGCGGCTCGGCGCCGGAGGCCTCGAACGCGCCGGCGACGCATGCCTCCATCACGGCGAGGACGTCCTCGCGCTCGACGAACGCCATCTCGAAGTCGAGCTGCCGAAACTCGAACTGCCGGTCGGCGCGGAGATCCTCGTCCCGCCAGCACGTCGCGATCTGGTAGTAGCGGTCGATCCCGCCGACCATGCAGAGCTGCTTGAAGAGCTGCGGCGACTGCGCAAGCGCGAAGAACCGGCCGGGCTGCAGCCGTACCGGGACGAGGAAGTCGCGCGCCCCCTCCGGGGTGCCGCGCGTCATGCTCGGCGTCCAGACGTCGACGAAGTCGAGGTCGTCCATCACGCGCCGGATCGCCGCGATCGCCGTGTGGTTGAGGCGGAGGTTCCGCTGCATCCGGTCGGTGCGCATGTCGAGCCAGCGGTAGCGGAGACGAAGGGTCTCGTCGACTCCCTCCTCGTCGAGCTGGAACGGGAGCGGCGTCGAGCGCGAGAGGATCCGCAGCTCGTCCACCTGGACCTCGATCTGCCCGGTCGGGAGGTTGGGGTTGATGGCCTCGGGGGCGCGCGGGACGACCTCGCCGACCGCCTGCAGCACGAACTCATTGCGGATCTCGTGGGCCGCCTTCGCCGCTCCGGTGGAGCGCTCGGGGTTGATGACGAGCTGGGTCTTGCCCGTGTGGTCGCGGAGGTCGATGAAGATGAGCCCGCCGTGGTCGCGGCGCGTGGCGACCCAGCCGGCGAGGGGTACGCGGCGATCGGCGTCGTCCGCCCGCAGCTCGCCGCACATCGCATCGCGCCAGGCCATCTAAAGCTCCGAAAGGGACTGCACGATGCGGTCCTCCTCCCCGCGCCTGCGCACCTCGTAGGTGCCGTCGCTGCGGGCGACGAGGACGGTCTCCGCGCCGAGCCGCTGCGCCTGCGTGAGCTGCCCCTTCATCGAGCGGCCAGCGTAGTCGGTGTCGACCGAGCGGCCCTCTGCGCGCCATTTCGCGATCATCGGCAGGAGACGCGTCCTGAGCTCGAGCTCCTCGAAGGCGACGAAGATGTCGAGCCGGCGCGGCTCCGCGGTCGCGCCTTCGTGTTCCATCGCCAGCAGGAGCCGCTCGAGCCCGGCCCCGAAGCCGACGCCCGGAGTGGGAGGCCCGCCGATCGCCTCGACGAGACCGTCGTAGCGCCCGCCCCCCACGATCGACGAGTTGACGTTCTCGTCCGGCCCGACGAACTCGAAGGTCGTACGCGTGTAGTAGTCGAGCCCGCGCACGAGAGAGGCGTCGAGCACGTACGGGACGTCGTACATGTCGAGGTGCTCCTTGACGGCCGTGAAGTGCTCGCGGCACTCGTCGCAGAGCGAGTCGCCGATCTTCGGCGCCTGGTCGAGCGCCGCACGCAGGTCGGGGTTCTTGACGTCGAAGACCTGGAGCACGCTCGTGGCGCGCTTGTGCGCGATCTCCTCGTCCGCGAGCAGGTCGGGATGCCCATCGAGCCACTCGTTGAGCCTCTCGACGTACTGCGGGCGGCAGTTCTCGTCCCCGATCGAGTTGAGCATGAGCGTCCACTCGGTCACGCCGAGCCGCCGCAGCAGCTCCGCGTAGAACTGGATCACCTCGGCGTCGACGGCGGGATCCTCCGAGCCGATCGCCTCGAGCGACAGCTGCCAGTGCTCCCGGTAGCGGCCGCGGCCGGGCCGGCCGTAGCGGTACATCGGCGCGATCGCGTACGCCTTCACCGGTTGCGGCTCCTGCGTGAGACCGTGCTCTACATACGCGCGAGCGATCGGCGCCGTCCCTTCGGGGCGCAGGGTGAGCGAGCGGCCGCTGCGGTCCTCGAACGTGTACATCTCCTTGCGCACGACGTCGGACGCCCGGCCGGACGTGCGCTCGAAGAGGCTCGTCTCCTCGAAGCCGGGCGTGGAGACGCGCGACCAGCCGTACTGGAAGCACTGCTCCTCGATCGTGCGGATCAGGCGCCACCACAGGTGGTCCCGCGGCAGGACGTCGTGCGTCCCCCGCGGAGCTTGGAACGCTGGGCTCATGCTCCAGCGTCGCCGGAGGCGGCGCGGTCTTCAGGCCGGGCGTCGGCGGCTTTGCCGCCGGCGCTTCCAGCCTCCGCGCGTAGCTCAGCGAGGAACGGGTTGCGCGCAAGCTCGACTCCGAGGGTCGTCTCGGGGCCGTGGCCGGCATGAATGACGGTCTCGGGCGGGAGCCGCTCGGCGAGCATGCGCACCGAGGCGAGCAGGGTGTCCCAGTCGGCGCCGGGCAGGTCGACGCGGCCGACCGAGCCGGCGAAGAGGAGGTCGCCGCTGAACAGCTCGCCTTCGGCGTAGAACGCGACGTGCGCGGGCGAGTGGCCGGGCACGGCGAGGCATTCGAACGAGACGCCGGCGACCTCGACCGTCTCGCCGCCGCTCAGCAGGTGCTCGGGAACGTGCGGGCGTCCGGGGACACCGACAGGCGCGAACTCCGGGAAGCGCTCGAGGCGGTCGCGCTCTCCCTCCGGCATCCAGACCTCGGCGCCGGTCCCCTCGGCAAGATCCGCGACGCCTCCCAGATGGTCGAAGTGACCATGCGTGATGAGGATCCCGACACACGCCGTGCCGAGTCGCGCAAGCTCCAGGCGGAGGTCGGCTGCATCCCCTCCGGGGTCGATCACCGCGCACTCGCCGGCGCCGCGCTCACGGCGGATGACGTAGCAATTCGTCTGGAGCGGACCGAGCGCATATCTGTCGACCGCGAGCGGCATCGCGGGCGAGTCTAGTGCAGGGTTGGTTAGGCCCCCGGCAGGTGCGGGAACGCACTGCTCATGCGCCACTGGGTCCTCCACGAGATCAAGACTCCGCAGGGGACGCGGTCGCCCGTCGTCCTCGATTCTCGGGACGGCGGCGAGCGTGCCGTGCTGATCGAGCTCCGTGCGGGCGAGGCGCTCGGCCAGCACAGCGTCAAGGAGTCGACGCTGTTGCTCGTGCTGGATGGATCGGTGCGGGTCGAGGCGGGCGACGAGTCGTTCGACGCCGGCGCCGAGGAGCTGTTCCAGTTCGAGCCCGACGAGCGGCACGCGGTGACGAGCGACGACGGCGCGCGCATCCTGCTGCTGCTCGCGCCCTGGCCGGGTGAGGGGCACTACCGCGGCGAGCGCGCGCCAGGCTCGGGCGTCAGCGCTTCTTAGCCTGTCCCTTCTGGCCCTGCTGCTCGGCGCGCCGCTGGAAGCGGTTGTAGGCGAAGCGGTCGAGGAAGTAGGTGAAGGGGATGAAGAGCAGCGTGTAGAGGCCTGCGAGCCCCAGCGCACGGGCAAGGTTGTTGCCGCTCTTATTCGAATTGAGGACGAAGAAGAGGGCGAAGATCACGGCGCCGAGGATGAGCGAGCGCCGCGCCGCGCGCTCCCACGACGGCGGCGGCGGGACCCGCCCTGCGCGGCCGCCGCGCTGCGGCTGGGCCTTCGTGGCCGGCTTTCCGTTGTTGCGCCTCTCGGGCGCGGCCGGAAGATCCTCCGGCGGCTCCTCCAGCTCGTTTCCCTCGGCGTCGACCCAGACGGTCTCGTACTCGTGCCGGCGTTCCTTCTGCGCGCGACGCCGTTGCTTCCTCGACGGCATGTGCTCAGGCTAGCTCGCCGGCAACGATTGTTCTCGCCACGACACGCCCGCCGAGGTGGTAGGCGAGGTAGCGCCAGTCGTGAGCGTCAACCAGCGTGATGTCGGCGCGATAGCCGGGAGCGAGCCGGCCTATCCGGTCGGCGCGCCCCAGCACGTGCGCGGCGTTGACGGTGCACGCGGAAAGCGCCTCGGCCGGCGACAGGTGGAGCTTCGTCGCGGCGAGCGAGCAGACGAGCGGCAGGCTCTCGCAGAACGCACTGCCCGGGTTGAAGTCGGTCGCGAGCGCGACGGCGGCGCCGGCGTCGACGAGCGCACGCCCAGGCGGCATCGGCCGGTCGAGGAAGAGTGCGCTCGCGGGTAGGAGCACGCCGGCCACGTCGCTGGCGGCGAGGGTGCGGATCCCCTCCTCTCCCGTCGCCTCGAGATGGTCGACCGAGCGCGCGCCCAACTCGACGGCGAGCGGGATAGCGCCGGCCTCCGTGAACTGGTCGCCGTGGAGGCGCAGGGCGAGGCCCGCGTCGCGGCACGCCTCGAGGTACCGCCGCGCCTGGGCGGCGTCGAAGGCCCCCCGCTCGAGGAACACGTCGGCAGCCTCGGCGAGCCCGGCTGCCTCGGGCAGCACCTCGGCGAGCGCGAAGTCGAGGTAGGCGTCGGCGTCGGCAAACTCCGGGGGGACGGCATGGGCGCCGAGCCAGGTCGGGACGCCGCCGGCGTCGCGGATCGCGCGGAGCGAGGCGAGCTCCGTCTCCCGGTCTAGCCCGTAGCCAGACTTGGCCTCGAACGTCGTCGTACCCGCGCCGAGCATCCACATGCGGTGGCGATCGACCGCTTCCCGCAGGCCGGCTTCCCCGGCCGTGCGCGTCGCACGGACGGTCGAGAGGATGCCGCCCCCCGCGGCATGCAACTCCTCGTAGCTCGCGCCAGCCGCGCGGAGCGAAAACTCGTCCACGCGGTCGCCGCCGAAGGCCGCGTGCGTGTGGCAGTCGACGAGGCCCGGGATCGCGCACATTTCGCGACCGTCCATCTCGACGACGTCGTCGTCGAGTGCCGGCAGGTTCGCCATGAGGCCGACGGTCTCAATCGTGTCCCCGTTGCAGAGGACGAACGCGCGGTCGAGCACCTCGACCTGGCCGAGCGAGGAGCCGCGCAACGGCGCGTGCGTTCCGGCGGGCGTCGCGATCTGCGCCAGATCGCGGACGAGCAGCCGCTGCGTCACGCGTCGGTGGGGGCGTGCGGAATCCGGAGGCCGGCGTCCTCGGCGGCGGCGATCGCCTCCGGATAGCCCGCGTCGGCATGCCGCATCACGCCCGTGCCCGGGTCGGCCGTGAGCACGCGCTCGAGACGTTCCGCCTGCGCGTCGCTGCCGTCAGCCAGGACGACCATGCCCGCGTGGATCGAGTTGCCGATCCCGACGCCGCCGCCGTGGTGGACGCTCACCCACGTCGCTCCCGCCGCGACGTTGACGAGCGCGTTGAGGATGGGCCAGTCCGCGATCGCGTCGGAGCCGTCGAGCATCGACTCGGTTTCGCGGTACGGCGAAGCCACCGAGCCGGCGTCGAGGTGATCCCGTCCGATCACGACCGGCGCCTTGACCTCAGCGGCGGCGACGAGCTCGTTGATGGCGAGGCCCGCCTTGGCGCGGTCGCCGTAGCCGAGCCAGCAGATCCGGGCGGGCAACCCCTGGAACGCCACCCGCTCGGGCGCCAGCTCGAGCCACCGCTGCAGGAGCGGGTCGTCCGGGAAAAGCTCCCGCAGACGGTCGTCGATCGTCGCGATGTCAGCCGGATCGCCGGACAGCACCGCCCACCGGAAGGGGCCGATGCCGCGGCAGAAGAGCGGCCGGATATAGGCCGGGACGAAGCCCGGGTATGCGAACGCCTCCTCTAGCCCACCTTCACGCGCCTCACCTCGCAGGTTGTTGCCATAATCGAAAACATAGGCGCCGCGCCGGACGTACTCGAGCAGCGCCTCGACATGACTGACGATCGACTCTCGGGCGAGCCGCAGGTACTCGTGCGGATCGGATGACCGGAGCGCGGCAGCCGCCTCGACCGAGTAGCCGCGCGGCACGTAGCCGTTCAGCGGATCGTGGGCGGCGGTCTGATCGGTCACGAGGTCGAACTCCTCGCCACGCGCTGCAAGCTCGGGTACGACGTCGGCCGCGTTTCCGAGGAGTCCCACCGAAAGCGGCCGCCGCTCTGCCGCGGCGGCGCGTACCCGCGCGAGCGCGTCGTCGAGCGAGTCCGCCGCCTCGTCGAGGTAGCGCGTCTCGAGCCGGCGCTCAATCCGGTGCGGGTCGACCTCGATGCAGAGGATCGCCGCGCCCGCCATCGTCCCGGCGAGGGGCTGCGCGCCGCCCATGCCGCCGAGCCCGGCCGTCAGGATCGTCCGCCCGCGCAGGTCCGGCGAGCCGAAGTGCTTCTCGCCCGCCGCTGCGAACGTCTGGTACGTGCCCTGCAGGATCCCTTGGCTGCCGATGTAGATCCAGGAGCCGGCCGTCATCTGGCCGAACATCGTCAGCCCCTTCGCCTCGAGACGCCTGAACTCGTCCCAGGTCGCCCACTTCGGGACGAGGAGCGAGTTCGCGATCAGCACACGCGGCGCGCCCTCGTGCGTCGTGAACACGCCGACGGGCTTGCCGCTCTGGACGAGTAGCGTCTCGTCGGCGCCGAGCTCCAGGAGGGCCGCGACGATCGCGCGCAGCGCCTCGTGGTTCCGCGCGGCCTTGCCCGAGCCCCCGTAGACCACGAGCTCCTCGGGCCGCTCGGCCACCTCGGCGTCGAGGTTGTTGAGCAGCATCCGCAACGGCGCCTCCGTCGACCACTGCCTCGCGTTCAGCTCGCTACCGCGCGGCGCGCGGATGGACGAGAGGTCGCCGCAGAGAGCCTCGACCCGCTCGGCCAGCGTCGCGGTCGTGCTCATCCAAGACCACCCACCTCGGCCTCGACCGCGCCGACGAGCGACCCATCGCGGACCGCACCGGCGACCGCCTCGATGTCGCCCGCGAGCGGCCGGTCGTCACGGAGCCGCGGCGATAGCTCGCGCACCGCCGCCCGTGCCGCGC
>Ga0164299_10000320_pt1 | contig 10782 bp, 9 predicted proteins | sample Whisoiple_221_MG_FD_109712 | JGI IMG/M metagenome (GOLD analysis project Ga0164299, IMG submission 109712) | Unamended control soil microbial communities from upstate New York, USA - Whitman soil sample_221_MG | ecosystem: Environmental > Terrestrial > Soil > Agricultural land ...
GAAGTTCTGGTTACCAGCGGCGCCACCGAAGGAATGTTTGCGGCCATTTTGGGCCTTACGGATCCTGGCGACGAAGTCATTGTTTTCGAGCCGGTCTACGATACCTATGTGCCGAACCTGATTATGGCCGGCGTGACGCCCCGGTATGTGCCGCTTCGGGGCGATCAGTGGAACTTCGACCCCGATGAGCTTGCGAAGTCATTCACTGCACGAACTCGCGCAATCATCATCAACACGCCGCATAATCCCACCGGCAAGGTTTACTCGCGCAACGAGCTCCGTCTCATCAGCGAGCTTTGCATAAAGCACAATGTGATCGCGATCACCGACGAGGTTTACGAGCATATTTTATACGACGACGCGGTTCATACCCGGCTCGCGACTTTGCCGGGAATGCGCGAGCGCACGCTGACGGTGAGCAGCCTGGGTAAGACGTTTAGCGTGACCGGGTGGAAAGTCGGCTGGGCGCTCGGTCCGGCGCGGTTGGTGAACGCGGTCAATCAAGCGCATCAATTTATCACCTATGCCGTCGCATCGCCGCTGCAAGCGGCTGCGGCAACGGCGCTAGCTCTCCCTTTCACATTCTTTGAGCAGCTCCAAACGGATTATCAAAGGCGGCGCGATCGGCTGATCGAGGCCCTGCAAAAATCCGGCTTCAAAATTTTCCAGCCGAGCGGGAGCTTTTTTGTAATGGTCGACTGGCGCGGAGTTGCGCCGGCCCGTGTACAGGACGACTATGAATTCGCTCGCTGGCTCACCGCCGAGATCGGCGTGGCATGCATTCCCGCCAGTCCGTTTTACCAGGACTCCGACAAATACCTGGGAAAGCACTGCGCTCGGTTTGCCGTTTGTAAAAAGGACGAAACCCTCGCCGCCGCAGCCGAGCGCCTGGTTCGACTCGGACGAGGCTGATACGCGCTTTCAATGCGCGACAAGCAAATGCCTGGCGGCTTGCAAAATAGTCAAATAGACCGCAAAGACCAAAAGCGTGAGCAGAAGATTTCTCTTCCACTGACGGCTCAGGGCCACGCCGAAAGGAATGCCAACGAGAAAACCGATGATGTGAGCGATGTAAGCCACATGGGGATCATAGCCGCGCACCAAGCTCGGGTGAGAGACGACGACGAGGTTGTAAATAAAATAAATCAGCGCCACCAAGCCCTGCGGCGCCAAAAAGACCCAGGAAAATTTTAGCGGCTGGACGAGCATCACGCAGGCAGCCACCGTGAAGATCGCCGCGGAAGCGCCGAGCATTCCCGCGCCGCGCGGCATGAACAGCAGGCTTAAAAGAAAACTGCTGAAGCCACCGCAAAAGAACGTCGCCAAGTAGGCGCGAGCGCCGGCACTTTTCTCCAGAGTATTACCGAAAATAAACAAGAAGAGCATGTTGCCAAAAAGGTGCAACAGGTTGGCGTGGACAAAGAGCGCTGTCACCAAGGTCCAAATTCGACGCTGTAGCAAATTGCTGTAACTGAAAACGAGATTCTGCTGGGCGAAGGTTGGGTTTTGCTGCCAGGCCCAGAAACTCGCCGCTATACAGAGGAGTATGAGAAAGGTATTTGCTCTCAATCCACACCACGTCGAAGCGGTATGAATTTATCTCATTCCCATAGGAATTTCTTAATCGACCGTAAAATAAATTCAAAGATGGAAAACTTACAGATCATTGCCGGCGTAAGACAGATTGAAACTCTTGTTGACCAGCGGGAAATCGGGGACGATGTTGTCCAAAATGGCGTAATTGAGCGCCGGCCAGTTGGCGAACGACGGATCTTTGATTTTGACTCGTTGTAACGAGTTGTTTTTTCCCGCAACGACCCAGTGCCAGATCGGACCGCGCCAGCCTTCCACCAAGCCAAATGCGGCTTCGCCGCACGGCAATAGCGCCATCGACGTAGCGAAAGCCCCCTCCGGTAGAGTCTCGAGTGCGGAATCGATCAGTCGTGCGGCCTCGCCTGCCTCTTGGACACGCACCATCATGCGCGCCCAAACATCTCCCTCACCGTGCACAACAACACGCGGCTGGAGCGCCGCGTAGGCGGCGAAGGGCTGATCGCGGCGCGCGTCTTCGTCGATCCCGCTAGCGCGCGCCACAACGCCGACCGCTTGCATCTCGCGCGCCGTCAGGGTGTTCAAACAGCCGGTGCCATGCAAGCGATCGAGCACCATTCCGTTGTGGCTTGCGATATCGACGATCTGATCGAAATCGGCAATGATGCGGGCAATGGATGCGCGGGCGTCGGCAATCTGGCTCGCTTCCAAATCCCGCGCCGTTCCACCGGGTACCAGTGAACCTCGCAGGAGACGGTGCCCGAACAAACGACCATTTAGACGGAGAACATCTTCGCGCAAGCGCAGCGCGTGCACGTTGGCAATCGCAAAGCCCGTGTCGTTAAAAATCGCGCCCACGTCGCCGATGTGGTTATAAAGTCGTTCCAGCTCGACCAGAACGACTCGGAAGTAAGCCGCGCGCGGCGGAATGCTGATGCCTGCAAGCGATTCGAGGGCCTGGCAGAAAGCCAGAGCGTGCGCGACGCTCGAGTCGCCGGAAATGCGCTCCGCCAGCTCAACATCTCTGTCAAGAGTCGCAGATTCGAAAAGCTTCTCAATCCCCTTGTGGACGAAATACATGCGCGATTCGAGATTGATAATGGTCTCGCCTTCGACGCTGAAACGAAAATGACCGGGTTCGATAATGCCGGCGTGCACCGGGCCGACGGTGATCTCGTAAAGCCCTTCCCCTTCCACTCGGCGAAAAGGATAGGGCTGTCCGTCATCGGAAAAATCCGAGCGCGCCGTCACACCTTTCAACATGGGATGATAATCGGCCGGCCAAAATTGATGCAACGGCAAGCGGCGCAAATCCGGATGGCCGGACGGAACCAAGCAAAACAGATCGCGGATCTCGCGCTCGAAGCGGCTGGCCAGATACCAGCGGGTGGCAAGCGATGGAAAGCTCGGATCCTCGCCAGGAACGAGAACCGATGCGACGACCAACACAGCTTCGCGTTCGAGCGCAAAAATATAGCGCATAGTGAATCCGCCGGTTTCGGACCGAGTGTCTTCTGCCAGAATGAGTTCCGGACGCGCGTGGTCGAGCACGCGCAAGTAATCGGCGAACTGGGTAAGGTTCTGCCGCGGTACGCTAACCCGCATTTCACGCGAACTGCGCACTTGGATGTTGCTCAGATTCAGATTCGTTGCGGCGAGGAGCTGCTTTAGCTCGTTGAGATCTGCCATCTATACTCCCAACACTTGCAGAACTCGTTCGAGCGCCGCTTGAAGCGGTGGCGGGAATGTGAGTCCGAGCGCAAGCAAGAGTGCCAAATTCATTGCGAGCGGCGCGAGCCATAGGCGAAGGCCGTCGCCGCGCGGCAGTTCGGCCGGCGGCACGCCGTACAACATTCGATTGACACTCGCCAGCACGCCGCCGAAGACCACGATGAGCAAAATCACGCCTGTGGCCACAATCCAAGGATAGGTGACAAGGCCGGCCCGGAAAATGATGAACTCACTGACAAACGGCGCAAATGGCGGCAACCCTATTAGCGCAAAAGTGCCGGCCAGGAAAAGCGCACCGGTCCACGGCGCCGCATGCAAGACGCCGCGCACATCATTGATTTCGGCGCTGTGATATTTCCAAAGAATATTGCCCGAGACGATGAAAAGCAGCGACTTCGATAGGGCATGATTGAAGATATGAAAAAGCGCGCCGAAAGTTCCCCAATAGCCGCCGAAGCCCAAACCGAGACAGATGATGCCCATGTGCTCGATGCTTGAATAGGCGAGCATGCGTTTATAATTTCGCGGTCGCACCAGAAATGCCGCCGCCACCGCGAGCGACAGCAAACCGACGCCGAGCAATAAACCGCCGCTAAATTGCGAGCCGACGTTCAGATCGACCACGGCTTTGAAGCGCAGCACCGCGTACAGTCCGATGTTGAGCAAGACTCCCGACATAAGCGCGCTGATCGGCGCGGGGGCTTCACTGTGCGCGTCGGGAAGCCAGGTGTGCATCGGTGCCAAGCCGGCCTTGGTGCCGTAGCCGATAACGATGAACACGAACGCGAGCCGCATCACGTCGGGGTTGAGCGAAGCGGCGGCGGCGCTGAGCGCGCTCCAGTTGACGGCGATCTCGCCGGCTTTGGCGGCGCCGGCGTAATAAACCAGCGCAGTGCCGATGAAGGCTAGCGCAATGCCGACGGAGGACAGAATCAAGTACTTATAGGCCGCTTCGAGCGAGGTGCGCGAGCCGCGGAGATTGACCAAAAAGACTGTCGCCAGCGTTGTCGCTTCGATGGCAACCCACATCACACCGAGATTGTCGGTGGTTGCCGCGAGCAGCATGGTGAATATAAAGAGATGGAAGAGCGAAAAAAATAGACGCGCGCGAGGCAGATGAGCATCGTCGAATTCAGCGCGTATATAGCCAACCGCGTAAAGCGCCGCGACGCCACTGAGGAAAGTAATCATCGCGACCATGAACGCTGATAAGGAATCGACGCGCAAAAGATCGGCCGCGACGGTTAATATATCGCCGTTCAGCACCTCGGCGGCGACAGCAACTCCAATCCCCAAGACAGCTATGGCCGCGCCGGTATGCAGCAGTTCCATCCAGGCACGCCGGCGCGTGAGAGAAATCACCGCCGCCGCGACGAGCGGGATCAAGAGCAGACTCAGTAGCATCATTCTTTCAATTTTCCCAATTCACCAACATCAATGGAGTCGAAATTGTCTTTGATGTGATAAACAAAGACCTCCATGATCAGGACCGCGACCAGGACGTCAAGAAAAACGCCCATCTCGACGATGAACGGCACGCCGTAGGTCATCAAAAGGGCGAGTAAGAAGATGCCGTTCTCCAACATGAGAAAGCCGAGAATCTGGGTGACTGCGCGGCGGCGGTCCACCATGATAAAGAAACCGATCAGCACACCCGCGAACGCGAGCGGCATGGCATCCGCCGTAGGCAAGGGGTTCGATGACGCGATCGGCGTCATCACGTAAAAAGCGATAATCGCTAGCAGCACGCAGACGATCAGAGCGGGGGCGGTGCCGAGATAGGGCGCGGCGACTCTCGATATCCCGATTTTCGCGACCGCGCGATTGAGCACCCGGGGAATGACGACGACTTTGACGATGACAAGCGCGACGCCGACGCCGAACAATTGGAAACTATCGGTGTAAATCGCGATCAGCACCGAAAGGAAGGCGAGCACGAACGACTGCAAGGCGAAGGCGCGCACTTGTCCTTCCAGCCGAGCTCGAAGGATCAACAGGATGGTCAAGCCAAGCGCGACAAACGACAGTAGATTAACCAATTTGGAAAGAATCTCAGCAGACATTCACAGCAGCCCTTCAGCGCAGAAAAAACGCGGTGACGACCGCCAACAGCGCAATCGTAAACGATCCGGCCAGAAGCTCAGGGACACGGAAAAGGCGGAGCTTGGCGACTGAGGTTTCCAGTAATGCGATGGCTCCTACGAACACCACTAGCTTTATCGCCAGTGCGACTAGTGCGATAACCAGAGCCACGGGCGTATTGTCGAGCGCGACACCCCATGGAAAAAATAGATTCGACAAAAGCGTCAGGAACAAAAACAGCTTCATGCCGGCGGCCCATTCCACAAGCGCAAGGTAGCGGCCGGAATACTCCAAAATCATCGCCTCATGGATCATGGTGAGCTCGAGATGGGTGGTCGGATTGTCCACCGGCAAACGCCCGTTTTCCGCAAGCGCAACAATGAAAAAAGCGAAGAACGCGAGCAGGTGACCGGTATTAAGCATCAATAGCGGTTCGGCGGCAAATCGCGTGATCATGCCATCCAGACTAGTGGTTCCAGCGCGAAGGGCTATGCCGAAAATCGCGATCAGCACGGTCGGTTCGGCAAGCGCGGCAATCGCGACCTCACGGCTCGCTCCCATTCCGCCAAATGCGCTGCCGGCGTCAAGTCCCACCAGGGCAAGAAAGAACGTGCCGAGCAAGAAGAGATAAATGAGAGCGATAATATTCCCCATGAAACCAAGCGTTGTGCGGGTGCTCAGGACAGGGACGATGAGCGCCGAAAGCATCATCGTAGTGGCGAGCAGGTAGGGCGTAAAACGAAACAGCCAAGAAGTATTTTCCGAAACGACGGTTTCTTTCGACAGCAATTTTCGAATATCCGCATAGAGCTGAAAAACCGGCGCGCCGCGCCGTGCCTGTAGCCGCGCCTTCGCCTTGCGGATCAGACCGACTAACAGCGGGGAAGCAAACATGACGATTGCGAGTTGTAAAAACTCGATGGCGATTTCCATAAACAAAACTCTTTCCCGCTACTGATTCCTCATGGCCAAGATTCGCTACACGGTCAGGAGCAACAAGGCGACGAGGGCAATCAGGATATACACCAAATAGCTGTGCACGTTGCCTGACTGCAGGGTTCGCGCTTGGCGCGCGACCGACTCGATCGCTCGCAGGAGCGGCCGATACAGCGCGTCTTCAAAAATCAAGCGGCCCTCGTTGCAGTACTCGATGGTGCGCACGAAATAACGCGATTCCGGGTGAAATTCGACGTCGAGTTCCTTGACCGAGCGATAGAGCAACGCGAAAACCCGCTTGAAAGGATTGGCGAACGCGGTCGCCGTATATTCGAACCGAGCCGTCTGCAATGCGCGGCCACAGCCCCAGCTTTCATGGGAGCGGCGCCGATTGGTGGCGCCGATTAGGCGGAGGGCAAGCGGGATGATTGCAAGGCAGCCGATCAGACCGAGCGCGAGCCATAAGGGAGCTAGCCAGCCGAAGTCACCGTTGACGGCGAGCGCGCTCAAATCAAATTTCATATCCGCATGGGTTCCGATCAGGTCAAAAACGGTGGTTTCGAGCGGCGCCAAAATTAGCGACGGTGCAATGCCAAACGCGAGGCACGTGAGCGCCAATGCCGCCATGGCCGCGCGGATTGTCCATTCCACCTCATGCGCCATTCCGGCAGCCGCGCTGCGTGGCAGGGCGAGAAAGCTGATGCCGAACGCGCGGACGAAGCATGCGGCGGCAAGCCCGCTCGTTAACGCGAGAGCAGCGATCGCGAGAGTAAAGAGCAGATTGATCGTGTGCGCGGCGATATGAAAACTCACCAGCAGGGATTGAAAAGTCAGCCACTCGCTGATGAAGCCGTTGAACGGCGGCAAGGCGGCGATGGCGAGCGAACCGATCAAAAACAAAATTGCAGTCTGCGGCATGGTTTTGATGAGACCGCCGAGATTTTCCATATTGCGCGTGTGGGTAGCATGTAGAATCGCGCCCGCGCCCATGAAGAGCAGACTCTTGAACGCTGCATGGTTGAGCGTGTGATAGAGAGCAGCCACGAGTGCCAGCCCGGTGAAGCCGGGGAGCTGGGCATTTTGAAATAGCATTCCTGCACCGAGGCCGAGCATGATGATGCCGATGTTTTCGACGCTGGAGTACGCCAGCAAGCGCTTCAGATCGGTGTCGACGAGCGCGTAGAGCACACCCAGGACCCCAGAGATCGCGCCGGCGACAAGTATCATGCCGCCCCACCAGATGGGCCCGGCGCCGAGCCAATCGAAAGCGACGCGTACTAAACCATAGACACCAAGCTTGATCATCACTCCCGACATCAATGCGGAAACGTGACTCGGTGCTGCCGGATGAGCGCGCGGAAGCCAGACGTGTAATGGTATGACTCCGGCTTTCGATCCGAAGCCGACCGCGAGAAGAACAAAGACTAGATCGCGCGATCTCGGGTCAACACCGACCGCGACTACATGCCAGTCAGAGAAGAACGCCGTTCCGGTTGCCTGCGCTAGCAGTAGAAAGCCCAGCAACAAGGCTGCGAAACCCGCGTGGGTCATGACGAAGTAAACCCAACCGGCGCCGAGAGTTCCTTCGCGTTCGTGTTCGGTGATCACCAAAAAATATGACGCCAGCGACATGACTTCCCACAGCGCTAGAAATGTCAGGACGTTCTGCGCCAGAGGAACGAGGATCATCGCGGCGATGAATGTGTTGAAGGCGAATCCCATCCCGCCAAGCGAATGGTTTCCCTCATAGGCGCGCGTATAGCCGATCCCATAGAGTGCTGCCGGTATCGCGGCGACGGCGATCATCACGACGAAAAACGCGCTCAAACGATCAATGCCCAATGCGGCGCCGCCGATTGGCAGTAAATCGGGAAAATAGAGCCGCAGACTTCCGCCGGCGAGTCCGGCCAGGCCGAATCCTAGAGCGAAAATGCTGCCAAGCAGCGCACCGCCGCAGCCGACAATGCGCGCAGCCTTCGCCGAGCGATTCGTGAGCAAGGCGCCGAGCGCGCCTGCACCAAGACAAACGATAGTGGCAACTAGCAATTCGGACATGAAGCTTGAATCAACGGCCATGCTGATTATGGGAAGAGCAGCGATGGTGACTGTTCCGCGGCTGAAAGCGAGTTTGAGGGATCACGGGGTTTTGTCCAGCGCCGCAAGAATGCCCAAAAGGATCGCCCGCGGCTCTGGCGGGCAGCCGTGGACCACAGCATCGACAGGCAAAATCGCCGACACGGGTCCGACCACACCATATCCGTGCGCGAAGACGCCGCAGTCATAGGCGCAGTCACCGATGGCGACGACGATTTTCGGGCCGGGCGTGGCCTCATAGGTGCGCTTTAATGGATCGGCCATGTTGCGGGTTACCGGACCGGTTACGAGCAGACAATCGGCATGACGCGGCGAGGCGACAAAGTGCATGCCGAAACGTTCGATATCATAATACGGATTATTGAGAGCGCCGATTTCCAACTCGCAACCGTTGCAAGAGCCGGCATCTACCTGACGAATCTGCAAGGAACGACCGAAGCGTTGGCGCGCGCGCGAATCAATCTGCTGCGCGAGCGTTTCGATCGCTGTAGGCTGATCCGATTTTAAGGATTCGGTGACGATCGGAGTTTTTAGGATATCATGAAGCAAGGAGCCAAGCGCTCTTCGATATATCTCGTGGCAGCAAGACTGAGCGGTTAGAGACCGGTCGCGCCCTTAGACTTCAGGTAAGTTTTTATTTCCGTGGTCAAGCCCTTCACATCAGTAAAGTTCGCTCCAGCAACGATAGCGTTTCGAAAGATGGCCCCGGTCAGATTCGCCGCGTGAAAGTTCGCGTTTGTCAGATCGGTATTGGATAAGTTGGCGTTGCGAAGATCGGTTCCATTTAGCACTCCGCGGTTTAAACGGGCGCCCTCGAAATTCGTATATTGTAAATCCATGCCGGCAAAATCCATGCCGGCAAAATCCATGCAGGTGAAATACAAATTGCGCAAATCGCTACCGCGCAGGCTTTCACGATGGTAAATCTTGTTCAGTGTGAGCCGCAGCTTTCGATCGGCTTTCATATAAGGTCCTTTCCGCTCGATGGATTGTGAGGACGTTTGGAAAATTTGAGTTGAGGCTTCATCCGTTCCCCTTATCGGAACGGTCAATTTCCTTGAGCATGGCCATGGCTTCTTCGATGTGCGCTTGAAAGTAGCGCCGCATGACGTCGAGCACTTCGATGAGCAGCGGGTCGCGCACCGAATAAAAAACCTGATTGCCCTCTTTGCGGCTCGTGACGATATGTTTGGCGCGCAGGACCGAAAGATGCTGAGAAGCGTTGGCCTGCTCGATGCCCAGTCGTTCGATAATCGCGCCGGCGGCAAGCTCACCGTCACGTAGCAGTTCGACGATCGCAATGCGGGTTGGATGGGCGAGCGCTTGGAAAATACTGGCTTTGAATTGACGAAGGCTATCCGGCATGGACACGTTGCTAGGCATAATACTACACAAAAATAAGTATATTCGCAATAACGAATATACTTATTAAATATTCTGTAATGCGGATCACCCAATTAATCAGCTATTTGGCATCGGGGTGGGTAATCGGATACCCCGAACCGCAGCTCGGCGAGCGCCCAGCAATAGGAGCGTAGTGGTGATCTCAGCCTTCACGATGCCGGCTGCTATTTTCGGATCCGGATGTTCGCGAACGCGACGGTGCCCGTGTGCACTTGCAGTCCGATAAAACCCGAATCTGCGTCTTCGCTCTTCTTTCGGCCGCGGAATTTTTCAATGCGATCCGCGGGATCTGCAGTAAACTTTGTGGCTGGTTGGCCGTTGAGTAGCACCTCATATGTCCGATCGGTCACCCTGATCTCGTAATTATGCCAGACACTCGAAGCGAGCCGCTGAGTATTAGTATAGTTTTGCTGGCCGGCTGCAGTTCCTAAACCCTTCACTTTGTAAATTGCACCCGTCCGATTGAACGGAAATCCGTCAGCTTCGTTTTTACGTGTATCCCCACGCGCTTCCTCATCGATTTGAATTTCATACCCGGTATCCACCGCCACAGTGGCTGCATTACCGGGCACATCGGGACCGGGCGTGCCCGGAAGTACTGGCTTGCGTGGATCGCGAAAACGCACGAACACACCGGAATTGTCATTGCTGGTGCCGCGCGGGTGCGGCAAACAAAAATCAAGGCGCAGAGTGAAGTTGTCGAACTGCTCCGCCGCATAAAACAACAATCCGATTCCGTTGCCGGGTTGTGCGACGAGCGAGCGACCCACGAGTTTGAAACTGCCGCCACCGGCCATGAGCCATTTCGCAAAAACGTCCGCCACTTTTTGAGTGCCATCGAAAAGAGATGTGAAACCGGCTTCTGCAGCCGCGAGCGAAGGCGGTGGAAGCAGGTGATCTCCAAGTCGGCGAGCGAGCGCGATGCCCGTCAGCATCGGATTGGGCGAGCCGGTGGTCGGAAAGAGTGCCGGACCAGCGACGTAC
>Ga0164299_10000323_pt1 | contig 10776 bp, 11 predicted proteins | sample Whisoiple_221_MG_FD_109712 | JGI IMG/M metagenome (GOLD analysis project Ga0164299, IMG submission 109712) | Unamended control soil microbial communities from upstate New York, USA - Whitman soil sample_221_MG | ecosystem: Environmental > Terrestrial > Soil > Agricultural land ...
AAATTATCTGGATTTATTCTCCAACATCAGCATTATCTTCATCGTGCTCATCTTTGTAATGGCTATCGCCCTCGTACTTCGTTAGGAATTCCTTTCCACATATCTTGCATCTAAATGTACCCCCCTCATATTCTGACATATGAATCACCTCTCAAGGCAGATAATTCTTTGAATCCTCCAGGCAATATGCAAAATTTAGTTGACAATGCCGTCATTGAGCAGAAGTGCTGATCGGTTTTACAATCTCTCTCTTTGGGATTTTGTTTTGTTTGAGTGAAATGAACTTCCTGTACGCTGATTCTACATCAAATCCCTCATGAACTACTGATCTTACTGCTTGTATCATTGCAACTGGGTAATCAGATTGCCAGATATTTCTTCCCATATCGACTCCCGTAGCACCCGACTTGACCGCATTATAAGTAAGCCTTAGAACATCCTTCTCATTTGAAAGCTTTTTTCCACCTGCTATGATTACTGGTGCTGGACAACCTTCAACAACTTTCTCAAAATCTTCACAATAGTATGTTTTAATTATATGTGCACCAAGCTCCGCCGCAACTCTACAAGCCAGCCCAAGATAGCGTGCATCTCTCACCATGTCCCTACCGACTGCTGTGACTGCTAATATAGGAATGCCATATTTTTCTCCTTCATTGACCAATTTGGCAAGATTTGATAAAGTTCTATGTTCATATTTACCACCAACAAACACAGATAATGCCAGGCATGACGCATTGAGTCTTATTGCATCTTCAATCGATGTTGTTATAGTTTCATTAGAAAGGTCGTCACCTAAAATGCTGGCCCCTCCTGAAACGCGAAGAACTATTGGAACAGTCGTATTTGGATCAACTGACGACCTTAATACTCCTCGAGTTAACATCAAAGAATCCGCGTAGGGCAAAATCGGTTTAATGGTCTCTCTGGGTATCTCAAGCCTTTCTGTTGGGCCAAGAAAGTATCCATGGTCTACCGCGAGCATAACGCATCGCCCATCGTTAATTCCGATAATCCTCGATATCCTATTTTGCATTCCCCAATCCATTTTTATCACTTATTTCATTATTGTTTATGACTTAAAAACGAATTCATTACTCATGAAAGGATGATACTTCCAGATCTTAAGATGTCACTATGACTTTCATTACTCCTAATGCTTCATGGGCGCAGACAAAAGCCTCTTTTGACTGCCTGATGTCAAACCTGTGTGTGACCAATGGTTGAACATCAATCGATTTGTCCGTTATTAATGCAAGTGCCTGACTAGTTTCGACTTCTGATGCGCCATAGCTTGGAATGACAATCAATTCGTTAGCGTATATCCTACCCAATTCTAAACTAATTCTGGCATTCTTTGGTGGTACCCCGAATAACAAAATCCTTCCTCCTCTCCTAGTGAAGGTTAAAGCCTGCTCATATGCTCCTACGGTCCCAGTAGCAATTATTGTCGAATCTACTCCAATGTCGTTAGATAATTCTTTGATACGTTCTGGTATGTCTTTGGTTTGCAACGGATTGAAAGTGAAGGTATTTTGATATCTCAATGCAAATTTTAGTCTAAATTCGTTGATATCAATCACAAATATCTTATTGGCTCCTGCTCTTTCTGCCAATAATAGATGCATCATGCCTGTAGGTCCTGCGCCTATTATGGTAACATTGTCTCCATCTTTTATGGAAATCTTATTGAATCCCCTAATGCAACATGCAAGAGGCTCTATTAGGGCGGCTTCTTCATAAGAGACGTTCTCCGGTAACTTTATTATTCCTCCGCGAGAAATATTCCATTGAGGTACTACGAATTCTTCTGACAACCCACAAGGGTCGATATTGCTTCGTTGATACATATCGCACATTGTGTAATCGCCATGAAGGCAATATCTACATGAGTAGCAGCTCACGTGATGGTGTACAAATATCCTGTCCCCTACGTCAACCTTTTTGACGTCCCTGCCTACCTTAACAACTTCGCCTGCAGGCTCGTGACCTACCCTGGCTGATTGCATTGCATACTTTCCATACACTTTTTCTAGGTCAGATCCGCATAATCCACATGAGTGCATCTTGACAAGTATATCGCCATCACCTAAACTCGGACTACTTCGTTCCGCTACCAGGACCTCGGAATTGGCTATGCTAACCCACAACATGGAAGCACAATCGAGCAGACCAGTATATATAAGAATCTAGAAAAGCAAATAAAATCAGAATTCTGTCTACATAGCAGTTCAAAATTCTTGTTTTTTCATCGATAAGTTCTTAATTCGGATACTACTACTAGGTCTTTTGAGAGGGTAGTAAGATGTCTTTCAAAAAAGTGGGAGCTGTAATACTGCTAGTCAATAACATGGACAATTCAATCAGGTTTTATAAAGATACTCTTGAACTTCCAGTTAAGAGTACTTCAGCTGAATGGACGGAATTTTTCACGAGTGGTACAGTATTGGCTTTGCATCCTACAACGACTAAAGTTAAACAGAGCCCAAGTATGTTAGTTGGCTTTATGGTAAGCGACTTGGACGCGATTGCCACTACGCTAAAGAAAAAAAGCGTGAAATTTTTTAAGGAACCAAAAGAGGAATCATTTGGGAAGCATGCAATAATTGAGGACCCTGATGGTCATTTGATTTCAATTGCAGAAATAAAATCAAAATTATCTGAAGGATTCGATCTCATTGGCCTTATCGGAGCTGAATGAAGGTGAATCTATGGTAGAGAAATCGGAACCAATTAACTTCATCTTTCCGACAAACAGAATTCTATTTTACCAATTGTAAATCAATTCGATTAGGTTATCCTTTTTGTGATTTTTCCATAGACAAAAAGATTGTCGGGTATCGAATCGCTATTGCCGAGCAACAAAAGATAGATCTCTTTCATGCCATGTATTATCAGTAGCACTGGTACTTCAGATTCTGTATTCTCTACGTTAACTTTTGCATTACCCTTGACAATAACAGTCAAATTGGCACCGGTATCTAAATAGTTTATCTCTTTTGGCATCGGTTCCAAGTTCAGAATATATTTCTTAGAACTAGACTCCATCAAATTCTCGATACTTATCAGGCCTGAAAAATTAGCCGTTCTTTTCCCCGAGATGGATGCATTCCATTGTCCACCTATAGATTGTCCAATTAGTTCATTTGAATGCTGAGAAGAGGTTGATGTAGATTGCAATGATATATTAGTGTTAGAATGCCTCAGAGCACTAATTACCATTTTTGAAAGAGTATCAATTAAATTTCTATCAATGTCCGTTATGGGAGAGGATATCTCTTTTCCTGAATTTTGAATCTCAACTGGTGTCTTGTTCATGATACTCTGATTTGTGAATATCAAACTCGAGGAAAGGTTGCTTGTTTTAAACGAACCCAGTATTGATACTACTTCATCCGTGTTTAAGGGCGCAGTAAAATTTCCTTCTATGACAATCTTCTGATTGTTAGAAGTCAGGGAAGGGTTCCTATAAAGATAGAATGAAAGAGATAAAATTCCTATTATCGCAATGGATAATAAGAACAACCATCTCTGATTCATAAATCCACTATCCTTGAGTGTAGTTTAAACCAATTCAAGACTATAATAATTAACTCATTGACTCTAATGTTTGCATTCTATAAGCAAGTCTTCAATAAATATCATTGAGATCTTCTTGTTAACAAGAGTCTCCAATAGTCAAGATTGTGTGATAATTTAACGCCGTGGCAAACCGTCACTAGTGACATTTATTCCATTCTTGTTCAATTTGCCGGAATAGTCACAGCGCCTTCTGAAGCAGATCTAGTAAGGAGAGCGAATTTTGCCAATACTCCAGTCCTGTATCGTGGTTTAATTGGATGCCAGTTTTTTTTGCGACGCGCTAGTTCCTTTTTTGAGACCATGAGATCTATTTTACTTTTAGTCAGATCAATCGTGATTCTATCTCCATTCTTTACTAGTGATATTGGTCCTCCAATCATAGCTTCGGGAGAAATATGTCCTATCATAATGCCTCTAGTCGCTCCGGAAAATCTGCCATCAGTTACGATCGCTACTTCAGTACCCAATCCTTGTCCTACTAAAGCCGCGGTAACAGCCAACATTTCCCTCATTCCTGGCCCACCCTTCGGCCCCTCGTATCTAATTATAACAACATCACCTTTTTTGATCTTTTGTAGTGAAATTGCTTTGAATGCTTCCTCTTCTGAATTGAATATTTTAGCACGCCCTTCAAATTTCATACTTTCCAAACCAGCAATTTTTATTACGGCCCCTTCAGGAGCAAGTGTACCGTGAAGTATTTTGAGCGTTCCTTGCTGATGGATTGGTCTTTCGAATTTCTTTACTACAGGTTCTCCTAAACTAGTTCCAAACTCGACTTTTTCCAAGTTTTCTTCCATAGTCCTTCCAGAAACTGTTAGTGCATCACCATGAATAAGTCCTTGTTTTAGTAAACTTTTCATAATTAGAGGGACACCGCCAACTCTGTCAAGGTCGACCATCACGTATAGTCCACCTGGTCTCATATCCACAATGTGAGGAGTACGTTTGCGTATTCTTTCAAAATCTCGTAGAGTCAGTTTCACTCCTATTTCTCTAGATATTGCAATCAAGTGTAATACCGCATTCGTTGAACCTCCAATTGAGTTTACTATTGTGATTGCATTTTCAAATGATTCGAATGTAAGGATATCTTTTGGTCGGATATTGTTCTCTAGTAAATCGAATATTTTTTTCCCAGTTTCGTAACAAATCTGATGGCGTCTTACGCTTTCAGCAGGCGGACCAGCGCTTCCTGGCAATGCGATCCCCAATGCCTCACTAACACACGCCATTGTATTCGCTGTATACATACCTCCGCACGAACCTGCAGAAGGACATGCTACATTTTCCAGACTCGTTAACTCCTCGATAGTCATTTTTCCAGCATCAAATGCCCCGACGGCTTCGTATACATCCTGTACCGTGACCGCCTTCCCATTCCACATCCCAGGCAATATGGTTCCACCATAGACGAAGATAGACGGTAAATTTAATCGGGCCATACCCATCATAGTTCCAGGCAAACTTTTGTCACAACCAGAAATGCCCACGAGTCCGTCATATCGATGAGCTCTCATCATGAGTTCTATAGAGTCAGCAATGACCTCTCTACTAACCAATGAGGCTTTCATTCCCTCGTGACCCATTGCTATGCCGTCGGAAACTGAAATGGATGTGAATTCCCGAGGAGTGCACCCACAGTCCTTAACTCCCTTCTTTGCAAATTGAGCGAGATGTCCGAGATGGATGTTACAAGGAGTGGCTTCATTACAAGTCGAAGATACTCCAACCATAGGCTTTGACAAATCAGAATCATTTAATCCCATCGCCTTGTACATGGCTCTGTGAGGAGCCCGGGAAGGTCCTTCCACAACTGTTCTACTAACTAACAATTCAGTATATCAAGAAAAATACTATATTTTAATATTCTAAAATTTTAAGAGCTTATGGCAAAAGTAATTCCATTATGGTCATTAGTACAAAATTGCTATTACTTTTATCCCATCAATCCCCTCTACTTTAAATATTGTTTCACACATTCCACATTCTGCATTTCCATTTGCGATGTCACGAGCAGAGATATCTTCATTTTTGTAATCGCATTTAGGACAGTTGAAGGTGAAACTTAATTCAAAGTGATCTAGCTCTATTGTTTCTGGCATTCACTATGTAAGACAAATTCTGGTGTATTTAAAAGTCGCGAAACCACGAGGGTGCATTAACATCTAAAGGATTAAATCATGAATTACTGTGGTATTTTTACAAGATGATATGAAAACAAATTCTTGTATTTTTTGCTCAATTGTTTCCGGTGTTTTGAAAGCTTCACTGGTGTATGAAAATTCTTTATTTCTTGCGTTTTTGGATAGATATCCCTTTACAATTGGGCACACGTTAGTCATCCCAAAAAGACATTTTGAAGACATTCTCCAAATGTCTGATTCTGAAGTTGGAAGTCTGTACTGCACTGTCTCTTTGATTGCAAAGACTATTTCGAAGACAGTAAAATCAGAAGGTCTCAATATTGGCCAAAATAATGGACGGGCTGCAAACCAAATAGTCCCACATGTCCATGTTCACATAATTCCCAGATTCACAAATCAGCAGAATATGAATGGAAGATGGCCTTTAAGGCGACCTGCTAAAGATGAAGAATTGGAGGAACTATCCAAAAAAATAAGAACAGCATTGCCACCATCCTAGAAATAGAGGCTGGATATATTTTCATCTGTTTCCTTTTTCATTAAAAGTTCACATTTATCTTGGGACAAATCGAAGGATTCCACCTACGCCTCCCAGGCTTGCTAATTGAATACCTTCCTCCGTTTTGGAAGAAATTACTTCCATTCTAGTCCCAGTCATTTGTGATAATTCTTCTAGCACATCTACTATGTCCTTCTCCAAAATAGAAGAGTCAGTGGCCCCACAGTTTGGGCACGGCTCAGACAATGTTAATTGCTTCATATTTATTAAATTCATTCTCTCAACGTACTTATTTCTCACGTGACCACATCTATTGCATTTAGCTTCGATTTTTACAAAAGGGATTTCGTCAATGATCATGAGAGTCCCAACCATTCCATTTTCGAGTGATTTCAAAACATCTTGTAGTCCATATATGGCTAATCCTTTTCCCGAGAATACTTGAGTCATGAATTCCTTCATCAATTTCTTCTCTTCCATCAGTCGGTAGTCAGCCAAGATTCCCTGAGAATTTAGCTTGTCAACGATCTCCCTTATCCCTTCATCCCCAGAATAGGAACAATCCATTGTGGCAATTATGTTGTTCAAAAGCCTATAGTCTAGATGTTCTGCTTTGAGAAAATTCTCCTTTGTGGGTCCAGGACCTCCAACAATTAGGCCACTAACCTTGTGCTGTTCAATGAAAATTTTGTAGGCATGGCTAGCTACTCTGCGGTAATATTCATTTAATTCATTATCGCGAAGTCTTTCAAATCTTCTTGCTGACTGGCCACCTTGTCTATGCTTTCCTGCAACTCCGGAAGTCATGCTGTCTATAGCTTCCCAACGATCCCCAGTCAAAATTCCCAATCCAGCTTCCTGATTGTCAATAGAGAGCAAACCTATTACTCTCTCATCCTTCATCATTTCTTTGATGTGGTCTGTCCAAAAATGGTCATCACACCTATAGAGATTGATTTGAATAGGTTTAGGAGGATTAACGGGATATAATTCAATTTTTTCATTACCGATTCCTTTACTGTTTGGGATAGCACCACAGAAGATTGCCAGACCATTTTCTGGAGTTTCTTTGAAAAGTTTGAGATGTTCTATTGTCCTACTTAGTGCATCCTGAACATGTGTCCTAGTCAGATCAGATTTTATATTTGATGCAGTCCCGGCTTCATTTCTCAACTGCGCAACTATTTCGAAGATTGGCTTTCTTGGGGGAATGTAGACTGTAACCAATTCTGTTCCATGGCCTGTAATTGTGGATAATTGATTTATGATCTTAGTAAGTTTGTATTTCCTGACTGAATCCCACTTAGCCGGGTGGGTGTCTTGACTCATATTTACAATAAGTTTTTTTTGGGATGAGCATAATATAAGGTTATCAAGCACTACACAACATAATTCAGAGAAAAAAACGCTGTCTATTCGTATCTTTAATCTTGATCTTACATATCTGCCCTCATATCAAAGTAGTACCATTCCTTGCATGATTACATTCATTCCCGTTATGCCATTATACTATCACAATGGCAGTTTATCCGTGTATTTATCCAAGATTAAACTTTAGATTGTTGCGTCAGACAAAGTGCAACAATCCTTTTTTCTAGTAACCTGAATTCATCTTGAGTAATACGAATAATAACGACCAGAACGTTTTTTTCCTACTCGAGCCTAGAAGTTGAGGCATATTACATTCAAGTTTAGATTAATATAAAAAACTGGGATAACGTAGTTAAATCATATCAATGCTACCAAGATTAGATTATATCAAACAGGCTCGAACGAAATTAGGTATTACCCAACGCGAACTTGCCTCTTTAGCTGGCGTTAGTACATCTATGATCAATCAGATTGAGTCCGGTAGATGTAAACCAAGTTACGATACCGCAAAAAAAATTTTTGAGCTACTTAGTACCCAGGAAGGCAAGACTTCATTAAAAGCTAGAGACATTTGCCGTATGAAAGTAATTTCTGTTCAAAAGCACGAAACACTGCATTTAGCTATAGAAAAAATGAGAGAGAATTCAATAAGTCAAATTCCAGTGTTTGACAGAGCAAAGGTTGTGGGCCTATTGAGCGAAGACGTACTTGCTCGCAATATAATTGAGAAGGAAGAAAAAAAATTTCTTGGTATGCCTATTGTAGACGTTATGGAACCTCCGCCTCCGATAGTAGACCTCTCTACTCCGGCTAAGGCACTAATACCATTGGTACGATTTACAAAATGCGTCCTGGTGAGTGAAAAAGGTGAGGTTATTGGGATAATCACTGTCAGCGATACGCTCAAAATGGTCGAATAGGGCTATCAATTTTCCGACGAATGGTTCTCAAGTTTTTCAAGACCTACACAACAATCGGCATTCTTTATGCAATCATTGCAGATGCTAACTTCAAAGTCTTTTGGTAGGTCGCATTCGCAAAGAGCACATTTTTTCCCATTTGTGGATGGACCATTCATCAATTTACATAGGATACGATGGCTTAAATATATTAACTGTCAGAAATACTTCGTTTATTCTGAATTAGAATAGAGTAGATCCTACTAACAACCATCAATACTGCATATTCATTTTGTCGCTACAAGCATATTTTGGAACTTTAATGTTTAAGTCGATTCATCCGTTTGAAGTCTTGAAGTACCCATTTAGTTACCCAAATCAATCCCGCAATTGGAAAACTCCCCATCAATAGATAAGGGAATATTGCCAGCAATATTGATGGAGTAAATATGTCCATTGCATAGTTAAACTGAATACCTCTATAAGAAATTTTGTTTCTAGAAATAGTCTGATATGCCTTTTTACGGCGATCTAGTGCAAATTGTTGTTACACTGGGTTAGACGGTTCTAAAATCACTAATGTGTCTCTCGGGTCTGAGTGAATTGTTCTGGAGACAAATATTGATCCGAATCTGCAATTAGTGAAAAATTCCATATTTTGTTAGACATTTCTTTATTATCCATGAGTATACTAAAACTAGCTGAAGATCCGCTAGTGATATTTACTGGTTCCGTCATGGCCTTGGTCATGTCAATTGTTTTTCCATTCTTGTCATAGAATGCAGCGATTATGACAGAATTTGATGCAGTTTCATTTCCGTTGTTCAGCACTTTTCCATATATGTAATAAAAGCCAAAAATGTCCAAGCGAGGTCTAACAGATGTGAACTCTATAGAATATTTTTTTTCTACTCCTCTATCGCTCTTAATTTGAAGTGAAAAATCATGTATGTTACTCACAACATCCTTGTTTAGAAATTGGACTTCAAACGGCGACGTATCTCCACTATTGAGATTTCTTGTAGCTGTACTAGAGCTCGCATTACCGATCGGCATTCCGCGGGCATCCAAAAAAGTTGCAAAAATCGTTACATTATTTTTCGGTTCAATTGAAGTATTTGCTAACTTTCCAAAGAGATGCAGATATCCATAATTATCCGTAATTATGCTCGTTCTTTGAACCGTAAAATCTGAATGGGAGCTTGAATTCGCAGTATACACGTTGGTAATAATGATAACAAATACAACAAGAGGAATTTCAAATTTCAATTTAAGCATACCCTCTATCATCAATTTCATTCGCGAGTCATCTAGTCCATAGTAAATAGTACTATAATACTTATGACTCACCTTCTAACTTAAATGTTGCATCAAGAAAATGTAATTGAAATAAAAGCATGATGCAAGTCCCTATATTCTGCCAGTACGCTTAAGTCTGACATTACATTTCTCGCTTCTAGAATTTGGGCTGTATCGGGTACCTGAATACAAATTGAAACGGTATTAGCTACGATCATTTTTCACTTGAAGTAATACTCAAATACATTCATTTTAATAATTCATGCATAAATTCGGAAACAAAATGTATCGCTATTCTGGACGATTCAAAATATGTTTCTAGAGTCAGTATCTGCTCTTAGAAGGAATTTTTTCAATTTTTTTCCAGGTAGTGTAACCACTATGATCAGTTAGTTCTATCGAGTAATGATCATAAAGTTGTCGTCTGATCTCGTCTGATTCTGAAAATTGTTTTTCGTTTCGGTACTTGTCTCGTCTATTGATCAGTTGCTCTATCTTTAATTTTTCTTCTTCCGCAACCTCCAATACTCTCAGACCCAATATTTTCATCATATCTTCTATGATTGGTAATATGACTGAGCTCATTTGCTGCGTAAGTATGTCCAGGGAGCTCAATTTGTTTACTTCAGATACAAGGTTTAGAAATGAGCTTATGGCAAGCGACGTATTCACGTTATCGTCGAGTGAATCCTTAAAATCTGCCATACTCTGAACTGCGATTCCAAATTCATCACTAGTTTGTTTCTGTTTTTTTGTAGTTTTGAGTTCGTAAACGCAATGTTCGATTTGTCGCCATTTCTGTAAGGCCTCGGAAAGCATTTCATCAGTGTAATCTATGGGTTTAGAATAATGCGTATTAAGTAGATATAGTCTAATTGTATTCGCACCCCATTTTTCTATAGCTTTTTTTACTGTGATTATGTTGCCTAAAGATTTAGACATTTTTTCTGTCTTTAAAGTTACTATTCCAATGTGCATC
>Ga0164299_10000324_pt1 | contig 10774 bp, 12 predicted proteins | sample Whisoiple_221_MG_FD_109712 | JGI IMG/M metagenome (GOLD analysis project Ga0164299, IMG submission 109712) | Unamended control soil microbial communities from upstate New York, USA - Whitman soil sample_221_MG | ecosystem: Environmental > Terrestrial > Soil > Agricultural land ...
CGCGGGCTGTTCCCGCATCGGGTCGACGACCACCCCGGCTGGTTTCGTATCACCAGCTGTTCGCCGAATTCCTAGGCCGTCGACTTGCACGCGACGCTCCCGAGCGGAGTCGGCGACTGCACCGCACGGCGGCGCATGGTTCGCCGAACATGGCTACCTCAACGAGGCCGTCAACCATGCGCTCGCGGTCGACGACCCGAAACTTGCCGTTGACCTGGTCGAGCGCGACGAGACACGTCTGCTCGAGGAGTCAAAAATGACGACGTTCCTCGAGATTGCCAAGAAACTGCCGCCCCGGCTGCTGGCATTCAGGGCACGACTTCAGCTGGCGATCGCCTGGGCAAAAATTCTGCTACAGCGCAGGGCGCCCGCCGATGCCGCGCTGAATCGCTTTGAGGCGGCGCTGGCAGCGCAGAACTCTCGGTGCGGCGCGAACCGATCTTCGAGTGGAAGCCCGACGTGGTGCGCGGAGTGCCAGACCTATTCGCCGACCGTAGTGATCGTATCGATTCTCTTGTCTCCGAGGCGGGCGCCTTTACCAGGACATGATCGGGCCGTTCGCGGGCGTGCTCGCACACAGCTGGGCCGGTATCGCCGCCAAGTATGAGCTCGACATCCCCACCGCTCGACGTGAGTTCCGCGAAGCGTTCGAGATCGGAACTAGAGTGGGATCACGCTCACACGCTGCGCGCCTGGCGGGCGCGCTGCTCGGCGAACTGCTTTATGAGGCTGGCGAATTGGATGACGCGGCGCGCATGCTGGAGATGAGCTATGGACTTGGGCCGGATGGTGGTGGCGTCGACTACCTCGCCGCACGATACGTAGCAAGCGCCAAAGTCAAAGCGGCGCAAGGCGACCTCAGCGCTGCGGCCGAGCGCATCGAAGCCGACATGAAGACAGCAGAGAACTTGCAACTCCCGCGGTTGGCCGCCGCGATCAACAATGAGCGGATTCGGTTGGGAATCGGCATCGCACCGTCGGTGGCAGCGCGCCTGCGATCGGTCCGGGCCATTCCGCGTGACGACGGGATCGCCACGATAATCGCTGAACTCGATGAGGAATCCGCGGTTCGCCTGCTATTGGCAAGCGGTTCGGCCGACGAGCAGGAGCAGGCATGGCGGCGTGCGACCCAACTGCTTGCAGGCATGGATGCCCGGCGAAGGCCGTTGGCGGCGCTGCGCGCTGAACTGCTGCTGGCTGAAATTTGTTCCCGCACAGGAAGATCTGCTGATCCGACTATCCCTGCCGTAGCACGGCGGTGTCGAGACATCGGATTACCGCGTTTGCTTGTCGATGCTGGCCTAGGCTAGCTCACGGTTGCGATAGTTCGACGGAAAGGGTTTTGCCAATATGCTAACGTCCGCGGGTTACCACTACCCTCGCTGCAGCCTCGTCCAACGCCGCACCATATCGAAGAGCCCGAGGTGAGCGCGGTCTCGCACGACGTCACCACTCCCGCCCCGCCCCAGCTGCAGGAAGTCGACGACGGCGTCTTTGCCTACATCCAGCCCGATGGAACCTGGTGGATCAACAACACCGGGTTTCTAGTCGGCCAGCGCGGAGTGATCAGCATCGACGCCTGCGCGACGGTTCGGCGCACCCGCGCATATCTGAAGGCCATCGAAACGGTCACGGCCCAGCCGGTTCGGACACTTGTCAACACCCATCACCACGGGGACCACACCTTCGGCAACTACCTATTCAGCAGCGCCACGATCGTCGGCCACGAGGCAACCCGGACCAGCATCTTCGACTCGGGGGAACCGAGATCGGCGCCATTCTGGACCGAGATCGACTGGGGCGACATCGTTTTAGAGCCACCGTTTCTCACCTACACCGACTCAGTGACGCTATGGGTCGACGACCTGCGCGCAGACGTACGCCACGTCGGCACGCCTGCTCACACCACCAACGACTCGATTGTCTGGCTCGCGGAGCGCAAGGTGCTCTACTGCGGCGACCTCCTGTTCAACGGCGGCACGCCTTTCCTGGCGCAGGGATCGGTTGCCGGCGCGATCCACGTGCTGGAGGAGGTGCTTAGACCGCTCGGCGCGGAAACCATCATCCCCGGGCATGGACCGGTATCCGGACCCGGACTCATCGACGACGTCTTGGGCTACCTGCGCTTCGTTCAGACAAGTGCTCGTGCGGGCCACGACGCCGGCCTTTCACCGCTGGAGACCGCGCGCGAGCTGGACCTCGGACCGTACGCCGACCTAGGCGACCCTGAACGCATCGTCGGTAACCTGCACCGTGCCTACGCCGAACTCGATGGTGCCCCACTGGGCGCGCCCATCGATGCCGCTGCGGCACTAACCGACATGGTCGCCTACAACGGCGGCCGCCCCCTCAGCTGCCTTGCCTGAGCGACGCCGGACACGAGGGCATTCTGACCCCGATCTCGACCGGATGGCGCTGGGACGAACCGGCCGTGCGCTCGCTTTTGGCCAGCTCGGATGTGGCCGCCCGCCCGCTCGGCCGGTTGGCGGCCCTGCCGGCGGCCTCGCGGGACATGGTGGAAATGATGGCGTGTCTGGGCGGGCGCGCCGAGCTTGGCGTGCTTGCGGCCGCGACCGGGCAGTCGGCTGACGTGGTGGAGCGGCACCTGGCGCCCGCGCTCGGGAACGGAGTGCTGCTGGCCGAGACCGGGGCCCATGACGCGGTGCGGTTCCGCCACGACCGCATCCGCGAAGCCATCCTGGCCAAGCTTGACACCCAGCAGCGTCGCAGCCTGCAGCTCGCGCTGGCACGGCGGCTGGCAGCCACGCCGGAATTGGTCGCCGTCGCCGCCCAGCAGTACCTGCCGGTAATAGAGGCGATAACCGACGCGGCGGAGCGCAGTCACGTGCTGGCGCTGCTGCGGCGCGCTGCCGAGCAAGCCTCGATCAGCGTGCCGGTATCGCGCGCGTCGGGAACCCGCAGCGCGCCGGTGCAGACCGGACGTACGCGACGCACCGAATCTGTTGAACGTCAACAACTCAGCGACCCACTTGGATATGGCGAAACAACTTCTTCAACGATCTAGGCCCGGCGACCCCACCATCTTCACACCAGCGAAATAACTACCATTGCCTCGGCCACAACACCATGCGGTCGAGGGCATGATTGTGCTGCCTGCCAGGTGGTGAAACGGCAAAGTCGTCGTGTTCGAGCCGCCAGGTCTCGGTCGAAGTGGCGAGTTGCTACGGCCCATACGGCCGCTGTCGCTTGGGTCCACCGACGACTCTTCAGGATCAGGGCCAGCCATCGACGCGGTGGCGCGCAGCTGGAGCGGCTGCCGGAGTATTGGCGACCGTCGCCGTTACAGGCTGAGGCCGCCTGGTGTTTTCCATAGAACGGCACTGCCGCGATTTCGGCGTACCGGTCGATCGGCAACGCCTCGCCTAATACCGCGGGGTCTTCGCCGCGCACCATGCGCGTCCCGAAGCGGCGATCAGCGCAACCTGGTCGTCCGCGTGGTCAAAGAAGTCCTGCAACTCTCGCTTGGTGAATGCCCGCTTCGCCGGGGACTGCTCATTGTCTTGGACATGCGTGGCGGTGTTCCATTCGAAGAACACCTGAGCGGGGGTGGCTACCGAATCGCTGTTCACAGACTCGATCCCAACCGTAGTCGGGATCGCTGACATACGAGCAGAACATCCGCAACCGTGTCGGCGGTGCGCAACGCTTTTCGGAGTGTTGGTGGTGCCTGCGGTCGGGCGGGGACAACGGGCGTAGTAGTCGGCGGCGCAGTTTGGTGTAGAAGGTCGCAAACCGTAGCCCCCGCCGGTGAGCCAGCAGCGGTTCTTGCCCGGGGCAGGTCATTGCTGGCCAGGTTGGTTTTAGTCGGTGCCGTCGACGCTTGGGTGACGCCTAGCACACTCTGAGGATCTGCTCAGATCTGATGGTATCCTCAGTATTAAGTGATGTTTTCGTCGGCTGACCAGCCCGACGACTGGGGGACAGCGCCAAGGAGCGCGGCAGATGGGAGGCGCGATGACACACCAGCGCGTTAACCAGTACGTGTTTGACGTTGCGGTCGTGGGTTTGGGTCCGGTGGGTGAGTTGGGGGCACTGCTGTTGGCGCGGGAGGGCCTGCGTGTGCTCGCGCTTGAGCGACAAGCCGATATGTACAGCCGTCCCCGCGTGGGCGTTCTCGACGGTGAAGCGCTGCGCACCCTTCAGAAAGCGGGTGTGTACGACCGCGCTGCTGCCGACATGATCCTCGGCGCGGGCGCCCAGTGGGCCTCGCGGCACGGCCAGATACTGGCCACGACGATGCCTACCGAAACTCCCCAGGGTCATCCCTGGCTATCGACGATTTACCAGCCGCTGCTGGATCAAACGCTGCGCGAGGCGCTGCACAGCCACCCCGGCGTGGAGATGCGTTTGGGGCAGGAACTCACCGCGCTGGCCGAGGTCGGCGACGGTATCCAGATGACGTTTCGCCAGTCCGACGGCAGCATCGGCACAGCCCATGCGCGTTTTGTGATCGGTTGTGATGGAGCCAATAGTGCTACCCGCGCGGCCATCGGCGTCGAAATGGTCGGGCCGAGCTACGAATAACCGTGGCTCATCGTCGACGCCAAGCTTCCCGAGCCCCCCGCCCAGTTGCCCTACTTACGGTTCACGATGGATCCTGAGGCTCCCCGCATGACAGCGCGCCTGGCCGCGGGTAACCAGCGCTGGGAACGGCTGGTGATGCCGGGCGAAGACCGCGAGGAAATGCTGCGGCCGTCGGTAGCTCGCCGGATGATCGCCGAGCACGCCGACCCTGACACGGCCCAGATCCTGCGACAAGTCATCTACACCCACGCCGCCACACAGGCCGAGCACTGGCGGGTCGGACGCGTCATGCTCTGCGGAGACGCCGCACACCTGATGCCGCCCAACGCCGGCCAAGGGCTGAACTCCGGAATCCGTGACGTCGCCAACCTCACCTGGAAACTTGCGGGCGTCATCCGCGACGGTGCGCCGGCTGTCCTTCTGGACTCCTATGAAATCGAGCGGCGGCCGCACGTCGAAAAGATGACCACGCTGGCCGTGTCTCTGGGGCGTCTGCTGATGACGCGTTCGCACCTCGGCGCAGCATTGCGCGACGGGGCATTTCGCGCACTCACGCGTATCCCTGGGATCCGTCACGCTGTCCTGCAGGGCCGCTACCGCCCACCGGCACGCTACAAACGCGGTCTGTTGCCGGGATCGTTTTCTCGCCGCTCGTCGGTGGGCCGATTGTTCCCGCAGCCGCATGTCCGCACGTTCGACGGCGAATTGCAGCGCCTCGATGACAGCACCGGCACCGGCTGGCGCATCCTCGGCTGGGAGGCCGATCCCAGCACAGCCCTCTCGCCGCGGGGCCGGCACCTCGCCCAGGACGTTCTGCGCGCAAAGCTGGTCACGTTGTGTGGCCCCGGTCGGCGCCCTGTCGAGACCGGCGCTTCTCGAGACGTGCTCGAAGACATGCACGAGGTAGCGCGCCCCTTCTTCGGCCGCCGGCCTTTCGTCATGATACGCCCGGACGGGTATGTGTATGCCAATCCGACCCGGCAGGAACTCGAGGGGACGATCTCTGAGCTGGCCCCCCAAATAGCCAGTGCTGCTGTCGGTTTGCCTCAGTCTCCTTTGACGCCCGCCAAGCATTAGACCACCACAAGAACGATACGGAGAAAGCAAATGAAAGCAGCAGTCGTGAAAGCCCTCGGCACGCCACCGGTGTACGCCGATTTTCCGGACCCACAAGACCGCGACGGCGCAGTAGTGGCGACCGTCGAAGCCGCCGCGTTGAAAAACCTCGACCGCGTCATGGTCTCGGGTAAGCACTACAGCGGCGCCCACCTCCCGCTGCCCATGGTCGCCGGCGTCGACGGGGTCGCCCGACTGGACGACGGGCGCTTAGTCTACGCCAACGCGCGGCCGCCGTACGGAATGATGGCCGAGAAAACGCTCATCAATCCCGCCGCGGCCATCGAGGTGCCCGAGGGCATCGAACCTGTACTTGCCGCGGCAGTGCCCAACCCCGCCCTGTCGGTGTGGTTGTCGTTCGAGCACCGCGCCCGTATACGGCCGGGCCAGCATGTGCTCGTGCTCGGCGCCACCGGGGTCACCGGGTCCCTGGCCGTGCAACTGGCCAAAGCCGCTTTCGGTGCCGGCCGGGTCGTTGCGGCTGGCCGCAACGCAGCTCGCCTCGAATGGCTGCAGAAAATGGGCGCCGACGACGTAATCAATTTGGGCACAGACGACTTGGGGCCGCGCGTCGCCGCAGAACATCGGGCGCAGCCCTTTGATGTGGTGCTTGACTATCTGTGGGGTACGCCCGCCGAGCAGGTGTTAGCGGCACTGGGCAACGCGTCGTTCCATGTCACCCGTTTCGTGCAGATCGGGGACATGGCCGGCCCGAAAGTCAGCCTGCCCGCCGGAATTTTGCGGAGCGCCGGCATCGAACTCGTCGGGATGGGGTTCGGCAGTGTGCCCGCCGAGGCCTTGACCCGCGCAGCTGTCGACCATCTTCCGCGCCTATTCGAAATGGTCGCCGGCGGCCAGCTGCACCTGCAGACCCAACGGCAGCCATTGAGCCGGGTCGAGGACCTCTGGACGGGACGGGAAGCTTCCGGCAGCCGGGTGGTGCTCGTCCCATAGCAATCCACTCAGATCGGTAGCCGCCATCACCCGGCATCTTCGCAGCGCCACCGTGCTACTGACCAAGCGCTGGGTCTTTGCTGCATTCTGGTAACGCCGCACCGTCGACTGCTTTCGCCGCTTCACCGAGCGCAGATGCTGAAGAACTCCTCAACCATCGCAGGCGTCCACGTCCACGGGAATTCATTGGTGTGCTCGATGACACGCTCGACGAACCGCACTCGTCCCGCGATCGTGTCATGATCCAAGTTGCGGCACAGTTGCTGATTACGCCAACCCTCGAGCATCTCGTCGACGGTCTGGGCCTCCGGATGCAATAACGGAACCGAACCGACCACATACACGCGACCGCTCTTATCGACGGGCAAAACGGCCTTCAGACCTGTCTCATCCAGTGAATCATTACTGCATCGCTGCAGGTAGGTTCATCACATTCGAAACAATTCGCCCCGGCGTGTCGGCAGCACGCCGCGAGCGGGCACCCTGAGACCTACCGCAACCGAGCCCAAATCCCCAGATCAACAACAGTTTTCGTCACCAAAGCAAGGTGGCCACCAACCGCAGGCAACGCCGTATCCGTGATTCATCTGATGAAAACGGAGCAGTTACTCATGGATAATGGCGATTATCCATGAACTGCGTCCGAAGATGCTGGCGGCCAGCATGATTGGGCCTAGAACCGTCACGGGCGACGCATGCCGCGATACAGGGCCGTCGAGTCCACGACGCGGAGACGACCTGGCCGATTCCGGCTCACTCCGACCGAGTAGCAGTTCTTTGGAATGGGTAAGAATGTGCCGCTCGTTCACTTCGACGAAGGTGACCCGTCGGGAGCCGACATCGTGGCGGTGAGGCCAATGAGCAACAGGTCGAGGGCGTGGTCGAGTTCCGCGGCGCCGTCGTGAGTGGCCAAGGCGAATGCCAGCCTCCGCACCTGGGGGAACTCGGTGATCGCCAACCGGTGCAGACCGAGGCGCAGGACATCGTCGGTCTCCTCAGGCCGCTCGACGACCTCCTGCAGCTCAGTGAGGATGTGTCCGTACAAGTAGCCGAAGAACACCCGGTAAATGCGGAGGGCATCGCCGCCGGTGAAGCCGGCGGTTGTCAGCAGCGCCAGAACATCCTTCAGGGGGCGCAGCATCCCGGGAGGATGTTGGCCCAGCGGGGTGGCCGCGGCCGAATCACCAACAGCGGCACCATGTTTGGGTGCTCCAGGGCCAACCGACGGAAGTCGTGGGCCACGGCGCGCAGCTGGGCCGCCCAGTCCGGATCTGCGGTGTCCACGTGTAGTTGTCCGAGCACAATCTCGGCGACACCGTCGAGCAGTGCGGCCTTGTTCGGTATGTGCCGGCACAACACCGTCGGGTCTCGGCCCACCTCGTCGCTGAGGCGGCGCATGGACAAGCCGTCGACACCGTCACGGTCGACGATCCGCAGTGCAGCTCGCAGGATCACCGGCCGGCTTATCTGGCCGTCATGTTGGCCGGGCGCCGCGGTGGTCGGCTCGGTTGCGTCAGCGCCTGCATCCGACACGGGCGGCCGCTTCGTCTTCTCGGGCATTACTTGCCTCGCACAACATCGTATTAACGGGGTCTGTCAACAACATTCACATCTGGACATCTGGAAAGAACCAGCGTGTACTGGAGATCACAACCAGATGAGCGCCGAATTCCATGCTTGTCATCGTTGGATTGAGTGTCTTGCTCTTCGTCGGCGTCATCGTGTTCGTCGGAGTGCTGAGCAATGCAGGGGTGGCCCCACCCGCTGTGCGGATGCGTCGCGGTGGCAGTTCACGAGCAATGCGAACGCGACGCTCAATTGGTGCAGCTGCTTATCTCCGCCACGACCTGCGTCCGAAACTGCTGGCCAGCGACGCTTTCAGCACGACGCCGCCACCGGCACGGTGAACTGGATCCGATGCGATATCGGTTCTTTCCCGCACCACTCGGCCGCATCTGCTGTGAGCCGTTTGGAGGTGAGATTGGCAGCGACAAGACCAACGGGGTCACCAGCGCCACTGCTCGCCAACACCACTCAAAGGCGGCGGCGAGGAGCCGCCGTGAGCAATGAGAACCTAACCCAGATCGGCTGCTGCAACGAGCTCAATGCGGCCTATGCCGCCGAGGGCTACGCCCGGGCCAACGGGGCCGGCGCGGTGCTGACCACCTACAACGTGGGCGCATACTCCGCGCTCAACGGGGTGGCCGGCGCTTACGCCGAACGCCTGCCGGTGATCTTTGTGTCCTCGGGTCCCAACACCAATGACCCCGCCGCCAATCACATCATGCACCACACGATGGGCACCCACGACTTCACTGATCAGTACGCGGTATGTCGGCAGGTGACGTGTGAAGCGGTGCGCATCTTGCACCCCGACAACGCGCCGACCCTGATCGATCAGGCGATCAGCACCGCGCTGCGCGAGCGCAAACCCGCCTACATCGAGGTTGCGTGCAACCTGTCGGCGGCGCCGTGCCCCGAGCCGGCGCCGATCGACACCTTGCTGGCATCCACGATGCTGTCTTGGCAGCCCACCAGCGCGCGGGCCCTCACCGTCGCTCTCGGTCGGGCCAGCGAGCTCATCGGCGACGCGAAGAAGCCGATTCTGCTGGCCGTGGCGCACCTGCGCTCCTACGGCGCAATCGATGCCTTCCGGGAACTGGCCGAGGCGTTGGGCTGCGCGGTGGCGGTCATGCCCAACGCCAAGGGCTTCTTCCCGGAAGACCACCCGCGATACGTCGGCATCTACTGGGGTGAGGTGAGTACTCCGCAGTGCCAGGCCATCGTCGACTGGGCCGATTTGATCCTGGCCGCCGGGCCGGTGTTCTCCGACTACACCACGGTCGGCTGGACCGCGCAGCCACCCCGGCAGAAGCTGATCAGCGCCGAGCCGCAAGTGGTGCGCTTTGCCGCCGCCGAATACACCGGCGTGTCGCTGGCCGACTTCCTGTCCGACTTGGCCAAGAAGGTCCGAGCCAATGACGCCACCCTCGTGCAATACCAGCGCCTCAGGCAGAGCGTCTCCGCGCCGGCGCCGGCCCCCGCCGAAGCCCCACTTAGCCGCGCGGAGCTGTGGCGGCAGATCGAGGCGGACCTCGACGCCAAGACCACGCTGATGGTGGAAACCGGTATCTCCTGGTGGGACGGCATGTACACCCGGCTGCCCGGCGGCGCCCGCTTCGAGATCGAGATGCAGTGGGGCTCCATCGGCTGGTGCGTGCCGGCTGCTTTCGGCTACTCGCTGGGCCTGGAAACCGACCGCCGGCTGGTCGCAGCGATCGGCGACGGATCGTTCCAGCTGACCGCCCAGGAAGTGTCCAACATGATTCGCCACGGCCAACAGATCCTGATCTTTCTGATCAACAACCGCGGATACGTGATCGAATCGGCGATCCATGACGGCCCCTACAACTACTACGAGAACTGGGACTACGCCGGTCTGATCGACGTGTTCAACGCCGACGACGGCCACGGGCTAGGACTGACCGCCCGCACGCCGGCAGACCTGGCCGAAGCGATCGGCAAAGCCCACGCCCATAAAGGCGGCCCGGTTCTCATCGAATGCCAAATTCCCAACGACGACGCCAGCCCTCAGGTCATCTCCTGGGGATCCAAAGTCGCCCGAGTCAACGCCCGCCCACCCCAACACATTTAGGAGAAACAGCAATGACTGACCAACTCATAGGCGCCCACAACGATCTGCACAGCGAGCAGGGCGCCCTTAAAGGCGAACACCCCGGGCGATCAGCCAACCCGATCATCAAGGTGCAGGACGTCATCTGGCTGGAGTTCGAGAAGCCCGACCTGGAGCGTGCCGAAGCGTTTGCCCAGGCGTTTGGTTTCTCCACCACGCTGCGCACCAGCGACGAGCTGCACCTGCGGGGCAGCGATGCCGGCGCGCCCTGTGTGCTCATCCGCCGCGGACCGCGCGAGCGGTTTGTCGGCCCAGCGTTTGTTGCCGCGGAGCATTCCGATCTGGTGCGGTTGGCCGACGCGATCGGCGCCACCGTGCGCCCCCTGCCGGAGTCGCTGGGCGGGGTGACCGTTGATCTGGTTGACCCCAGCGGACTGTCGGTGCGGGTGGTGTCGGGCACCCAGCAGCTGGAGGCGCTGCCCGCGCAGACTCCGCACGTGTTCAACTTCGGTCACGAGGTCGCCC
>Ga0164299_10000325_pt1 | contig 10743 bp, 10 predicted proteins | sample Whisoiple_221_MG_FD_109712 | JGI IMG/M metagenome (GOLD analysis project Ga0164299, IMG submission 109712) | Unamended control soil microbial communities from upstate New York, USA - Whitman soil sample_221_MG | ecosystem: Environmental > Terrestrial > Soil > Agricultural land ...
CCTGCGTGTAGCGCAACCGCAACTCGCAGCTGCGCCTCAAAGCGCTGACCGAGATCGCCGATTTGCGCGACCCCGAGGCCTTCGACGACGCGATCGAAATCGTCGGCACCTGGAGCCGCGACGCCAAGCGGGCCGGGACGAAAACGCTGCTGCAGGCGCTGGTCGACAAACGGATCGGCCGCCGCGACCAGGCGCAGGCGTGGGTCTGGCGGCTCGCTTCCTACACCCGCGAGCTGCACGAAGAGTACGCCGTGCAGCGCTGGCCGGAGACGAAGCGGCTGCTCGGCCTGCTGGTCAACTCCTCCGGCCGTGCGCACGGCCGCAACGCCCGCCGTCTCGTCCATGCGGCTCGCAAACAGGACCGCCGCCTGGCGACGGCGCTGCTCGCCGGAGCCGTCTCGCACACGCCGGAAGGCGAGGAGGTGCTGCGCGGGGCGCGGATGCGGATGGCGCGGAAACCATCGGCGACGGCGCGCGAGCTGCTGCGCAATTTCCCCAAAGGCGGCAAGCGCCGGCGCAAGCGCAAAAAGGGCAAGGGGGGTGCCCCGGCAGAGGGCGAGAACGGTGCCAAACCGGCGAAGCCGGCGACCCGGCGGGCGGCGAAGGATGCCGGCGCGAACGGCTCAGAGCCTGAGGTGGACCTCACCGGCGCCGAGGACGACGCGGTCGCCGCCGGCAGCGACGACGACTAGGTCGCCAGAGTCTTCGATTCCGTCAGCGACGCCGCCGCCACCGTCCCAGGCGATCTCACGGCCGCGCAGCGCGTCGCGCGAGCGCCAGGCGGCGAGGATGTCCGCGCGGGAGGCGGCGACCCAGCGGGTGAGGTGGCGGTTGAGGACCGCGGTTGCGGCGAGGGGGGTCGGGAGTCGCCTCGCCGAGTGCCCATCACCGCCTTCGGCGGTGAAATCTGCTGCCGCTTCGCGGCGAAAACCACCCTGCCGGGGCCGCTTCGCGAGGCATCGTCGAGGCGACTCCCGACCCCGTCCGGGCGCGCCGAGGATCGAAATCGCCCTGTCCCGGAGCTCGATCGGGAACTCGTCTGGCTCTATGGTCAGGTTGAGGCCGATGCCGATTACGGCCCAGCCCTCCTGTGGCTTGGCCTCGATCAGGATCCCTGCGAGCTTGCGTTCTTCGATCCAGATGTCGTTGGGCCACTTGACCTGGCACTCGATGGCGGGTTCGAGCTCTTCGGCTGCCTCGCAGACGGCGAGGGGGACGGAGAGCGGCAGCAGCAGGTGGTGCTCGTCGAGCGGGCGGAGGACGGCCGAGTAGAGCAGCGCCTTGCCGGCGGGTGCGGTCCAGGTGCGCCCCTGCCGTCCCCGCCCAGCAGTCTGCTCCGCGGCAGTGACGACAAGGCCATGCGGCGCCCCGGCCTCGACCAGCTCACGCGCACGAGCGTTGGTGGAGTCGGTGACGCGGTAGTGTCGGTGAGGCGCGCCGAACGCCATCCTCAAAGAGTGCGTTCGCTTTTTGTGGCGTATAGGGCAACAAACAGCGAACGCGCCTCGATTCTCATCGTGGGGCGTCCTTCAGCATTGCCTCGACCAGGCCGTCGATGTCGTGGCGCTCGGCCTCGACGGCGACCTCGAGGCCAGCGGTGCGCGCGGTCTCGCTGGTGATCGGGCCGATCGAGACGACTCGGGCTGTGGCCGGGAAGCGATCGCCGAGCGCCTCGGTCAGGTTGCGCACGGTCGAGGAGGAGGTGAAGGTGACGTAGTCGGCGTCTTGCGCGGCCTCGACCTCTGCCGGGTCTGCCGCCTCGCGCACCGTCTCGTAGAGAGCGACGACGTCTACCTTGGCGCCCAGTTCGCGCAGTGCATCCGGGAGGACGTCGCGCGCCTCGGCGGCGCGGGCGATAAGGACGCGTTTGCCATCGATGTCGACAGCGTCAAGCGCTTCAACCAGGCCCTCGGCGACGAACCGCTCCGGGACGATGTCGGCGAGGATGCCGTGCTCGGCGAGCGCTCGCGCAGTTCCGGGACCGATGGCGGCGACCGTGGTACCCCCGCGGGCCCCCGGCTGGCCACCGCCACCTGAACCCCCCTCCCCCACCTGCTTCTGTTTCGGACCCATCCCAAGCGCTCGCGCGTCCAGGCCAGCTTCCGAAAGGGCCTCGAGCAGCAAGCGCACCCCATTGGGACTCGTCAGGCAGATCAGCGCGTAGTCGCCGATGCTCTCGACCGCCCGTCGCACCTCCTCGCTCTCGATCCGCGGCTCGATCCGGATCGCCGGCAGCTCGACCACCTCGGCGCCGAGGCTGCGCAGGGTTGCAGCCAGACCACTTGCCTGGGCTCGGGCGCGGGTGACGACGACACGGCGTCCGTGCAGGGGACGCCGCTCGATCCAGGCGAGCTCCTCACGCCGCTCCACAACCCGGCCGACGACGATCAGTGCGGGCGCGCCGATCCCCTCGCGCTCGACCGCTTCGGCAAGGGTTCCGAGCCTGGCGACGACGGTGCGCTGGCCCTCCATCGTGCCGCGCTCGACCGCCGCCGCAGGCTCGTCCGCGTCGCGGCCCGCCGCGATCAGGGCAGCCGCGTTGTCCGCCAGCCGTTTGACCCCCATGTAGAAGACGAGCGTGCCGGGGAACCTGGCCAGCGCCTCCCAGTCGAGCGCGGTCTCCGTCTTCTCCGGATCCTCGTGGCCGGTGATGAAGGCGACGGCGGAGGCGTCGTCGCGGTGGGTGACCGGGATCCCCGCATAGGCGCTGGCGGCAACACCGGCCGTCACCCCGGGGACGACCTCGAACTCGACCCCCGCACCCCGCAGCGCCTCGCCCTCCTCGCCACCCCGCCCGAAGACGAACGGGTCCCCGCCCTTCAGCCGCACCACGCTCTTCCCCGCCCGGGCGGTCTCGATCAGCCGTTCATTCGTCTCCCCCTGCGGCACCGACGTGCCGGTGCTGCGGTGTCCATATGGACCTCTCTCCACCGGCACGTCCCCGGGGCGCTTGCCGACGTAGATGAGCTCGGCGTCGTCGCGGGCGCCGTCCAGCGCCCCGGGGGGGATCAGGCGGTCGTAGTAGATCGCGTCGGCGGAGGCGATCAGCTCCAGCGAGCGCGCGGTCATCAGTCCCGGATCTCCGGGACCGGCGCCAACCAAGTAGACGATCCCTGGCCGGGCGCTCATCCCCCACTCCTCTTCGGGCGCTTGTGAGTTTCACTTTCCATGGAAAAGTGAAACTCACACACGGGGTTGCTCCTCGGCTCGGTCGAGGATGTCGCGAGCGCCGGCGCTCAGCAGACGCTCGGCCAGGAGGACGCCGGCTGCAGCGGGCTCCTCCGCATCGCCCTCCACCCGGTCTCGAATCCACTCACTGCCGTCGGGCAGGCCGACGAAGGCCTCGATTGCGATCTGACCGTCCTTGACGCGGGCGTGGACGCCGATCGGGGTCGCGCAGCTTGCCTCCAAGAGGGCGACGGCAGCGCGCTCCGCGGTCAGCTCGCGCAGTGCCGTCTCGTCGCCAACGGCTGCCGCGGCTTCGGCTGCCTCGGCATCGTCGCTGCGCGTTTGCAGGACGAGCGCGCCCTGGCCGGCAGCCGGCGTCATGGTCTCCGTTGGCAACGTGAAAGATGCCTCGTCCTCCTGCCCCAGTCGCCGCAGCCCCGCGGCGGCGAGCACGATCGCGTCATGCTCGCCACCCGCCAGCTTGCGCAGGCGCGTGTCGACGTTGCCGTGCAGCTCGCGCACGTCCAGGTCGGGACGGACGGCGAGCAGCTGCGCTCGGCGGCGCAGGCTGGCCGTCCCGACCCGGGCGCCCTCCGGCACTGCGTCGAGCGAATCGCCCACGCCGATCCATGCATCCGCGGGATCCTCTCGCACCGGCACCGCCGCGATCCTCAGCCCAGCGGCCATCTCAGCCGGCAGGTCCTTGGCTGAGTGGACGCCCATCTCCGCCCCGCCGGCAAGCAGCGCCCGCTCGACTCCACGCACGAAGCGAGCCTTGTCGCCCACCTCACCATCGGAGGAAACCTCGACCAGCTCAGCACCGCCGAGTAACTCAGCGACCTGACCAGCCTGAGCCTTGGCGAGTGCACTATTGCGGGTAGCGATTCGAATCATGGGGCCGGTCCGGGTAGGGGTGGAGCGTCTTGTACTTTTTTTGCGGCGGCGTCGGCGGACAGCGGATAACTGTCTTCAAAAAAAGTTAAGCGGAACCCCTGCCCGGACCGGCCTTCCGAAGCTCAGTCACCTTGCCCGGTGCCCGCTCCTCCGGCTCCGTCTCCACGTCGAGCCCGAACAGCTCACGCAGGGCGCTGACATAAAGGTAGGCGTCGTCGCTGCCGGCCGAGCGCTTCATCCGCAGGGTCGGCTCGTGCAGCAGGCGCGAGGCGATCGCCTTGGCCATCGCCGTGAGCCGCTCGCGGTCCGCTTCGCCCAGGTTCTCCCAGCGGCCGTCGTTCTCCGCCAGCACGCGGGCGACGACCTCCTCGCTGCGCTCGCGCAGGGCGGCGATCGTCGGCACCACGGTGAGCGAGGCGAGCCAGCGCTCGAAGCGGTCGAGCTCGGCGGCGAGGATCGGCTCAGCCCGTCGTGCCTCGCCCTCGCGGTCGCCGGCGTTGCGCTCGACGATCTGCTGCACGTCGTCGATGTCGTGCAGGCTGACCCCGGCGACCTCGCGGCACTCCGGTTCGATGTCGCGCGGCACGGCGATGTCGACCAGCAGCAGCGGTCGTCCGGAGCGTGTCTCCATCACCTGCGCGAGGCCGTCGCGCTCGACGATGTGGTGGGGTGAGTTGGTCGCCGAGACGACGATGTCGGCTGCCTGCAGCTGCTCGGGCAGCTCCTCGAAGCGCACCGCCTCACCGCCGAAGCGCTGGGCGAGGCCGATCGCCCGGTCGTAGTGGCGGTTGGCGACGAAGACGCTGGCGGCACCACGGGCGACCAGCGCCTTGGCGACCAGCTCGGCGGTCTCGCCGGCGCCGATCACCAGCACCCGCCGCTCGCCGAGGTCGCCGAGCGTGCGCCGCGCCAGCTCGACAGCGACCGAGGGGATCGAGATTCCCTTCTCGCCGATCGCGGTCTCCTCGCGGACCCGGCCGCCGGCCGCCAGCGCCCCGCGGAAGAGCCGGTTGAGGATCGGACCGGTGGCGTTCTCGACCAGGGCCAGCTCGTAGGCGCGTTTGACCTGCCCCTGGATCTCGGCCTCGCCGACGATCATCGAGTCGAGCCCAGCGGTGACTCGGAAGAGGTGATGCGCGGCCTCGCCCGCGCGCAATGAGTAGAGGTGGCCGAGCAGCTCCGTCGGGCGGATCTCCGCCTGGCGGGTGAGCACGCCCAGCGCCGTCGACTCGGCTTCGACCGGGTCGGAGACGATCAGGTAGAGCTCGGTTCGATTGCAAGTTGATATGGCCGCTGCCTCGTGGATGCCGTCCACAGCGGTCAGCTCGTGCAGGGCGCCAACCGCGCGGCCCTCGGTCAGCGAGAGCCGCTCGCGCAGATCGAGCGGCGCCGTCTTGTGGGAGACGCCGAGGGCAAGAAGCTCAGACATCGGAAGTCACCTTCTCGGCTGCCGGTGCGGCCTGGTCGCCGTTGGCTCGGCTCTCCACGAATCCGGCCAGCTCGCGCAGCTCGCGCTCGATCCGCTGCAGTTTGGCCGCCATGATCGCCACGTAGATGACGATCAGGGCGAGGAAGACGATGTAGGCGCCGGCGACGTACTTGCCGGCCTCGTCGAGCGGCAGCGCCGGGGTCGCAGCGATCAGGGGGAGCACTAGCTCACCTCCGGTGCAACGCGAGAGGAACCGCCCGGCGCCGGCGCGTCGAGCGCACGGCGCAGGCGCTTCAACTGCCCCGAGGCGCTCTTTGCGGTCAGCTCGAACTTGACCAGCGTCACCCAGAGCAGGCCGATTGCCAGCAGGCTGATCAGGAAGGTCAGCATCATCGAGCCCGGCAGGCCCCCGTTGGTGGTGGCGAAGACGCGCGGGTGGACGAGGCTCTGCGCCATCCGCACCGCCATGAAGTTGAGCGGCACGAAGGCGCCGGCGACGATCGCGAAGACCGAGGCGTAGCGGCCCTGGCGCTCGCGGTCCTCGATCGCGTAGCGGAAGGGGTAGTAGGTCGCGTACATCAGGAAGACGATCAGGAAGCTGACCAGCGTCGGCTCGTCCCAGACCCACCAGTGCCCCCACGACGCCTTGGCCCAGATCGAGCCGGTGATCAGCACGGCGACGCCGAAGATCACCGACATGTGGATCGAGACGTAGGAGTAGGCGTCCCAGCGCCCCTCGCCGCTGCGCAGGTGGAGGATGGCGAAGACGCCGCCGATGACGAAGCCGACCAGAGCGACGATCGCCAGCGGCACGTGCAGGTAGAAGATCTTCTGGATGAAGCCCTGGTCGGCGTCGAGCGGCGCGTAGAAGAAGACCAGCGAGAGCGCGGCGACGAGTGCCGCGACGGTCGCGATCGAGAGGGGTCTCAAGCCTTTGCCGTACATGCTCGTGGCGCGGTGGGAGATGGTAGGCGCCTCAGTCCTCCAGCAGGAAGTCGAACACCGCGTATCCGACCAGGAGGAAGATCAAATCGTATAGGCCGAGCACCGCGAGCCAGGTGCCGAAGCGGTGGTAACCGGGACCGCCCACGGCGAGCAGCGGCTCGATTGCGCCGGTTGCGGCGATCGAGAGCGGCACGACGAGGGGGAGGAGGACGAGCGGCGCCAGCAGGTCGCGGGCGCGCGAGTTGACCGCCATCGAGGAGATCAGCGTGCCGGTTGCGGCCAGGCCGAGATCGGCTAGGGCGAGGACGAGGGCGAGCGGCGGCAGTGCAGCGGCCGAGTCGAGGAAGAAGACCGCGAAGACGGGGACGACGACCAGCTCGACCGCCAGCAGGTAGACGAGCAGCGCCGCCGCCTTTGCTGCGAAGAGGGCGGTGCGGTCGATCGGGGCGAGGCGAATCGCATCGAAGCCGCCCTCCTCGCGCTCGGCGACGAAGAGGCGGTTGATGCCGAGGATCGCGGCGAATAGCAGCGTCGCCCAGAGCACGCCGGCGGCGAGGCTGCCGGAGAGCTGCGTGCGGTCGAGACCGAAGCGGAAGATGACGAAGGTGGTGACGGCGAAGAGCGCCATCGCCGGCAGCGACTGCAGGGTGCGCAGCTCGGCGCGCAGGTCCTTGCCGAGGATTGCCGCGAAGGCGGCGTGGGAGGGAGTCAAGCGACAGCCACCCTGCCGCCGGCGCCGAGCCGCAATACCTGGTCGGCGTCTGGCAGCGCCCGCTCGGGGTCGTGGGTGACGAGGACACGGGTGCGTCCCTCGCCCGGCCCGATCAGCTCGCGGGCCAGCTCGCGTCCCTCGGCGTCGAGGTTCGATTCGGGCTCGTCGAGCAGCAGCAGCTCCGGCTCGTGCAGGACGCAGCGACAGATCGCCAGTCGCTGTCGCATCCCGGCCGAGAGCTCGGCGACGCGCTGCTCGGCGCGGCGCTCCATCCCCACCGCGGCGAGCAGCGCGTCGATCCGTCCCTCGGCCGCCGCGCCCCGCAGCCCGTGCAGTCGCGCGTGAAAGCGCAGGTTCTCGCGCCCGCTGAGGTCGCGGTAGAGCAGCGGCTCGTGGCCGAGGAAACCGATCCGACCGCGCGCCTTCCAAGCCTCGCTCGGCAACCGCGCGCCCAGCACTCGCACCTCGCCCGCGCCCGGACGCAGCAGCGTCGCGAGGATGCGCAGCAGGGTCGTCTTGCCGGCGCCGTTCGGCCCCAGCACGACCAGCGACTCGCCCGCCTCCAGCTCGAAGCCGACCCCGTCGAGGGCGGGCCGTTCGCCGAAATCGCGCCGCAGCCCGGCGACCGCGACGGCGGGGTCCGTCAACGGCGACGCTTGCGCAGGGTGCGGCCGCCGACCCTGAGCAATGGGCCAGCACCTTCGCGCAGGGCCTTGGTTCGGGTCGCGCCCTTGCCGTAGAGCAGCTTCGCCGAAGCGCGCACCGCTTCGCCCAGGGTCTGGTCGTAGGGGTGCCACCAGAAGTCCCGCGTCAGCCCTGGCTCCCAGGCGTTCATCTTGATGTTGACGCACTCGTAGAAGCCGAATTTGGAGTGCGAGCGGCCGACCCCGGAGTCCTTGACGCCGCCCCAGGCGCACTGGCAGGCACCGTGGCTGAAGGAGTGGTCGTTGACCCAGACCATGCCCGACTCGATCCGCCGTGCGATCCGCGCTCCCTTCTGCCGGTCCTTGGTCCAGACCGAGGCGCCGAGGCCGAACTCGGAGTCGTTGGCGAGGTCGATCGCCTCCTGCTCGGAGTCGACGACGACGATCGGCAGGACCGGGCCGAAGACCTCCTCGCTCATGATCCGCATCTCGTGCGTGACCCCCGTGAGCACGGTCGGGGCGACGTACTTGCCAGAGAGCCCGGGGACGTCGGTCGGCCCGCCGCAGAGCTTGGCTGCGCCGGAGGCGACCGCGTCCTCGATCAGGTCGACGACGATCTCGTACTGGCCCTCGGAGGTCATCGGGCCGATCTCGGTCTCCCACTCGAGCGGGTTGCCCAGCCGCAGCTTCTCGGTCTCGCGGACGACACCCTCGACGAAGCGATCGGCAACCTCGCGCATCACGTAGACGCGCTCGATCCCCGAGCAGGTCTGGCCGGCGTTGGCGAAGCCGCCCCAGACAGCGCCGGAGATCGCGTTGTCGAGGTCGGCGTCGGCGCAGACGATCATCGGGTCCTTGCCGCCCAGCTCCAGCACCGAGCCCTTGAGCTGCCCCGCGCAGACCTCGCCGACCTTGCGCCCGACCTCGACCGAGCCGGTGAAGAAGATCTTGCCGGCGCTCGATTTGGCGAGCGCATCGCCGACCGCGCCGCCGCCGTGGACGACGTGGATGAGGCCCTCTGGCAGGCCGCCCTTCTCGAAGACACGGCGGATCGCCTCGCCCAGCAGCGGCGTCAGGCTAGCCGGCTTGAGCACGACGCCGTTGCCGGCCATCAGCGCGATCGCCACCTCGCCGAAGGGGATCGACCAGGGGTAGTTCCAGGGAGCGATCACGCCGACGACGCCGATCGGCTCGTAGGTGAAGCGCGATTTCTTGCTCGCCAGGAACGCCTGCGACATTCGCACCTTCTCGTCAGCGAGGATCTTGGGACCGGCCTTGGCGCACCAGTGCAGCGCGTCGACCGTGGGCAGCAGCTCCATCGTGTAGGCCTCGGCGCGTGGCTTGCCCTGCTCGCTCACCAGCAGTTCGGCCAGCTCGTCGATGTCATCCAGCAGCGCGTCGGCGGCGCGCTTCAGGTAGGCGCCGCGGGTCTTCAGGCTCAACTCGCCCCAGGCGGGCTGGATGCGGGCGACGTCGTCGACTACTCCTTGGACCTGGTCCGGGGTGATGGTGGCGACTGAGCCGACCAGCTCTCCGGTGGCGGGGTTGAAGGACTCGAGCGTGGACTGGGCGGTTTGGGGCTGCGTGGCGATCTCCATGCGATCGATTGTAGGTGGTGTGGGGCGAGCCGGAGAGGTCTTATGAGTGCCTATGTTCGCTTCGCTGACGCTCCGCTCACTATGTTGGGGCCGCTTCGCGGCTGGAAATCACCCGCCGGGGCCGCTTCGCGAGGCACTCACAAGACCTCTCCCGGCTCCCTCGACGGCAGCAACCTGCTCCATGGTCATACTCGGACGCAGTGCCTGACCGCCTGTTTGAAAGCGACGAGACCAGCACCGCGGGTGAGGTTGCTGCTGACGCTCCACTGGCCGTGCGGATGCGCCCTGGGGGCTTGGATGAGCTTGTGGGGCAGGAGCACGTCCTTGGCAAGGGGTCGGCGCTGCGGACTGCGATCGAAAGTGGGCATCCGCACTCGGCGATCCTCTATGGGCCTCCCGGGGCCGGGAAGACGACGTTGGCTCGGATCGCGGCTGCGGGGGCGGATGGGGCGTTTGAGGAGGAGTCGGCGGTTAATGCGGGGAAAGCTGAGATTCGGGGAGTTATCGAGCGGGCTCGGGAGCGGCGGCGGTCCGGGCGGCCGACGATTCTGTTCTTGGACGAGATCCATCGGTTCAACAAAGCGCAGCAGGATGCGCTGTTGCCGGCGGTGGAGGAGGGGTTGCTGACGCTGATCGGCGCGACCACCGAGAACCCCTACTTCGAGGTCAACTCGGCGCTGCTCTCGCGCTGCCAGATATATGAGCTGCAGCCGCTCAGCGCCGAGCAGGTCGAGGAGCTGCTGCGGCGGGCGCTGGCCGACCCCGAGCGGGGTCTCGCCGACCCGCCGCCGGTCGAGGACGCGGCGCTGGCGATGCTCGCCCACCGCTCCGGAGGCGACGCCCGCGTCGCCCTCTCGGCGCTGGAGCGGGCGGCCGAGCGCGCAGCCGACATCGACCACACTGGGGTGGGGTCAAAGTCGGCTGCGATCGACGTCGCCGCGGTCGAGGACGCGCTGCAGCGCAAGGCTCTCGACTACGACCGGCAGGGGGATCGGCACTACGACTTCGTCTCGGCCTGGATCAAGGCGACGCGGGGCTCGGACGTCGATGCCTCGCTCTACTACCTGGCGGTGATGCTCGAGGGCGGCGAGGACCCGCGCTTCATCGCCCGCCGCATGGTCATCCTCGCCTCCGAGGACGTGGGCAACGCCGACCCGCAGGCGCTGCCGCTGGCCGTGGCCGCCGCGCACGCGGTCGAGCACGTGGGGATGCCCGAGGCCGCGCACGCGCTCGCCCAGGCGGCCGTCTACCTCGCGCTCGCGCCGAAGTCCAACGCGGCCTACAAGGCGCTCGGCGCGGCGCGGGCCTACGTGCGCGAGCACGGCGCCGCGCCGCCGCCCCCCGCGCTGCAGA
>Ga0164299_10000328_pt1 | contig 10724 bp, 10 predicted proteins | sample Whisoiple_221_MG_FD_109712 | JGI IMG/M metagenome (GOLD analysis project Ga0164299, IMG submission 109712) | Unamended control soil microbial communities from upstate New York, USA - Whitman soil sample_221_MG | ecosystem: Environmental > Terrestrial > Soil > Agricultural land ...
CTCCTGCGTGCGCTGCGCCTCGAGCGCGTGCGCCTGACCGGCCTGCGGCTGGCCGGCACGCTCGCGGCCGCGGCGGTCGCCTACGTCGTCGTGCTCGCCGCCGCGAGTGGCCCGTCGAAGGCGACGGCGGCCGCAGCGCCCGTGCCGGCCGGCGGTCCGGCGGTCACGATCCTTCCCTCGCGCGGCGTCGAGTCAGAGCTGACCCGGGGCACCGCGCGCCTGATCGCGCACGACCTCGTAACCGCGCTGCACCGGCCGTCGAGCGCGACCGTGCGGGTGTGGCTCGAGCGCGGCGAGGGACAGGGCCCGCCCGTCGCCGTCGCGCAGCTCGCGAGCACGCGGTACCGGCTGCACCAGTCGGGCGCGCACTGGGCACTCGGCAGGGAGCCGCAGGCTGTGCCGGCCGCGCCGACCTCGCACGAGACCGTCGCAGCCGGCTTCCGGCTCGAAGACGTCGCCGCCGCGACAGGACTCGACTTCCGCCAGGGCTCGTTCCGTTACGGGATGGTGCAGGACGAGCCCGCGATGATGGGCGGCGGCGTCTGCTGGCTCGACTACGACAACGACGGGCGGCTCGACCTCTTCGCCGTCAACTCGTACGCCGACCAGAACCTACCCGCGTGGCAGGACCACGGCGGGCTGCCGACGAGCGCGCTCTTCCACAACACGGGCGGCCGCTTCGTGAACGTGACGAAGCGCTCCGGAGCCGGCCTCCCGCTGCGCGGCGAGGGCTGCGTCGCCGCCGACCTGAACGGCGACGGCTACACCGACCTCTACGTCACGACGGCGGCCGACGACGCGCTGCTCTGGAACAACGGCGACGGCACCTTCACAGAGGGCGCGCGCAAGGCGGGGGTCGTGTCCTTCGGATGGCACTCCGGCGCGGCGGTCGCGGACGTGAACGGCGACGGCCGGCCCGACCTGTTCGTCGCCGGCTACACCGACATGCAACACCCGGTCCCCGGCTCCGTCGCCGGCTTCCCGACGAACCACGAGGGCGTGCGCGACCTCCTGTTCCTCAACGAGGTCAAGAAGCGCTTCCGCGAGGCCTGCGTGCTCGCGGGCCTCGATCCAGCGCCCTACGACCACAGTCTCGGCGCCGTCTTCTCGGACTTCAACCACGACGGGCGTCCCGACCTCTACGTGGCGAACGACGAGGACCCGAACAAGCTCTACCTCAACGTGCCCGGCGGCCCGCTCGGCTTCCACTTCGTCGACCGCGCGAAGACCGAGAAGGTCGCGGACAGCAACGCCGGCATGGGCATCGCCGCCGCCGACACGAACGGCGACGGGCGCACCGATCTCTTCGTCTCGAACTCGCGCAGGCAGACGCACGCCGTCTACATGAGCGACCGCGCCGGGTTCACCGACGCCCGCTCGCCCTTCACGGCTGCGCTCGGCAGCCGCACGGGCTGGGGCGACTCGTGGGTCGACCTCGACAACGACGGCCGGCTCGACCTCGTGCTCGCCGCAGGCGCGATCCCCGTCACGAACCTCGCGAAGGACGCCGGCCCGCTGCAGGTGCTCGCGCAGCGCGCGGACGGAACGTTCGCCGACGCCGGCGTCGTGCCCGACCTGCGAACGAACGGTCGCGGCGTCGCGGCCGCGGACTACGACGACGACGGCCGCGTCGACCTCGCCGTGAACACGATCGGCGGCAAGCTGATCCTCCTGCACAACACCTCGAAGGCGGGCCACTGGCTCGAGGTGCAGGTCGCGCCGTTCTCGCCGGGCGCGGTCGTGACGGTCGTCGGGGTGGACGGCCGCCGGCAGGTGCGCGAGGTGCGCGCCGGCTCGAGCTACCTCTCGTCCGAGGACCCCCGCGTGCATTTCGGACTCGGCGCGGCACGCACCGTGCGCGAGCTCGACGTGCGCTACCCGGACGGGACCGTCAAGCGCCTGCGCGATCTCGCCGCCGACCGCGTCGTAACGGTCGAGAACTCGCGCTAGCGCCCGGTCTTCGCCTGCCGGCGGCGCGCAAGCGTGTCGAGCGTGACTGCGAAGAGCAGGATGCAGCCGGTCGTGATGAAGATCACGCCGTTCGAGAACTGGTGGATGAAGAGGCCGTTCGCGATCGTGGCGATCACTGCGGCGCCGAGCACGGCGCTCCGCACCTCGCCGCGGCCGCCGAACAGGCTCGTGCCGCCGATCACGGCGGCGGAGATCGCGTCGAGCAGCAGCGTGCCGCCGCCCTGGTCGGGCGCGACCGAGCTGAGGCGGGCGGCGAGGACGATGCCGCCGACGCCGGCCATGAAGCTCGAGATCATGAAGACGATGATCCGGATCCGGGCGACGCTGATGCCCGCGCGGCGGGCCGCCTCGGCGTTGCCGCCGACCGCGTAGACGTGACGCCCGAACGTCGTGCGCTTGGCGATGTACGTCCAGAACACGAGGAAAACGACGATCAGGACGCCGGCGAGCGGGACGCCCCGGTCGTGGTTGCAGATCGCGACGACGCCGAACGCGAGCGCAGGGACGCCGACCATCTTCAGGACGATCAGCGCCGGATCGCGAAGCGGGATGCGGTGCCTGCGGCGTTGGACGATGCCGCCGACGATCCCGCCGACGTACAGCGCACTGATCAGCGCGGCCATTAACCACCCCGCTTCCTTCGAGAAGAAGTACTGCGCCGTGTAGTTGATCCAGCGGCTCTGGATGATGATCGGACCGGCGGCCCCGAGCTGCTTCTGCACGTACCCCTGCCAGATGAGCAGTCCGGCCAGCGTGACGACGAACGACGGCACTCCGATCAGCGCGACGAACGAGCCTTGCACGAGGCCGATGACGGCGACGGCGAGGAGCGCGACGACGATCGGCCAGATCCCGGGCAGCGTGTGGCCGCTGTCGGGCAGCTGCAGCTCCGCGGCGACGACGCCGGCGACCGCGCTCACGTAGGCGATCGAGAGGTCGATCTCTCCGAGCAGGAGGACGAAGACGACGCCGAAGGCGAGCATGGTCGTCCCCGTCATCTGCGTGATGATGTTGTTGAAGTTGACCGCGGTGAAGAAGTTCTCGGTCGTCAGGCTGAAGACGACGACGATCCCGATCAGACCGATGATCACCGGCCAGCTGCCGAGGTTGCCGCCCTTGATGTTCTCCCACACCCGGGTCCCGAAGCTCTCGACCTCGGGATCGGCGCTCAGCGGGGCAGGGGGTGCTTCGACGGCGCTGTCGCCCGTCACGCCGGTGCTCCGGTCTCCGCCGTGGTGATGCCTGCGACCTTCGTCGGCGCGCCGGCGGTGATCGCGTGCACGACTTCCTGCTGGTTGGTCTTCTCGCGCTCGTAGAGGCCCGCGTTGCGACCGAGCCGCAGCACGGTGATACGGTCGGCGACCTCGAAGATGTCGTGGAGGTTGTGCGAGATGAGCACGACTCCGAGGCCCTGCTCGGCGAGGCGCTTGACGAGCGTGAGCACCTGTTCGGTCTGCGCGACGCCGAGCGCCGCCGTCGGCTCGTCGAGAATCACGACCTTCGAGTTCCACATCACGGCGCGCGCGACGGCCACGGACTGGCGCTGGCCTCCGGAGAGTGTCGCGACGGACTGCCGGATCGAGCGGATCGTCGTCACGCGCAAGCTCCGAAGCGTCTCGGACGTCTTCTGCTCCATCACTGCCTCCTGGAGGCGCTGGAGCGCGTCGTGGGCCTCGCGCCCGAGGTACATGTTCTGGACGACGTCGAGGTTGTCGCAGAGCGCGAGATCCTGGTAGACGACCTCGATCCCGAGCTTCGCCGCGTCCTTCGGGCTCGAGATGTGGACCGGCTGGCCGTCGAAGAGGATCTCGCCGTGGTCGGCGGCATGAATCCCGGCGACGGTCTTGATCAGCGTCGACTTGCCCGCGCCGTTGTCGCCGACGAGCGCCATCACCTCGCCCGACCGGACCTCGAAGTCGACATCCGACAGCGCCTGGACGGAGCCGAACGACTTGGTGATGTCGCGCAGTTCGAGGGTGGGCGATTCGGGCACGGGTATGCAGTTCCTAACACGAACAGGGCGCCCCGTGGGGCGCCCTGTTCGCTTCAGTCACATCTAGCAGTACTGCTTGTACGAGCCGTTGCAGATGTCGCTCTTCTTGAGGAAGCCCGAGGTGTAGAGCTTCCGCCAGTTCGCCTTGGTCACCGAGATCGGCTGGATGATGAAGGCGGGCTCCGTCTTGGTCCCGTTCTTCACCGAGCCGGTCGTGGACAGCTTCTGACCCTTGAGGAGCTGAATCGCCGACCGCGCCGCGGCCTTCGCCAGGATCCGCGTGTCCTTCCACACGGTCATGGTCTGCCAGCCCGAGATGATGTTCTGCACGCCCTGCGGCGTCGCATCCTGGCCCGAGAGCGGGATCGGCTTGAGGCCGTGGCTCTTCAGCCCGACGACGACGGCGTTCGCGAGGCCGTCGTTGGCCGCCGCGACCGCGTCGATCTTGTTCCCGGTCTTGACGAGCATCTGCTCGAAGATCGTCCCGGCCTTCTGGTTGTCCCATCCGGGCACGAACTGATCCGGGCCCTTCTTGAAGACAGCCCGCTTGTAGAGCGGCTTGAGGATCGAGTCGTACCCGCCCTTGAACAGGAACGAGTTCGGGTCGGTCGAGCCGCCGTTCAGCTCGGCCACGACCGGATGCTGCGAGTACTTGCCGTTCGCCTTCAGACCGGCGACGACACCCTTGCCCTGCAGCACGCCCACCGCGCCGCCGTCGAACGAGACGTAGATCGACGCGACGCCGCCGGGAACCTGGCGGTCGTAGTCGATCGACGGCACGCCCTTCGCCTTCGCGGACTTCTCGATCGCCGACGCCGAGCCCGCGTCGAGCATGACCTCGATTAGGACCTTGGCGCCGTTGCCGAGGCACTGGTCGGCCTGCGTCTTCTGCTTCTGCGGGTCGTTGTCGGCGTTCGTGATCGAGTAGCTGACCTTGGCCGCCTTGAACGCAGAGATGAGCGCCGGCTTGTCGAAGTGCTCCCAGCGCACCGACGATGCGGTGTCCGGCAGCAGGACGCAGACATCGCCGCCTGCGGCCTTCTTGCTCACGCCTGCAGTTGCGCCGGCGACGACGAGTGTCGCCAGCCCGGCAACGACGGCCATGAGCAGGACCGTCGACCTCCGAAAAACTTTCCTCACTTGATTCCTCCTGACAGGGGACAGACTTGCGCGCATAGACGCACCGCTGTTTCAGCGGTGCCTCTTGAGACGTGAAACTCGCCGAAATGTTGCCGCGAGTCAAGTCGCGACGGCCCAATTGGCCCTGCTACGTCAGGAGCGAACAGCCGGGCTCGACGGTGGAATCACGCCGGCTTGTGACCTCGTGACCCGGACATGCTGAAGCGGGGTCTGAGCGGCAGGCTGCAATCTGATTCGCCGAATCACGTTGATTCGGCGAATCAGATTGCGGCTGTTCAGCGGTCCCCGACCGCCTGCATGCGGTACCCGCCCTCGAGCATCGCCGGAGCGCGCGCCTGCAGGCGGTCCCACGACGGCACGTCCCAGCCGATCGAGTCGGCGAGGCGCACGATCATGCTGAAGAGCGCACAGACGGTGACGGCGTCCCGGAGCGCCTGCTCGGAGACGCCCGCGTCGTAGACCGCCTGCGCGTCGGCAGGCGTCAGCTCCTCCGGGCGCAGCGTCAACGTCTCGAGGAAGACGAGCGTCGCTGCGAGCTGCGGGCCGAGCGGCGCGGTGCGCCAGTCGTCGGCCACCGCCTGCCAGACCTCCTCACCGAGAGCATACGACGCGACCGCGCCGTGGGAGCCCGTTCAGAACGGGCACTGGTTGAGCAGCGAGGTGAACGCGGCGAACAGCTCGCGCTCCCCGGGGCTCCAGTCCGACGGGCCGCGCATCACCTCGTCGAGTGCCTCCGAGAACGGCGTGCCGAAGAGCTCGGGCCGGTAGAGAAGCGTCTTCACGACGCCGAGCGGCTCCGCCCCGCTTCGTTGCCGGACCGCGTCGAGCATCGCCGCCTCCGCGGTCGCGTGCCCGCGGTCGACGACGTCGAGCCTGATCGTCACCGCACGACCGTCATTTCAACACCGCCCGCGCGAGGTCGAGCCGCCGCAGCCCTTCGCCGATCGCCAGCCCGACGGTCTGCTCGAAGATCTCGTCCTCCGAGAGCCCGGCCTCCTTCAGCGCCTCCACGTCGCGGTCGGTGATCGTGTATGCGCGCGTTCGCACCTGCTCGAGGTAGCCGGCCATCGCGTCGGGCGCGGGCGGCAGCGCGGCGGCGTTCGCGCGCAGCTGATCGAGGCCGGGATGATCCATGCACCGATCTTATGCGAGCTCGCGCGCGCCGTCGGCGGCCGCGCTGACCCAGGCACGCCCGGGCAGCCGGTCGGCAAGCGCCTGCGCGTCGCGCTCGTCGACGAGCGCGACGATCGCGCCGCCGAAGCCGCCACCGGTCATGCGCGCGGCGTAGGCGCCGTACTCGTAGGCGCGGTCGACGAGGCGGTCGAGCTCGGGGATCGACGCCTCGAAGTCGTCGCGCAGGCTGTCGTGCCCCTCACGGAAGAGCTCGCCGACGCGTGCGAGGTCGTTCGCGCGCAGCGCGGCTACGACGGCGTGCACGCGCGCGTTCTCGGTCTCGAGATGCCGCAGCCGTGCCGGCATGCCCTCGTCGATCTCGCGCTTCCGGGTCGCGTAACCGGAGTGCTCCAGGCTGCGCGAGACGCCGGAGTGCGCGATCACGAACACGACGCCGTCGGGCAGAGGCACGAGCTCGTGCTCGAGAGATGCGAAGTCGAAGAGGACCGCATGGCCGGCGCGACCGAAGAGGCAGGCTGCCTCGTCGAGGATGCCGCTCGGCACCCCGATCGCGCGGTGCACCGCGCGCTGGGCTGCGAGCGCGAGCTGTAGCGGCTCGACCTCGAAGTCGGCGACGGCGCAGAGTGCGATCCCGACCACGATCTCCAGCGCCGCCGACGAGGAGAGCCCCGACCCGGCCGGCAGCGTCGAGGTCAGTCGGCCGCGCACGCCGACCGGCGGGCGGCCGAGCACGGCGAGCTCCTCGGCGACGCCGCCGACGTAGCGGCCGAAACCGAGCGCTTTCCCCGAGCCGTCCGCGGCGAGCGAGACGGTCTCGCGTGCGCCGTCCGAGCTCAGCTCGATTCGCTCCGCCGGCTCGCACTCCAGGGTGATTCCGAGATCGACGGCAGCGGGGAGCGCGACACCGCCGGCGAGATCGGTGAACTCGCCGATCAGATTGACGCGGCCCGGCGCCCAGAAGCTGCGCCGCGACGAGCGGGGTGTCACGCTTCCTGCGACTCGGGCGCGGTGTCGGCAGAAGGCTCGTCGCGCCGATGCCACGGCTGGAACTTCACCGTCAGCCGGTCGATGCGCTGCCCCTCGACGGAGTCGACCGTGAAGACGAGCCCGTCGTGCTCGACCGTGTCGCCGGGCCCAGCCGCGCGGCCGAGCTGTCCGAAGACGAAGCCGGCGATCGTGTGGTAGTCGTCCTGCGGGAGATCGGTGTCGAAGCGCTCGTTGAAGTCGTCGATCGGGAACGTCCCGTCGATGCGGATCGTGTCGTCGTCGATCTGCTCCACCGTCTCGTCCGGCAGGTCGACCTCGTCCTCGATCTCGCCGACGATCTCCTCCAGCAGGTCCTCGAGCGTGACGATCCCCTCCATCGAGCCGTATTCGTCGATCACGACGGCCAGGTGCTGGTTCGTCCTCCGAAACTCGGTCAGCAGCGCGCCGAGGTCCTTCGTCTCCGGGACCATGTAGGCGGCCCTGACGAGTGACGCGAGGTCGACGTCGACGATGCCGCGGTCGTGCATGGCGACGATCAGGTCGCGGATGTGCAGCACACCGACGATGTCGTCGAGCGAGTCGCGGTAGACCGGGTAGCGCGTGAACGGCGACTCGAGCACCGCCTTCAGCGCTTCCTCCGGAGGAAGGCTGATCGCGATCGCCACGACTTCGGGCCGCGGCACCATCACGTCCGCGACCTCCTTGTCGGCGAAGTCGAAGACCTTGTAGAGCATCTCCTGCTCCTCGTGCTCGATCTCGCCCTGCTCGGCCGACGACGAGAGCAGCATGCGCAGCTCGGCTTCCGAGTGCGCCTCGTGCTCGGCGCCGGGCGGCTCGAGCCCGAGCCCGCGCAGGATGAGCGCCGTCGACTCCTGCAGCACCCAGATGAGCGGCTTGAAGAACGTGAAGAACCAGCGCACCGGCGTCGAGACGGCGAGCGCGGTTCGCTCCGGGTGGCCGAGTGCCACGCCCTTCGGCACGAGCTCGCCGAACACGACGTGCAGGTAGGTGACGATCAGCAGCGCGAGCGCGACCGCGAGCACCGAGGCCATCAGGTGATCGAACTTGCTCGCGAGCACCTGCTCGCCGAGAGCACCGATCGCGAGGCTGGTGATCGTGACACCGAACTGCATGGCCGAGATGAAGCGCGGCGGGTCGGCGGTGATCTGCAGCACGGCGCGTGCGCGGCGGTTGCCCTCGTGCTCGAGCTCCATGATCCGCGTGCGGCGCGACGTCACGAGGCCGTACTCGGCCGCGACGAAGAACGCGTTCAGCAGCACTAGCCCGAGGAGGGCCAGCATCTGGAGGAGAAAGCTCATCGGCGCCCCACGGGCGCGTGCGTACTGGGCGGCAGGTCGTCGTCCACGCGTATCAGTCGGCCGAGTATAGCCCGAGAGGTGACGGAGCGAACGTCTGTTCGTATACTGCCGGCATGCGGGTGCAGTACCGCGAGGAGCCCTGCAAGGTCGCGTTGAACCGCGTGAAGGGCATGCCCTTCGAGTGGTCGCTCAATCCCTATATGGGGTGTGTGCATCGCTGCACCTTCTGTTATGTGCGCGCCTTCGAGCGCCGGGCCGACCGCCCCTCCGACGATCGGTACGGCAGGTCGATCCGGGTGAAGGTGAACATCGCGGAGCGGCTGCGCGCCGAGCTCGCGCGCCGGAGCTGGGACGGCGGCGGCGTCGCGATCGGCGCGGCCACCGACCCGTACCAGCCCGCCGAGGGGCGCTACAAGCTGACACGCGCCTGCCTGCAGGAGCTCGGCCGCGCGTCGAACCCCTTCTCGATCATCACCCGCGGCCCGATGATCGTGCGCGATGTCGACGTGCTCGCAGAGGCATCGCGGCGCGCTGAGGTCTCCGTCACGTTCTCGGTGCCGACGGTCGACGACGACGTGTGGCGCACGACCGAGCCCGGCACGGCCCCACCGAGGCAGCGGCTGCGCGCGCTGAAGGTGCTGGTCGAGGCGGGAGTGCGCGCGTCCGTGGGCATGGCGCCCCTCCTCCCCGGCCTCTCCGACCACCCGCGCTCTCTCGAGCGCGTCGTCATCGCGGCGCGCGAGGCCGGCGCCTGCGGGATCTGGGCGAATCTGCTCTACCTCGCACCCGGCACACGCGAGCACTTCCTCGACTGCCTGGCCCGCGACTGGCCCGAGCTCCTCCCGGACTACGAGCGGCTTTACGCAGGCGGCGCCTACCTCCCGCGGGCCGAAGCGGATCCTGCGCGGAGCGCCGTGCGGCGCCTCGCGCAGGAGCACGGCGTCCGCGACAGAAGAGAGGCGCCGCTGCGACCGCGGGAGCGGGACGAACAGCTTTCGCTGCTTTCAGCGTAGAATCCGCGTCCCCATGGCTGACGAGATCACCGCTCTCATCGTCGACGACCACGAAGTGGTGCGCGAGGGACTCCGGCTCTCGCTCTCCCGTGCGCCGCACATCCGCGTCGTCGGGGAGGCGTCCGACGGCGCGTCGGCCGTGGAGATGGCGGAGCGCCGCAAGCCCGACGTGATCATCATGGACGTCCGCATGCCCGGAATGGACGGGCTCGAGGCGACGAAGATGCTGACGGAGCGCGTGCCCGACTCGAAGGTCCTGATCTTCACCGCGTACTCGGAGCGGTCGCTGCTCGGCCGTGGGCTCGAGTCAGGCGCGAAGGGCTACATCCTCAAGGAGGCTCCGCACCAGACTCTCGTGCGCGCGATCGAGAAGGTCGCGCAGGGCGAAGGCTACGTCGACCCGGCCTTGATGCCGGCGTTCCTCGCCGGCAAGGACCAGACCGACATGCTGACCACGCGCGAGCGCGAGATCTTGCAGCTGCTCGCCGACGGCATGTCGAACGCCGACGTCGCGCAGCGGCTCTTCATCTCGCAGGAGACCGTGAAGAGCCACGTTCGCCACATCCTCACGAAGCTCGAGGCGGACACGCGCACGCACGCCGTCGCGATCGCGCTTCGTGAGGCGATTATCGACTAGGTTGGATCGATGTCCGACGACGCGCTCGACCGGCTGATCGCGGCCGAGCAGGACGAGCGCCGCCGACTCGCACTGTTCCTCCACGACGGTCCCGTCCAGAACCTGTCCGGGATCGCGCTCATGCTCGACGCTGCGCTCCACTCCATCGAGACCGGCAAGCTCGACGACGCCCGCAACGTGCTCTCGTCTGCGCTCGAGCGGCAGCGGACGACGATCCGGGAGCTGCGCGACCTCTCGTTCGCACTCGAGCCCGTGGTCCTGCGCGACCAGGGCTTCGCGCCGGCGATGCAGGCGCTCGCTGAGCAGATCGGAACCGTGAACCAGATCCGCATCGACCTGGAGATCGAGGCCGCCGAGCAGATCGGCGAGGCCGCGCAGGTTGCGACGTACACGATCATCCGCGAGCTGCTCGAACAGGCTGTGCGCCGCGGCCCGCCGCGGACCGTCGAGGTGCGGATGCGCACGACCGAGGACGGGGGGCTCGAGACGTGCGTCTCCGACGACGCGGAGCCGGAGCGGCGGCGCCGGTC
>Ga0164299_10000333_pt1 | contig 10702 bp, 10 predicted proteins | sample Whisoiple_221_MG_FD_109712 | JGI IMG/M metagenome (GOLD analysis project Ga0164299, IMG submission 109712) | Unamended control soil microbial communities from upstate New York, USA - Whitman soil sample_221_MG | ecosystem: Environmental > Terrestrial > Soil > Agricultural land ...
TCGGCGAGCCAGGCGCCGCGGTCGACCGCCACCCAGCACATCACCTTCGACGTGGTGTAGTGCTGCGGCTCGGCGCGAAGCGACCATATGCCCTGGTCGGGCTCGCCCCAGCGTTCGACGACGTTCTCGACCTCGCGCCGGACAAGCCGCCAAACGCTGTTGGAGAGCTGACGTCGCGCGAGCGCCGGGACGACAGCGGCGTCGAGCAACGCGCCGGGGACGTCGTGCTGGGCATACCGCGCCGCTGCGTTTCCGGCGCGGACCGGCCGGGCGCCGTCGTACCCGGTCAGGTGCGCGAGCTCGATCTCCTCGGGAGCGTCATCGCCGGTCACGCGAACGAAGTTCTGGAGAGGACGGTCCGTCGACGTCGTCTCGACCAGGAAGGACAGGAAATCGTCGGCCTCCCAGGCGAATCCGAGCGCATACAGCGCTCGGAGTGCCCAGGCGGACTCGCGGACGAACGAGTACCGCAGGTCCCAGTTCCGGCGGCCGCCGGGGACGCGCGGCAGTGAGGTGGTCGGGGAGGCCACAACCGCGCCGGTCGGGGCGTGGGTGAGTGCCTTGAGGGTGAGCGCACTGCGATGGAGGTGCACGCGCCACGGGTGGTCCGGGAACGAACCGCCGCCGACCCAGCGCCGCCAGTGGTTGGAGGTCTCTTCGACGGCAGCGAACGCGTCGTCGACGCTGGACGGCGCGACGCCGTCACTCCAACAGAGCGCGACGAACGCACGCTCCGACTGCCGCAGCCGCGTCCTCGCCGCGGCGCGGCCGCCTTCGAACCCGAGCCGGAGGCTCGTTTCGAGCCGCAAGTCCGGTGAATGCTCCGCGCCATGGGCGGTGGCATGGTGGTAGCCCGAGCCGTCGTAGGACCAGCGTGCGGGCACGGCGCCATAGTCGAACATCGGCTCGCATTCGACGACGACGTCGACGGCTCCGTGGACGCACTTGAACGTCCGCAGCAGCACGTGCGCCGCCTGCGTGTCACCCGGCGGCCGCAACTGCCCGGTGGATCGTTCGGTGTGACGCCACGATGTGAGCGCCAAGGCGTCGCGAACCATGAGGAGGCCTGTCGCGGTCATCCAGGTCGTCTCTACGACCATGCTCGCCAGGAGGTATCGCCGGCCGGCGGGAACCGTGGCCCCCGGCGGCGCGACGCGAAAACGTCCGGCGCCACGATCGAGGAGTGTGCCGAACACGCTCGGCGAGTCGATGACCGGCAGGCACAGCCACTCGACATTCCCGGTGGGTGCGATGAGAGCGGCGACCTCACCGTCCGACAGGAATGCGAGGTCGCCGATCGCGGGAAAGTGCGCAGTGGGTTTTGGCGCGCCGGCCCGGTCGCCCGACGACGCTTCGTCGGCGGCGCGACTATCCGGGTCGACGTCCGCGACCGTCATGGATGGGGACGCGCAGCCGCCTGGCGCGTCACCTGGCTTGCTCGCGCCGGGCGGCGGGTTGCTCGTACGACATGGACGACGGCGTTGATCAGCGCGAGGTGGGTGAAGGCCTGCGGAAAGTTGCCAAGGTGGCGACCCGTCGCAGGGTCGATCTGTTCCGCGAACAACTGCAGCGGGCTCCCGAGTGTGAGCAGCTTCTCGCAGAGCTTCCGCGCACGGTCGACCTCGCCGATTTCGACCAGGGCCGAGACAAGCCAGAACGAGCAGATCGTGAACGTTCCCTCCTCACCCAGAAGCCCGTCATCGGTCTCGTCGACGCGATATCTCAGCACGAGCCCGTCCACTGTCAGCTCGTCCGCGATGGCGTTCACTGTCGCCTGAATCCGTTCGTCGCTCGGCGGAAGGAACCGCACCAGCGGCAGGAGCAGGAGAGACGCGTCGAGGGCGTCCGTCTCGTAGTGCTGGACGAAGACGCCGCGATCGTCGACTCCGCGTGCGCAGATGTCGGCGTGGATCTCGGCTGCCGCGGCGGCCCAGCGTTCGGCGAGCTCGAGCTCGTCGTGAACGGCGGCGAGCCGCGCCCCGCGATCGGCGGCGACCCAGCAGAAGAGCTTCGACGACGTGAAGTGCTGCGGCTCACCGCGCACCTCCCACATCCCTCGGTCGCGCTCGCGCCACGCGGCGAGCGCGCTTTCGACCTGACGACGGAGCGTCGGCCAGACCCGCTCCGGCAGGTACTCACGTGAACGCACGTGCAGATACACGGAGTCGAGCAAGGCTCCCCACACGTCGTGCTGACGCTGACGGTACGCCGCGTTGCCGATCCGAACCGGTCGTGCGCCGTCGTAGCCGCCGAGGTGATCGAGCGTCTCCTCGGGCAGCTCGCGCGTCCCGTCGATCGCATACATCACCTGAAGATCGGCGTCGCCCTCGGCGGCATCGGCGACGAAGTAGAAGAAGTCGTTCGCCTCGGAGTCGAACCCGAGCGTGTAGAGGCCCCACAAGCCGAACGTCGAGTCTCGGATCCATGCGAAGCGGTAGTCCCAGTTCCGCTCGCCGCCGGGCGTCTCGGGGAGTGACGTCGTCGCCGCCGCGAGCATCGCTCCCGTCGGGGCGAAGGTGAGTCCCTTGAGAGTGAGCGCGCTCCGTTGCAGGTGCTCGCGCCAGGGGTGGTCCGGAAACCGGCCGGCACTCAGCCACTCGCGCCAGTACTCGGAGGTCTCGGCCATCCGATCGAATGCGTCGTCGAATGACGACGGGGGCGGATGCTTCGACCATGCGAGCGCCGCAAAGACCTGGTCGCCCGCGACGAGCGTTCTCCGGGCGCGCGCGCGCGAACCGTCGAGGCCGAGTCTGAGGTCCGTCGTCAGCCGGAGGTCGACGAGCGAGCCCTCTGCCGACGCGACTGCCGTTCCGTACCCGTCGTCGGCGAACACCCACTCCGCCGGCGATCGGCCGTAGTCGAAGACAGGCTCGCACTCGAGCTGCAGTTCGACGGAGCCGTGCACGCACTTCACGGTCCGCACGAGGACGTGCGCCGCGTCGTGATCGGTAGGCGCGCGCCGGTGTGACCGGGAGCGTTCGTCCTCGTGACGCCAGCGTCCGATGACGAGTGCATCGCGCACGATCAGCCACCCCGCCCGCGTCATCCAGGTCGTCTCGAGCACCATCGTCCCCGGCAGGTACCGGCGCCCGGCCGGGACGGCGACGTCGGTCGGACCGATCCGAAAGCTTCCCGCGTCGCGGTCTAGGAGCGCACCAAAAACACTTGGCGAATCCGGCCGCGGTAGGCACATCCACTCGACGTCGCCGCTGGGCGCGACGAGCGCCATCGACTCGCAGTCGGAGAGAAAGGCGTAGTCCGCGATCGGGGGAAATGGACCGCCACCCGCGGACGGGCTTTCCCGGGACGGTCGAGCGCGGTGTGCCGTGGAGGACGTTCCGGCCATCAGGAGACGCTCGTTTCTGGCCGACACCCCGACCTCGTGTCAGGGCATCGCGGACCTCGCCATCGTATGGCTCAGGGGCGCGTGCGGTCGAGAAGGCGCTCGAGCCACCAATTTGAACTGAATTCAGCTTGATTTGCAGACAGAGCCCGTGTACCTTGGCGCGATGGCGCAGGACCAGGCGACTTGGCTCAGAGTGGTTCAACGCGCCGAGCGTGCGGTCGGAAGCCACGTCGAGACATTTGTCAAGAGCGACATCTACTTCGATCTGCTCGCACAGACGACGAGGGCGCATCGGCGCCTCTTGCAGGCGACCGAGACCCTCTCCCGCGAGTGGCTTCACGCCTGGAATCTCCCCGCGAGCAGCGACGTTCGTCGTTTGCGCGAGCAGCTCTCGCGCGTGGAGCGCACGCTCGCCGAGGTAGCGAAGGAGGTCGCTGACCGCGCGGAGGACGGTGTACCGCCGAAGCCCGAGGAGCCGCAATGACCTCGGTGCTCAACCCGTTGAACGTCGTCGCGCGAATCAACCGAGATGTCGAGCGCTCGCTCCTGCGCGCACGTAACGGCGTCCGCTATGCGACGACGAAGGCCAATGTCGGCGCGACGCCGCGGGACGTCGTCTGGCGTCGTGACCGCGCAGAGCTCTGGCGCTACCGCAGCGCCACGCCGATTCGCTACCAGCCGCCGGTGGTGATCGTGCACAGCCTCGTGAGCCGGAGCTACATCCTCGATCTGCGGCCCGGTTCGAGCGCGGTCGAGTTCCTCCTCGGACGTGGACACGACGTCTACATGCTCGACTGGGGCGTCGCCGACGAGCGCGACGCCGAGAACACACTGGCGACCTACGTCGACGAATACCTCCCGCGCGCAGTTGCCGCCGCCCGGCGCGAGAGTGATGCCGACGAGGTGACACTTGCCGGCTACTGCCTCGGCGGGACGTTTGCAAGCCTCTACTCCGCCGGCCCGGATGCGCCCGTACGAAACCTGATCTTGATGGCGTCGCCAGTCGACTACTCTGCGATGGGCGCGATGATCGCCGCAGTCCGCGAGGGCCGTCTGAACCCCGACGAACTCGTCGACGAAAGCGGGAACGTCCCTGCGGACGCGCTCTACAGCGGCTTCTTCATGCTGGCGCCGACGAAGCAAGTCGCTCAATACGCAACGCTGCTCGAGAACCTGTGGAACGACGAGTTCGTCGAGGGCTACCAGGCGATGTCACAGTGGTCGCGTGACCACGTGCCCTTTCCAGGCGCGGCGCTCCGCGAGGTCGTTGAGGAGCTCGTGCGGCGAAACGCACTCATGACCGGGCGCGTTCGCGTCGGCGCGCGGACTGTTGACCTCGGCGACGTCCGCGCGAACGTGCTCAACGCGTTCGCGGACAAAGACAACGTCGTGCCACCTGAAGCCGCCGAGCCGGCAACGACCGTCATCGGCCGGCCGGAGCGCCGTGAGGAGCTGCGCCTCCCCGGCGGCCACGTGACGTTTGCCACCGGCCGGGTCGCGTTCAACCACACCCTTCCGGCGCTCAGCGACTGGATCGTCGCTCACAGCACCGAGCTCGACCCGCCGAAGGAGAGATGAGATGGAGATCCGGCCGATCCAGACCGACGACCAGGATGCGATGAAGCGCTTTCTCCACCGGATCCCGGAGGGCGACCGCACGTTCTTCAAGGAGAACGTCGACGATCCCGAGGTCGTCGACGCGTGGGTCCGACCGGGCGCCGCGAGGTCGATCGCCGTCGACGGCGATGCCGTCATCGGCTACGTCGCGGTTGTGCCTCTGCAAGGCTGGTCGAGTCACGTCGGCGAGGTCCGCGTGATCGTCGATCCCGAACGGCGCGGACGTGGGATCGGTCGCGCACTTGCGCGCCACGCAGTTCTGCAAGCGCTCGAGCTCGGCTTGACGAAGATGATGGTCGAGGTGGTCGCCGACCAGGAGCCGACGATCGCGATGTTTCGCTCCCACGGGTTCGACCCGGAGGCGCTCTTGAAGGACCACGTGCGCGATGCCGACGGCGAACTGCGCGACCTCATGATCCTGGCTTACGCAGTCGAAGAGTCGCACGCGGCGATGGCCGCGGTCGGGATCACAGAGAGCCTGTAACTCACGTGCGCGAGGAGTCGCTCAGTGTCTGCGTCCCCGACGTCCTACGCGAACATGCAGAGCGGCGCGGCGACCATGTCGCGATCCGAACCGGTGACCATGCCCTGACATACGCTCAGCTCGACGAGCGCTCGAGCCGGCTCGCGCAAGCGCTGCGGGCGTTGGGCGTGCGCGAGGGATCGCGCGTCGCACACCTGGACCGCACGGGCCTCGAGGTTGTCGAGCTCCTCTTCGCCACGAGCAAGCTCGGCGCGGTCATCGTCCCTCTGAACTGGCGTCTCGCGCCGCCGGAGCTGAGGGCGATCGTCGCCGACGCGCGTGCCCGCGTCGTCCTCGCCGGGGAGGCGTACGCCGAGGTCGCCGCCGATCTCGCGCGCGAACCCGAGCTCGTCGTGCTCGGCGAAGCGTACGAACGACTGATCGCTGCGTACGACCCGATCGACCCAGGCGGACGCGGCGCGCCCGGTGACACCGTGCTCCAGATGTACACGTCGGGGACGACGGGCGTCCCGAAGGGCGTGCTGACGACGCATCGCAACCTGGCCGCCGCGGCGGCGGCCTCGACGCTGTGGGGGTTCGACCGCGACACGATCAGCATGACGCCGTTGCCGATGTTCCACGTCGGCGGAATCGGATGGGCATACCTCGGCCTGTGGAACGGTGCGACGACGATCCTCGTCCGCGACTTCGCCCCTGACGCGGTGCTCGAGACGCTCGAGCGCGAGCGGGTCACGAACGCCGTCCTGGTGCCGACGATGCTGCAGCGCCTGACGGCCGTCGCGGGCGCCGCCGAACGCGACTACTCGGCGTTGCGATCGATCGCGTACGGCGCGTCACCGATCACGACGCCGGTTCTCAAGGCGGCGCTGCGGACATTCCGGTGTCAACTCTTCGGCGTCTACGGCCTGACGGAGTCGACCGGCGGCGTCGTGCAACTCGACCCGGACGATCACGACCCGGACGGGCCTCGCGAGGGCTTGCTGCGGGCGGCCGGGAGGCCGCTCCCGTGGGTCGAGCTGCGGGTCGTGGATCCGAAGACACACACGGATCGTGCGGCGGGAGCGATCGGGGAGGTGTGGCTGCGTGCACCGAACGTCATGGCGGGATACTTCGAGCGGCCGCAAGAGACGACGGCGGCGCTGACGTCCGACGGCTGGCTACGGACGGGTGACGGCGGCTACCTCGACGACGACGGCTACCTCTTCCTCACCGACCGCATCAAGGACATGATCGTCAGCGGCGGCGAGAACGTGTACCCGGTCGAGGTCGAGGAGGTGCTCGCGGGTCATCCCGATGTCGCCGAGGTCGCCGTCTTCGGCGTTCCGGACGAGCGGTGGGGCGAGACCGTGAAAGCGCTCGTCGTGCCCACTGCCGGCCACACCCCGATCGCTGAGGAACTCGTCGCGTTCGCCCGCGAGCGCCTCGCCGGGTACAAGCTTCCGCGCTCGATCGAGTTCGTCGACGACCTCCCCCGGACCGCAACCGGGAAGGTGCTGAAGCGTGAGCTGCGCGACCGCCACGGGCCTGCGCCTCAGCCGCTGGTCGACTCGCCGGGCTCGCGTCGGTAGCTGCGGTATACCGTCAGCAGCGCTTCCTTCTGCGCGTCCGTGAGGTTCGGGTCGGAGCGGATCGTCGCCTCGGTCGACCTCGCGTCCTCGTTCCCCACCACCTCCGGGTCGAGGAGCCCCGCCTCTCGCAGCAGCTCATCTGGGGGAAGCGACAGTGCCTCCGCGATCGCACGCAACACGCGCACGGACGGCTCGTGCATGCCACGTTCGATCTGGCTGAGATACGCGTTGGAGACGTCGGTGAGCGCGGCGAGATCACGCAGCGACAGCTTCGAAAGCTGCCGCTGCGTCCTGATCACGCCGCCGAGCGCAGCGAGCTGTGCCCGCCAGGCGTCGCCGAGCGGGTCGGCGGTCACCGCTTCCTACTTTGCGGGCTTGGCTGCCGACGCCGTCGACTTGGTCGCGGGCGACGACGCCGTGACGAGGTTGTGTGCGAACTCGCGCTGGCTGGCGACCAGCTTGTCGACGAGGTCGAACGTGTTGTCGATGGCGGTCTGCGCGTCCGGCAACTGCTCGACACCAGGGATCGGCGGCGCGGTGGACGCGATGCCCTGCACGGTCTGCGCCCACGCGCCGACCGCATCGACGACGGCCTGCTGGCTCTCGCGGATTGCGGCAAGGAACTGCTCCTGGCCCTTCTGCGTGAGCTCCTGGAACTCGGTCATGGTCGACATCTCGACTCCTCTCGTTGGGAACAGTGATCAGTATAGTACGCAGGTGCGTGCCGTGTCAAGTGAATTCAGTTCAAACAATTCGGACGAGCATCTTGCCCGTGGCGTCACCGCGCAGCAGCCGCGCGAGCGCCTCCGGCGCGTGCTCGAGCCCGTCGACGACCGTCTGCTCGTAGCGGATGCGCCCGCCACGGAGCCACCCCCCGACCTCGCGCACCATCTCGTCCAGCAGCGCCACATAGCTCGAGCCGCGGAAGCCTCGCAGCGTCAGCTCGTTCGCGACGACGAGGAACAGATTCGACGGCCCAGGAACGGGCTCGGGGGCGTCGTACTCGGAGATCGAACCGCACATCGCGATCCGGCCGCGCTTGCGCAGCGCCCCGAGCGCGGCCTCGAGGTGATCGCCGCCGACGTTGTCGAAATAGACGTCGATGCCGTCGGGCGCAGCAGCACCCAGCAGCTCGGAGAGCGCTCCGTGCTTGTAGTTGAACGCGGCGTCGAGGCCGAGCGTGCCGAGCAGATAGCGAACCTTCTCGTCGGACCCTGCGCTGCCGATCACGCGATGGCCGCGGAGCTTCGCGAGCTGCGCGACGAGGCTGCCCACCGACCCGGCCGCCGCAGAGACCCACACGATGTCTCCCTCGCGCAGCTCTGCGACGTGGAAGAGGCCGGCGTATGCGGTCAGCCCGCTCGCGCCTAGCGCCCCCAGATACGCCTCCGGCGGCGCGGCGTCGACGTCGAGGCGCGTCAGCGTCGCGATGCCGCCGAGCGACTCGGCACCCGCGCGGACGACGGCGTAGTCGCACCAGCCGGCGCCGTGTCGCACGACGTCGCCAGGGGCGAAGCCCGGTGCGCGTGAAGCCACGACTTCGCCGACTGTCGAGATTCCGGCCATCGGTTCGCCGAGCGCGAACGCTGCGAAGTACCCGCGCGGAGCGCGTTCGCGGAGTCGCAAGCGAAGGGCCGGATCGACGGAGGTCCACATGTTACGGACGAGCACCTCCCCGGCCCCGGGGTCCGGCACGTCGACCTCGACCAGGCGGAAGTCGGACGGCCGGATCTCTCCGCGCGGGTACGCGACCGGATGGACTTCGCGCCCGGTCAGGAGCCCTCGTACTTGAACGAGATGCTGAGCCGGACGCGGTAGGCGCTCACCTTCCCGTTCTCAATCGTGACGTCGAACCGGTTCGCCTCTGCGATACGCAGGTCGCGCACGCTCTTGGCTGCGGTCTCGACGGCGTTCTGCGCCGCGGCCTCCCAGCTCTCGGGGCTCACTCCGATGACCTCTGTGACCCGGTACACGCTGTTGCTCATCTCGTGCCTCCTCTCGTGTGGTTACAGTCGCTCGACGAGTGTCGCGGTGCCGAGGCCGCCCCCGCAGCACATCGTGACCAGGCCGTACTGGCCGTCGCGGCGCTCGAGCTCGTGCAGCAGCGTCGTGATCAGGCGCGCGCCCGTGGAGCCGAGCGGGTGGCCGAGCGCGATCGCGCCGCCGTTCACGTTCACCTTGTCGACGTCGGGCTCGAGCTCGCGCTCCCACGCCACGATCACCGACGCGAACGCCTCGTTCACCTCGATCAGGTCGAGGTCGTGGATCGTCATGCCGTTGCGCTCGAGGATCCTCCGCGTCGCGGGAATCGGTCCTGTCAGCATCAACACGGGATCGACGCCGACGGTCGTCTGGTCGACGATGCGCGCGCGGGCCTTGAGGCCGAGCTCGTCTGCCCGCCCGCGTGCCATGAGCAGCACGGCGCAGGCTCCGTCCGAGACCTGCGAGGAGTTGCCGGCAGTGACAAGGCCATCCTCCTTGAACGCTGGTCTCAGAGCGGCAAGACCCTCGAGCGTCGTTTCCGGGCGAATTCCCTGGTCGGCCGTGTACACGGTCCCGTTCACGCGGAAGGGCATGATCTCGCGGTCGAACCGGCCCTCGTCTCGCGCGCGCGCCGCGCGCTGCTGCGAGCGCAGCGCGATCTCGTCGCAGTCTTGGCGCGTGAGGTTCCACTGCGAGGCAATCAGCTCCGCGCTCAGCCCCTGGTGGACGATGGGATGCCGCGCGAGCAGCTCCGTCGGGAACGGCGACCCGAGCTCCTGATGGAGCTTGCCGTTGATCGACAGCGGTATATGGCTCATGTGCTCGACGCCGCCCCCGATCGTGACGTCGTGAACGCCACTCGCGACGAGGGTCGCGGCGAAGTTGACGGCCTGTTGCGCTGACCCGCACTGGCGATCGATTGTCGTCGCCGGCGTCTCGATCGGGAGCCCCGCCTGCAGCCAGGCGCTGCGGCCGATGTTGTACGACTGCTCGCCGTACTGCTGCACGCAGCCCGTGATCACGTCCTCTACGGCCTCGGGAGGAATCGCCGCACGGTCGATCACCTCGACCAGGGTGCGCCCGAGAAGGTCGTTCGGGTGCACGTCCTTGTAGTAGCCCTTTTCCGGATGCCCGCGCCCTACCGGTGTGCGCACTGCCTCGACAATCACAACCTCACGTCCGTGCATCCAGCTCCTCGCAAGCCTCTACGTGGTGACCAGGCCGCCGTTGACGTTCAGCGTCTCGCCGACGACGTACCCCGCGTCGTCGCTTGCGAGAAAGGCAACGGTGCCCGCGATCTCGTCGCTTCGCCCGAAGCGCCCGAGCGGTGTCCGGAGCCGCTGCGCTGTGCGCAGCACGTTCTCGCCGATTCCGGTTCCGGGCGATTCCAGGAAGCCGGGCGCGACGACGTTGACGCGGATGCCCTGCACGGCGAGCTCCTTCGCGACGGCCCGTGTGAAGCCGATCACGCCCGCCTTGGCGGCGGAGTAATGCGGGTAGCCAGTACAACCCTCGACGCCGCAGACGGACGCGATGTTGACGATGACCCCCCGGCCGCGGGCTTGCATGGAGCGCGCGGCCGCGCGCGTACCGAAGAACGTCCCGTCGAGATGCACTGCGAGCATCATCCGCCACTCCTCGTCGGGGAGGCGAACGAGCGCGTCGAGTGGAGTCGTGACGGCACCCGCCTCGGCAGCCTCCGCA
>Ga0164299_10000340_pt1 | contig 10595 bp, 11 predicted proteins | sample Whisoiple_221_MG_FD_109712 | JGI IMG/M metagenome (GOLD analysis project Ga0164299, IMG submission 109712) | Unamended control soil microbial communities from upstate New York, USA - Whitman soil sample_221_MG | ecosystem: Environmental > Terrestrial > Soil > Agricultural land ...
GCCCGTGAGTAGAGGACATTCAGAGCTGTCACCAGTCTATCGACAGAGAAAGAGTCGGTTGGTAGTTGTTGTTTGGCATTGGATGTTTGCCCTGTGGGAACGCAGCGCAGCATTATCGGCAAAAGCGGCTAAACCCCATGGTTTCCGCCTGACGGGAAGGGTGTGAAGAAATTTCCGATAGAGTGTCGGAAGTCCGTTCGTCTGCTTGGGGACGAGGATGGGTATTGTGCGGCCCATTCGCGTGAGCGTCATTTTTTCGACACAAGCGAATCTGTGAAAAAGCCTTGCGCCTTGTTCTCTGCCAGAGGGGATGGAGAAGCGCCGCCCCCACAGTTGCTCCGTTAATCAATCACAGTTATCCAGAGGCATCGCCATGGATGCTCCGCGGACTTTCCACCTGCACATGATCTCCGACGCGACCGGCGAGACACTAGTCGCGGTGGCCAAGGCCGTGCGCGTGCAATATTCGCAAGTGCGTGCCATGGAGCATATCCACCCGCTGGTGCGCAGCAAACGCGAGCTCGAGCGGGTGCTGAAGGATGTGGAGGCCACTCCCGGCATCGTGCTCTACACCATTGTCAATCAGGAGCTCGTTGAGCAGGTCGAGCAGACCTGCAAACGGCTGAACATTCCTTGCGTTCCGGTGCTGAAAAGTATCCTGCAAGTGTTCGAATCCTATCTCGGCATGGCATCCACACCGACGGTCGCCGGCCAGCACGTGCTCGATGCCGATTACTTCCGCCGCATCGAGGCGCTCAACTTCACCATGCTGCACGACGACGGGCATCTTCCTGAGAATCTCGACGACGCCGACATTCTCCTGGTCGGCATCAGCCGCACCTCAAAGACGCCAACCAGCATTTATCTCGCCAATCGCGGCTACAAGACCGCGAACGTGCCCCTGATCCCGGGGGTGCCGCTGCCGCCGAAGATCGAGGCGCGCACCAACGCCTTCGTGGTCGGCCTCGTGGCGAGCGCCGAGCGCATCTCGCAGGTCCGCCAGAATCGCGTGCTGGAGCACGCCGCCTCGCATTTCGACACCTATGTGGACCGGGAGGCGATTGCCGCGGAGATCGCCGAGACCCGCCAGCTTTGCGCGCGGCGGGGCTGGCCGGTGATCGACGTGACTCGGCGCTCTATCGAGGAGACCGCGGCCGCCATCCTTCGCCTTTATCACGACCGCGGGGCACCGGTGCTCGATCCATGAGTGGCTTCCTGCAAAGCGGGCGGCCGCCACTGATACTCGCGTCGTCGAGCAAGGTCCGAGCGCGTCTGTTGGAGGCGGCCGGCCTCGCCTTCATCGTCGAGGGGCCAGGCCTCGACGAGCACGCCATGCGCCAGGCGATCAGCAGCACGGGCTCTTTGAGCCCGCAAGACGTCGCCGAGGTGCTGGCCCGTGCCAAGGCTGAGGCGATAAGTGAGCTTGCTCAGGACGCCTTCGTCATTGGCGCCGACCAGGTGCTCGCGCTTGGCGATCGCATCTTGAACAAGCCCGACAGCATGGAAACGGCGAGGGCCGAGCTGCTCGATTTCTCCGGCCAAAGCCACACATTGCACAGCGCCGTTGCGCTCGCGACCAAGGGCGAGACCGTCTGGGCCTATGCTGAGAGATCGACGCTCGTCATGCGTAAGCTCACGCCGCAAATCGTCGGCCGATACCTTGCCGCCGCCGGAGAAGAGGTGCTGAGCTCGGTTGGGGCTTACCAGATCGAGGGGCTTGGAATTCAGCTGTTCGAGAAGATCGACGGCGACTATTTCTCCATTCTCGGCCTTCCGCTGTTGCCGCTGCTCGATGCGCTCCGGCGCGAAGGCGCCATCGAAGGCTGAAACCGTGAAACGCGCCTGCGTCATCGGCTGGCCGGTCGCCCATTCGCGCTCTCCGGTCATCCACCGCTACTGGCTGAAGCTCTATGGCCTTGAAGGTGACTATGAGCGGGAGGCCGTGCGGCCAGAGGAGATCGAGCACTTTCTCCGCACGCTTGGCGGCCGCGGCTATGCTGGCGCAAATGTCACGCTTCCCCACAAGGAAGCGGCGTTGGCCGCGGCGGATCGCGCCGATTACGCGGCTGCCGAGATCGGCGCCGCCAACACGCTCTGGCTCGATGCCAGGGGCTTGCTGCATGCGAGCAACACCGACGCCTATGGCTTCATGACACATCTCTCGGCTGAGGCGCCCGATTGGAACAAGGGCAAGCTGCCGGTTTTGGTGCTTGGCGCCGGCGGTGCCGCGCGCGCCATTCTGCACGGGCTGATCGAAGCTGGCGCGGCCAAGATCCTGCTCGCCAACCGCACAGGGGATCGGGCGAAGGCTTTGGCAAAAAGTTTCGGCCCGCGTGTTTCGGTGATCCGGTGGGAGGACAGGAACCAGGCGCATGCCGGATGCGGGCTCCTGATCAACGCGACGAGCCTCGGCATGACGGGAAAGGCACCGCTCGACATCGATCTTTCCACGTTGCCCGAGAACGCGCTCGTGGCCGACATCGTGTATAGTCCGCTCGAAACGAAGCTGCTCGCGGCGGCAAAGGGACGCGGAAACCGCGTCGTGGATGGGCTCGGCATGTTGCTGTATCAGGCCGTCCCTGGCTTCGAGCGCTGGTTCGGCCTCCGCCCGGAGGTGACGCCGGAGCTTCGCGCCCATGTTGCGGCACAGCTTGGGGCGCAGTGATGCTCGTCGTCGGACTCACCGGCTCGATCGGCATGGGCAAATCCGCCACGGCCCAGCACTTCAGGAAGCGCGGGGTACCGGTCTGCGACGCCGATGCCGAAGTGCACCGGCTCTATGACGGCGAGGCGGTGCCCGCAATCGAAGCTGCGTTTCCTGGCGCCGTGCGTGGGGGCAAGGTCGACCGGGGGCTGCTCGCGCAAGAGGTGGCCGGCTCGCCCGAGAAGCTGAAGCAACTCGAATCCATCGTGCATCCGATGGTGGTGAAGGCCGAGCTCGATTTTCTGCGCGAGCAGGAGAAGCGCGGCGCCAAGCTCGCGGTACTCGAGATCCCGTTATTGTTCGAGACGGATGCGCACACCAGAGTCGACGTGTCGGTGGTGGTGAGCGCGCCGGAGGAGGTGCAGAGAGCGCGCGTGCTCCCGCGTTCCGGCATGAGTCCCGCGAAGCTCGATGCACTGCTCAAGCGGCAATTGTCCGACAAGGAAAAGCGCGCCCGCGCCGACTTCGTTGTGGACAGCGGCATGACGCTCTCGGACATGGAGCTGCAGATCGATAAACTGATCGAGTCGCTCGAGGGCCGCGAAGGCCGCGTCATGGAGCGGCTTCGTCACGAACAAGCAACTTAAGAGAAAAGCCACGCTGTGCGCGAGGTCGTGCTCGACACTGAAACCACGGGGCTCGACCCCGCCTCCGGTCATCGCATCGTCGAGATCGGCTGTGTCGAGCTGATCAACTGCATCCCGACGGGCCGGGTGTGGCATTGCCACCTCAATCCTGACCGCGACATGCCCCAGACGGCCTTCGAGGTCCATGGGCTTTCTATCGAGTTTCTTTCGACCAAGCCGCGCTTCCATGAGCGCGCCGACGATATGCTTAGCTTCATCAAAGGCGCCATGCTCGTCATGCACAATGCTGCGTTCGACTTCGCCTTCCTCAATGCCGAGTTCGAGCGGATTAGCCGGCCGCTGCTGCGTTGGGACCGAGTGGTCGATACGCTGGCGCTTGCGCGGCGAAGGCTCCCGGGGTCGCCTTGTAGCCTAGATGCGTTGTGCAAGCGCTATGGCGTCGATCTTTCCGAGCGCGACAAGCACAGCGCGCTGCTCGACTGCCGCCTGCTTGCTTCGGTCTATGTGGAGCTTGTCGGCGGGCACCAGGCGCGGCTCGAATTTGCGGCGAACGGCGCCAGTGCGGCGATCGTAACGAGCGTTATGTCAGGAGCGCGGGTCCGCCCGATCGCGCTTGCGCCGCGCCTTACCGACGACGAGCGGCTGGCGCATGAGGCCTTCGTGGCGAGCCTCGGCGATGAAGCCTTGTGGCGGCCGCTGCTTGCCTCTCGTAGTTAGTTTGTCGGGCCCGCCTGGAGCTGGCCGCGCGCAAGGTTCTGCGTGTACAGCCGCGCGAAATCGATGGGGTCGAGCATCAGCGGCGGGTAACCGCCGTCACGGGTCATGTCTGACAGCACGCGCCGCGCATAGGGGAACAGAAGCGTCGCACAGTCGACGAACAGCACCGGCTGCAACATGTTCGGAGGAATGTTGCGCAAGCGGAACAGCCCGCCATAGAGGAGCTCTATGTTGTAGATCACACCGGTATCGCTCTTGGCATGAACTTCCAGGCTCAGTATCACCTCGAAGATCTTAGGGCTGCGGCCGAGCGCCGTAACGTTGACGGTCACCTGAAGCTGTGGGTTTGGCGGCGGACTTTGCAGTACCTCTGGCGCGCCCGGGCTCTCGAAGGACAGGTCTTTGATGTATTGGCCGAGCACGTTGAGCTGGGCCCCCGACGGCCGTGTGGCACTTTCCGGCGCTCCGGCCAGCGGACTTTCGTTCACCCCCTCCGGCTTGCCATCGCCGTTGCGCTTGCCCGAAGCGTCCGGGCTTTCGGTCTTCTGGGCCATGGGGCTTAGGTCCGGCTCCGTGAGGGCCTGCTGGCTAGCACGACGGGCCCCAAGCTGCAATCTTGCCGCAGGCACGCGCCTGGCGGCGAATTTCGCTCTCGGCTCTTTTGGGGGTTGGCTAAGGTGCCGCGAATGCCTTAAGTTGAGGGGCGCGCGACGTGGGTGATGTGGTGGAGTTCCACAACGCCTGAGGCTCCCGCTGGCAAATCTCGAGGTGCGAACCAATATGCAGCTCGAGTGTTCCGCAATCATCGCGGGTCTATCCATAAACGCGGGTGGCGGTAAGGATGAGTGAAGCCTTCGATATCTATACTTTACTGTTTCTGGTGCTCGCGGTCGTGATCTTTATCAGGCTGCGCAATGTGCTTGGCCGGCGCACGGGCAGTGAGCGGCAGCCATTCGATCCTTATTCGCCCCCGGATCAGAAGCGCCCTGGCGGTCCGAAGACCAATGAGCCGGTGGTGGCCCTGCCACGCGGCCGCTCCGGGCCGCTGCCCGAGACCTCTGTGCCATCGGTTGAGGATATCGAGGCACGCCTTGGCAGTCACGCTCCCAAGGACAGCCCCTTGGCGCGCTCGCTCACCCATTTGATGCGCGCCGATCCGGGCTTCGATCCGGGTCACTTCCTCGACGGCGCCAAGACGGCTTACGAGATGATAGTCATGAACTTCGCGGAAGGAGACGAGGCCTCGCTGAAGCAGCTCTTGAGCGACGAAGTGTTTGAGGGTTTCGAGAGCGCCATTCGCGAACGCGAGACGCGGGGCGAGAAGGTCGAGTCCAATCTCGTCGGCATCAACAAGGCCGACATCATCGAGTCCGACGTGAAGAACCGCACCGCCTACGTCACGGTCAAATTCGTGAGCGAGCTCATCTCGGTGACGCGCGACGCCGAAGGCGGCGTGGTGGAGGGCGACCCGAAGAAGGTGCGCGAGGTCACCGACATCTGGACCTTCGCCCGCGACATCACCGCCAAGAACCCAAACTGGAAGCTTGTCGCGACCGAATCGGCAAACTGAGCATCGCGACCGCACGAGCCTGAAACGCCGCGCCATCGCCGCAGCATTGCTGCTTGCTGCAATCGCTGTCACCATCGGCCTCGTCCTGTTCTTCCGGGGAAAGAAGGTGGAGAAGGAGGCAGCGGTCAACCTTGTGCCGGTTAGCTTTGCCGAGATCGAGGGCTGGCAGGCTGACGACCAAGCCGCCGCCTTCCAGGCGCTGCTCAGGTCCTGCGGCAAGATCAAGCCTGAGAGCGCGTCGGGCGGGGCGTGTGCCGCGGCGCTGGAGCTTGCTTCGCGCGGCGACGTGTCACGCGACTCCGCCCGCGCCTTCTTCGAAGCGAACTATACGCCCAATCGGATCGTCGACGTGCCGAAGCCAGGCCTCGTCACCGGCTATTACGAGCCTGAGGTCGAAGGCGCGCGCGAGAAGGGTGCCAAGTTTCAGACTCCGGTCTACCGACGCCCCGACGATCTCGTGGCGGTAACCCCCGACGAGCTGCGCGCGCGCGATTCTGCCGCAGGTGTCTTGACCGCGATGCGCAAGACGGACGACGGTCTCGTTCCCTATTTCACGCGTGAGGAGATCGACAAGGGCGCGCTTGCCGGCCGCAATCTCGAAGTGCTCTACCTCGCAGATCCAGTCGAGCTGTTCTTCATGCAGATACAAGGGTCTGGCCGCGTGCGCCTTCCCGACGGGTCAACGGTGCGGCTGAGCTATGCCGGCAAGAACGGCTATCCTTTTACCTCGATCGGCAAACGCCTGGTCGCGCTTGGGCAGGGCAAGCCCAAGAGCATGTCCATGCAGGGGATCAAGGCGTGGCTGCGCGACGATCCCCAGCGGGGCAAGAAACTGATGTGGGAGAACAAGTCCTATGTGTTCTTCCGGGTGCTCGACGGGATTGAGGGCGACGCCGGGCCGATCGGTGCGCAGGGCGTGTCGCTGACGCCAGGGCGAAGCCTCGCGGTCGATCCGTCGTTCCATGCGCTTGGGCTGCCGATCTTCGTTGAGGCGCCCGGGCTCAAGGACGAGACGCGCGCGCCGTTCCGCCGCGTGATGATCGCGCAGGATGTCGGCTCGGCGATCAGGGGCGTGGAGCGCGGCGATATCTTTTGGGGCTCCGGCGACGGGGCCGGTGCGATCGCCGGCACGACATTGGCGCCGGCGCATTTCATCGTGCTCCTGCCCAATTCGGCGCCGGGGGTGTGAGCCATGGGCAGACGTGGGCGTGACGAGGATGACGATGCTGCGCTGTGGGAGAAGGTCGCCGAGACAGCAGCGCCCTTGAAGCGTGGGCGTAATACGGCACCACCAAATGCCGCAAAGACCCCCGCGCCGACCGCTAAGACCAAGACACTGCAGGTCCCGCGCCCTGCGCAAGCCGCACCAAGGCCGCTACCGAAGCCAAGCCATTTTCCACGCGCCGCGCCGCTCGACCGGCAGACCTCGCGACAGCTCGACAAGGGGCGGATCGAGGTCGAAGCGCGGCTCGATTTGCACGGCATGCGGCAGCGCGACGCCCATGCGCAGCTCCGGCGGTTTTTGAAGGCCGCGCAGGCGCGCGGGCTCAAGCATCTGCTGGTGATCACCGGCAAGGGCGCCGATCCCGAGACCCGCAAGAGCTTCTATGAAGAAGAGGAGCGTGGCGTGCTGCGGAACGCCGTGCCCCATTGGCTGTCAGAGCCCGAGTTCGCTTCCATGGTGGTGAGCTTTTCACCGGCGCCCCGCCGTCTCGGCGGCGAAGGAGCGCTTTATGTGCGGCTGCGGCGTAGCCGCACTTAGGGGAGAACCTTTCTGTCCTCTAGAGCACGTACAAACAGGTTGATGGTGCGTAGCGCGTTCTGTGAAATAACTTCGTCTATCACGAATCGAATCCGCAATTTGGCGCACGAGTTCGCGAAAGTCCCAAAGTTCAACATGTTCAGCATCGGCGGCGGCCTTCGCCTCGTCGGTCCAGCCCCAACTCGCGACGGCGTTCCTATATCCCCCAGTTCAAATCCAAGGTCCTTGACTCTGTCGCCAACTGCGGCGGTTCCGAACTCATGCTGCGTGAAATAACCGAGTGTACGTCGCATTTTGGGTTTCTTCATGCGCACCTTGAGCAGAAGCGGATCAAAGACGGTCGCAGTTAGCTTCGCAAAGCCCTGCGAGCCAGAAACACTATATCGAGCGAGGGACTTCGGGTCGATCGCCAGAAGGTCTCAGCGAATATTCGGATCGTTGCCCAGCCCTTTATGTGGCGGAAAGAAGCTTCAACAATTTTCTCGGTGGTTTCCATGCGGGGCTCGCAGCGGTTAGCTTACTGCGGCAGCCGCTCGACTACAGAATAAATTTCGACAAATCGGCGTTTTTGGCCAGATCGCCGATATGGCCGCGAACGAAGGCGCCGTCGACCACGATCCTCTCGCCCTGCTTGTCGGCGGCATCGAAGGAGATGTCGTCGAGGATGCGCTCCATCACCGTTGAAAGGCGGCGCGCACCGATATTCTCCACGTTGGTGTTCACCTCGACCGCGATGTCGGCGATGGCCTCGATCGCGTCCGGCGTGAACTCGAGGTCGACGCCTTCGGTCTTCATCAGCGCGATGTACTGCCTGATCAGGCAGGCCTTTGGCTCGGTGAGGATGCGGCGGAAATCGTCGCGGACAAGCGCGCGCAGCTCTACGCGGATCGGGAGCCGCCCTTGCAGCTCTGGCAGAAGGTCGGAGGGCTTCGCGGTGTGAAACGCGCCTGAAGCGATGAACAGCACATGGTCGGTCTTCACCGGCCCATATTTGGTGCCGACAGTGGTGCCCTCGATTAGCGGCAAGAGATCGCGTTGCACGCCCTCGCGGCTGACATCGGCGCCGATGCGTTCGGAGCGCGCGCAGATCTTGTCGATCTCGTCGAGGAACACGATGCCGTTGTTCTCGACATTGCGGATCGCCTCTTGCACGGTGGTGTCGTTGTCGATCAGCTTGTCGGACTCTTCTGCCAACAGGATATCGAAGCTGTCGCGCACGGTGACCCGTCGCGGCTTGGTCCGCTGGCCGAGCGCCTTGCCGAGCACGTCGCTCAAATTGATCATTCCGACATGGCTGCCGGGCATGCCGGGAATTTCGAAGGCCGGCATTCCGGCGCCGGTATCGGCGACCTGAATCTCGATCTCGCGATCGTCGAGCTCACCAGCACGCAAGCGCTTGCGGAACGCGTCGCGAGTGGAGAGATTGGCATTGGCGCCGACCAGCGCGTCGACCACCCGCTCCTCAGCATTGAGCTGCGCCTTGGCCTCGACCTCTTTCCGCTTTGCGTCACGCACGAGCCCGATGCCGGCTTCCAAGAGATCGCGAATGATTTGATCAACGTCGCGGCCGACATAGCCTACCTCGGTGAACTTGGTGGCCTCGACCTTGATGAAGGGCGCGCCGGCGAGCTTGGCGAGTCGTCGCGAGATCTCGGTCTTGCCGATGCCGGTCGGCCCGATCATGAGGATATTCTTAGGCAGCACCTCCTCGCGCAGCTCATCGTCGAGCTGCTGCCGGCGCCAGCGATTGCGCAGCGCAATGGCCACGGCACGCTTGGCGTCGCGCTGGCCGATGATGTGGCGGTCGAGCTCCGAGACGATCTCGCGTGGGGAGAATGAGGTCATGCGGTTACGACTTCGACTCCAGACTTTCGATGACGACTTCGTTGTTGGTGTAGACGCAAATGGTCGCGGCAATCGCCATCGCTTTCCGCGCAACCGCTTCGGCGTCGAGCTCCGAGTCGAGGAGAGCGCGAGCCGCTGCAAGCGCAAAGTTTCCGCCTGAACCGATGCCCATGACGTTGTCGTCGGGCTCGAGCACATCGCCCTTGCCGGTCAGCACCAGGCTCTCGTCGACGTCGGCCACGATCATCATGGCTTCGAGATGGCGGAGATAGCGGTCGGTGCGCCAGTCCTTGGCCAGCTCGACGCAGGCCCGCTTCAGCTGATCGGGAAAGCGCTCAAGCTTGGGCTCAAGCCGCTCGAACAACGTGAAGGCGTCGGCGGTGGCGCCGGCGAAACCAGCGATGACGTTGCCATTGCAGACACGGCGCACCTTCTTGGCGTTGCCCTTGATGATGGTCTGGCCAAGGGTGACCTGTCCGTCGCCGGCAATCACCACCTTGCTGCCCTTGCGGACGGTGAGGATCGTCGTCCCATACCAGGTGTCGGGGGAGGAGTGGCTCATTGCTGCAATGCGATATCGGATCGGGCGGGTGTTTCGTCAAGCGCATTACTCACTCCCCCTACAAGGGGGAGGGCCGGGGTGGGGGTGGCGCTCAAATCGGCTGGACCCCGCACCCGGCACCCCACCTAGCCGGGCCGCCACCCTCCCCCTTTCAGGAGGAGGGATTAAGGCCTCGCGCTTCGGTAAGCGAATTGCTAAGAGCCTTGCGTTAGGCTCAATCCCATGCTGAAGCCGACCAAAGCCAAATCCAAACGGACCGCGACCATCGAACGCCGCACCAAGGAGACCGCGATCACCGCGACCGTCGACCTCGACGGCGCTGGTGCCTATGCGATCGAGACCGGCGTCGGCTTCCTCGATCACATGATCGAGCAACTCGCCCGCCACTCGATGATCGATATCCTGCTGAAGGCCAAAGGCGATCTCCATATCGACCAGCACCACACCACCGAAGATTCGGGCATCGTGCTCGGCCAGGCGGTGGCGAAGGCGCTTGGCGACAAGCAAGGCATCGCCCGCTACGGCTTTGCCTATCTGCCCATGGACGAGACCCTGACTCGCGTGGCCATCGACATTTCGGGGCGCCCTTTCCTTGTCTGGAAGGTTGATTTCACCAGGTCCAAGATCGGGGAGATGGACACCGAGCTGTTCCGCGAATGGTTCCAGGCCTTCGCCCAGCATGCCGGAATTACCCTCCATGTGGAGACGCTGCATGGCGAGAACAGCCACCACATCGCCGAGACCTGCTATAAGGCGCTCGCACGCGCGCTCCGTCAGGCGATCGCCATCGATGAGCGCCAAGGCGACCGCGTGCTTTCGACCAAAGGTCAGCTTTAGGCTCATAGCGC
>Ga0164299_10000342_pt1 | contig 10581 bp, 10 predicted proteins | sample Whisoiple_221_MG_FD_109712 | JGI IMG/M metagenome (GOLD analysis project Ga0164299, IMG submission 109712) | Unamended control soil microbial communities from upstate New York, USA - Whitman soil sample_221_MG | ecosystem: Environmental > Terrestrial > Soil > Agricultural land ...
GGTGTCTCAGGCGGCCCGGTCGTCACGGCAACTGCGACAGGAAAAGTGAAGGTCAATCCCATCAACGACTCACCTCGCGCCGAAGATGATCGTGTTCAGACTGAGGTCGGAGCCAGTATGGTCATCGATGCGATGGCCAACGACCATGATCCCGACGGCCCGCAGGCGATCCTGACCATCACGACGATGCCGTCGCACGGATCGGCGGCGCTGACCGCATACAACACGATCTCCTACATGCCGGAACCAAAATACGAGGGATTCGACACGATCGAGTACCAATATTCAGACGGACTGGAATCAGCGACCGCAAAGATCACGATTGCGGTTGGGAATGCGAATTCGGCGCCCGCCGCGAAGGACGATGAGGTCGAGACCACGTCCGGCGAGCCGGTGGCGATCGATGTGCGCGCCAACGACAAGGACGCGGACGGCGACGAGATGATCGTCTATGGCTTGACCAGGCCAGAGCATGGCGAGGTGACCATCGACGGGGGCGTCGTGACCTATACGCCCGAGCCGGGCTTCGTCGGCGCCGACACGTTCACATACAAGGTGCGCGACGGCAAGGGCGGGCGCGACAAGGCCACGGTCCGGGTCAGCGTCAATCCCACGCGCGATCGCCGCGCCAACGACGAATGAGGAGTGCGGTTGCCCGCACCCCTCATCGCCAGAGTCATGATTTGACGGAACGAGTCTAGCGCTCGGACCCGACTTCGCGGAACTCGCCTTCGACGGTCGAGTCATCCTCGGCTGCAGGCTCGTCGCCCGCGCCATCGAACCCGGCACCGTTTGCGCCAGCGTCACCGGCCTGACCGTACATCGCCGTACCAACCTTGGACAGGGTCTGAACCATATCCTCATAGGCCGGCTTGAGGCGATCGACATTCTCGCGATCCTTGTCGAGAATCTCCTTGACTGCCTGGATCTTCTCATCCAGTTCGGTCTTGATCTCGACGGGAATCTTGTCGCCGTAATCAGTCAGTGTCTTCTCGGCCTGGAAGACCATGCTCTCAGCGTCGTTCCGCAGCGAGATCGCTTCGCGCCGCTTGCGGTCCTCCTCGGCATGCTCTTCGGCCTCATGAACCATCCGGTCGACCTCGGAGTCCGACAAACCGGAGGAGCCAGTGATCGTGATCTTCTGCTCCTTGCTGGTCGCCTGATCCTTCGCGGTCACATTCAGGATGCCGTTCGCGTCGATGTCGAAGGTCACTTCGATCTTCGGCAGGCCGCGCGGCGCCGGCAGGATGCCATCGAGGATGAACTTGCCGAGCGACTTGTTGTCGACTGCCATCGGCCGCTCGCCCTGGAGCACGTTGATCTCGACCTGCGGCTGGTTATCGGCCGCCGTGGTGAAGACCTGGCTCTTACGGGTCGGGATCGTCGTATTGCGCTCGATCAGCGGAGTGGCCACGCCACCCAGCGTCTCGATCGAGAGGGTCAGCGGAGTGACGTCGAGGAGCAGGATGTCCTTGACCTCGCCGCCGAGCACGCCGCCCTGGATCGCCGCGCCGATCGCCACGACCTCATCCGGGTTGATGCCCTTGTGCGGCTCCTTGCCGAAGTAGCTCTGTACCTTGCGCTGCACGGCAGGCATCCGGGTCTGGCCACCGACCAGCACCGTCTCATCGACCTCGCCCTTCGACAGGCCCGCATCCTTGAGCGCAGCCTGCATCGGCGGACCGGTCCGCTCAATCAGCGGGTTCACCAGCTGCTCGAGCTTGGAGCGGGTCATGGTCAGGTTGAGGTGCTTCGGACCGCTCGCGTCGGCCGTGATGAACGGCAGGTTGACCTCCGTCTGCTCCAGGGTGGAGAGCTCGATCTTCGCCTTCTCGGCGGCTTCCTTGAGCCGCTGCAGGGCCATCCGGTCCTTGCGGAGGTCGATGCCTTCCTGCTTCTTGAACTCATCCGCCAGGAAATCGATGATCACCTGGTCGAAGTCGTCACCACCGAGGTGGGTATCACCGTTAGTGGAGAGCACCTGGAAGACGCCGTCGGAGAGGTCGAGGATCGAGATGTCGTAGGTGCCGCCACCGAGGTCGTAGACAGCGACCTTCTCGTCATGCTTCTTGTCGAGACCATAGGCCAGGGCAGAGGCGGTCGGCTCGTTGATGATCCGCTCGACTGTCAGGCCGGCGATCTTGCCGGCATCCTTGGTGGCCTCGCGCTGGCTGTTGTCGAAATAGGCTGGGACGGTAACCACGGCGCGATCGACCTTATCACCGAGGTACGCCTCGGCATCGGCCTTCATCTTCTGCAGGATCATGGCCGAGATTTCCGGTGGGCTGTACCAGCGATCGCCGATCTTGACCTCGATGCCGCCGTTCGACGCCTCGCGCACCTTGTACGGAATCAGCGAGAGGTCCTTCTGGACATGCGGATCGCTGAACTTGCGGCCCATGAACCGCTTGATCGAGAACACCGTGTTCTCCGGGTTGGTGACCGCCTGGCGCCGGGCAAACCGGCCGACCAGCCGCTCGCCCTGCGAGCTGACCGCCACCACCGACGGGGTGAGACGCTCACCTTCCGCGTTCGGAATGACGACTGGCTCGCCACCTTCAATGGTGGCCATCACCGAGTTGGTCGTTCCGAGGTCGATACCAATCATTCGTGCCATCGCTCTGATTTCCTTTTCTTTACTAGACCTGTCTCAATGGCCGTTAGTCTCTATGCCTGAAATTTGGGTTCGGCGCCTACCTTGACCATGGCTGGGCGCAGTGCGAAATCTCCCTGTCGATATCCTGTCTGGTAGACCTCCACGATGTGGGAGCGATCGCCGCTCTCGTCAGTGGCCACCGCTTCGTGAAACGCCGGATCGAATGGCTCTCCAACCGCTCCTACCGGCGTCACGCCGTTGCGCTCGAGGATGTTCAGGAATTTGCGCTCGATTGCGCCCAATCCCTCCCGCAATCCGTCCAGTTGCTTGTCTTCCGGGATGTTTGCGGATGCGCGGACGAGATCGTCGACCAGCGGCAGCACCGAAAGCATCACGTCCCGGGTCGCGAGCGATCGCAGCTCCGAACGCTGCTCGTCCGTCCGCCGCCGGTAGTTCCGGAACTCGGCAACGCTTCGCTGAAGCTGTTCAACCAATTGGTCACGCTCAGCAGTCAGCGATTCGATCGTAGGCTGGTCCGAGGTTGTGCCCTCCTCTTGCTCGTCCACGACGTTCGTGTCCTGTACCAACATGTCCTCCTTCATCAGTACGCCCTCATTCAATGCGCGGGTTGAGCTCGACCATCAGGTCGCTCATCAACCGCGCCATGTACCTGACCGTGGAAATCGTGCGCCAATACGACATCCGGGTCGGTCCGAGCACGCCAAGCACGCCGGTCATGACATCCGCAATGCCGTATGGCGAAAGCACGACGCCAAACCGCTGCAGGCCGTGCGGCAGGTCGTCGCTGCCGATAAAGACCTGGACGTCACCGCCGGTCGAAATCTGTGGCAACAGGGCAGACATTAATCCACCCGAGCTGACCAGACCCATCATCATCTGCAGATCCAGATCAGCCACGTCGGGCTGACCCACCATATGCTCGAGACCCGAATGTCGAATCTCGACTTGCTCGGCGGATTCGAACTGCCTGAGCATGGCCGCGACCTGGCCGAGGACGACCCGTGCCATTGCATCCGAGCCGGGAATTCGGCTCTCGACTTCGTCCGCGGTCAGACCGCGCAGCTCCGGCGCGAGCCCATCGGCCAAGCGAGATAACGCATCCTGAGTCGTCTCGTCCGGCAAATGAATCATGGACTGTCGGACGGCGCTCTCAAAGGTGACCAGGACGATCAAGGCTACAGTTGGCTGGAGCTGAATCAGCTCGAAGTGGCGCAGGCGGGGAATCACGGTCCGCGGCGCGGTAACCAGCGACACGTTGCCGCTCGTCGAGGCCAGCACCGTTGCCGCCAACTCGATCCAGGCATCCAGGCGATCGGCCGCTTGCTGGAACTGGTGCCGGATCATGATCTGATCGCCGGCAGGGAGCTCGATATTGCCCATCAGGTGATGGACGTAATAGCGATAGCCGGCGTCAGTCGGCACGCGGCCGCCAGATGTATGCAGGACCTGAAGCAGCCCGAACTCCTCGAGGACCGCCATCTCATTCCGGATGGTGGCCGACGAGAAGGGCATGCGATATCGCTCTACCAACGTCCGTGACGCGACCGCGCGACCCGCCTGCACATAGTCAAAGATCACCATGCGCAAGATGTCGCGCTGGCGCTTTGAGAGAACGGGCTCGCTAGACTGGACTTGACTCAGTTCCTGGTTCATCCTGAACAATCACTATCCTGCTTAGCACTCTCTCGCGAAGAGTGCTAACACGAAAAAAGGATAGCAACTTTACACGGACCGTGTCAAGGTCAGACGGCCTTCCGACGCGGTTTCCGACCGGGAAATCAGCGATGCCGAGCAGGTTTTCAGACCGCGGGATCGTCTGGGGGCGGAATGCGATGTTCTGTGCCGTTGGCGCTCGATTCGGACCGCCCGCCGAACATCCGGGCGAGGAGACCAGGCTTCTTCGGAGGCTTGGCCGCCGCCTCCAGGCGCGTGCGGAGGTCCTTCGGCAGTCGGTTCCGATCCGCAAAAACCACCGGCGTCCCGGGATCCAGCGCGTCCACCACGCCCGTCGCCTCGATCAGGCCGGTGCCGTTGGACTTGGCGAATGCCACCGCCTGTAGCAGTAGACCCACATTGGCGATCGGATCCAACTCCGCCTCGCGCAACCGCCGGAGGTGCCTCTGGAGCCGCTCCTCCAACATCCCGTCGAACTGCCCAACGAGGTGCGCCGGCACGAAGGCGCCGGCCATGCTACCGGCATTGTGGTCCAGCCTGATCGACATCTGCTGGGCCAGCGGCCGCTCCATGCCGGCATCGATGAACAGCCGCGCCGGAGGACGCATCATCATCCCGATCCCGCGGTCGATTTGCGCTTCCCAATTGGTAAGGCTGATCTCGGTCAGCACGAAGATCGGATGACGATCAGCAAGAAATGTGGTCAGCGCCTGTCCGAGTTGATCCGGCCCGCGGGAATCGCCCCCGCGCAGCAACTCGAGGGCGTGAGCACCGAGCACATTGTCGCCACGCTCCGCACCTTCAAGGAATTCGGCAACGTCGGTGACGGTGACGGGATGGAGCGAGAACACCTGATGAAACTCCGGGCGCGACACGTGCATTGGCAGTTCTGAGCCGCTGCCCCGATTATAGGTGCGATATGACGAACCCCTCCTCCCCTATCGACTCACCGCGTTGTCTGCGGATCGGCCTCGACTGGCGATGGCATCGGCCAAAACCGCGCGCGGGCCGACCGCGTGGCGAGCCGCGCGAGGAAGACCGACCGCTCCGCTGCGATACGGCCGGCCGTTCCGTGTCTGCACCGGCCGATCAGTTGCCCTTCGCTGACGGCGAATTCGATGTCGTCGACTGCGACTCTGTATTTGCCTATGTTCGGAACGACGAGGGGTTGGCCAACGAGCTGGCGCGGATCACCGCCCCGGGCGGCAGGGTGCGGCTCACGGTACCGGCGAAAGGACCACTGGCCGTGCTCGACGCATTCAACATGCACCGCTACCTGCTCGACATCTCACATCTCGGCTTGCGGCCGTTCGAGACCGCCGATATCGGCTGGCGACGGCATTACAGCGAAGGGGACCTGGCACTCCTGTTCGGGCCGCGTGACTTCACCCTGACCACCGTGCGCCGGTCAGGGTTGGGCGCTTCCGAGACAATGCGGCTGAGCGGGTTCGTTCTCTTCCGGTGGTTGCGGCCATCGCGCGATGGCTACATGCGGCTGAGCCGGGCAGCCGAGCGGGTCCGCCAGGCGGAGTCGCAAGTCGAGTGGCGACACGGCTTCTGGCTTGAGGTCGAGCTCCGCAAACACGAAAGCGCGGCCCGGACAGTGTCCGGACCGCGCCCATAAGCAAGTATGCCGGTTACTTGACGATCAGTTTTCCGACCATGCCCGCCTCCTTGTGGCCGGGCACTGCACAGTCGAATGCGTATTCGCCTGGCGGAAGATTGACCGTGATCGTTTTGGACTGGCCGCTGGCGACCTCACCCGTATCCGCGACGTCGGGGATCGTGAAGGTATGCGGCAACGCGCCCTTGTTGACCGCGTTGATCGTGACATCTGTGTTCGCGGCGATCGTGATTTCCGTCGGCTGGAAGGCCAGATCGACCATATCAACTTCCGCTGATGTCGCTCCGGCCTCACCGGATTGGCCGGTTGGCGAGGCGACCGGAGTCGCGCCTCCGCCCTCAACCACCGTCAACTTGCCGACCATGCCCGCGCCCTCGTGACCCGGCACGTTGCAGAAGAAGTCGTACGTGCCCGCGGGCAGGTTCAGCGTGAAGCTGGTCTTGTCGCCGGCTGCGAGATCGACCGAGATGTCCTTGTCCTTGATCGAGAAGTTGTGCGGCAAGTTGCCGCTGTTGGACAGGTTGACCTGGACATCGACATTGGCCGGGATCTCGAGCGTGTCCGGAATAAACCGCAACTCGACCATGTCGAGGTTGACTTCGGTCGCGATCGGGCTCGCTTGCGGACTGGCGGCCGGACTCGCCGCAGGAGCCGCACCGCCGCTTTCGACCACGGTCAGCGTGCCCACCATGCCGGCCTCCTTGTGACCAGGCACGACGCAATCGAACTGGTAGGTTCCGGCCGGGAGATTGAGCTTTACCTCGGCGCTGGAGCCGGCAGCCACCTCACCGGTGTCCTCCACCCCAGTGATTGTGAAGGTATGCGGCAAGGCACCCTTGTTGACCGCCTTGATCGTGACATCAGTATTGGCCGGAATCGTCAGATCGGTCGGCTGGAAGGCAAGGTCGACCATGTCGATCTCGAGGCTCGTCGGGAGCTCCGCCGCTCCACCGGCCGCAGCCGGTGTTGCAACAGCCGGTGTTGCTTCGGCAGGTGTAGCCGGGCCGGCTGCTGCCCCGCCGCCGGCGACAACGGTTATCTTGCCGACCATGCCCGCTTCCTTGTGACCGGGCACGGCGCAGTCGAACGTGTACTCACCCGGCGGAAGATTGACCTTGACTTCAGCACTTGAACCGCTGGCAACCTCACCCGTATCCGCCACATCGGGAATCGTGAAGGTGTGCGGGAGCGCGCCCTTGTTCACGGCCTTGATCGTGACGTCGGTGTTCGCCGGGATGGTCAGGTCGGTCGGCTGGAACGCGAGATCGACCATATCGACTTCATACGTTGTCGGGAGTTCGGCCGCACCACCACCGACCGCTGGGCTGGCGGCTGCCGGGGATGCTTCCACTGGGCTTGCTGCCGGAGACGCGGCAGCTTGCGCAGGCGTCGCCGCGCCGCCCGGCGCCGCTCCACCCTCGACAACCCTCAGCGTTCCGACCATGCCGGCTTCCTTGTGGCCCGGAATGGAACAATCAAAGGTGTAGTCGCCCGGTGGCAGGTTTACCGTCACCTCCGCGCTGGAACCCGCAGCCACCTCACCGGTATCGGCCACGTCCAGGATCGTGAAAGTGTGCGGTAAGGCACCCTTGTTGACCGCCTTGATGACGACATCCGTGTTGGCGGGAATGGTGATCTCCGTCGGTTGGAAGGCGAGGTCGACCATGTCTACCTCGACCGGACCCGACGGCGCCGCGGCCTGTCCGCCGCCGGCAGGAGCAGTCGGCGATGCCTGGGCAGCGGGCTGTCCACCGCCTTCGACCACCTTCAGGGTGCCGACCATGCCCGCTTCGGTATGGCCCGGAATGGCACAGTGGAACTCATACTCACCGGGCGGCAGGTTGACCTTGACATCCGCACTCGCGCCGCCGGCAACCTCGCCCGTATCGGCTACGTCCTTGATCGTGAATGTATGCGGGAGGGCGCCCGAGTTCACGGCATGAATCGTCACGTCCGTGTTGGCCGGGATGGTGAGCTCGGAAGGCTGGAAGCTCAACGAATCCTGCATGTCGACTTCGAAAGTCGTCGCCTGGCCGCCGGTCTGCCCGCCAGTGGCAGGAGCCGTGGAACTCGCGCCGCCACTCGGCGCTGGAGTTTCCCCACCGGCAACGGTTGGAGTGCGCGTCGGGGGTGCGCCGGCCACATCTACCCGGGTTACGGTTGGCTCGACTTTTTGCGATTCCGTTCCGCACGCCGCCAGTGTCCCTGTCAGAAGCAAGGTCATTGCCAGTACCGACAGCGATCGCCGAATGCTTAGGTTCACCGAGGCACTCCTCCGCCTTCCCGCCCGAATGCCAGCCTGAAGCAGCGCCGGCATCTTCCACACGCACCGGCAATGGTACTCTCCAGCGATAAACCCTGCCGTGATTGGCGCACAAATGCGCGTCTTTTTGTCCCACCGCGCGGAGATCATCGTGACCGAGCAGACCCGATCCCTGAGACGATCCGTCATCGCCGGCGGCGGACAGGACATCGCCGTGGCCACGATCGGAGCCGGACCGACGATGATCCTGCTCCACGGCATCGGCAGCAGTGGCATGAGCTGGATGCCGGTTATGACCCGGCTTGCCGATCTTTACCGATTGGTCATCCCGGACCTGCGCGGTCACGGGCAATCGGGCCAACCCGAACAGGGATATCACCTCTCCGACTATGCCGACGACCTGGAGCGCATCATTGCCTGGAGCGGCGAGCCGCATCCGCTGATCGTCGGCCACTCGCTCGGTGGCCTGACCGCGATCACCTGGGCCAAGCGCCACCCGGCTCAAGCCAGCGCGATCGTGCTCGAAGACATGCCCTTGAGCGGCGGAGTCGAGCGCGCACCAATGCTCGAAGGCTGGTCCCAGCTCGCGGCCATGTCAGTCGACGACGTAATGGCGTACTACCGGCAGGAGTTTCCACACTGGAGCGACGACGACCGGGAGCGGCGCGCAGAGGTCATCACCTCCACGCACCCGGCGGTCTTCTCGGAGGTGGTCGATTTGGCGATGAGCGGCGAGCGGATCGACTACCTGGCTGGCCTCGGATCCATCACATCGCCGATTCTCCTGATCCACGGTGACTTCGAGAGCGGCGGACTCGTCCCGGCGGCCGGCGCGACCCGATTCGCGTCACTCGGACCTAACTTCGGGGCCGTACGGATCCCGGGCGGTTCTCATTCGCTCCACCGCGAGAGCACAGAGCAATTTCTGGAAGCGATGCGCGTATTTCTGGAAGGGGCTTAGCCGGCGGCCGTGACTGTGGGCGCCGGGATGGTCGTCGGCGGTTGATCGATAGAGGGCGCGCCCGTCGAGCACGCCCCAATCGTCGCTACGATCGCAATGGCCGCGATGACCAGGCCAATGCGCCGCCGGCTCATCCGCCTGGCCACCATGGGCGGCATCTGCTACCAGATGCCGAGTTCGTCTTTAGCGTCCTCGCTCATCATGTCGGGCGACCATGGCGGACTCCAGACGAGCTTGACGTCGACTTCGCCGATCCCGGGGAAGTCGCCGAGCGCGCCCTGGACTTCCTGGACGATGACCGGGCCGAGCGGACAGCCGAGCGACGTCAGGGTCATGGTCACCAGGACATCGCCGTTGTCAGCGATATCTGCGTCATAGACAAGGCCGAGATCGACGATATTGATGCCGATCTCCGGATCATAGACTTGCTTCAACCCCTCGCGAATCTCCTCGCGAGTGAAATCAATGGGCATAGATGGAGTACTCCGATGCGTGGCGATTCACGTACCCGTGTCGGCGGACGCGGGCCCATCGAGTTTAGCGCATTTTCCGGGCCAAGCGGTCGGATTTGACCGCAACAGTCGCCCTAGCCCGGGGTATTGAGGTCGTGCCATTCGGCTTCCTGGATGCCGGAATCGGCCCGGTCCATCCGATTCTTGTTCGAGACCTTGAGCCAGAAGATCAGCGCGACCACGAACGGCGCGAGGATGATGGCGATGATCACGAGTCGGACAATCATGCCTACGAAGCCGTGGAACATCCAGCCCAGGAACAAGCCGACGACAAGTCCGGCAACGAGCCCGTAGGTTGCCCAGCGCATGCGCTCCAGGGTTGTCATCATTCCGGCCTGCATCGTGCCGCCTCGCTCCTGCTGCCGTCTATCCTGTCATTTCGACCGCCGGGCGACAACCCTGCGACGGAGCTGCCACCTGCGGTATTATGAGCGAAAGACGAACATGCGTTCTCAGATTGAGGGGTAATGGACGACCGCGCGCTGATTGACCTGGCCCTTGCCCGACTTGCCGATATCCCGGAGAAGACACTCCGGCTCCTGTTCGGCCACCTGCGCCGCGATCACCGAATCGCCGATGCCCGCCGCGTGCTCGAAACTCTGACCGAGCGCACCGGCGAAACCGGCACAATCCTGGACAGCCGCGCGGATCTCTTCGAGACAGAAGGACGATCGGCCGAAGCCCTCCTCACCCGCGAGCTCCGCTGCGCGCGCTATCCCGATAGCACAGCCTGGATCAGGCTCGCGACTCAATTGCTCGAAACCGATACGCCCAACCGTCTCGATCGCCTGGCCGAGATTGATCGCGAGCTGGGACGGCTCTCGGAATCGGACATGACGATCGAGATGATGCGCTGCGAAATCGCGATCGCACGCGACCGAATCGACGATGCGCAAGCCATCGCGGCGACGCTCCTGACCGCGTCGACAC
>Ga0164299_10000344_pt1 | contig 10541 bp, 9 predicted proteins | sample Whisoiple_221_MG_FD_109712 | JGI IMG/M metagenome (GOLD analysis project Ga0164299, IMG submission 109712) | Unamended control soil microbial communities from upstate New York, USA - Whitman soil sample_221_MG | ecosystem: Environmental > Terrestrial > Soil > Agricultural land ...
AGGCGCCGATCACATCAAGATCATGGCGTCGGGCGGTGTCGCTTCACCGACCGATCGCATCGCCTCGACGAGTTCTGCGACGACGAGATCCGCGCAGTCGTCGAGGAAGCCACCGCGGCCGAGCGCTACGTCGCCGCGCATGCCTACACCGTTGTCGCGGTCAACAGATGTCTGCAACTCGGCGTGCGTTCCATCGAGCACGGCAACCTCATCGACGACACGTCGGCGCACCTATTGGTGTCCCGCGATGCATTCCTCGTGCCGACGCTGGTGACCTACTGGGCCCTCAGACGTGAGGGACGCGAGCACGGCCAATCCGAGCGCAGTGCCCGCAAGGTCGATGCCGTGCTCAACGCCGACATTGAGGCGCTTGAGCGCGCGCACCGTGGCGGAGTGAACGTGGTATTCGGCACTGACCTGCTCGGCGGTATGCACCGATTGCAGAACTAGGAGTTCCGGATTCGCGCCGAGGTGCAGCCGGCCCTCGACATCATTCAGGCGGCAACGATCACCGCAGCACGACTCCTCGATGAACAACGGCGCCGCGGCGAACTGAGCGTCGGCTCGATCGCCGACCTATTGGTGATCGACCGCGATCCGCTCGAGGATGTGACCGTCCTCGCCGAACCCAACAAGTACATCCACACCGTCGTGCAGGGCGGACGCGTGGTGGTCTCGAGGCCGGGAGTGGGAGGATCAGATTGTTAGTTTCACTCACCGTTATCGCTCGAGGCCAAAGACAGATGCTGGACGCAGACCGGTATGTTTGCGGGCTTCAACGGCGCTGTAGTAACTGCCAACGGATGTCGTCGCGTCGTGTTCGAGCGGTGTGCTTGGCAGCGGGGCTAAGTCGTCGAAACGTTCGGCCGGTTCGTGGGACGACGGTGGGTTGGCCAGCACCGTCGTGTCGAACCCTTCTGTGCCGGCACCGATTCCGGGCGTGATGCGCCGGTGGGAAGTCTGGTGGGGCGTGGTGGGGTCTTTGGTCAAGGTGATTGGGTGGTGGAGGTTCGGATTGGTGACCATTGTTGCAAGGCGGATGGTCTCGGTGGGGGTGGCCGCTGTTGTCCGGGTCGGGATGGTCGCGTAGCGGGGCTTGTCCCGAATTGATCGCCAGGATAGGTGGTGGTGGGTGTCGGCGCAGTGATATCCGAGCTGTTCGGCTTGTGTCCGGATGGTTCGCGCGTCTGGCCACGAGTAGGTGGGCGGGATCTAGGGTGCTCAATGGCATTGTGCACGCCTAATTTCGGGGTCGGGTCAGTGGGGTTCTGTGCGCTGCGAGGCGACCCACTGTTGTGTGCTGTGCGGTTGCGCCGGATCGAGCGAATGCTGTTGAGACAGAAGAAAACGTCCCAGCGTCAGCCCGATGTGCAGTTCGAGTCGGTGGGCGCCGACCGAGAAGTCCAGTCCGGTGATCGTTTGGGTTTTGGCGAGCCGGTAGTACAGCGTTTGGCGGTGGATGCCCAGGTGTGCCGAGGTGGCGGCGACGTCGCCGGCGTGGTCGAGATAGGCCTGGGCTGTCTCCATCAGATCGGCGTTTCGATGGTCGAGTAAGGCACGCACGGAGGCGGTGAGCACGGCGTCTTGGAGTGACCCGGTGCACCGGCTGGCCGCGATGCGGTAGGCGCCGAGGTGATCCCAGGAGGCGATCGGGCGGAACCTGGAGTCGTGCTGCGCCACGCGCAGGCTCCACTGGGCTTGCTGCCAGCTGCGCGCCGCCCCGCGCAAATCGCGGCATCGGCCTCCGATTCCGACCAACGAATCCGCCGCGGCTACCCGTTGGGCGGTGCTGTGCGCCAGGTCGGTGTGCCGGTCGCTGGCCGGCATGATCACTGCCGTGAGGCTGCCCATTGGTACCGAGAGGGCGTCGAGGGCGGTGGCGGGCAACAGCCCGTCGACGGCCAGAACCCGGAACGGGCCGGTGGTCGGAAACTCGCCGGTTTCCGCGATGCGCCGCCACGAGTGGTCTGCTGCTGGCCGGTCGCCCTCGATGAGATCGACCAACGAATCCGTGACCTCGGTGGCCGACGCGGTCGTGCTCGCCAGTTGCGAGCCTGCCTGGCCCGCGAACAGTGTCGCCTCATCGAGGGCGGGGTCGCCGATGATCACGCCAACGTCGGGGAGCAGGAACAGATAACCGTAGGTGTGTCCCTCGTGCCGTATGGGCAGGCAGATCCGCTCACCGGCGCCGTTGCGCCGTGTCAGGGAGGTGCCCGCGGCGCGAGCGGGGACCGCGCGGTGCCATTTGTCAGTGTCGGGTGCGCCGTGGGGACAGCGTCCGGCCAGGATGGAACTGACGTCCTCGTCGACGTCGTCTGACTGTTGGCTGTATGCGATCAACGCGATTCGGTATCGCCGGGTGCGGCGCTCGGTGCTGGTGCCGATCAACACCACCGAAGCCCTCAGGCGTGTGGCAAGCCGCCTCACCATCTCTTCGAGGGTCGCTGGTGGTCCTGTTGCTTCGGTGGGAGGGACTCGGGACAGAACGTGGCCGGATCTCGCTCGCGGCATCGGGTTGGTTAGCAAGTCGCTAGCCTCACAATTCCGCTTGGACCTGGACACCGGTTGGCTGCTCGAGAACCGGAAAACGGCGTCTGGGATTGCGTTCCCGAAGGGGCCCGCGGTGCCTTTGTTGACGCCTTCGGTGGGCGACCACCGGGGCGGTGGGTCCCGACGAAGGTGCACAGGGCGGTGTGGAAGCGATGCTCATCGACTAACCCTCCGGTCGGCTGGGGTCGTCATTTTGCGGCACCCACCCACTGTACACGGTGACATGTGAAATTGTACAGAGGCCGATCGCAAGATATCGGGCGGCGGGTAGGCGATGGACTCACGGTCGCCGCGGCGCGCCCCGCCGGCGTGTGGCCAACCACCCCGGGTGTCGCACCAGGCCGATCGCCAACCTTCTGGGCACGACACGATCGACACCAGCGTCTCGCCTCGGGCCGGCGAGTCCCGTGCGCCGCCGATGTCAATCCCGTGCGGCGATGTTCGCGGGTGCGGCCCCGCACGAGTGCCTCCGGGTAGCCAACGGGTGTACGGTCCGAAATGCAATTTGTCGACGCCGGTGTGACAGGTGATTAAGCTCTATAGACAAATGGATGAAGCGCTTTTATTTCCGCACAAATAAGTTCGACAAATAGCAAGTAAATTCGTCACGGCTATTTTCCCAATTTTCATCGACATTCGGCCCGGCGTCCTCGTACACTCCTGACGCAGTACGCATGGAACAGGCCCTATGCACCGGCCCGGTCGACCATCCTGAGATCGGACTGAAAGTGGTCGGCGCCCCAATACGGACTCAGTGAGGAACGTGATCATGCGAAAGTCCGCGCAGCAGGACAACGGTTCCGATATCGAATTGGCACACCAGAACAGACCTGAATTTGTTGCCCAGCAGCGAAAGTATGTCGGGGCACTCCATATCTCAACAATCAGCACCACGCGATATCCCCGTCAATGAAGGAGTTTGGTCGTATGTCCCTCACCGCTGCCGCCGACGTTGGCGATTTCGAATCGAGCGATGCCAAGTTACAGCGCAGGATCACCCTTATAGGGCTGATCGGTCTTGCCGTCAGCATCCAGGTCGGATCGGGGTGGCTGCTGGCCACGCTGGCAGCAGTGAGCCGATCGGGCCCGGCAGCCATCATCGCCTGGATCATCGGCGCGGTGTTTTTCGCCGTCATCGGGGTCGCCTGGATGGAGCTGGGCACCATGCTGCCCCGCTCCGGGGGTGGGGTGCGCTACCCCCGGCTCAGTCACGGCGCGTTCCTGAGCTGGCTCAACGGCTGGGGATATCTGATCTCCATCATCGCGCTGCCGGTGGTCGAGGCCCAGGCGGTGCTGACCTATGTCGGCGGGCACTGGCCCTCGCTCGGATTGGTGAAGCACCAGGAGGGCACCACGCTGGTGGCCTGGCCGAACGGCATCCTGGCCGGGTGGGGCCTGCTGGTGGTGTTCTTTCTGCTCAACGTCTTCGGGGTGCTGCTGCTCAGCGAGTCGAACAAGTGGGTGACCGTGTGGAAGCTGGTGGTTCCGACGATCACCGCCATTCTCATGTTCACGGCGTTTAAGGCGGAGAACTTCCACGAGCTCGGGGGGTTCGCGCCCATGGGTTACGGTGCGGTGTTCGGCGCCGTCTCCGGGGGCGGCATTGTGTTCGCCTACAACGGCTTACGGCAGATCGTCGACTTCGGCGGTGAAGTGATCAACCCACGCCGCAACATCCCGATAGCGATGATTGTCGGTGGCGTCATAATTCCCCTGGTCTTGTATCTGGCCCTGCAGATCGGCTTCATCGGCGCCCTGGATTGGCACTCCGCCGGAGTAAGCCCGGGCGACTGGAAAGGCCTGATGGAAAGTCCGTGGGCGGCTGCGCCTTTGCTGCAAGCCGTCACCGTTGCGGGCTTTGCCTGGTTCGCCGTCGTGCTTCTCAGCGACGCCGTCTTGTCCCCGTCGGCGACTGGCTGGGTGTTCGTCGGCTTGGCGGGCCGTACGGCCTACTCGTTGTCGGTCAACGGCGAATTGCCTCGCGGGCTGCAGCGCATCAACCGGTTTGGGGTGCCCTGGATAGCGTTGATGATCTGTACTGGACTGGGCTTCTTTATGTTTCTGCCGGTTCCCAGCTGGTATCAGTTCGTCGGGATGGTCGCCACCGCGATGGTTCTGAACTACCTGATGGCCGGTCCTACGATGGCTGTTTTCCGCAGGGTCGCCCCGCAACTGCCCCGCCCGGTCCGAATTCCGTTCGGAGGCTTCTGGGGAGTGGCTGGCTATCTGTGCAGCCTGCTGCTGATCTACTTCGCCGGTTGGTCCACCATGATCAACGTCATCACGGTGACGCTGCTGGGCCTGCCGATTTACTCCGGCTATGCCAGCGTGCGGCACGGCTGGTCACCGAGGGTGCCCAGCATCGTCCTGTCCGTCGTCTTCACCCTGGCATGGATGTATATCGGGATCCAGGGCGGCTGGCTGTTCGCCGGAGGTAAGCAGATCACCGGTCACTGGCCCATCGGACTGTACTTCGCGGCGTGCGTGGTAGCCGTCGTCGTGTTCGTCGCCACTCTCTGGGCAGTCAGCAACGCCGAGGGCCGGATGCATATCCGCGCCGGCCTGTGGATCCTGCCCACGCTCGTAGTGACCACGTTCCTGGCCTACTTCGGCGACGCAGGTCCCCAGCCCGTTTTGCGCTCCGGTCTCGATGTGCTGTTGGTCATCATCGTCGGCATCGCCAGCTATCTCTGGGCCGTGCGCAGTGGCTACCGCACCGATGAACTCAATGACATCCTGCGTCACCACGACGACCAGCAGGAGAAAGCCACAGCCGGTGCTACCTAAGCGCACCCACGCCAGTTCCCACCGGGAGTTCGACCCAACCCGAGTAACGATCCACGTGTCGGTCTCGTAGCGGAAGGTTCCAGCAAATGACCTTACTCGTGGGATATCCCACTAACCGGCGGGCGAAGGCCGTGCTCAGCATGGCCGCCATGCTCGCCCGCTCCAGCGGCCAAGAGGTGGTGGTCTGCACCGTCATCCGGGATCCGAGGGTGCCGGGCGTTACCCGAGACGATCCCGAGTTCTGTTCCTACGTCGACGAGTTGGCCGACACGGCCATCGAGCAGGCACGCCGGGACATGCCTGCCGACGTGCCAGTCAAGTTCACTCGCGTCGACGCCAGGTCCATTCCGGCCGGGCTGGTGCAGGCTGCTGAACAACGCAACGCCAGCATGATCGTGGTCGGGTCGGCGATGGGCCCCGTCGAACGCGTGACGGTCAGCAGCATCGCCGATCGATTGCTGCACAGTTCACCGCTGCCGGTCGCCATCGCGACCCGTGGCTTCCGGGCCGAGAGCGGCCAGGTTAAACGCGTGACGCTGGCTTTTGACGGCGGCGAGCAAGGCGATGTGAAAGTGGCTGCCGCCGAAGCTGTCGCCGCGCAGTTCGGTGCGGAGTTTCGCTTGGCATCTTTCGCGGTCCACCTGTCACCGCCAGAGGCGTTGCGGGTCCACCTTGAGGGCAACGCGGTTTTCGAGCAGTGGATCGAGAAGATCAGCTCGGCCGCCCGCGAGGCCGTTCTGTCCGACGAGGCGGTCGCCCGCAGGGATCCGCAGATCGTCATCGGCCAGGGCGATGACTGGGAGGATGCTCTCGACGACATCGACTGGGGTACTGGGGAAGTCATGGTGATCGGGTCTAGCCCCGCGGGGGCTCTCGCGCGGGTGTTCCTGGGATCACGCGCCGCCAAGATTGTGCGACACACCCCGGTTCCGGTGATCGCCATCCCTCGGGGCGCCGCCGCGGAGCTGGCCGAGCGGTGACCCGGCCCATCCCCAGTGTTACCGGCGACGTCTCCGCTCACAGTTCTTGCAGCGCGAGACGCGTCCGGGTACCACCTCGCGGGTGGCACACGCCGAACCGGTGTGGCTGGCCGCCGCGGGCGGAGACGTGTCGCCGTAGCCACCGCGCCGGCGCGGCCCCGCACAAGTCAGTGGCGCCGGTTGTGAGTTTGATCCGTCCCCCGAAACCCGAAGGAAAGACGCATGATTAAGGGTTCCGACTTGTTTGTCGCGGCCTTGGAGAACGAAGGTGTCGAGCGCATCTTCGGGGTGCCCGGTGAGGAGAACCTCGACACCGTCGATTCACTACGACAGTCCAGCATCGAACTGGTCGTCACCCGCCACGAGCAGTCTGCGGCGTTCATGGCGGCAACTCACGGTCGGTTGACCGGCCGACCGGGTGTGTGCATCAGCACCCTAGGGCCTGGTGCGCTAAACTTCGCCACCGGCGCTGCCTACGCCCATCTCGGTGCGATGCCGATGATATTGATTACCGGGCAGAAGGCCATCAGGTCCAGTCACCAGGCCCGGTTTCAGATCGTCGACATGGTCGCCACGATGAAGCCGCTGACCAAATTCGCCCGTCAGATCGTGAGCACGGCGAGCATCCCCACGATCGTCCGTGAGGCGTTTCGGGTCGCGACAGAGGAACGGCCCGGCCCGGTGCACCTGGAGCTGCCCGAAGACGTCGCCGGTGAATTGGGACTCGACGTCCCCCTGGTGCCGCCGCATCCCATTGAACTGCCGGTGGCCCCGGCACTCGCGGTGGACAGGGCAGCGCACCTCATCCTCACAGCCGAACGTCCGCTGGTCATGCTGGGGGCCGCCGCGAGCCGCCCGCGTCTGGGGGCACAACTCGACCAATTCCTCACCCGCACAAAGATTCCCTTCTTCACCACCCAGATGGGCAAAGGGACGGTAGCCGGAAGTTCCACCGGCAACGCCCTCGACCTGTGGTTGGGCACCGCCGCGTTGAGCGAACGCGATTACGTGCATGAGGCGATCGACCGGGCCGATCTGATCCTGGCCATCGGCCACGACACCGTCGAGAAGCCGCCATTCCTAATGGGCCCCGGTGGTCCCACGGTGATCCACGTGGGATACACCGCAGCCAACGTCGAAGAGGTGTACTTCCCCCACGCGGAACTAGTTGGCGACATCGGCCCGACCCTGTCACTGCTAGCCAGTCGCCTCGAAGGACAACTCGCGCACGGCTCGGCATTGTTGGCGCTGCGTGACGACATCCTGCGCCGAGTCATGGAAGGCTCAGACATCGATCGGTTCCCGATCGTGCCCCAACGGATCGTCGCCGACGTTCGCAAGGTGATGCCGCCGGACGGCATCGTCGCCCTCGATAACGGCATGTACAAGATCTGGTTCGCGCGCAATTACCGTACACCAGTGTCGAATTCGCTACTTTTGGACAACGCGCTGGCAACCATGGGGGCAGGGCTGCCCTCGGCGATGATGGCCGCGATCAACTATCCCGGCCGCCGGGTGCTCGCGGTCTGCGGTGACGGTGGTTTCATGATGAACTCGCAAGAGCTGGAAACCGCAGTGCGCCTTGGACTCAACCTCGTCGTGCTGATCTTGCAAGACAACGCCTACGGAATGATCCGCTGGAAGCAGGCGGTCGACAACTTCGCCGACTTTGGCATGACGTTCGGCAATCCCAACTTCGTGGACTACGCACAGGCTTACGGAGCCAGCGGATCTCGGGTCGAGTCCATCGGCGACTTCGCGACCATCCTGGAATCGGCCTTCCGGCAAGGCGGCGTGCACGTCGTGGTCGTGCCAGTCGACTACTCGGAAAACAAGAGGGTCCTCGTTGACCAACTTCAAAGCCGGATTGCTGCCGCCTCGGGAGTGTGAAGCGATATGGATATCACAGCTGCGGTCTTGTCGGCCATCGGCGCTCAGGCCCCCTTCACCGACTCCAAGCCGCTCGCCGTTGAACGCATACGGTTGGACCGTCCCGGCCCCGGTGAGGTGCTGGTACGCATCAAGGCTGCTGGGTTGTGTCATTCCGACCTTTTAGTAATCAACGGCAACCGTCCGCGGCCAATGCCCATGGCGTTGGGCCATGAAGCTGCCGGCATCGTAGAGGAGGTCGGGCCGCACGCTGACGGGGCCGGGGGAGAGGTCCTCAAACCCGGCGACCATGTCGTCTTCGTGTTCGTTCCGTCGTGTGGGCATTGCGAACCCTGCAATGAGGGCCGCCCTGCACTGTGCGAACCCGGCGCCGCCGCCAATGGGGCCGGCACCTTGCTGTCGGGTGCGCGCCGCCTTCATCGCCACGACGACGAACCGGTCAACCACCACCTCGGGGTGTCCGGGTTCGCCGACTACGCCACCGTCTCGAGGCGATCGCTGGTGAAGGTCGAACCGGAGCTACCGCTGGAGGAAGCGGCGTTATTCGGCTGCGCGGTGCTGACCGGGGTCGGCGCGGTGATCAATACGGCCCGGATGCCTGCGGGCTCCTCAGCGGCGGTGATCGGACTCGGTGGCGTTGGTCTGGCCGCCCTGCTTGGCGCCGTGGCCGCGGGTGCCCGCACGATCGTCGCGGTCGACCTCTCCGACGTTCGGCTGGCGTTCGCGCGCGAGCTGGGCGCAACTGCAGCTGTCAACGCCTCCGATCCCGAAGCGGCCGGGCAGGTACGTGCCGCCACGGGCGGCGGCGTCGAGTATGCCTTCGACTTCACCGGCTCCGTCCGCGCGCTGGGCCTCGCCTACCAAATCACTCGCCGCGGAGGAACCACCGTCACCGCCGGCCTACCCGCACCAACGGCGACCATGCCGCTGGCCCCCGTCACGCTCGTGGCCGAAGAGCGAACCCTCAAGGGCAGCTATATCGGGACGGCCGTACCCACCCGCGACATACCCCGCTACATCGAGCTTTACCGGCGGGGCTTGCTGCCGGTCGATCGCCTCGTTACCGGAACGCTGGCACTCGAGGACATCAACGAAGGCTTTGATCGCCTGCACAGCGGCGATGCCATCCGACAAGTCGTGGTGCTGTGAGGCGGGGATGAACAGCCAACCGTGGGACGACATGGCCAAACGCTGGAGCGACACCTTTCAGCAACATGCCACGCTGGTGCGCAAGCAGTGGCTCGACGGCCAAGCCCGGCTCACCAGCACACTGGCCAGCACCCAGAGCACCGATCCTGCAGCCAGCGCCGCCGCCCTGACAGATCTGTGGCGATCATGGATGGGTCTCGGTGGCTTTTGGACGGCACCTGGTGACAGTCTCGGAGATGCCTCGTCGAGCACCGGAGCCCTTGGCGCGCTGCCTAATTCGATAGCGTTGCCGCTAACGAGCGGCAGCCAGGTCAGCCAAATGCTGCGGCGGATGACCGAGGGGCCACGTCTAGCCGATGTCGGCGGTCCCGAACGCCGCATGGTGGAGATGATGGAGCATTGGATCTCGGTCCAGGAATCCGCGCGCCTCTACGAGGGCGTGATGGCTAGTGCCTGGGCTGCAGCCAACGCGCGCTTCGCCAAAGAAATCACCGGCCGCGACCATGACAGCCCGCGTCCCCTCGACTCCAAAGAGACGCTCCGGCGTTGGCTGGACATTGCCAATCAGGTTCTCCTCGAGACACAGCGCTCGGAGAAGTTCCTCGACGCGCAGCGGCGGCTACTGCGTGACGGCATGAATTTCATGCTCATACAGCGCGAGTTCCTCGAGGGACTGGTCGAACCGGCGGGACTACCCACTCGCAGCGAAATCGACGAGCTCCACCGCTCCGTTCACACCCTCAAACACCGGGTCAAAACCCTGGAGACGACCGTCGCAGCGCTGCCACCCCAGCTGGCAGAGACGACTTCGTCACCACGGACAACGACGAAGCCGCGCCGTGCCCGGGCCAGTAAAGGAGGCTAACCATGACGATGCCGAACCTTGCTGGACTGATTGAAGAAGCCGCAGAGTTCAACACCAAGGTCGCGGCGGGTATCGCAGCGCTCGCCACGATCGAGGACGAGCAGGTTGATATCGCCACCACGCCAAAGGACGAGGTTCTGCGCACCGACAAGGTCACGCTCTACCGGTACCGGCCGATCGCCGAGCAACGCATCAGCACACCTCTGCTGATCGTCTACAGCCTCATCGGCCGCCACACGATGACCGACCTGCAGGAGGACCGTTCACTGGTCCGCAACTTGCTGGGCCTGGGCATCGATCCTTGGATCATCGACTGGGGC
>Ga0164299_10000347_pt1 | contig 10503 bp, 9 predicted proteins | sample Whisoiple_221_MG_FD_109712 | JGI IMG/M metagenome (GOLD analysis project Ga0164299, IMG submission 109712) | Unamended control soil microbial communities from upstate New York, USA - Whitman soil sample_221_MG | ecosystem: Environmental > Terrestrial > Soil > Agricultural land ...
AGCTTAAGAAATCCAACAAAACAGATTCTCAATGAAGTGAAATGTTTTATCCCACAGCCCTTAACCATCAAAGATTTGATAAGAAATGTAAAGAAAGAGCTAAAGTAAGATTCTCAATGAAGGCCATGCTGAATTTAGATCTGAAGATCAATCGTATCTCCAAAACCTTAGTGCAATCTACAAACTCTCGCTGCGCATAAAGAAATTCATTCTCTAACAAAATCTATATTATGGCCACATAAAATACTTCCATTAATCCTAAACAACAATAATTATACACTAATTACTATTATGAAAGTCTCACCAGCGTAAATGACATAATCATGGTTTAAAAGTAAATATAAAATTAGGCATCTATAGTATCGATACAAGCGTGAGACCAGTTTTGCTTACTGTGGACGATGATCCAAATGTAGTCTGGGCTATCGAGCGTGATCTACGGCGGCAATACGGAAAACGCTTTCGTATTCTTAGAGCTGAATCCGGTCAAAAAGCTCTTGGATTAGTGAAGCAATTAAAACTACGAAATGAGATCGTAGCATTGCTCTTAGCAGACCAGCGTATGCCACAGATCTCTGGAGTGGAATTCCTAGAACAGTCTATCGATATATTTCCAGAAGCTAAGCGTGTATTACTTACAGCTTTTGCAGATACAGAGGCCGCAATAAGATCCATCAATAAAGCCAGAATCGATTATTACCTAATGAAACCATGGGATCCTCCTGAAGAACATTTGTTCCCAATCCTTGATGATTTATTAGATGATTGGTGGGCTTCATTTAAACCTCCATATGAAGGAATTAGGGTTATAGGATTGAGATGGTCACCGAAATCATATGAGGTAAAACGCTTTCTAGCCAGAAATGGTATACCCTATCAATGGTTAGATATAGAATCTGATGAAGGTCACCGTTTAGTTTCTTTTGTCGCCTCTACAAGCAAGGGTGAAGGATCTGGTCATATTTCCACCACCAGTATCGTTTCAGATTTTAATCGCAATCAGCCTAAAAACAACGATGATACTACAGCATCCTTGATTAGATCATCATCGTCATCATCACCACCGTCTTCGTCTTCACTATATCCTTCATTCTTAAATCTACCACTTGTGATTTTTCCCGATGGCTCTTACTTGGATGAACCGTCTGATTCCGAGCTTGTAGAAAAAATTGGTCTAAAGACTCAGGCACAGATGTCTTTCTATGATTTAATCATAATAGGAGCAGGACCCGCCGGATTGGCGGCAGCAGTATACGGTGCATCCGAGGGTCTTAGTACATTACTAATTGAAAGACAAGCACCGGGTGGGCAGGCGGCTATGAGCTCTAATATTGAAAACTATCTTGGCTTTCCTTCTGGTCTAACTGGCAGTAATCTTGCTAGACGAGCTGTTGCACAGGCGGTCCGATTCGGCGTTGAGATTCTAACTCCCCAGGAGGTTATGGGTATACAAATCAACGGTCCATATAGAATAGTTCATTTGACAGACGGGACAGAGATAAGTTGCCATGCCCTTCTAATTGCTAGTGGAGTATCATACCGTAAATTGGAAGATATAAATGGAATAGACAAACTGACTGGAGCTGGTGTATATTATGGTGCTTCCATGGTGGAGGCGATAGCATCCCAAGGTGAAGATGTATATATGGTTGGTGGAGCAAACTCTGCAGGTCAAGCCGCGATTCATTTTTCCAAATATTCCAAAACAGTGACACTTGTAGTTCGTGGCGATTCTTTAACCAAAAGTATGTCATACTATCTTATTAATCAAATAAACGGCACATCTAACATACATATATTATTAAACTCAAAGGTTACAGAAGTACAGGGTGAAAATAGACTTGAACTTGTTACCGTGTACAATACTCAAACAGGAGAACAGCATACTGTACCATGTTCTATACTCTATATATTTATCGGTGCAGTACCCCATACGGAAGTATTTGCTGGAATAATAGAACGAGATGCAAATGGCTTTATCTTGACAGGCCAGGATTTGATACAAGATGGACGTAAACATCCTAGAGGCTGGAGTCTCGATCGGCCCCCATTTTTACTTGAGACAAATGTGCCTGGGATATTCGCTGCTGGAGATGTACGCCATGGTTCTACAAAGAGAGTGGCTACAGGTGTTGGAGAGGGATCGCTAGCTGTTCAATTAATACACCAATATTTAAAGAGTGTCAAATAAATAACAGTATCTTCACTGGCAGTACAAATAAAATACTCATAGCACAAATTAAGAACGGAAGAGTATGACGATTAGTTCAAAGGGTAGCAATCTTACTCGTGATCAAGAGGGTCTTTTTCATCAAATACGACTATTTTCTGGGCTCTCACATGAAGAGCTAAACTCATTAGAAAAAGGAAAGGAGGAATGGTATGAAAAGGGAGAAAAAATAATTGCCGAAGGTGAAAATGATGCATTCTATGTTGTACTAAACGGAAAGGTGCAGATCATATTAAAGGATGGGCCAAGAGAAGCACTCCTTTCTACATATGATTCAGGTGACCATTTTGGAGAGCTTTTAATAATTCTTGGTGAGCATCTCTCAGATCATAAATGTGCTGCTTTTGCTGCTGAAAAAAGCCATTTACTAAGATGGGATAAAGACGCATTCTGGCGAATGGTGTACAGTTCACCTTCTCTGACTAGACAGATTCTACATTCAATGGCGCGCCTTCTTAAATCATTGGAGACAGTATTAGAGCAGAATCAAAAGCTGATAGCACTCGGTAGCTTGGCTGCAGGTCTTGCTCATGAGTTAAATAATCCTGCTGCAGCTGCTAACAGATCTGTCTCACAGCTATCTGATTCGATTTTGGAATGGCGGTCTCTGATGCAAAGGTTAAATAGTCCTGAAGGGATAACTTCTGCACAATGGTCGTACATTACTAAATTAAGGAATGATTTTATAAAATTTGATTCGAACTCCACGACTTATGTTACAGGCGATCGTGGTACAAATGATATTATAGCACAAAGCGAAAAGGAGGAGCAGATCATAGGATGGCTTGAATCTCATGGTATTAATGATGGATGGAGGCTGGCATCTGAATTAGTCAATATAGGAATCACTATCGATACCATAAAGAATATTGCTAGTACCCTAATGCCGCCGGAAGCTGATGTCCATAGCAGCAGAGTAGAGCAGAATCTTAAAGATGTCTTAGGTTGGTTCGCTACAACAATAATGGTAGATCGTTTGCTTTATGTGATTAAAAATAGCACTACGCGTATTAGCGACCTAGTCTCTGCGGTAAAATCATATTCTTATGTGGATCAGACTCCTCTTCAGGATATCGATATCCATAAAGGGATAGAGAGCGCCTTGACTATCCTTCAGCATAAATTAAAGAAAACAGAGATAACTATAACTCGAGAATATGATTCTAAATTGCCGCATATTAATGCTTATGGAAATGAGCTGAATCAAGTGTGGACCAATCTAATAGATAATGCTATTGATGGAATAGGAAAACATGGAACTATTTCAATTCGTACCAGAAACGAGGCTAACGATCATATACTTGTAGAAATAACAGACAATGGAAGTCAAGGCATTCCAGAAAATATAAAATCACGGATTTTTGAACCATTCTTTACAACAAAAGACCCGGGAAAAGGTACTGGCCTTGGATTGAGTATAAGTCATCGGATCATCACTGAGACTCATCAAGGAGACATACGGGTATATTCTAGACCAGGAGAGACTCGTTTTCAGGTTCGTCTGCCAATTATTTATAAAGATGGGCTCAAAGAAAGGTACTGGTCATGGATAAAGCCACAGGAATAGCAAAAACCCAAATCTTAGAGGAAATACGAATTCTGATTCAAAACTGTAAGCCGCCTATTGTCTATTAATAAACTAGTACATGCTTTTTATGAGCAATTATGAATATTGAGAATATATATTCCAATGATATAACCTAAAGCATTTCTTGAACTAGTCCACTTGATTTCCTGTTATGGGATGACTTGCTTTCCTCCCAATTTTGTAATTCACCTGCATAACACCTTTCTTGTAAGATGAGATGCATTTTCTTTAATCGTAGGCATTTCTTTTATTTTCTTTGTGTATCGTGCTCAAAGACAGATTCTAGTAGGTCAAGGCAATGTTGACCTCCTTCCTTATCGGCATGTTTCTGGACTAAATCTAGTAGTTTAAGCAAGGTATTCATCACCTCATTTTCGATGATTATCTCTAGCGGGGATACGATTTTCCCTTGTCTATCAGTTACTATTTATCCACTGTTACAAGGGATTACCCAAGCTGAGACTATTATGTATAGCCTGTCAATTTAATAGGTGATTGTTCCTTGCTCGATTTAGACTCGAATTACTGTTCACAAGATAGCTTATAATTTCATAGGTTCTTTTATTAATATAGTCTAATACTGAGCTGTTTTCTTAAGTTATGATGGAGTAAGAGAGTGCAAGAATGTTAAATACATCTTCAACAACAGCGATGGCAAACACTGAAGAAGAAAATGAGGTTATATCTCACCGATTTCATATGGAAATATTTCAAGAAGGAAAATTAGCTCTAGCGGATGAAATTCTGACTCCAGATTTCGTCCTGCATAATAATGTCCTTCCTTCGGAGTTCGCCAAAGGTCCAGAAAGCATAAAGAGATTTGCATCAGGAGTAATAGATTGTCTTCCTGATCGTCAATTCACACATCATGAAACAATATCCAAAGGAGACAAGGTTTTGATTCGATGGACTGTTACTGGCACGCCTAAAAGAGACTTTATAGGTGTACCTGCTAGCGACAAGCCAATAACAGTTACTGGCTTTGACCTCTTTAGGATTTCAGAGGGAAAACTTGCAGAGATGTGGCAACGATGGAATATAGGAAGCTGGCAATGAATCAAAATTTTTATCCCATTTTACTTTTTTTTGACTAATGCTCTAGCTGAGTTATTTCTGAATTAAGATACAGACTACTCTTTTTAGCATCGTCTAAAAGTATTAAGAATAAAACAGAAAATTCAGAAGGTCATGTTTCTTATACTTTCATCGATCTTATTTTTTGTAGTCCTCGTGAATGTCTTTTTTTACTACGTTTTGCATTAAAAGATTTTTGAACTACAAATCTGATAACAACATTAACTATAGTAGCATAAGTAAATTTTAGTCAGTTGAAAGAACTAACACAATCTCGGGCAAATTGTACAAATGGTATTGGCATTCATCCTGTAATTTGTGATTCAAATTCTCTTCTCACTTATCATTTAGTTTTGGATTTTTCATCCATTAGCTTCCCTAACAAACTATACTAGGTAACGAAAGGCAAGCCGGTAAGTGATGATATCGAAGGATTGTGAACGATCAGTAACTTGTTAAAGAAAGGAATTCAATGGGTGTAGCAAAACATGAAGTTGTGTCTGATAAATAACTCCTTTAGGATAATGGAAAAGAAATTTACTTTACTGATACTTAAGCAAGCTACCAAAAGCACCCATAAGCTAAAAGTAATCATCGTATCGTTTGTTAACAGCATTAACTTTTACTATTTAAATTCTATAGACCTCATATTTTCACAAGGAGTCCTTGACTTTAAGTTAATAAAACATGAAGATAGACGTCTTGTAAGTCATGAACTGTTTGGTTAATGAAGAATAGGAGTTGAATAAAGATAACAAGAGTTGGTACTATCTATTCATCTAACTTCAAACCAGATGTAGAACAATTGAGTTGGAACAAGATTTGATCACAATTCGGATTACGAACTGATATTTACTAATACTCATAAACTCTCTGATTTTAGATGATGGACTTGATCAACCTCTTAATCTATCTTGATTAAATTCTGGACTACCATATTCACTTATTTTTGACTTTCTTCCATGTACTTTTTTATGGATTTCTAAACGCCTTTTCTCTTCGAATTGTGTACCACATTCTTTACATTTAAAGGGCATTGATATAGGGATAATTCAGTCAGCTAGGATAAAAGAATGTAGTGCAAAACCAATAAGAGTTAATAAAGTACGAATTTAGCACATTACTGGATACCTTGAATGCAACTCACGATCTCAAGCTGGATCATCTAATCATCCGCAGGATTCGCAATATTGCCGTGAGGTGTTCAGATAAGCTATATGCAAATGAGAATATCCCACTTGAGGACGTTGAAATTATATCTGTAGTAATTGAAGAATTTGTAGATGCATTTCATCACGGAAAAGAGGAAAAGGCATACTTTCCGCAGACCAGAGATAAAAATGGATTCAATGAGGATATTCGAAAATTTCTAATTGAACATGAGTTGGGGAGGAGAATCGCGCGAATGCTTTCAAGAGAAATAAAAGCATGGAGAAGAGGGATAGACTCTAGAGAACCAGTTGCGAGATTTTTAAAGTCATATGCAGTCTTTATAACCGATCACACTGGAAAGGAAGACAAATTCTTTGATTTAATTGAGGATAGAGGCCGCATCTCAACTAAAGAAGATGAAATGTTGATGAGGTATTATGCAGTTTGTAGAGACCAAGTGGGTGGGGAAGCAAGGGTTGAACAGATGATGAAGTTAATAGATTATTTGGATGCCAGAGAGTGGATGAAAAATGATGTAGAATAACTTTTCGGTTTTTGTATATTTAGGGCGTTCTACTAGCATTAGCGAAAGAGAATGATTAGTCAGATACTAGCCTAAATGATTGCTATAAATAAAAGCAACTATAAATCAATAAGGAAAGATTTGAAGATTTCAGAATTATGTAAAATGATTGAAAGCTCAATCAGATCTGGAAAGTATCCGTTAGAAGATCTGCAACAAAAGACATTAGCAGATTCAGTAGAGGTCATAAATAGATCTGATTCTGAAGATTTGAAAAGCTCCGACATTAAAATAGAAGTTAGAATGCAAAACCTATATACAATAAATAATTACCTGCCTACTATACAACACCTGCCAGGAGTAATTGAAACGGATGTCTTAGATTCTTTTAGAATGTTGTGCAGACGCTCGGGAAGAATAACAGATGATCCAAAAAATAATTCCAAGTCAATTACTATTTCAGGAGACAAGTTGCATAGCCTGAAGTCTCAAACCAGTTGATAAGATTGCCTATTTATATTCTGATACAATTTTCAAGAGATATTTTGATGGCTGGTGTCCCAAAATTGGGATTGTAACGCTCATGGTTACACATCAAAATTATTACTGAACAATGTTTGAATACATAAGGTAGAAGCATATCTACTAAGTTTAAACAAGCAGTATAGTACTTCCGAATAGCATCATGTTTTACTCTTCCTAAGTATCTTCACCTATAAGCTGGGACTATTGCCAGTCTACAAGGAAATATGCTTTAGGTATATAACACAGACTGTTAAATTGCTCAGACATTACAATTTACTGTTGGAATGCCCTAGCGTGGCCTAAATAAATTCTTAAATAATCTGTATTGCTAAATTTCATGATGCCTAAGTGTTTTACAGTTGATATCAATTTACAAAGGAGCCACAGATCATGACTAATGTTAGCGTCGCGCTTTTTGTTAAGCTACAGGCAAGGCCTGGAAAAGAATCTGAAGTCGAAGATTTTCTCAAAAGTGGTTTATCAATTGTTCAAGAGGAACCATCAACTATTGCGTGGTTTGCAATTCGATTAGGGCCATCCACTTTTGGTATTTTCGATGCCTTTCCAGATGAGTCCGGCAGGCAAGCTCACCTCGCAGGACGAGTAGCAACGGCCTTAAAGGAAAAGGCCTCTGAACTCTTGGTAGGATCACCTAGCATAGAAAATGTCACAGTCCTAGCGGCTAAGTTACCTCAATAGATGAGATTGTCAGTATTACAGTTGGCTATGTCAGGCAGACTCGCGGCCAGAAAGGCATATGCTGTAAGGTGTACGTGAAAGTTGGCATGACTGATTTTGGGAGCCAATCGTAGTGTAATGTATGAAATTGGGATCGGCTGCAGGGACGCTTATTCAATAGGGCTTTTATTGACATAGATTGGCACGATTCGAAATATTCCGTGGTGTACTCGCAATCTGAACCCAATTTTTATACTTAGGTCCTAAACAATGGTCGAATATTGATTTTAGTTGAGTGAATTCTACTCGAATCTATCTTCAAAATGATTAGAAGTATCTATGCCATGACGCGTTATGAAAGGTATGGTTATGAAAGATAGAATCATGGCATATCCGAAGTGCGTGCAGCAACAATTTCGAATGAAGACTGGTGAGCTTCAAATTAGTTAATAAAAAAAGAATATAGACGAGTTAGTAAGGGGCAAGACCATCATCTGAAAAGCCATTCTGTTGCTGCTGCCTTGTCTCGATTTGACCTTTCATATTTAGTCACTTCCACTAATAGTGTACATGTTATGATATCTATTACTTTTGATAGAATCCTAACCCTTGGCTGGCGATCTATTCTACTATACAGTAGAGTCACAAGCAATAAAAATAAGTTTTATGTTTAATAGGTCGGTTAGAACTCTTGCAGTCATCTACAAACTGAAAAAAAGAAAAAAGAAGTGTTGATAAATTCAGGCTAGAATATTTTTCTCTATCTTTTTAGGATGGTTGTACACCGATTACGTTTACTGCGTTACCGTCGCCTTGAATTTGGCTGCTTAATGCTTGACAGAAGACTTTCATTGGTAAAGTTCCATCACCGCAGACATTAGCCTGAGCCGCTGCCTGTGATTGTTTATTGTTATTTCCATTGTGATGATGATGTCTATGCTTTTTTGCAAACGCTGCATGATCTATTGTGGTCAGAGAAGCCGTAGCAATCAGCATAACACCTATTGCTGCTATTGCCATAATTGCGATCGTCTTGTTGTTCATATAATTCTGTGAATAGATAGATCTGATGGTTTATTATGATTAGGGTGATCAGTATGCTTCATTAAATCTGATATATCAAAGTTAAGAATTAACTCTATCTAACTTAGCTTCCTTAGTTATGATAATATATTTGGTTTAATCATTAATCATATTGTAATAGTTTATTTGAACCAATTGATATTATCCACCTATGACCAGACTTATTCTGGAGTATCAATACAGTTCTTTTCTAAGCAATTACATTAGTATTTATAGGCCTATATACACGAATGTTTTATATTATGTTCAGGTAACGACTGGTTCTATATAATATTATAATCTAAGGGAAATTAATCTAAATAACAATAAATTATTCGTTAAAAGAATATTATATCACTATCCAAACCGCGTCAATTTACAGTACCTGCAATACAATAATGTCACCCATGTTTGTAATGCGCCTTACTTTAGGATACACATGATGTGGGAAGATAACACTCCAGGTAGCCATGAAATACTTTTTAGCACCAAAACATTGAAGACAAAAGATTTTCAATAACTAAACTTAATCCCATTCTTTTGGATAGATGATATTATTATTGTTATTATTATACATGTCCAAAGACAGAGTATGCAATACCCTATCCTGATAATTTGTGGTCTTTCCTCCATGTCCAGTTTAAAGGCCCTTTCGTCTCTAGCCATGTTTACAACATTCTTTTCTGGATGGCCAGTGGAATCCCAATTTAATACTTTTGGCAGCTTTATTTTTTTATATTCTTGTTGCGAAAGCAATAATAAATATTCTTCTTGCTCTTCTGCTAATCTGAATCCTAATTTTTCTAATACTTTGATAGAACTACTATTTAACTTCCAAGCTGGTGGTATAAACACCTTTGTTTGTATTCCTATCTCGTGGAATATCTCTAGCGCTGCTCGTATTTGCTCTTCTGCACCTGCTTTTGTAGTTTCGTGAAAGCTAACGAACTGACCATTCCTTAACTCATGGTAATGACCGTGTAGAACGATTTGACAGTGTTTGTATGATTTTATCTTATCAACAAATTCTGGGAACCTAGGAAGGTCTTGTTTTTCATTAAAGAATGGTATTAATGCGATATTAAATTTTATATCTAGTCTCTCTAGTTCATCAGCTAATTCATATATCTTTGTAGAAAAAGCTGGACACGCATCATGTATTGTGACTAAGCCTAATCTTGGCTGCGGTTGTATCCATTGTTGATCCTGTCCCAATGAATACAACTTGTAAAGAACCGAATTTAAGTATTAATGGAGATAATGACGACGACAATATTGGGACTTACTGCTAGGTTTCTCAAATCACGAATTGTAGTCCAATCTTGATCTTGATTACTTCCGAATTAGTATCGACAGATGACAATAATGGAATAATTGTAGTATTGAGTATGGATTTCTGACATAATAGCATCGTGGTATGTCTTATCTAGTATGTTGATATTATATAGATGGACAAATTTTTGCCATCGGTTTGCTGGTAGGTCATAGTTGCTCATAGTTGCTTGACCTCAGCCTACCAGTAACCAATTTCCTAATCCTGTCTCAAAATCTGATAAATCAACATATCTGTAATCCACTGGGAAGAATTAATATTCCTGCTACTTCATATTAATGACAGATAGAGTTAAAAGCATATGGCATACACGAAGTATCGATGGTTAAAATAATGTC
>Ga0164299_10000348_pt1 | contig 10498 bp, 10 predicted proteins | sample Whisoiple_221_MG_FD_109712 | JGI IMG/M metagenome (GOLD analysis project Ga0164299, IMG submission 109712) | Unamended control soil microbial communities from upstate New York, USA - Whitman soil sample_221_MG | ecosystem: Environmental > Terrestrial > Soil > Agricultural land ...
GCTACGGCGTCACTATCAATCAGCAGGCCTTGGCCAAACTCGCGGGCGGCGGCGAAGAGCAATGAGCCCGGCTCAGGCCTCCGTCACGCCGTTACCGCAGCAAGGTGGCGCTCCGATCGAGCCTGAGTTCGCGACCTTCGCCCGGCTCTATGACGCAGGCACGCCGCAAGTGGCGTGGACGCAGCTCGTCGCCGATCTCGAGACTCCGGTCTCGGCCATGCTCAAGCTCGCTCACGAGCGGCCGAACAGCTTCCTGCTTGAATCGGTCGAGGGTGGTGCCACGCGCGGCCGCTACTCCATCATCGGCTGCGAGCCCGATCTGATCTGGCGAGCGCGCGGCGCAAGGGCCGAAGTGAACCGGACGCCGCTCGCCGGTGCGTCGGCCTTCGCTCCCTCGCCTCTGCCGACATTGCCGTCGCTGCGGGCGCTGCTCGCGGAGTCGGCGATCAAGCTTCCGCCTGAGCTGCCGCCGATGGCCGCTGGCATTTTCGGCTATATGGGCTACGACACGGTCAGGCTGATCGAGCATCTGCCCGCGACCAAGCCCGACTCTCTCGGCCTTCCCGACAGCATTCTCGTGCGGCCGACGCTGATCGTGATCTTCGACACGGTAAAGGACGAGATGACGGTGGTAACGCCCGTGAGGACACTGCCGGGGGTCAGCGCCAAGACCGCCTATAAAAGGGCGGCGGATCGGCTGAACATCGTGATCGAGCGCCTCGATCAGCCTCTGCCCCATGTCAGCGATCTAGAGCCCGAGGCCGCGCATCCTGAGCTGAAACCAAGCATGACACCGGCGGGCTACATGGAGAAGGTCGCGCACGCCAAGGAGTACATCGCAGCGGGTGATATCTTCCAGGTGGTGCTCAGCCAGCGCTTCGAGGCGCCGTTCACGCTCCCCTCGTTCTCGCTCTATCGGGCCCTTCGACGGGTCAATCCCTCGCCCTTCCTTTACTACTTGAACTTCGACGGTTTCGCCGTGGCGGGGTCGAGCCCCGAAATCTTGGTGCGGGTCCGCGACGGTGTCGTTACCATCCGCCCCATCGCCGGCACGCGGCCGCGCGGCGCCACGCCGGAACAGGACAAAATTCTGGCCGAGGAACTGCTCGCCGACGCCAAGGAGCGCGCCGAGCATCTGATGCTGCTCGATCTTGGGCGCAACGATGTTGGGCGCGTGGCCGAGGTGGGTAGCGTGCGCGTTACCGATTCTTTCTTCCTCGAATATTACAGCCAGGTGATGCACATCGTGTCGAATGTGGAAGGCCGACTCGACCCGCGCTTCGATGCCATCGACGCGCTGATGGCGGGATTTCCCGCAGGCACCGTGTCAGGCGCGCCGAAGGTGCGCGCCATGGAGATCATCGATGAGCTGGAGGACGGCAAGCGTGGACTCTATGCGGGCTGCGTCGGTTATTTCTCCGCCAACGGCGAGATGGATTCCTGCATCGCGCTCCGCACCTCGGTGGTGAAGGACGGCACCATGTATGTGCAGGCTGGCGCAGGCGTGGTGGCGGACTCAGTGCCGGAGCGCGAGCAGGCCGAATGCGTGAGCAAGGCCGCGGCCCTGTTTCGCGCCGCCGAGGAAGCCGTGCGCTTTGCCGCGCGCGCCAAGCGGGGTCAATAGGTCCGATGCTGACCTTGAGCCTGTTGCGCCACGCGAAATCGAGCTGGAAGGAGCCTGCCCTCCCCGATCACGACCGGCCGCTCAACACGAGAGGAAAGGCAGAAGCCCCAGTGATGGGCAAGGAGATTGCCAAGCACGGGCTCGAGCCCGACCTCGTGCTCTGCTCCACGGCGCGGCGGACGCGGGACACGCTAAAGCTCGTGCTGCCGGAGCTGAAGAGCGAGCCCAAGGTCATTTACGAAGGTAGCCTCTATCACGGCACGCCTGCGGAGATGCTCGATCTGTTGCGCGAACTAACCGCTGGAGCGGGTCAGGTGCTGCTCGTGGGGCACAATCCCGAGCTCCAGTCCTTCGCTCTCGACCTGATCGGCTCAGGATCCAAGCAGCTCAAGGATCGCCTGGAGGCAAAGTTGCCGACGGCCGGGCTCGTGGTGCTGCGTTTCGCAGCCGGGGCCTGGAAGGACGTCTCCATCAACAGCGGCAAGCTCGAGCTGTTCCTCACGCCAAGCGACGTCAAGTGGAGTTGAAAACTTGACGGCGCGCGGGGCGCGGGCGTAACAGGTGCGCCATGCTTACGCTGATCGACAACTACGACAGCTTTACCTACAACCTCGTTCATTTCCTCGGGGAATTGGGCGCGCCTGCGCGCATCTACCGCAACGACAAGATCACCGTCAATGAGGTGCTGGCGGAAGCGCCGGAGGCCATCGTGCTGTCGCCCGGACCGTGCGATCCAGATCGCGCCGGAATCTGCCTCGAGCTCATCGCCAGCGCCGGACCAGAGGTGCCGATCCTCGGCGTGTGCCTTGGCCATCAGGCCATCGGCCAAGTCTATGGCGGCCGCGTCGTCCGCGCGCCGACGCTGATGCATGGCAAGTTGTCAAAGGTGCATCACAGCGGGCGCGGCGTTTTTGCCGGCTTGCCGCAGGATTTCTTCGCCACGCGCTACCATTCCCTCGTCGTCGAGCGGGCAAGCCTTCCCGATACACTCGAGATCACCGCCGAGACGGTCGATGGCGTGATCATGGGCCTGCGGCACAAGCGCTATCCCGTGCATGGCGTGCAGTTCCACCCCGAGAGCATCGCCTCGGAGCACGGCCATCAGCTCCTCGCCAACTTCCTCGATCTTGCCCGGGTGGAGCGGCGCGCAAGAGCGCCGGGCCAGAGAGAAGCGATCGGTGCCCTCTAATCCCGCGCTGGCACGGACGGCGATCCTCCCAGACTTGCGGGGCGCGATTGCCAAGGTCGCGTCTGGGAAGAGCCTCAGCCAAGACGAATCAGCCGAGGCCTTCGAGCTCGTGATGTCGGGCGCAGCGACTCCGGCGCAGATGGGCGGCCTATTGATGGCCATGCGCGTTCGCGGGGAGACGGTGGACGAGATCGCCGGCGCTACCCGTGCGATGCGGGCCAAGGTGCTGCCCGTGCGCGCGCCGGAGGGCGCCATCGACACTTGCGGCACTGGCGGCGACGGCAAGGGCACCTTCAACATCTCTACCTGTACGGCTTTTGTGGTGGCCGGCGCCGGGGTGCCGGTGGCCAAGCACGGCAACCGGGCGATCTCCTCGCGCTCGGGTTCTGCTGATGTGCTGAGAGAACTTGGCGTGAATATCGAAGCCTCGCCCGAGACGATCTCCCGCTGCATTGCCAAATGCGGGCTCGGCTTCATGTTTGCCCCGGCGCATCACGCCGCCATGCGCCATGTGGCCGCCATCAGGACCGAGCTTAGCACGCGCACCATCTTCAATCTGCTCGGGCCGCTTGCCAATCCTGCAGGCGCCAAATTTCAGATTGTCGGCGTGTTCGGAAAGGAATGGGTCGAGCCGATCGCGCAGGTGCTGGCGCTGCTTGGCACCGAGCGCGCCTGGGTCGTGCATGGCAGCGACGGGCTTGATGAGCTCACCACCACGGGCGTCAGCGACGTGGCGGTGGTGGACGACGGGCGGGTCGCAACCTTCAGGATCTCGCCGCGCAATGCTGGGCTTCCCGAGGCCAAACCGGAGGATCTGACCGGCGGCAATGCCATGGAGAATGCCGCCCAGATCTGCGCCGTGCTTGGCGGCCTCAAGGGCCCCTTCCGGGATATCGTGCTGCTGAACGCTGCTGCGGCATTGCTCGTCGCCGGCAAGGCGCAGTCGCTCCGCGATGGCGTGGCTTTGGCCGGGGAGTCGATCGACAGTGGCGAGGCGCTGGCTGTTCTCGATGCACTCGGGCCGCTGAGCCATGGTAAAGTTTAGCCATGGCGCACGTGCTCGATACCATCCTTGCTTACAAGCGGCGCGAAATTGACGCTGCCGAGGCTGCCTGCCCCGCAGATATCATGCGCGCCAGGGCAGTGGCCGCCGCGCCGGTGCGGCCATTCGCTGAGGTCATCACTGCTCGGCTCGCGGCTTCCGACGTCGCGTTAATCGCCGAGATCAAGAAGGCGAGTCCGTCGAAGGGACTGATCCGCGCCGATTTCGATCCACCGTCGCTGGCGCGCGCCTATCAAGCCGGCGGTGCCACCTGCCTCTCGGTGCTGACCGATACGCCCTCTTTCCAGGGACGCCCCGAATATCTGGCCGAGGCGCGGGAAGCGACGAGCCTGCCGGCGCTGCGCAAGGACTTCATGGTCGACCCCTATCAGGTGTTTGAGGCGCGGGCGTGGGGTGCCGACTGCATCCTCATCATCATGGCGGCGGTGGACGACGCCAAGGCGCGCGAGCTTACCGATGCCGCGCATGACCTCGGCATGGCGGTGCTCGCTGAAGTGCATGATGCGAGTGAGCTCGATCGGGCGTTGGCGCTCGATACCAGTCTTATCGGCATCAACAATCGCGACCTCAAAACGTTTGTCACTGATCTTGCTGTCACTGAGGCGCTGGCTCCGCGCGTTCCGAAGGACCGCATTGTCATTGCCGAGAGCGGCATCTTCACCCATGCAGATCTCACCAGACTCGCGGCGTCAGGCGTCGGCGCGCTTCTCGTGGGCGAAAGCCTGATGCGACAGGCGAATGTAGCCGAGGCCACGCGGGCTCTGCTCACCGGTGTACCGGCGAAGCAGCGCGAGGCAGCGCAATGACCGCGCGGCGCTTGAGCCATTTGAACGAGGCCGGTGAGGCCCGCATGGTCGATGTCTCGGACAAGGCGGTGACGGAACGGAGCGCTGTCGCCGAGGGTTTCGTCTCGATGACGACTGAAACGCTGGACCTGATCTTGCGCGGGAGTGCCCCGAAAGGTGACGTGCTCGCCACTGCCCGCATCGCCGGCATCTTGGCCGCGAAGCGGACGCATGAGCTGATCCCGCTCTGCCATCCCCTGCCACTAACGCAGGTCAGCGTGGACTTTGCTCCGTCACGCGACCCCGCCGGCATCCGCGTCGAGGGGACCGCAAAGGTCGAGGCCAAGACGGGCGTGGAGATGGAGGCGCTGGTGGCGGTCTCGATCGCCTGCCTCACCATCTACGACATGCTGAAAGCGGTCGACCGGGCAGTCGAGTTCTCCGGCATTCGGCTGATTTCGAAGACCGGCGGCCGCTCGGGGACGTTTCGGCGCTGACGGGATCTGATGGCCCTGCTCTCTGTCACTGAAGCTCTCGCCCGCGTGACGCAAGGGCTCGAACCGCTCGACGCCGAGCGTGCGAAGCTGAATCAGGCGCGCGGGCGCGTGCTGTCCGAGGACCTCACTTCGGGGCTCACGCAACCTCCCTTCGATGCGTCAGCCATGGACGGTTATGCAGTGCGCGCCGAAGATGTTGCGGTTTTGCCTGCGACGCTCCGGCTCATCGGCGAGGCTTTGGCGGGGCGCGGTTTTGCGGGCGAGGTCGGGCAAGGCGAAGCGGTGCGCATCTTCACTGGCGCGCCGGTGCCGAAAGGCGCCGACACCATCGTCATCCAAGAGAACACGGAGATTGCCCCCAGCATGGTCACCGTCAAGGAGGCGGCGCCCGGGCGCCACATCAGGCCGCGCGGCCAGGATTTCACGGAAGGCGAGGTGCTCTTGCGCGCCGGCATGAGGCTCCGGCCCCGCGACCTGATGCTCGCCGCCGCTATGAACCATGCCGAGCTTCCCGTTCGGCGCAAGCCGAAGGTCGCGATCCTTGCCACCGGCGACGAGGTGGTGCCCCCCGGCACCGAGCTTGAGCGCGACCAGATCGTCTCCTCGGTCCCTGCCGGGCTTGCCGCTCTGATCGAGGCGCAAGGCGGTGAGCCCATGAGTCTCGGCATCGCCAAGGACACACCGGAGAGCCTGATCACGCTCGCCCGCACCGGCAGCGCGGCTGACATCCTGGTCACGGTTGGCGGGGCGTCGGTTGGCGAGCGCGACCTCGTCAGCGCGGCGCTTCGCTCCGAAGGCATGGAGCTCGATTTCTGGACGATCGCCATGCGGCCGGGAAAGCCCCTGCTCTATGGGCGCCTCGGCAGCCAGCGGGTGCTTGGGCTTCCAGGCAACCCGGTGTCGGCGCTGGTTTGTGGACTCGTGTTCCTGGTGCCGATGCTGCGCCGCCTGCTCGGGCTGCGAGAGGATGTCCGCGGACAGCTCGAGGCCGTCCTTGGCCAGGACCTCGACGCCAACGGTCCACGCGAGCATTACCTGCGGGCGGTATCGACCTCAGGGCCTGGCGGTGAGTGGCTGGTGACGCCCCTTGCGGTTCAGGACAGCTCCCTGATGGCGGACTTCGCCCGCGCCGACTGCCTCATCGTGAGGGCCCCAGATGCCCAGGCTCTCGCCCAAGGCGCGCGAGTGACCATCATCCCGCTCGATGACTGATCGCTGACGTTCCAGTTAATCCCTCGGCAACCCGAATCGCTGAAATCCTACCTCCACTCTATGTCTCGGCACCGAGATATGGGGTCGTTCTTGCTTGCAGAACACAAACGGAACAGATAAAATGTTCATGATTTGTACAACGGGCTCGCGCACCCCAAGGACGCGCTGAAGGGACCAGATGCTTACAACGAAGCAAAAAGAGCTTCTCATGTTCATCCATGAGCGTCTGAAGGAGACGGGCGTGCCCCCCTCCTTCGACGAGATGAAGGAAGCGCTGGACCTTAAATCGAAATCCGGCATCCACCGGTTGATCACGGCGCTCGAGGAGCGTGGCTTCGTCCGCCGCCTGCCCCACCGGGCCCGTGCCATGGAGATCGTGCGACTGCCGGATTCCATGCCACAGGCGCTCGCGGTCCGCTCCCGCGGCTTCTCGCCTAGCGTGATCGAGGGAAGCCTTGGCCGTGTGCCACAGGTGGCCGAGGGTGAAAGCCTGCCCCAGACCGTAAGCGTGCCCGTTATGGGCCGCATCGCTGCCGGTGTGCCGATCGAGGCGATCCAGACGCGCCTGGATACGATCGAGGTCCCACCGGACTTGCTGACCAAGGGCGAACATTACGCGCTCGAGGTGAAGGGCGATTCCATGATCGACGCCGGCATTCTCGACGGCGACACCATCATCCTCAGGAAATGCGAGGACGCGAGCAACGGCGATATCGTCGTGGCGCTCGTGGATGAAGAGGAAGCCACGCTGAAGCGCTTGCGCCGGCGTGGCGACTCGATCGCGCTCGAAGCCGCCAATACGTCATACGAGACCCGCATCTTCGGCCCGGACCGCGTGCGCGTGCAGGGCCGCCTGGTTGGGCTCATCCGCCGGTATTAAGAGCCTCAATTGTCATCGCCCGGCACTCGGGTCTGGCGTTGCCAGCCCGAGCACAAGCTTGATGATCCGGGCGATCCAGTAGTCACCCCCCTCAATTTTGGAGGGCTCGCGGATATGACGTGATTGAGGACCTTCATTCGTCTGGATTGCCGTCGAAGCGGCGATTGTCATCTTCCGCAGAGCCCTGGTCCTTTGCATAGGCTTGGCCCGGTGGCAGAGTCGGCTTGGTAAGTTGACGCTCAGGCACGCAAGGCCTGCGTCCCGCATCTTGGCCACGCTCTCGCTCCTGATCGACAACCCCTCGATATCTAGAGTGCGTGCGCGCCTTCCGCCTGCAATGCGCGCCGGTCGACCACCACCCGCGCCGTGCTGCACCCTTTGCCGACGCTGGAGCGTCGCTTGAGCGATACGGCCTCCATCGGGGAGGCCGAAATAGATGAGGAGGCCGCCGGCGAAGAGCACGGGAATCCACAGTGACACGCGGTCGGACTCCGCTTCCAGCGTGCGCGAAAGCGCGGTGACGAAGGCGGGCGTGTGAGCCGATCAGTGCGTCGGCCCCTCCCCAGCTTCCCCAGACATGCTCGTCGTGGTCCCGGCATCCCTATGCCCTGACCTTTCCCCGCCCCTATGCTACATCAGCCTGCCGTCGAGTCCTTCTCAAATTCCACCGAAGGTTGTGACAAGCCCATGAGCGACACCGTCGTCACGCGCTTCGCGCCATCGCCCACCGGCTATTTGCATATCGGTGGCGCGCGCACGGCTCTGTTCAATTGGCTGTATGCCAGGGCCAAGGGCGGCAAAATGCTGCTCCGCATCGAAGACACCGACCGGGTGCGCTCAACAGAAGGCGCGATCCTTGCCATCCTCGATGGCTTGCACTGGCTCGAGCTCGATTGGGACGGAGAGCCGGTCTATCAGTTCTCGCGCGCCACGCGTCACCGTGAGGCTGCCGAGCAGCTCCTAACCCAGGGCAAGGCCTATCGCTGTTATGCGAGCGCTGAGGAGCTTGCCGCCATGCGCGAGCAAGCAAGGAGCGAAGGCCGGTCGCCCGGGTATAACGGCACCTGGCGCGACCGCGATGAGGCCGACACGCCAGCCGGCATCACGCCCGTCATCCGCTTCAAGGCGCCGCACGAGGGCGATACGGTGATCGAGGACCGCGTGCAGGGGTGCGTTGTCTTTCCCAACAAGGATCTCGACGATCTCGTCATCCTGCGCAGCGACGGCACACCAACCTATAATTTGTCGGTGGTGGTGGACGACCACGACATGGGCATCACCCATGTCATCCGCGGCGACGATCACCTCACCAATGCCGCGCGGCAGACGCAGATCTACAAGGCGCTCGGTTGGATGACTCCGATCTTCGCCCATGTGCCGCTGATCCACGGACCTGACGGCGCCAAGCTCTCCAAGCGCCACGGTGCCCTCGGCGTCGAAGCCTATCGCGCCATGGGCTACGTGCCCGCGGCCTTGCGCAACTACCTCGTGCGGCTCGGCTGGAGCCATGGCGACGACGAGATCATGTCGACGGAGGACATGGTCCGTTGGTTCGACCTCGATGCGATCGGGCGGTCGGCGGCGCGCTTCGATTTCGCCAAGCTCGAGAACTTGAACGGGCACTATCTCAGGGCCACACCGGACGCGGAGATCATGCGGCGCCTGCAGGCACTGGTTCCGGAGCTGCCGAATGGCGGCGAGCTCGCAGCCAAGCTCAGTGCGGATGGCTGGGGCAAGCTGCAGCGTGCGCTCCCTGGCCTGAAGGAGCGCGCCAAGACTCTGGTCGAGATTCTGGACAGCGCCGACTATCTCTTTGCCAAGCGCCCGATCGCGCTCGATGCGCAAGCGGAGAAGCTGCTCGACGAGGCTGGCCGCAACACGCTTGAGGCTCTTTTGCCGTGGCTCGAGACGGTCGAGCCTTGGACACCCGAGGCGCTTGACGCGGCCGTCCGCGTCTATGTCGGGGCGGCAGGACTGAAGCTCGGCAAGGTGGCGCAGCCGCTTCGCGCGGCGCTAACCGGCCGGTCGACTTCACCCGGCATCTTCGATGTGCTCGAGGTGCTTGGCCGCGAGGAATCCTTGGCACGCATCCGCGATAAGGCTCTGCAAACCAAATCTGCATAAGTTTTGTGCAGGTACCTTGTGCGCTGCGACACATTCACTGCATCTATGCCGCAGTGCAAAAAATTTACTACGTCAAACGGAGAACTGCTGGCACAATGCGTCGCAATACGCGTTGAGTTTGCTCTCATCGCATTGGGGTTCTAGGAGGCTCTGATGAGCGTTGCAGAAAGCTATATCGGCAAACCGGTAATGCCCGAGGCGTCCTTGACGGTGTCTGGGGGCCACCATGAGCTGCTGGTCCGCAAGGGCACACTCGGTCCTGACGTGATCGACATCACCACGCTTTACGCCGAAACCGGTCACTTCACTTACGATCCGAGCTTCACCTCGACGGCGAGCTGCGAATCGAAAATCACCTTCATCGATGGCGACAAGGGCATTCTGCTCTATCGCGGTTATCCAATCGACCAGCTAGCAGAGAACGGCACCTTCATGGAGACGTGCTACCTCCTGCTCTACGGCGAGCTGCCGACGAAGGAGCAGTACGACACCTTCCGCGATCTGATCACGCGCCACACCATGGTGCATGAACAGATGACCAGGTTCTACACCGGGTTCCGCCGCGACGCCCATCCCATGGCCGTCATGGTCGGCGTGGTCGGTGCGCTCTCCGCCTTCTATCACGACTCGATCGACATCCAGGATCCGATGCAGCGCGAAATGGCGAGCATCCGCATGATCGCCAAGATGCCGACCATCGCCGCCATGGCTTACAAATATTCGATTGGCCAGCCCTTCATCTATCCCCGCAACGAGCTAGACTATTCGTCGAACTTCTTGCACATGTGCTTTGCCGTCCCTTGCGAGGAGTACAAGATCGATCCGGTGCTCGCCCGCGCCATGCGCCGCATCTTCATTCTCCATGCCGACCATGAGCAGAATGCGTCGACCTCAACGGTGCGGCTCGCCGGCTCGTCGGGGGCCAATCCATTCGCCTGCATTTCCGCCGGCATCGCCTGCCTCTGGGGTCCGGCACACGGGGGCGCTAATGAGGCGGCGTTGCAGATGCTGCAGGAGATCGGCACGGTCGACCGCATCCCGGAATACATCAGACGCGCCAAGGATCGGAACGACTCCTTCCGGCTGATGGGCTTCGGCCATCGCGTCTACAAGAATTACGACCC
>Ga0164299_10000351_pt1 | contig 10483 bp, 12 predicted proteins | sample Whisoiple_221_MG_FD_109712 | JGI IMG/M metagenome (GOLD analysis project Ga0164299, IMG submission 109712) | Unamended control soil microbial communities from upstate New York, USA - Whitman soil sample_221_MG | ecosystem: Environmental > Terrestrial > Soil > Agricultural land ...
CGCAATTTGCCGATTGTCCCCTGTGGGTTGTCGATTACCACTCAACCAGCGAGCCGACCCTTCCACAGACGTGGTCGACATTTAGTTTTTGGCAGTATGCAGAAAACCTTCACGGCAATGGCGTTCAGGGGACGTACGACAGGGACTATTTCAATGGCACTGAGGCTGATCTGCGAGCCTATCTCTTACAGAAGTAGAACCTACTCCCGCCGGCAGAAGCCCGAACGCGGGGGTATACGGGACCGAGTTCGGGAAGTTCAGGCACTGCCACCCAAGCCCGAACGCCAATGACCGTACCCAGTTCCAATCTTCTGTGGGGCGCGCCACCTCGAGACGAAAACGGAGGTCGGTCGTAGGCGACTGGCTCAGCTCTTCAGGTCCGCTAAGGCACAAAGCTGACGCCATTCGACACCACGATGTCCGCTTTTGACCCAAAGCGGACTTACCGTAACTCCAACTATTGGTGGCCGACGGGCCACACACGCACCCGGTTCAACAACAAGAAGGCCTTAGGATGAAGCAATCATCGGTGCCTGTGTATATCGGGGACAATTCCGAAATTCTTCTGGGAACCAACCGAACCGAGGCGCCGACTTTAGGCTTCCGATGTGATCTCGATGAGCTGCATGACGCGAATGATCATTCACGCACGCCGCCCGAAAGCCGCAGCGCAGCGCCTTAGCCTGTTAAAGGCGCATACGAAGAGTCACTTGGTTAGCAACGAAAACTCGGCCCTGACACGGATACATCGCCGGCTTCCTCCCGGTGCAGCAGCGAGTACAACACCCATTGATCAGCAGCCCGATAAAATTGATCAGCCCGATCAAACCCTGGCGAGCCGGTTGCTCGCTTTGTCGTCGGGGACTCGTGCTCTCGTTGCAGTTCTCGTCCTGATCGCGGTGGTTCTCAATCTGGGCCTGGGAACCATTCTCATTCTTGGTGCTATCAACATATTTTGGTCAACGCAGGTGATGTCACCGCCAAACGCAATCGGCGCGCGGGCGCTTCCTCCCCCAGTCCTCTCAGCGCCCGCCACGCTCGAAGCCACAGCTGGCGAGGACGTGATCTTCCCGATTGCGCTCGATGGCACGGACGGAGTGCCTGTCCGTAGCATCATTGCCATAAGTGGTTTGCCACAAGGCAGCACGTTGTCGTCGGGACGCCCCTATGGCGAGACCGAGTGGAATTTGAAAACCGACGAGATTGGGGATTTGCATCTCACTTTGCCCATTAACGCGAGCGGCAACGCCAAACTGACCATTAGGCTCGTCGGACCCGATGGCAGTGTCATCGCGGCCACTGGATTAGTCCTAAAAATCGATTTCGCGGCAAGAACCGAACCCCCAGAGACGCAAGTCAGTGTCCAGCTGGTCGAAGAACTTGGGACAATCGGTAAAAAGGAGAGGTCAGCGAATCTGGGTGTCCCGATGACCGGAGATCCTGTCCCACTACCATCTAGGCGTCCCATGCCAACCGCGAGTCATGTTGATGCGGGTTGGCTTAGGCCTTCGACCTTCGTCAACCTGCGTGAAGGGCCGTCACCATCGGCGCCAGTTGTTAGCGTGGTTGCAAAGGGTGCCAAACTCCAGGTGATCGGGCGGAAAGGGCGCTGGGTACAGGTGACCCACTCCTCTACCTCGAAGAGCGGTTGGGTCTACACTGGTAATGTTGCCACTGCGCGCTGATTGGCGAGCGACATGCCATGGACTATCCGGGGGGCTGTCAACCTTCAGGGAAGTCCTTTCGGAAACGCCGGACAGACATGAAGCTGTTTTCGTTGGCGAGATCGAAAATTGCCGTCGAGGTCTTGGATGACGAGATTCTCGTAACGATGCCGGGCACCAGTTTCAGCATTGTTTACGTAAGAACGAAGGACGATCAGCTCGTTGCCAGCTACTTTTCTGGAAAAAAGATCCGGGACGAAAGAAACAGGGTGAGTTTCGCACATTTTCTTTCACTTGCTTGGGCAGCGGCAAACGAGAAGGCAAAAGAGATCGGCTGGATAGTCTCTCGACGAACTAACTGAGGACTCAGAGCTGAGGCGACGACGCTCGCTCGGGATGTCACCCCCGTCCTCTGGATTTTAGACTACACTCCAGTTCGGAAAAGTTCCGAAACCGCTGCTTCACGCCAGCTATCTCGACCTCAATTGAGCCGTCATCAAAACCAAAGAAAGAACCCCAGTCACACTCAGATATTTTTGCAGCGTCTCGGACATGGCCTCCCACCTTGGGTCTCGCAAAGCTTCGCGGCTCATGCCTCCGGGCGAGGCTTGGGCCCCTGCTTTGCAGCCATTTGATCAAGTTCCCTGGCGAGCTCGAGTCCCATGAACAAGGTTCCTGGGCCAAAGCGCCTTCCCTGGTCGATAACAACCAGGCCATTGGGACCGTTAACGTTAATAGGTTTTGTGCAGGCCCAGACCCCATTGGGGCTGCGCCGAAATCTGTTCAGAAACTCCAACTCAGTCATCATAGCCGCGCCTCCTCCTACCTCGAAGAGCCGACGGCGTGCATAACAGGAGAGGCGGCTGGTAACTGCAGGTTCGGGTGCTTGGAAGTGTCAATAGGGATTAGGGCATCGGTTAGGCTGTGGCGTAACTTGTTCACCTGTTTTAGCACCGGCTTATCAATTCCCTCACTTGCTAACCCCGATGACCTAGCCGATTGAGTCTGCTTTTGGCAGTTCGTCGACATTGACGCGGGCGGTTACGTGCCCTTTTCAGACGTCAAAGCATGGCCCCTTATGTCGCAAAATAACCCATTGCGGACTTCACCCGACTTAGGCCGAACGGCCCTTCCACGGTCTTGCGACTGGCAGTTTTAACCCCCCTTCTGACACAGGCGAAGGCGCGACGTGGCGTTGAGCTTACGACCCTGGCTTGACCGGCGGCATCGTCGCAAAGAGGATGTCCTCCAGAGTTTCGGGGTCGCTTACGCTATAGAAGCGAGCAATCTCGATCAGCTCACGGCGCAGCGCAGCCTCCAGTGCTTCATCGCTTTCAAAGTCGAAGGACTGACCACTTGCTTTGATCGCCGCCCATGTAGCCTCAAAAGCCCTATGCAAAATCTCCACGTCGAGGGGGTCCAATTCATGTCGAGGTGATTTGAAAAAAACCATTACTTTCTCTTAGTACCCGTCTTTTGGTTGCCGAAGCCTCGTGTAGACCGGAAATGATGACGGTCTCGCGACTCCCGCTGCGACGTGATCTCGCAGTTGCGACACGTATTCGTGACCAAAGAGGGGAGTGATTCTTGGAAGCGGTCGAAATGCAGCCTCACTTAGACTGCGCAGGACGTGCCTTGTCGTGCACTGGACGGGCGATCCGTTGTATACTTAAGAGGGAGGGGATCGGCGCTGCGCGCCAGACGGCACTCACACCTCCATGAGGTCACGCTATGAAAGTCAAAGAAGTGATGCATAAGGGCGTTGATTGGGTCCGTCCGGACACTTCCGCCACCGACGTCGCGAAATGATGTGTAAGCATGACATAGGCGCCATTCCGATTGGCCAGAACGATCGGCTCATCGGCAGGGTCACCGACCGCGACATCGTCTGTAAAGGATTGGCAAAGGAAAAATTTGACATCCACAGCCCGACTACGCGCGATGTGATGACCTCCGGCATCCATTGCTGCGGAAAAGATGATGATCTCGCCAAGGCGGTCCGGCACATGGAGGAACTCAAGATCCGCAGGTTGCCGTGATCAACAAGAGCAAGCGGATGGTCGACATCGTCGGCCTGGGCGACCTAAGCCATTCAGTGCCCGGTGATGTGCTGTCCAAATACGTGAAAAGCGTTTCACGGCATCACCACTGAACTTACCGTTCGCATAGCTTTCCGCCTGGCTCCCGCCTCAATTAACATTGAGGTTCGGAAATGCCGCAAGCAGTGAAAGTCACGAGGGGCGAGCCATCGACCTTAGTGATCCCTACGCGGAGAACTCTATCCGAGGTGTGTCAGTCGGACCGGTTTTGCTGTTCGCCTCGAAGCCAGTGCAATTCTGCAGATCCGGTAGATCGAGCCTCGTCTCTCTCGAGGCGCTCGAAGAGCTGTAATTGAGTAACTAGCTCGTTCGCCAGCTTTTGATAGCTCTCGCGAACTAAAGCAAGGCGCTCGCGGAGACGCGCTAACTCCCGCTCCTTAGCAGCCAGCCCGCCACGCAGCGCATGTCGTTCAGTGATAACACGCTTAATTGCTTCCACCGCGGCGAGGGCCAATTTTTCAGTCTCGTCGTCGGAATGAAGTTGATCGAGTTCAATGTTCGCGTTGCCCATGGAATTCAACCGGTTCCTGGCACCGACTGATTGGCACCATTTCAGGGTGAGCAACATAGCCCTTGGGTGCCGGCCACTCCGCGAGATTTGGTTCTCATAATGAATCAAAAACAAAGCGCCCGCGAAGCCAAGCTTTCTCTTTAAGCCTTTTAACGTTGTCGCGCCTTGGGGGAGGGGTGTCCCGCCTAAAGGGCTCATGTCGAAAAATGCACCAAGCAGACAAGATCCCACTCCGCTTCGACGTCTGTTTCTGGCACATAGCGGACCTCGTGCTCTGGGTCTTAGTCTGAAGCCACGACATAAGCGGACATCAAATCCACTCCTGGCTTCAGCCTGAAACTAAAAGCCAGACTTCCGAAACCAGGGGCGTTGTCCCTGCTAACCCGTTCTGGTTCCCTGTTTACCCGAACATCTTCCCTGCTTTAGCGCGTAGCGAATTCTTTTGGTAAGCGATTGAATTCCTGTACCCAACCTTGAGGTCAAGTTTGAAATTTCACTGTATTTTCCCGCTGAACAGGCAACGAGCGAAGCAGAGCTTAAGACTGCCTCCATCGCCAATTCCCCTTGTTTTGCAAAAGGTTTCTTGGCTTTAATATTTTCAACCTACAAATCGGCCAGCAGTCGGGCGCCAGAAAAACTGTCGTGGAGAAGGCGACTGGTGGAGCGCAACAAGCGTGGGTATCGAGACCACCTATCGAGGGCGATTTCTATTTCGCGGGAAATGAGCGCCAAGGAGCGCGATTTCAGTCCGTGCTTCCTTTCCTAAATAATGTTGGTTGCATGTACCATTTCCCCAAACCCGTCCAGAATCGAGGTAGCCCCCATCATCGCTGCCCACACCGCGGCGGGCCGCGACTAAGGTCTAGGGACCGGTCAAGAGTCGACGGATTACGGTCGAGTCCAACGGCAAGCCGCTCCGTAGTTTGAATGTGAGAGGTCTGGCGCGGATCGATGAATGCCAAGGGAGAAAACGATGGGGGGTGAGGCCGCGCTTCCTCACGAGGAACTGTTATGCCGGCTGCAGAACCTAGCGGAGCGGGCTGTCAGGCGCTACGCGCTGCCGGCCGCTGTCACACTGCAGCTGATCAACCTTTCCGAGAACGCGACCTACCGTGTCGACGATTCCGCGACCGGGTCCAAGTGGGCGCTGCGCGTGCACCGCGACGGCTATCATTCGCGGACCGCGATCGCCTCCGAGCTTCAGTGGCAGATGGCGCTTAAGGCAGCGGGCGCCGCGACCACGCCGACCCCGATCCGGGGCAATGACGGGGAGTTCATTCAGACCGTCGCCCACGAGGGCCTGCCGAGGCCGCGCAACGTCGTTCTCTTCGCCTGGGAGGAGGGACAGGAACCCGCCGCGACAGACGCCGCCGGCTTCGAGAATTTGGGAGAGATCGCCGCCCGCATGCACGCCCACGTGCGCACGTGGCAGCGACCGCCCTGGTTTGAGCGCCACACCTGGGACTTCGAGACGAGTCTCGGCGAGCGACCGCATTGGGGCAGGTGGCACGACGGAATGGGAATTACCCGCGATGCCCTTGAAACGATCGGCGAGACGGTTCGGCTCGTCGAACGGCGTCTTGGCCGGTTCGGCAAGACACCCGACCGGTTCAACCTCATCCACGGTGACATGCGTCTCGCCAACCTGCTCATGGACCGCGCCACGATCAAGGTCATCGACTTCGACGATTGCGGCTTTTCCTGGTTCCTTTATGACTGCGCAACGACGGTGTCGTTTTTCGAGGATAGTCCCGAAGTGCCGGAGCTCCTGGACGCGTGGGTGCGGGGTTATCGCCGGGTTGGCGCACTCTCCGCCGAGGAAGAGGCCGAAATCGAAACCTTCGTGATTCTGCGCCGTATACTGCTCGTCGCCTGGATCGGGTCGCATTCGGAGACGGAGCTCGCACAATCCATGGGCGTAGCCTATACGCAGGGGACTCTTCCCTTGTGCGAGCGCTATCTGTCGCGTTTCGCTAAGTGCTCATATCGCTAAGCCTGGGCGAGTGCATCCAAGCTTTCCGGGAGAATTTGGCCGCCGTCGATGATGATCGTCTGGCCCGTGATGTAGCCCGCCTCCTTGGACGCCAGAAACAGTGCGGCGTAGCCGATGTCCTCGACCGTCCCGAGCTTCTTCAGCGGAATTGAAGCCGCCATCGACCGCTCGTATTCCGGCCCGAGCGCGACCAAGCCTTCGGTCAGGACATTGCCTGGCAGCACCGCATTGACCGTAATGGCGTACTTGGCGAGCTCGATGCAGACGGTGCGCATGAAGCCAAGCTGGCCGGCTTTGGTCGCGCCGTAATGGGCCCATCCCGGAAAGCCGGTGACCGGGCCTGTGATCGATGAGGTGATCACGACGCGGCCCTGGTCCGACTTCTTGAGGTGCGGCAGGCAGGCCTTGATCGAAAGAAAGGTCCCTTTGAGGTTGGTTGCCATGACGTGGTCCCAATCCTCCGGCGAGAGGTCCTCGATCTTGACCTGCGGGAAAATGCCGGCATTGGCGCACAGAATATCGATGCCTCCGTGTGCCGTGGCGGCAGCCTCCGCCATCGCCTGCATGTCTCTCATCTTCGTCACGTCGGCGGAATGCGCCTTCGCCGTCCAGCCGGCGCCGCGAAACTCTTCGGCGCAAGCTTCAGCCTCATCGAGATGGCGAGATACGATGAGCACCTTGCCGCCGCTGCGGGCAAAAACCTTCGCGATTCCCTTGCCGATACCCTTGCTTGCCCCGGTGACGACGACGGACAGGCCCGCGATCGGTGTCAACATGACGTTTCTCCAGAATTCGCGACGATAAAGCGAAGGGCGGGCGCCGTCTCGGCAGCGCCCGCCCGAATTTACGTCTTTCGCGGAAACCGTGCCGCGAACATTGGAAGTTCGAGTCCGTTACTTTTCGTTGTACACAAGGCGGCCGATCTTAGCGTGAACCGCAGGCGCCGAGAACCTCAGCACCAGGCCCCAGACGAAGCCCCAGACGATGACGGCGAGCGCAATCGCGGGAATGTTGCTGCCGAAGCTGCCACTCCCACCGAACGTCTCCAGATTGCCCACCAGAAGGTAGACGAGGTAGACCTGAGCGACGAATGCGATCAACGGAGCGATCAGGCCAGGAAAGATTCCAACTTCGCCAGGATGGTTTTGGCGGAAGTAGATGATGATCGCGATTGACACGAAAGCTTGCAGAATGAGCAAGAGCATGGTGCCGAGAATGGCAAGCATCGTGTAGATGGCGACGTAGGCTTGAGCGTTGGGATCGTTAGTTCCCAGGAAAATGGCGAAGAGTCCTACCCAGATCAGCGCCAGCAACGATTGCACGGTCGAGGCGATGTGCGGACTCTTGAACGTGGCATGCGTCTTGCCCAGGACGCGCAGAAACACGCCCTCGCGGCCGAGCGAGTAGGCATAACGAGCGGCTGTGTTATGGAATGCCATGCCGCAGGCAAAGGAGCTCGTCAGGATCAAAATATTCATCAGCTCCTCAGCCCAATGGCCGACGTTTTGTCCCATCGGTGTCAGAAAGAAATTACCAGAGTCCTTCACGGCCTTGGCCAGCATGTCGCCCTCGGTCGGGTAAGAGGAGATTGCGCACCAGCTCGTGAAGATATAGAACAGCCCGAGGCCGATGACCGAGTAATAAAGCGACAGCGGAATGATGCGCTTGGGATCGCGCGATTCCTCGGCGTAGTTGGGCGCCATCTCGAAGCCGACCCAAGACCAGAACGCCATGAAGATGCCGACCGCTGCCGCGCCGGCCGCGATGTCCACATCCCCTACCTTCTGCGCTGCAACCGGTGTGTTGACGTTGAAGACGTTGAGAGCCTCGGGGTTGAACTTCGACGTGCTCGAAAAGATGGCGCCGGCGTCGAAAATCAACAAGATGATCACCTCGAGGATAAGCGCAACACCGAGGATCTTGGCTGAAAGCTGCACGTCCCGGTAGCTCAGGACCGAGATCAGCGCGATCATGAACACTGCAAACCAGATCCAGGGAATATTAAGGCCAAGATGGGTCTGAACCCATGCGTTGCCGAAGTACGCGAAGAGGCCGCATAGCGATGCCTCGAACACGCTGTAAGAGACGAACGACGCCATGCCCGCCGCCATGCCCATATCGCGTCCGAGCCCGAGGCTGATATAGGAGTAGAAGCCGCCGACGCTCGACACTCTTTGCGCCATAGCCGCATAGCCCACTGAGAAGATGGTGAGCACGATCGTGGCGAGCAGGAAGGCGGCGGGAATGTAGCTCCCGTTGCCAAACCCGGCGCCGAAGGGAACATTGCCGAGCATCGCCGACATCGGCGCGGCGCCTGTCACCGTCAGGAAGAGGACGCCCAAGAGCCCGACGGCTTTGGCGTGGAGCAGGTCGATATTCTTTTCTTTGTGGACTTCGAAACTCTCCTGCGCCTCAAGCGCAGCTGCTGAGCTTTCTGTCATGTTGGCCGATCCCCCGTTCAGGCTGGTCAGAAAGAATAGAAGATGCCGGATACCCCCTCGGTACCGGCATGATGATCTTGATTTGTCAGCAAAACAAGCTCCGAACTTGCCCAAACCTGGTGCCTAAGCAAAACCTGACGGCTCTTGTCGGTTGCGCTTCCGGTAAGGATGGATCCACGCATCATTTGGGTCCTAAGCCCATGATTGCCGTGAGTTCTTCGCTCGACATGACGTGGCAGTAGATCATGTTGATGATTTCGAGCTCCTTGCGATGCAGCTCGTCAGATGCGGCGGCGCAGCAATCCTCGACCACGACGACGCCGAAGCTCTCGTCGGCCAGGCTGCGGACCGTCGAGGATACGCACTGGTCGGTGAAAATACCGCAGCACACAACGGTCTTGATACCGAGATTGGTGAGGATCAGCCGCAGGTTGGTCCCGGTCAGGGCGCTATCCGTCGTTTTTGTTACCACGATCTCGTCGCCCTGGGGCTGGAGCTCCGCGACGAGTTGAGACGGCAGCTCGTCCTTTGGCAGAAGCAGATTGTTCCAGCCCGGCATCTTCTGCGACAGGGATCGGTCGCGGCCGTTCTTGGTATGGGACGCGATGCGCGCGAAAAGGCATTCGTACCCGTTCTCGCGAAAGAGCCCCAGGAGTTCCCGCGTGCGGGGGATGACGATGTCGCGCATCCGTTCGTGGAAAGGGATCCAGGCATCATAGCGGCGCTGTTCTTCGGCAGAAAGCGAGGCTCTCTCCGGCCGTGTGAAATAGGTGTTCTGGACGTCGATGATGAGGAGCGCCGTGCTCTCCTTAGCGAGGCTCGGATCGGCGGGCTCGGGCGCTCCGTCGTAGTAAATCGACCGATAGGCCGTCTTCCAGGTCATTCCCTCGTGCTCAGAACCGCTTTTTGAACAAGCCGCGCCGCTCGTAAACCTCGGCGGCCTCTTCCACGAACGCAGCCATGCCCTTGGCTCCATATTGGTCGCGCAGCTCCTGGGCCGCCGCGAGAAGCTCCTGCTGCGATTGAGCGCGGCCAGGACGCAACAGCTCGTAAATACGCATGATCGTGTCTTGCGGTACTTCCACGAGCTCGGCGCCGCGCTCGAAATTCGCGGCTAACGTGCATCGCCCGGCCGCGCGGGCGATTTCCGCCTGCTGGCGCAACGCCGCGTCGGTGATGCGCAGGTCCTCGATCGTGACGCGATCCTGGAGCAGGGCATCGAGCGTGATCTCATCGAGGCCCTTGCCGCGCTTTCCGCGCACGATCTCGCGGCGCTTCTCCGCCAACGGATAGTCTGCGATCGACAGCCGTTCCTCGCTCATGCGGCGCTCCCCAGGAAGGCGACCTCTACATCCTCGGGCACGGCGCCCTCCGAGGTCAATTCAGTCTCGATGGCATAGACCAGCGACACACGCGCATGATAGCGCGAACCCATGGCCTCACCCCGTGTCGGCACCACGACCGGCTCCGGCATTTCGCCCAGCGCGTAGGAGGCAGCGTTGGCCCCCATGCGCCGATAGTGCTCGAGCCTGGTGATCGGGGAGTTGGAGAAGAGCTCGAGATTGTTGTGCGGTAGGCGGTCCTTCTGGTGAATGACCGCAGTGCCTTTCGCCTGGATGCCAATGCCGACGCCCGACCCCGCAAGGCGGGCGGCGCTGAGGCCCAGAAACGACGTGTCGGCCGTATGCTTCATCCGCACGACACGAGCCCTCGCGCCCCCTTCTGTAATGCCACCGATCAGCTCGCGCAGGATTGCGGACAGGGGATGACCCGCA
>Ga0164299_10000353_pt1 | contig 10468 bp, 8 predicted proteins | sample Whisoiple_221_MG_FD_109712 | JGI IMG/M metagenome (GOLD analysis project Ga0164299, IMG submission 109712) | Unamended control soil microbial communities from upstate New York, USA - Whitman soil sample_221_MG | ecosystem: Environmental > Terrestrial > Soil > Agricultural land ...
CGCGGCTCAAGTCCGAACTCGGTGAAGGGAATGAAATCGACCAATTCGCCCTCCCTCACCTCCGTCACCTCCTCGGCAACTTCGATCAGACCGTCGGCTTCCCGTAATGAGGAGATCAACCCTGATCCATCACGGGCGAATTTCTCGACGGCAAGCCGCCCATCCTTGCGCGTGAGCTTGGCGCGCCAGAACTCCCGCCGGCCCTGTTTCTTGGTCTGCGCGAACGCGGCGGCGATCGGATAGCGAACGGGCTCCGGCCAGGTGCCCCCGGCGAGGCGCGCCAGCACCGGCCTTACATAGATCAGGAAACAGACGAACACCGCGACCGGATTGCCCGGGAGGCCAAGCACAACGCAATCGTCAATCTGGCCAAAGCTCATTGGGCGTCCAGGCTTGATCGCGATCTGCCAAAGATGGCGTTTGCCGATGGCGTCTATGGTTCGAGCCACATGGTCCTCGGCACCTTGACTCGCTCCCCCGGAAACTACCAGCACGTCGAAATTGCGCGCCGCATCTGCCAAGGCCTCGCGCACTCGATCCGCCCGATCCGGCAGGACGCCAAGATCAACTGGCATTGCACCCGCGACCTCGACTAGCCCCTCCAACATCGGCGCATTGGCGTCATAGACCTTGCCCGGCACGAATCGATCGCCTGCGCGCAAGATCTCGTCGCCGGTCGAGACGATGGCGACCTTGAGCTGGGAGTAACAACGAAGTCGATTTAGCCCGCAAGCAGCGGCGCTCGCCACGTCTTGCGGCCGCAAGCGCGCACCGGCCTCGACCAGTACGGCCCCGAGCTTTGAGTCCTCACCGGCAAGCCTGCGATTGGCGCCCTGCTTGAGACCGGGCGGGATCACGACCCAGGCCTGACCATTTTGCTCCTCGAGAAGTATATCCTCCTGCATTGCCACGGTGTCGAAGCCATCCGGCATGACTGCGCCGGTGAAGATGCGGACGGAGTCATCTGAGGATAGCGCGGTCAGATAAGGATGACCCGCGGCCGCCTCGCCCACGACCTTCAATCGGGCGCCGGCCTGTCGATTATAGGCTGAATGGTTGAAGGCATAGCCGTCGACCGCGGCGTTGTCGTGCGCAGGTATGTCCCGTGGCGCTCGGACGGGCTCGGCAAGATAGCGCCCCTGAGCCGCGTGCATGTCGATGCTTTCGACGTCGACGACCGGCCGCACGCGCGATTTCAAGATGGCAAGCGCCTCGTCATGCGGCATCCGGTCTTTGTCGTGGAAGAAGCAATCGTCGGCCAGCTTCATCGTCATGCCGTTGCGAGCCTCAAATAGCCGGCGATGAAGTCGGCCAAGCCGCCCACATCGTCGAGATGAAACACCGGAAGACTGTCCGCCTCCTCGCCGGGCCGGTCGGAGGCGATCGCCACGATCTGCGGCGCGCTTCCAGCCAACGGTTGCCGCGATGCGCCGCCATCACGCCGAATCTCGATTTTGGGGAAAGGTTCGCGCTTGTAGCCCTCGATCAGGACCAAGTCGACACCACCGGCCTCGGCCAGGAGCCGATCTAGCGGCATCTCCGGCTCGTCGTAAAGCTCGTGCATCAGGGCCCAGCGCTTGGGCGAGGACAACAACACTCGACGGGCTCCAGCCTCCCGAAGCCGGTAGGAATCCCGGCCCGGCTGGTCGATGTCAAAGCTCTCATGGGCGCGCTTGACGGCGCAGACGCGATAGCCGCGGCCAGTAAACTCGGCAATGAGCCGTGCCGTGAGCGTCGTCTTGCCGGAGTTCTTCCATCCGGTGATGCCGAATATAGGCGGTCTCATGTCGGGGGCGCTCCAAAGAGAGCTTCCGCCTCGGCGAGGTCCTCCGGCCGGTTGATGTTGAAGAAGGGGTCGACCTTGCGGCCGCCGATGTCCATAGTCGGGAAGAAGATCTGCTCCGCGTCATGGTCCGCGACCCAGGCCTGGACCTTGCGCATCCCAGTTTTCACGGCCGCTTCGAGCGCCGGCGCGAGCGAGAGAGGCCACAGCCCGAAGACCGGATGAACCCCCTCCTCCGACCGGGCGACGAGCAGCCTGGGCTCGGCATCGCCAATGGCAGCGCGGAACCGCGCGATGAGGTCGGCGGGGAAGAAGGGCGTGTCGGTGGCCGCGGTGACGATGAAGCGGCTCCGGGGCCGATTGGACCGCGCCCATTCGATCCCGGCGTGGACTCCGGCGAGTGGCCCCGCTTGTCCTTCGAGGCGATCATCGATCACGGGCAGGTCAAACGCCGCAAACCGCGCCACATCGCCATTGGCATTGATGACGAGGTCCGAGACCTGCGGCCGCAGACGATCGATGATGTGAGCGAGCATCGGCTGGCCTCCGAGTGGCAGCAGGCATTTGTCGCCACCGCCCATGCGGCTCGATCTGCCGCCGGCGAGCAGAACGCCGACGACTTCTTCATGCAAGTCCATGCTCGGAATCTAGGGCTATAGGCCCGAGGCTGTCACGTTCTGACTGAACTCGACCTCTGGGTGCTCACGTCCATGTCCTGGCTCGATCCTGACGGCGCAATATTTATATTCGGGGATTTTGGCGATCGGATCGAGCTGGGGATTGGTGAGAACATTGGCCGCCGCTTCAACATAGGCGAACGGGATGAAGATGGTGCCATCCTGGATGGCCCGGTCGGCGCGGGCGGTGAGCTGGATGGAGCCCCGCCGCGTTGTCACCTTGATGCTTTGACCGGGTGCCACGCCATAGCGGGCGAGCGTGACGGGGTTGAGGCTCGCGGTCGGTCCAGGCTCGAGCAGGTCCAGCACCTCGGCGCGACGCGTCATGGCGCCCGTATGCCAATGCTCGAGCTGGCGCCCGGTCATCAACACCAAGGGATAGTCCCGATCGGGGACTTCCGCCGGAGGCAACACGTCGACCGGCACGAGCCGGGCGCGCCCCGTCTGGGTCGGGAAGCCATCCCCAAACACCACCGCCTCTCCGGGCTGATCGGGAGCCGGGCACGGATAGATGACCGAGGAGTCACGCTCCAGCCGCTCCCAGGTGATGTTGTCGAGCGAGGGCATGGCCAGCATCATCTCGGCATAGACCTCCGAGGGATGGGTGTAGGACCACTCAAGCCCCAGGCGCTTGGCCAGCTCGACGATGATCCACAGATCCTGACGCGTGTCGCCGGGAAGGTTGAGCGCTTTGCGGCCCATCTGCACCTGCCGATTGGTATTCGTGACGGTGCCGGATTTCTCAGGCCAGGCCGATGACGGCAGCACGACATCGGCGAGCATCGCCGTCTCGGTGAGAAAGATGTCCTGCACGACGAGATGTTCGAGCTTGGCGATGCCGGCCCGTGCGTGATCGACGTCGGGGTCGGACATGGCAGGGTTCTCGCCCTGGATATACATGCCCCTGATCTCGCCGGCATTGGCGGCGTTGATGATCTCGACCACCGTCAGGCCGGGCTTGGTCGACAGCGGCGTCTTCCACAGGTCCTCATATTTCTTATGGACCTCGGGACTCTTCACGTCGGCATAGTCGGGATAGAACATCGGGATCAGGCCCGCATCAGAGGCGCCTTGGACGTTGTTCTGGCCGCGAAGCGGATGCAGACCGGTGCCGGGCCGCCCAACTTGGCCGCAGATCAGCGCGAGCGCGATCAGGCAACGGGCATTGTTGGTACCGTGCACATGCTGGGAGATACCCATCCCCCAGAAGATCATGGCGCGCTCGGCCCTGCCGAAGTCGCGCGCGACCTTGCGGATGGTGACGGCGTCGATGCCGCAAATATCGGCCATGGATTCCGGGCTGTAGCTTGACAGATGACCCTTGAGGCTTTCGAAATGTTCGGTATAGGCCTGGAGATACTGAACGTCGTAAAGCTTCTCCTCGACGATCACATGCATGATGGCATTTAGAAGCGCGACGTCGCTCGCCGGCTTGAACTGCAGCATGTAGGTCGCGTACTCGCGCAGGGCCAAACCCCGCGGATCAATGACGATGAGCTTAGCGCCCCGCTTCGCCGCCTGCTTAAAGAAAGTCGCAGCGACGGGATGATTCTCGGTCGGGTTGGCGCCGATGATCATGATGACGTCGGCGTGCTCGACCTCGTTGAAGGTCGCGGTCACGGCGCCGGAGCCGATTCCCTCGATCAGTGCCGCCACGGACGAGGCGTGGCAGAGCCGAGTGCAGTGATCGATGTTGTTGTTGCGGAAGCGCGTGCGGATCAGCTTCTGGAACAGATAGGCTTCTTCGTTCGAGCATTTCGCCGAGCCGAAGCCGGCGATCGACTCGTTGCCGTGTTCCTTGGCGACGCGAGCGAGCCCCTTGGCCGCGACCTCCAGGGCCTCCTCCCAGCTCGCCTCACGGAAATGGGTGAGCGGGTTCGAGGGATCGACGTCGAGCCGTTTCGGCAGACCGGGCTTGCGGATCAGCGGCTTCATCAGCCGCTGCGGATTGTCCACATAGTCAAAGCCGAAGCGGCCCTTGACGCATAGGCGGTTCTCATTGGAGTAGCCGTTGCGGCCCTGCACGAAGGCGATCTTGTTGTCCTTGATCTGGTAACTGATCTGGCAGCCGACGCCGCAATAGGGACAGACCGAATGAACCTCGCGGTCGACCTCACGGCTGCCGTGCTGGGTGATTGGATCGACGATCGATTTCGGCATCAGTGCGCCGGTGGGACAGGCTTGCACGCATTCGCCGCAGGCGACGCATGTCGAAAGCCCCATCGGGTCGTCGAAGTCGAACACGGGCTTGGAGTCGATGTTACGGAAGGCCATGCCGATCACGTCATTGACCTGGACCTCTCGGCAGGCGCGCACGCAGAGCCCACAGTCGATGCAGGCGTCGAGATTAACAGCCATGGCGGGATGCGACAGGTCGGGCCGCAGGATGCCGTGGGCGGGGAAGCGGGAGGTGTCGATGCCCTGAGCCTCGGCCCAGTGCCAGAACTTGGAGATGCGGTCGGGGGAGTCCTCTCGCGGCGGCTGGTCCGAGAGCAAAAGCTCCATGACCATGCGGCGCGCCTTCACGGCGCGATCGGTCGCGGTCTTCACCACCATGTCGGGTGTGGGCTTGCGGATGCAGGACGCTGCCAGAGTGCGCTCGCCCTCGACTTCAACCATACAGGCGCGGCAATTGCCGTCGGCGCGATAGCCGGGTTCCGGCAGCCAGCACAGATGCGGGATGTCGATGCCCTCGCGCTGAGCCACCTGCCAAATGGTTTCGCCGGGCCGGGCGCCCACGACCTTGCCGTCGATGGTGAAGAGCAGTTGGTCTGTCATGACCTCATCGTTTCGCTATCTAGTATCGATCCGGCTCGCCGGCCGCGTCTGAGCGGGCGGGTGTATGCGTAAAATGCTCCATGGCGGTGATGAAGGCGTTGGGCGCCGCCTGGCCAAGCCCGCAGATCGAGGCGTCGCGCATGGTTTGGGCGAGCTCATTCAACAGCTCCGCATCCCAATCGTCCCGCTCAAGCAGCGCCACCGCTTTATCGCACCCAACCCGGCACGGCGTGCACTGGCCACAAGACTCGTCCTTGAAGAAGCGCAGTAGATTGAGGACCACAGCGCCGACGTCGTCGCGGTCGGAGAAGATGACGATGGCATGGCTCCCGACAAACGAACCATATTTGTCGAGGGTTCCGAAATCGAGCGGCAAATTGGCGAGGCTTGCGGGCAGGATGCCGCCTGAGGCGCCTCCTGGCAGATAGGCCTTGAAGGTCTGCCCATCCTCCATGCCCCCGGCGAGTTCGACCAGCTCGTTGGCGGTGATTCCAGCCGGCGCCAGGATGACGCCGGGCTTCTTCACCCTCCCCGACACCGACCAGGACCGCAGGCCCTTGCCGCCATTGACGCCGTGGTCGGCAAACCATTTGCCGCCCTTGGCCAGGATCTGAGGCACCCAATGCAGCGTCTCGACGTTCTGATTGAGGGTCGGACGCCCGAACAGGCCGACCTCGGCGATAAAGGGCGGACGGTTGCGCGGATAGCCGCGCTTCCCTTCGATCGACTCGATCATCGCCGACTCTTCGCCGCAGATATAGGCTCCGGCGCCGCGGCGGAGCTCGATCTCGCCGGGCTCGATCAAACCGGCCTTTTCCAGCGCGGCGATCTCATGCGCCAGGATGTGAAGGACGGCGGGATATTCGTCGCGCATATAGAGATAGATGCGCTCCGCTTCGACCCCCCAGGCCCCGATCAGCGCGCCCTCGAACATGGAATGCGGCTGCCGCTCGAGGTAATAGCGGTCCTTGAAGGTGCCGGGTTCGCCCTCGTCGCCATTGATGGTCATTAATCTCGGCCCGGGATAGGACCGCACGATCTGCCATTTGCGCCCGGTAGGAAAACCGGCGCCGCCCAGGCCGCGCAGACTCGCATCGGCCAATTCCTTGACGACCGACTCGAAGCTCCGTTCGCCAGAGCGGCAGCTCGCGAGCACGGAATAGCCGCCGGCTGCAAGATACTCGGCGAGATTCTGATAGGGGGGAATCTTCGCCTCTCTCTGCCGGCTGGCGACCGCGGCCTCGACCGCCTCGACCGTGGCGTTATCGACATGAAGATGGCCGATCTCGCACACCGGCGCGGTATCACAGCGACCCATGCAGGCCGCACGGAGCACGCGGACCTTCGCAGGGTCCGTGTGCGCTTCGAGGGCATCAAGCAGCGCCTCGGCTCCCTTGAGCTCGCATGTGATCGAATCGCAGACGCGGATGGTGGTGGGCGGCGGCGGGGTCTCGCCTTCCTTCACCACGTCGAAATGGGAATAAAAGGTTGCAACCTCGTAGACCGATGCCTGCGGCAGGCGCATCTCCTCACACAACGCACGCAAATGGCGGGCCGAAAGGTGGTGGTAGCGGTCCTGAATCAGATGGAGAAACTCGATCAGCAGATCGGGCCGGCGAGGCCGGGAGCCGAGCAATTCACGCACCTCGCGAAGCGCGTCACCCTCAATCTGACGTCCCTTGGGAAAGGCCCTGGCGCGCTTCCGTGACCCAATATTGGCCGCCCGGTCCGAGCCTCCATTGGTTGCGGACTTCTGCTCCACGCTACCGCTTCTCCATTGTGTCGCGACTCATAGCGGCAGACCGGCCAACGGCTTAGCCGCTTGAGTAGCAAATCCTTACCGCGCTTAATGTCGACGGGCAAGCAAGCCTCACCATCTACCTTCTTTTCTCGGTTCGCAGGCCCTACTCTTAGACCGAACCAAGGTCTTTCCCCGATGTTGTAAGGACTTCCATGCTGGGTCTCTCCGAAGCCTTTCGTGCCGCCCTATGGCAAATCGCCACGCTCGATCCGCAGCTCATCGAGATCATCGGGCTGTCCCTCAAGGTCACGCTGACAGCTGTGGCGATTGCCACCCTCATCGGCTTCGCCCTCGGTGGTGTGTTGGCGGTCTACCGTTTCCCTGGGAGGAGCGCGGTGGCCGCACTCCTGAATGCACTGATGGGGCTCCCGCCCGTTGTGGCGGGTCTTATTGTCTACCTGCTGCTGTCTAACGCCGGACCACTCGGCGTGCTGAAACTGCTCTACACGCCCGAGGCGATGATCATTGCGCAAGTGATTTTGGTGACGCCCATTGTCGCTGCCCTGACGCGGCAGACGTGCGAGGATTTGCTCGAGGAATATCGCGATCAGCTTCGCTCCCTCGGAGCGTCTTCGGCGGAAGTGGTGACGACCCTCCTTTGGGATGGCCGCTATCGGTTGATCACGGCAGTGCTTGCGGGTTTTGGCCGGGCCATCGCCGAGGTCGGCGCGGTTATGATCGTTGGCGGTAACATCGATCATGTGACGCGAACCATGACCACAGCAATTGCGCTGGAGACATCGAAAGGCAATATTGCTCTCGCGCTTGCTCTGGGTATGATCCTTCTTGCCATTGCGCTCATCGTCAATGTGGCCCTGATGGGAATCAAGAGGCTCGCCTCCCAATTTGCCTATGCTTGAGCAGCCCAGATTCCTGTCCCCCCTGGACGCTGCTGCGCCTTTGCTCGGGAGCCTGTTACCGCTCGAACTCGGAGGCCTCTCGCTTGAGACTGGCGGAAGGCGGTTAATTGACCGCATCGATCTCAAAGTCCAGGAGCTAGGCATCACCGTCATCCTTGGGCCGAATGGCGCGGGGAAAAGCCTGTTGCTTCGACTAGTGCATGGACTGGTCGCGCCTACCGCAGGGGTTATTCTTTGGGGCGGCAGGCCGATGAATGATCAGATCCGGCGGCGGCAGGCCATGGTCTTCCAAAAACCGGTGCTGCTCCGCCGGACCGCGGCCGCCAATATCACCTACGCGCTCGGCTTGCGCGGCATCGCGCGTAGCGAAAGGAACTCACTTGCGTTGCAAGCCTTGGAGCTTGCCGGTCTAGAGCGCTATGCTGCTACACCGGCCCGGGTGCTTTCCGGTGGTGAACAGCAGAGGCTGTGCCTCGCTCGCGCCCTCAGCCTCGATCCAGAGGTGCTTTTTCTCGACGAGCCGACCGCGAGCCTCGATCCAGCTTCGACGCTCGCCATCGAGCGCCTTCTCATCGGCGCCAAGCATCGCGGCATCAAAGTGATTGTCGTGACCCATGACGTGGGCCAGGCGCGAAGGCTCGCGCAAGACGTCATTTTTTTGCATCACGGCCGACTCGTGGAGCATCAGCCCGCACCGCGCTTCTTCGATCAGCCCGAAAGCGATACCGCACGCGCTTTCATGGCCGGCGGCTTGGTGCTTTGACAGAGGAGAACAATCATGGCCGGTGCATTCGGACGACGCGATGTTCTGAAACTCGCCCTGGCAGCCTACGCGACCCTCGCACTCGCCGTCCCAGTCTCCCGGGCCGCAGACAATTTCATTATCGTCCAGTCGACAACCTCTACGCAGAACTCCGGACTGTTCGAGCACATCCTGCCTCTCTTCACCAAGAAGACCGGTATCGAGGTTCGCGTGGTCGCGGTGGGTACTGGGCAGGCCTTGAAGAACGCACAGAAAGGCGATGGCGACGTGGTGCTGGTGCACTCCCAGCCGGACGAGGAGAAGTTCGTCGCGGACGGCTGGGGCGTGAAGCGCTATCCCGTTATGTATAACGACTTCATCATTGTCGGCCCAGCCACCGATCCGGCCAAAATCGCGGGGATGAAACAAGCGCCGGAGGCGTTGAAGAAGATCGCCGAAGCGCAAACGCCGTTCGCTTCCCGTGCGGATGACTCAGGAACCCACAAGGCTGAACTTAAGCTATGGCATGAGGCCGGCGTAGATCCGAAGACCTCGAGCGGCAGTTGGTATTTGGAGACCGGCTCCGGGATGGGGGCCACGCTCAACATTGCTGTCGGCAAACAGGCCTATGCGCTCACGGATCGGGGGACCTGGCTCGCCTTTGCCAACAAGGGCGACTTCAAGGTCATGGTCGAAGGCGACAACAAACTGTTCAACCAATATGGCGTGATCCTGGTCAATCCCGCGAAGCACCCGAACGTCAAGGCCAAGCAAGGGCAAGCCTTCATCGACTGGCTCACGGGCCCGGAGGGACAGGCTGCCATCGCGAACTACAAGATCGACGGCCAGCAGCTTTTCTTTCCCAATGCGCGTCCCCAGAGCTGATGGTTATGGGGGCCCAATAAAGTACGATAGGACCGATACCTCGCGAGCTTACCGCAAATGTTTTGTAACTTTCTTCTTTAGGACGCTGCCCGTGACAGCGCTGTAGGTGATCTCCACGAGGTTGTTATCCTCGTCCCACACCGCTCTTGTGACGGTGGAATTCTCCAGATCAAAAAAGAGTCCTTTTGTGGGATTAGAAACTTTTGTTGGCGTTTCACCTGTTTCCGCAGCGCGCGTTTTTGCCCATGCCAGGCCCTGCTCAAACGTCTCCGGCGGATCGGTCTGTTTGCTATTTTGGTCAACCATCCCGACAATGTACGGCCGAACCGATGATGACGAAAGCCTCGTCAGGCAATGGAAGCACGTGACCATCCCAATTCCCCCGCCCAAATCTTCGCTTGGCGAAAAGAGGTGCGCGCACGGCTGATCGCAGATCGCCTTTCGATTGATCCGGCTGATCGTCGGCAATATGCAGGTAAGATCGCGCTACATCTGTCGCGCTTCATCGAGCCGCTTTCAAAACGCACTGTCAGTTTTTATTGGCCATTTCGCGGCGAGCCAGATCTTCGGCCTTTAATGCAAACCGTCGTGGAAGGCGGTGGACGCTGCGCGCTCCCGGTCATTGTCGAGAAAAAAGCTCCACTTGTCTTTCGCCTTTGGAAACCTGGCGAAAGACTCGCAGCCGGCATTTGGAATATTCCAATCCCCGCTGACGGCCCCGACGTGTTGCCAGACATTGTGGTCGCACCGGTAGTCGGTTTCGATAGCGCTTGGTATCGGCTTTTATATGGGTGTCGCTACTTCGATCGTACACTAGCTAGCTTACCCCATCACCCCCTCGCCATCGGCGTCGGATATAACGCAGCTGCTGTCAGCACCATTTATCCGCTGCCGCATGATGTTCCGATGGAGGCGATAGTTACTGAGCGCGAAATTCTCAGA
>Ga0164299_10000359_pt1 | contig 10368 bp, 12 predicted proteins | sample Whisoiple_221_MG_FD_109712 | JGI IMG/M metagenome (GOLD analysis project Ga0164299, IMG submission 109712) | Unamended control soil microbial communities from upstate New York, USA - Whitman soil sample_221_MG | ecosystem: Environmental > Terrestrial > Soil > Agricultural land ...
CCCGGGCGTGAACCTGACCGGCGAAGGCGCGTCCGGCTATTCGTTCTACATTCTCAGTGACGGAACCGCGAGCGTCACCATCGCCGGCGTCGAGGTGAACACGCTCGGGCCCGGCGACTTCTTCGGCGAGCTCGCCATCCTCGGCGACGGCGTGCGCACCGCGAGCGTCACGACCACTTCGCCGTCCCGGCTCCTCGTCCTCTTCGGTACCGAGTTCCGGCAGCTCCAGCAGGAGCAGCCGGATCTGGCGAGTCGGATCGAGGCCGGCGTGCGCGCCCGCCTGCAGCCCGCCGCGTAGACCCGGCCGCCGCGAATACGATCCGTCCGGTGACGGTCGAGATCCTCTACTGCCCCGTCTGAAGCGGCTACGACGAACGGGCCGCGAGTCTCGCGGCCGAGTTGACGGAGCAGGGCTACGACGCGACCGCACGTGAGGGCGCGAAGAGCCAGTACGACGTCGTCGCCGACGGCGAGACGATCTTCTCGAAGCAGGAGATCGGACGCTTCCCCGACGATGGCGAGGTGCTTGAGCTGCTCAGCTCCCGCTGAACGACGGCGGGCGCTTCTCGCCGAACGCGGCCACGCCCTCGCGGAAGTCCGCCGTCCGCGCCGCCCTCGCCTGGGCCTCTGCCTCACGCTCTAGCTGCTCCTCGAGCGTTGCGGTCGCCCCCTGGTCGAAGAGCCGCTTCGTCGCGGCGATCGCGGATGTCGGACCTAGGGCGAGCTCGGCCGCACGCTCCGCCAGCCGCACCGGGAACGCGTCTGCCTCCAGCACCTCCGAGACGAGACCCCACTCGTGCGCCTCGGGCGCCGTCAGCCGCCGGTTCGAGGTCATCCACTCGAAGGCGCGCGGGGTCCCGAGGAGCCGCTGGAGGAAGAACGTGCCGCCCGAGTCGGGGATCAGGCCGATCCCCACGAAGCCGGGGACGAAGAACGCAGCGTCGGACGCGATCCGGAGGTCGCAGGCGCACGCCAGCGACAGCCCGGCTCCTGCGCAAACTCCGTTCACTGCCGCGATGACGGGCTTCTCGAGCGAGCGGATCGCGAGCACGTTCACGTGGTATGTCGCGCGGAGCATCGCCGCGACGTCCCCCGACTCGCCGAACGCCGTCAGGTCCTGCCCGGCCGAAAAGCCGCGGCCGGCTCCGGTGATCACGACCGCACGCACAGCCGGGTCGCGCGCCTGCTCGAGCGCCGTGTGCAGCTCCGCGTGCAGCGTCTGCGTGAACGCGTTGAGCTTGTCGGGCCGGTTGAGCGTGATCGTCTGGACCGCGCCCTCGCGGCTCACCTCGACCTCTGGCACGGCTACTCCAGCTCGAGGAACTCGACGGTCAGCCGCGGCAGCCCGCGGTCACGCGCGTCCTTGCCCGTCGCCATGAACTCGTCGCTGCGGACCGCGTTCCGAAACGCCTGCTCGTCCGCGAACTCCCACTCGGCGTAGTAGCTGTGGGCCGGCTCGCCCATCGGCGCGCCTGTCACCTTGCCGTGCCGGAAGACGGAGTTCGGCACCTGCGCGCAAAGCTCCGCGTGCTCGGCGTACGCGTCCGCGTCCGGCTCGCTCTCATAGAGGACGACGACCCTGTGCATAGACTCCTTTCGAAGCTGGCGGAGGGACGATAACCCGGCGAAGGGAGGAGCGATGGCAGGCAAGTTGGTGCACGTCGAGATCAAGGCGACCGACGTCGATCGCGCGCAGGGCTTCTGGAGCGGAGTCTTCGGATGGAAGATCTCTCCGTCCGGGATGCCCGAGATGGACTACCGGCTGTTCCAGACCGGCGAGGACCAGGGGGGCGGGCTCTATGCTGGCGACCCGGGCACGCTGGACGTCTACTTCGACACCGACGACATCGACGCCACGATCGGCAAGGTGCGCTCGAGCGGCGGCGAGGCGACCGACAAGCAGCCGATCCCCAACATCGGCTGGTTCGCCAACTGCAAGGACACCGAAGGGAACGCGTTCAACCTGTACCAGTCGGACGAGTCGGCCAGCTAGCCGGCTCCGGCTGCGACCAAATGACCGCCGGCGGCTCGAGCTCGCGGAGCACGTCGCGCGAGGGAAACGGCCACCCTTCCGATTCCGTCGCGCGCTGTTCCGTCTGCTCGCTCATCCGTCGGATGAACGGCGGATCATCCGCCGCGGTTACGCGCCGCGACGGTCGACGACCCGCAGAGCCTTGCCCTCGCTTCGCGGAACGGACCCGGCCGCGACTACCTCGACGCGTGCCGTCAGTCCGAGCGCGCTCTTGAGCTGCTCGCGCACCAGAGCCGCGTCGACCGTTCCCTCCACCTGAACCGTCAGTTCGTCCAGGTGGCCCGGACGCTCGACGACGAGCTGGTAGTGCGGTGCGAGCTCCGGGACAGCCAGTAGCGCACGCTCGATCTCGCTCGGGAAGACGTTGACGCCGCGGATGATCAGCATGTCGTCGGTGCGGCCGACGATGCGCGACATCCGCGCAAGCGTGCGGCCGCAGACGCAGGGCTCGCGGGTGAGCGAGGCGAGGTCGCCGGTGCGGTAGCGCAGCAGCGGTAGCGCCTCCTTCGTCAGGGTCGTGAAGACGAGCTCACCGACCTCTCCATCCGGCAGCGGTTCGCCCGACTCGGGATGGACGACCTCGACGAGGAAGTGGTCCTCGTTTACGTGGGCGCCGTCGCGCCCGGCGATGCACTCCGCCGAGACACCAGGCCCCATCACCTCCGACAGGCCGTAGATGTCTAGCGCCGTCAGCCCGAGCGCGCGCTCGACCGCCTCGCGCAGTCCCTCCGTCCACGGCTCCGCGCCGAAGACCCCAGCACGAACGCGCAGACGCGCCGGATCGGAGACGTGGTCGGCTATCGCAAGCGCGTAACTCGGCGTGCAGCAGAGGATCTCCGCGCCGAGGTCCTCGAGCAGCTGGGCTTGACGGGGCGTGTTCCCGCCTGAGGCTGGGACGACGGTGCAGCCGAGGCGCTCGGCGCCGTAGTGGACGCCGAGCCCGCCGGTGAAGAGACCGTACCCGTACGCGACGTGCACGACCGTTCCGCGGCTGGCGCCGGCCGCCGCGAGCGCGCGGGCGCAGCAGTCGGCCCACGCCGCGAGGTCGCCGCGCGTGTACGCGACGATCGTCGCCTTGCCGCGTGTGCCGGAGGAGGCGTGGATTCTGACGCACTCCTCGAGCGGCACCCGAAGCAGCCCGAACGGATACGCCTCGCGCAGCTCCGACTTGACGCGGAACGGCTGCTCCGGCAGCGCCTCCGGCTCGACCCCGAACCGCTCCCGCAACCGTTCGCCCTGGAGCCGCTCGAGCTCCGGCCGCGGCAGCGTCTCGAGTTCGGGTTGGAAGATCGGCATGCCGACGGCTATTCTCTCTCCGCAAGCGCCAGTCGGATCGACCAGGAGGCGTCGTGCGCGAAGCGTTCAGATCAATCGAGGAGGCCGGAGTAGTGACCTACTTGGAGGTTTGGACGCTTGCAACGCAGAACGCTGAATCTTGGGATCCTGGCGCATGTAGACGCCGGTAAGACAACTCTCACCGAGCGGCTGCTGTACGCCGCCGGCGTGATCGACGAGGTCGGCAGCGTCGACAAGGGGACGACGCAGACCGACTCGCTGGCGCTCGAGCAGCAGCGCGGGATCACGATCAAGTCCGCCGTCGTCTCGTTCCCGATCGACGGCGTCACCGTCAACCTGATCGACACGCCCGGCCACCCGGACTTCATCGCGGAGGTGGAGCGGGTGCTGAGCGTGCTCGACGGCTGTGTGGTCCTGGTCTCAGCAGTCGAAGGAGTGCAGCCGCAGACGCGGATCCTGTTCCGCGCTCTGCAGCGACTGCACATCCCGACACTGCTGTTCGTGAACAAGATCGACCGGCCCGGGGCGGATCCCGAGGGCGTGCTCGACGCGATCGAGCAGCGCCTGTCGCCCGAGGTCGTGCCGATGGGCTCTGCCGCTGGGCTCGGGACGCGCTCCGCGGAGTTCGCTCCGTTCGGACCGGCGGACGCCGAGCTGGCCGAGCGGGCGCGAGCGGGGGAAGTGCATCCGGTCTTCTTCGGCTCGGCGCTCACCGGCGCCGGCGTCGACGAGGTTATGGATGGGATCGCGAACCTGCTGCCGGCGCAGGACGGCGACGGCGAGGGGCCGCTCTCGGCCCGCGTGTTCAAGATCGAGCGCGGCGCCAGCGGCGACCGGATCGCCTACACGCGTCTCTTCTCCGGAACGGTTCACGTTCGCGACCGCCTGGACGCCGGCAAGGTGACGGCGCTCCGCGTCTTCGCGGACGGCGACACGGTGCAGCGCGACGAGGTGCAGGCGGGCGAGATCGCGAGGCTCTGGGGCCTCGAGGAGGTCCGGATTGGCGACTGGCTCGGCGACCCTCGCGGCGGCGTCGAGCATCACTTCGCGCCGCCGACGCTCGAGGCCGTGGTCGCAGCGGCCGATCCCGCCGACGGGCAGCGGCTGCGGGTAGCGCTCGGCCAGCTCGCCGAGCAGGACCCGCTGATCGACATCCGCCAGGACGACACGCGTGGGGAGATCTCGGTCTCTCTCTATGGCGAGGTGCAGCGCCAGGTGATCGAGGCGACCCTGGCGACCGACTACGGGCTCGAGGTCGAGTTCCGCGAGACGACGGCGATCTGCATCGAGCGGCCGGCGGGGACCGGCGAGGCAGTCGAGATCCTCAACACTCCGACGAACCCGTTCCACGCCGATCTCGGCCTGCGAGTCGATCCGGCCGCCCCAGGCTCGGGAGTCGAGGTGCGCGCCGACGCCGGCGTCGACCCACGCGATGCGCCGCTCACCGTCTACAAGACCTTCGCGAGCTTCATGGAGCACATGGACGAATACGTCCGCTTCGCGCTCGAGGAGGGCCTGCTCGGCTGGCAGGTCACCGATTGCGTGGTGACGCTGACCGAGATCGCCTACAGCCTCGCCGACGGCGGGCCGTCGCGGCGAGGCCCGATGCCCACGGCCCGCGACATCAAGCGGCTGACGCCGCTCGTGCTCATGCAGGCGCTCGAGCAAGGCGGCTCGAGGGTCTGCGAGCCGGTCTTCCGGATCTCGGCCGAGGTGCCGACGGAGGCCATCGGCTCCGTGCTCGCTGCGCTGGGCCGGCTCGGCGCCGTAGCGTCGATGCCGTCGCCGCGAGGAGAGCTATCGGTGTTGGAGACGGCGCTCCCTGCGACACGCCTTCAGGATCTTCGCCGCCAGCTTCCCGGCTTGACGGGTGGCGAGGGCGTGCTCGAAACCGAGTTCGCCGGCTATCAGCCGGTGACCGGCGATCCGCCGACCCGCAAGCGCAGTAGGCCCGACCCCCGCGACCTGGACGCCTACCTGGCCCGGGTCGGACGATGACGAGGATGCACGCCGACGAGCTCGAGCTCGACGAGGCGCTCGTCCGTCGGCTCCTCGCCGAGCAGTTCCCGGAATGGGCGGAGCTGCCGCTACAACGGATCGAGCCGAGCGGGACCGTGAACGCGATCTTCCGGCTCGGCGACGGGCTCTCGGTACGGCTGCCGCGCAAGGAGGGGCCGACCGAGCCGGGCGGCGTCGAGCTCGAGTGGCTGCCGAAGCTGGTGTCGCGGCTGCCGGTCGAGGTTCCTGTGCCGCTGGCACAGGGACGGCCGGGCGCGAACTATCCCTGGTTCTGGGAGATCCATTCCTGGGTCGAGGGCGAGGTCGTCCCGGTCGACGAGATCGACGCCGTTCAGGCCGCCCGGGACCTCGCGGCGCTCGTCCTGGCCTTGCAGCGAGTGGATCCGACCGGCGCGCCGCCGGGGCGCGGCATCCCGCTCGCGGTGCGCGACGAGCAGATGCGGCACTGGTGGGCGCGATTCGACGGCGACGCGAGAGCGTGGGAAGCCTGGCAACGGGCGCTTGGGGCGCCACCGTGGGACGGCCCGCCGGTCTGGCACCACGGCGACCTCGACTGCCGCAACTGGGTGGTCCGGAACGGCCGGATCATGGGCGTGATCGACTGGGGCTCGATGGGAGTCGGCGACCCCGCCTGCGACGTGATGGTCGCCTGGAAGCTCCATTCGGCCGCAGCGCGCGACGCATTCCGCGAAGCGCTGCGGACGGACGACGCAGCCTGGGAGCGAGCCCGGGGCTGGGCCGTCTCCCAGGCGGTCGCGGCGCTGAGCTACTACACGGCGGAGAACAACCCGAGCCTCTACCACGAGGCCGAGGCGTGGCTCGCGCTTGCCCTCTCGGACGGCGGGTAGCGTTCACCGCCGTGTCGGGCAGCGGACTGGCGACGGGGCTTGCGGTAACCGCCGGACTGGCGGGCTCGGTGCAGGTCGCGATGATGTCGCGGCTCGGGGAGCGCATCGGCGTGCTCGAGGCGCTCGCGTTCTCGACGGCGGTGACGGCGGCGCTCGCATTCGTGATCCTCCTGCTCGCACGCCACAGCGTCAGCGGCTTCGAGCGTGCCATCCACCAGCCGTGGTGGATGCTGCTCGGCGGCGTGATGGGGCTGATCATCGTCCTCGCGATCACGTACGCCGGCCCGCGGATCGGCGTCGCCGCGACGGTCGGGATCCTCATCGCGGGCCAGCTCGTGATGGGCGCTGTGATCGACCGCTGGGGTCTGTTCGGCAGCGAGAAAATCGCGCTCCACTGGCCGCGCGTGCTCGGGATCGTCCTGCTCGCGGCCGGCGCCGCGCTCTCGCTGCGCAAGGGCTAGCGGTTTGTCGCGCCGTCCGCTGAGGTAGATTTCGGATCCGAAACCCTGAGGAGAGGAGACGAGATGTCGGGCACAGTCCGCGTCGAGGCAGCACGGATCCCCGACCGCGACCGGTTGCTCCATGCACTGCGCGACGAGGGCCTCGACGCAGAGCCGGAGGCCGAGGTCGGCATCGTCGTCCCGGTCGGCGAGGGTGGCGGCGAGCTCTTCCACCAGGTCGAAGGCGTCGTCTTCAGCGTCGGCGCGCCTTTCGTGCCGACCCAGCACGAGGGCGTGATCTACATTCGCCCGCCTGTCGGCTAGGCGGCGCGCTCGAACAACGCTGCTTGCCCCTGGCCCACGCCAACGCACAACGTGGCCAGGCCGTAGCGGCCTTCGCGGCGGCGGAGCTCGTGCAGGAGCGAGACGACGAGGCGGGCGCCGCTCATTCCAAGGGGATGGCCGATCGCGATGGCTCCACCGTTCACGTTCACCTTCTCCGGGTCGAGTCCGAGCTTGCGGATCACCACGAGGCTCTGTGACGCGAACGCCTCGTTCAGCTCCACCAGGTCGATCTCCTCGACCGGGACGCCTGTGCGCTCGAGCAGCTTGCGGACCGCCGGAATCGGGCCAATGCCCATCACGCGCGGGTCGACACCCGCCACCGCGCTGCCGACGAACGCGCCGAGCGGCTCCACGCCGAGCTCTCGCGCCTTCTCCTCCGAGGCGATCACGAGCGCCGCGGCGCCGTCGTTGATCCCCGACGCATTGCCGGCCGTGACCGTGCCGCCCTCCCGAAAGGCCGGCTTGAGCGCCGCAAGCTTCTCGGCAGTCGTGTCGGGGCGCGGATGCTCGTCACGCGTCACGTCGCCGACCGGGACGAGCTCGTCGGCGAAGCGCCCCGCCTCGTCGGCGGCTGCCCAGCGCCGCTGTGACTCGAGCGCGAACGCGTCCTGGTCCTCCCGCGACACGCCCCACCGCTCGGCCACGTTTTCGCCCGTCTCTCCCATCGACTCGGGCGGGAACAGCTCTTCGAGCTGCGGGTTCGTGAAGCGCCAGCCGAGTGTCGTGTCATAGAGCGGCCGATCCCCGCGCTCGAACGGATTCTCGGCTTTCGGCGTCACGAACGGCGCCCTGCTCATAGACTCCTCGCCACCTGCGACGAAGAGGTCGCCGTCGCCGGCGATCACGGAATGGCAGGCGCCGATGACTGCGGCCAGGCCTGACGCGCACAGGCGGTTGACCGTCACGCCCGCCGCCGACTCGGGAAGGCCTGCGAGGAGCGCCGCCATCCGCGCCACGTTGCGGTTGTCCTCTCCCGCCTGATTGGCCGCGCCGAACCAGACGTCTTCGATCTGCTCGGTCGGGACATTCGCCCGCGCCACCGCCTCACGGATCACGACCGCCGCGAGATCGTCCGGGCGCACGCCCGCAAGCGCGCCGCCGTAGCGGCCGATCGGGGTCCGGACCGCGGAAAGAACGACCGCCTTCGCCACGATGCCAGTCTAGGCAGCGGCCCTGGCTCTACCGATCAGCCGGTCGATTGCGGCGAGCCCCTCCTCGCCGATGTCGACGCTGTGCTCGTTGACGTAGAGCGCAATGTGCGCCGAGCAGACCTCGTCGGAGAGCTCGTGCGCGAGCGAGCGCACGTAGTCGCGGCTCGCCTCCGGGTTGGCGAAGGCGTATTCGACAGAGGCGCGAATCGCCGACTCGGCCTCGGCGACCAGCTCCGGCTCGAGGTCGTCGCACGCGAAGATCCCAGCGAGCGGAACGGGGAGGCCGGTGTCGCCTTCCCACCATTCGCCGAGGTCGGCGACCGAGACGAGCCCGTGCTCGCCGTATGTGAAGCGGCTCTCGTGGATGATCAGGCCCGCATCCACCTCCCCCGCGACGACTGCGTCGAGGATCCGGTCGTACCGGATCTCGACGGCCTCCCCGAGAGCCGGCGCGGCCAGACGCAGGAGCGCGAACGCCGTCGTCTCCCGCCCCGGCACGGCAACCTGTCCGGCGGTGACTTCCTGGAGTGAGCTCTGCTCGCGCGCGACGACGAGCGGGCCGACGCCCCGGCCAAGCGCGGCGCCGCTGCGGAGCAACCGGTAGCGATCGCCGGACGCCGCTTCCGCGCCGAAGCTGAGCTTCGTCAGCTGAAGGTCTCCGGCGCCCGCCTTCCGGTTCAGCTCCTCGATATCGAGTAGGACAGGCTCCACCTCGAACGGCGCGGACACGAGCCCGTGCACAAGCGCATGGAAGGCAAAGGCGTCGTTCGGGCACGGCGTGAAGCCGAAGGTGAGCCTCACGTTCGTCCGAAGAACCACTTCTCGAGCGGCTTCAGCAGCTCGTCGCGGGTGAACGGGCGGCCGTGCTCACCGTCCCCGTCGCGCTCCGAGACGGTGAAGTCGTCCTCGAGCGTCTCGTTCGCCTCCTGGAGGCAGTCGCCGAGCTCGTAGCCCTCGAAGACGTAGTCCTCGGGCCGGGGCTCCTTCTGCGAGCGCCGGTCAGGATTGACGGCGCGGCCGACTGCCCAGACGCCGCCTTCCTTGCGCTCGATCCAGATCACGACCGTCTCGGGGTCGCCGTTCGAGTCGACTCCGTGGAGCACCCGCTCCGCGAACCGGCCGCGGTCGGTGGACTGCTTCACAGCCTGACTATGACAGCTCAGTGCCGGCTCCAGCCACGCGCGCGCGCTCGACCGCCGCGGCGGCCACGGCCACGTCCCACGCGGCGAGGCCGTTCGACTTGAAGACGACGATGTCCTCGTCCGACTGGCGCCCCGACACCTGGCCGCCGACCACCTCTTGCAGCTCGTGCACCTCGAGCCAGTCGAGGACACCGGACTCGACGGGCTCGATCAGGTCCGCGGACTCGAGCTTCGCGTCGTCGAGCGAGTCGCAGCAGACGAAGGCCGCGCGCTCGAGGACGATGTTGTCGAGCTCGCGGCGGCGGCCGTCGTTCGCGCCGACGGCGCAGACCAGCGCACCCTGCTCCAGCCACTCACCCCGGAGGACCGGATCGGACGACGGGGTCACGGTGACGACGACGTCGCACTCGGCTGCGTCGCTGGAGCTCTCCGCGGGCTCGGCGCCCTGCTCCTGGGAGAACGCACGCAGCCGCTCCTCGGTGCGGCAGTAGGCGACGACGCGTTCCAGATCCGGGAGCGCGGCGCGGATTGCCGCGATCTGCGATTGGGCCTGCCAGCCGCAGCCGATCACGCCGAGGCTGCGCGCGCCGCTCTTTGCGAGGTGCTTGGCGGCGACTCCGCTCGCAGCGCCTGTGCGCAGCTGGCCGAGCTTGTCCGCCTCGAGCACGGCGACCAGCTCGGGCTCGTCGGCGCGAAAGAGAAGAACCACGAAGCGCGCACCATCCGGGAAGCCCGCGTAGACCTTCGCGCCGGCGTAGCCAAGCTCGAGATCGGAGGCGGCCATGACTGCGAGCGCTCCGCCTTCGAGCCGCAAGCGATACCGCGGCCGGTTCTCGACCGCGCCGCCCGCCATCCGCAGGAAACAGGCCTCGATCGCCTCCACCGCGTCGGCCGGCGAGAGGAGGTTGGCGACGTCTAGCTCCGTGAGGTACAGAGGCACAGCCCGATTCTGGAGCAAGGGCACGGAGAAGTGCGCCCGGCATGATTCGAACATGCGACCTCTGCCTCCGCAGGGCAGCGCTCTATCCCCTGAGCTACGGGCGCTCGGGACGGTCAGTGTAGCGAGGCGCTAGCCGCGGCCCAGCAGCCGCGAGA
>Ga0164299_10000364_pt1 | contig 10348 bp, 10 predicted proteins | sample Whisoiple_221_MG_FD_109712 | JGI IMG/M metagenome (GOLD analysis project Ga0164299, IMG submission 109712) | Unamended control soil microbial communities from upstate New York, USA - Whitman soil sample_221_MG | ecosystem: Environmental > Terrestrial > Soil > Agricultural land ...
TTTGCCATAACATCGCGCAACGAAATGGTTGCGCGTGCGGGATGAGCTTGAATCCGCCGGCGCCCAAGAAAAGCCGGGAGGATTTTCATGTCCGACGTCCGCGTGCTCGCCACCGATCTCGAATTTCCGGAAGGGCCGGTGGTGATGCCGGACGGATCGGTGGTGCTGGTCGAAATCCGCGGCCGGCGGCTGACGCGGGTTTGGCCCGACGGGCGCAAAGAGGTGGTCGCGGAAATTCCCGGCGGCCCCAATGGCGCTGCGATCGGACCCGACGGCAAATGCTATATCTGCAATAATGGCGGGTTCAGCTGGATCCCCTCGCGCGGCACCATGATGCCGGGTGCTCCCGAACCTCATGAATATATCGGCGGTTCGATCCAGCGCGTCGATCTCTCAACTGGCAAGGTCGAAACCCTGTTCGACAAATGCGGCGAACATCCGCTGAAGGGCCCGAACGATCTGGTATTCGACAGGCACGGCGGCCTGTGGTTCACCGATCTCGGCAAGCGCCGGGCGCGCGACATGGATGTCGGCGCGTTCTATTATATCAAGCCCGGAATGAAGGAGATCGTCGAAGGCGTGTTCGGGATGCTGCCCGCCAACGGCATCGGGCTGTCGCCGGATGAGAACACGGTCTATGTCGCCGAGACGCCGACGGCGCGGCTGTGGGCGTTCGACCTCTCCGCACCGGGAGAGGTAAAGCCGCGCGAGGTGATCTATCGCGGCGAGCGCGGCAAGCCGATCGCGGGGCTTGGCGGCTACCAGATGTTCGATTCGCTCGCGGTGGAAGCATCCGGCAATGTCTGCGTGGCGACGCTGATCTCGGGTTGCATTTCGGTGATCGCGCCTGACGGCTCGATCGTCGAGCAGGTGCCGACCGGCGACCGCGTCACCACCAACATCGCCTTCGGCGGGCCGGAGCTCAAGACCGCCTACATCACGCTGTCCGGCAAGGGCCAACTCGTGGCGATGGACTGGGCGCGGCCCGGCCTGCAGCTGAATTTTCTAAACAAGTGATGGTGGTGATTTCGTCATTGCGCTGTGACGACCAAATAAGCGGAGTATCTGATGCCTTGGCCTGAACCGGTAACGCTGAGCGGCCCCCACGCGCAGCTAACACCCCTGTCGCAGGATCATTGCGAGGGGCTGACCGAAGCGGTGAAGGATGGCGAGCTGTGGAAGCTTTGGTACACCTTCATCCCCAGGGCCGAAGACATGCGCAAGGAGATCGATCGGAGGCTCGGGCTGCAGGCGGCGGGGTCGATGCTGCCGTTCACCGTCTTTGACGCCGACGCCAAGATCGCGGGCATGACGACCTATATGAACGTCGATGCGCCGAACCGGCGCGTCGAGATCGGCTCGACCTGGTATGCCAAGCGCGTGCAGCGCAGCGCCCTCAACACCCAGTGCAAGCTGCTGTTGCTCACCCATGCGTTCGAAAAACTCGACTGCATCGCGGTCGAGTTCCGCACGCATTTTTTCAACCACCAAAGCCGGCGCGGCATCGAGCGGCTGGGCGCCAAGCAGGATGGCATTCTGCGCAACCATCAGATCGCGCCCAACGGAACCCTGCGCGACACCGTGGTTTACAGTATCATCGCCAGCGAATGGCCGACGGTGAAGGCGCATTTGAACTATCAACTGAATGAAAAGCAGCGGTAGCGAACCGCGAGAGCCTGAGATGACGGATAGATTCGACTATGTGATCGTGGGCGCGGGCTCCGCCGGGTGCGTGCTCGCCAATCGGCTCAGCGAAGATGCGATCACCAGCGTCTGCGTGCTCGAAGCAGGTCCGCGCGACTGGCATCCTTACATCCATCTGCCGGCGGGCTTCATCAAGACCTTTCACATGAAGGGCATCAACTGGGCCTACCAGCAGGAGCCGGGTCCCTGGACCGGGGGCCGCAGCATCTACGCGCCGCGCGGCAAGACCCTCGGCGGCTCCTCCTCTATCAACGGTCATATCTACAACCGTGGCCAGCGCCAGGATTTCGACACCTGGGCGCAGCTCGGCAATCGCGGCTGGGGCTATCCGGATGTACTGCCCTATTTCAAGCGGCTGGAGCGGCGCATCGGCGAGGGCGAGGATGCCTATCGCGGGCGTGACGGCAATCTGACCGTCACCACCATGGATTGGAAGGATCCGCTGTGCGAGGCGTTCATGGCAGGCGCCATCAGTCTCGGCATTCCGCGCAACCCCGATTACAATGGCGCGATCCAGGAGGGCGTATCCTACGCCCAGCGTACGATCAAGAATGGCATGCGGGTCAGTGCGGCCACCGCCTTTCTGCACCCGGCGATGAAACGGCCGAATGTCCATGTGCGGACACATGTGCACGCGACCGAAATCCTGTTCGAGGGCAAGCGCGCGGTCGGCGTGCGCTATATCAAGGGTGGAAGACACGGCACTGCGACCGAAGTGCGCGCCAACAAGGAAGTGATCCTCGCCGGCGGCGCCTACAACTCGCCGCAACTCCTGCAATTGTCGGGCGTCGGCTCGCCGGAACTGCTGCGGTCGCTCGGCGTCGAGGTGCGCCATGCGCTACCCGGCGTCGGCGAGGGATTGCAGGACCATTACGCGCCGCGTTCGGTCGCCCGCGTCAAGAACATCAAGACCATCAACGAGCTCAGACGGGGACTCCATCTGTGGGTCGAGGCGATCAAATGGGCCACGACGCGGCGCGGTCTGCTCTCGCTGTCGCCGACCATGGTCTATTGCTTCTGGCACTCCGGCGAGACCACCGAGAGTTCCGACCTGCAGCTGACCTTTACGCCCGCAAGCTACAAGGAGGGCGTGCAGGGGCAGCTCGAGGACGAGCCCGGCATGACGGTCGCGTCCTGGCAGCAGCGGCCCGAAAGTCGCGGCTATGTCCGCGCCCGCTCGGCCGATCCGTTCGAGCCGCCGATCATCCAGACCAATTATCTGGTCGCGGAGCTTGACCGCCGCGTCGTCGTCGCCGGCATGAAGCTCGCCCGGCGGCTGCTGGCATCGGCGCCGCTCGCGCCTTATTACGCCTACGAGGATTTTCCCGGACCCGAGGTGCAGGCCGACGACGAATTCCTGGCCGCGGCAACGCAACGCGGCACCACCACCTTCCACCCCGGATGCACCTGCCGGATGGGCCCGGCGGACAGCACATGGGCGGTTGTCGATGACCGGCTGCGCGTGCATGGACTGCAAAACCTGCGCGTGATCGATGCCTCCATCATGCCGCGGATGATCTCGGCCAACCTCAATGCCTCGACCATGATGATCGCCGACAAGGCGTCGGACCTGATCCGTGGCCGCAGTCCTGCAGCCTAGCCGGATATTTACCGCGCATCCCGAACGACGAACCGTTGATGCTTTATGAATGCGACATGCTCTCTTTCCACCGGCTGCATGCCGGAAAGGCAACGGCTCGGAGATGCAAGCCGGGAAAGTTTGGCAAGGTCTGCGATGCGCTATGCCGAAGTGCAGAGCAATGACTGGCTAATTACATCTATCCCTTGTGCCGAGCGATGAGTTGATCGGCAATGCCGTTCAGGTCATTGCCCACCATCTGCGGCTGAGGGCCGACTCCCAAAACATCGTTGCCGACGCGCTTGATCAGAGCTGCCTTCCAGCCCGCTGCGACGGCGCCGAGGGTGTCCCATGTGTGACAGGCAATAAGACAGAGCTGGAAGGGTTCAACGCCGAACGATTTCTCCACGTAAGCGTAAGCTTGGCGTGAAGGCTTATGGTGCTTGACGCCGTCTGCACTGAATCTCCGTTCAAACAAATCGACAATGCCGCCATGTTCAAGCTGGCGGGTTTGAACTTCAAGCAGGTTGTCGGTGAGAGTGAAGAGCCGAAAACCTGCATCGCGCAGCTTGCGTAGCGCCGCTGCCACCTCAGGGTGGGGCGGCATCGTGGAAAACCTTTCCGTTAGCTCCTTCCTGTCCTTGTCGCCGATTCTGATGCCCCGCGTATCCGCCAGCATTTTCATCACCGCCGATCCGATATCGGTGAATGGGACGTAGCAGCCGGCCACGGTCAGGGCGGCGGAATACATGATCAAGTTGGCGAACCACAAACGCATAGCGCTCTTGTCGCCGAAAATGCGCTCGAAGGTCGGCTCCATTGTTTCAAGATCGAGAAGCGTCTCGTTGACATTCAAAGACAATCAGGGGAAGAACGGCCATGCTGTGGCACTCCTTTTGTTACACTTTGTCTGGGGTTCCTCAGCCTGTCAGTGCCGGCTCTTGAGCCGGTTGCGATGCGCAGCCTGTTTGGCGCGGTTGCCGCAAATCGCCATGCTGCACCATCTTCTCGCCCGCCTCCGCGTGCGGTCCACGAAGAACAGCGTGCAGCGATGTCCCTCGCACGCCTTCAAGTCGGCGAAGTCTTCTTCACACACGAATTTCGCCATCGCTTCGCCGATCGGCAGCAACAGGAATTCCGGGGATCGCCAGCGCCGCATCGTGCGCAGTTCGAGGCGATCTCCATCGCTGGCGTGATGTCGCGATATCTGGCTGAACGCTTCGTCGCGCTCCAGCAGCCTGTTCAGGGGACCTAGTTCGCGGAGCACCTTGGAACTGAGCGGCCGGCCCGCATGCCTGCGAACGAAGCCCCTGAACCATTCGCGTAGCGCGCGCGCCTGATCTGCAACCTTGTCCAGTTCACCCGTCATCGCGCGCGCCTTCAACCCATCCAGTGCATCCGCTGGCACAAGCTTGGCCTGCGCCAGCCACTCCAGGAAGCCATCGCCGCTGTCGAGCCAGTCGATCGGTGTATCGACCGGTGTCGCGACGGAGTTCAGGAAATCGAGGCCGAGCGAGTCGGCAATGAAAATTGCAGGCGGTCTGCGTTGCACGATTGGCCCCCGAGCCAGTCAAAGCTTTCCAAGCCGCATAACCTGTCAAACGTGTCTTGACAAGTTATGATAACGGCTTCCATAACCCGTCAAGTGCTATTGAACAGGTTATGGACTGGCGGCCTCGCGATCTCAGGAGCAACAGGATGGCGATGAAGGATGCGAGCGTAGTGCTTGCCCATGGGGCTTGGGCCGATGGATCGAGTTGGGCACGGGTGATTACGGCGCTCAAGGCAGACGCCGTAAAGGTGTTGGCGGCGGCGCTTCCGCTGACTTCTCTTGCTGACGATGTCGCTGCCCTTAACCGCAGCTTGGACCGGACCGAAGGGCCGATCGTATTGGCGGGACACGCCTATGCCGGCGCAGTGATCGCTCTCGCACGTCCCGAGCGAGTGAAGGCGTTGGTTTATGTGACCGCCTTTGCTCCCGACGAGGGCGAGAAGGTCGCGGACGTGTTCTACCGCCTCGAACCCCATCCGAAAGCGCCAAAGCTTGCACCCGACAGCAACGGTTTGATTTGGCTGCCCGAAGCAGCCTTCGCGACGGCGTTCGCGCAAAACGCGTCCGCGGAAGATCGAACGGTGCTCGCCGCCGTGCAGCGGCCAATTTCGCTCGACTGCATCACTGTTCCGGCCGGGCGCCCGCTATGGAAGGACGTTCCGAGCTGGTTTCTGGTTGCCGAAGACGACCGCATGATCGTGCCCGAAACGCAGCGGTACATGGCGGAGCGGATGAAGGCGAAGATAAAGACGCACGCCGTTGACCACACGCCCAGCGTCACCGCTCCAGCGGCTGTTGCCGACATTATCCGCGACGCAATCGGCTCCATAACCGGCGACTGAAGCAGGCCCCTTGCAGGCTGCAATCTGTGGGTTATCGCGGCTCGCACGATGAACGTCTCGATGTCATGGATGAGGTCGGAAGCAAAGGAGAGTTTGATGGAACCCATCAGGTACCGCACGGCCGATGTCAATGGTTTCAAGGTTTTCTATCGCGAAGCGGGGGCAACAGATTTGCCGAAGCTGCTGCTGTTGCACGGCTTCCCGAGCGCGGGCCACATGTTCCGTGACCTGATCCCGCTCCTCACCGACAGATTTCATGTCGTTGCGCCGGACCTTCCTGGGTTCGGTCAGTCCGACATGCCGCCACGAGAAAGGTTCCGTTACACCTTCGACAACATCGCCGGTGTGATCGCCCGCTTTACCGAGGTCATCGGCTTCGATCGGTTTGCCGTGTACGTGTTCGACTACGGCGCACCGACCGGCTTCCGGCTCGCGGTCCGCCACCCTGAGCGGATCACTGCCATCATTTCGCAGAACGGCAACGCCTACGAGGAAGGTCTTAGCGAGGGCTGGAGTCCGATCAAGGCCTACTGGCAAGACCCGTCGCAGGCGAACCGAAACGCGCTCCGCGATTTCCTCACGCCGGAGACGACCCGCTGGCAGTACACGCACGGCGTACCCGACCAAACGATGGTGTCGCCGGATGGTCAGAATCTTGACAGCTTCTATTTGGCCCGTCCCGGCGCAGATGAAGTGCAACTCGACCTCTTCGGCGATTACAAGAGCAACGTCGCGCTGTATCCGTCATTCCAGGAATACTTCCGCACCCACAAGCCGCCATTTTTGGCGGCGTGGGGCAAGAACGACCCATTCTTCGTGCCGGCCGGCGCCGAGGCGTTCAAGCGGGACAATCCTCGTGCGGTTGTCCGCTTTTTCGACACCGGCCACTTCGCCCTGGAAACGCATGCCCGCGAGATCGCTGAAAGCATCCGTGATCTTCTGAAATGAAGACATACGCGGCATGCCCGGACTTGGCCCGGGCATCCATCCATCTTCGCAAGAACATTTTGGGAGAAGAGGGATTGCCGGGTCGAGCCCCGGCAATGACGGAGTGAGTTAGACGGCCGCTGTTTGAAAATTCAATCCCTCAGACCTCTCTTCGGCTGAGGAAGGCGAGGCGCTCGAACAGATGCACGTCCTGCTCGTTCTTCAACAGCGCGCCGTGCAGCGGCGGGATCAGCTTGCGCGGATCGCGCTCCCTGAGCATTTCAGGCGTCATGTCCTCGTTGAGCAGTAGTTTCAGCCAGTCCAATAGCTCCGACGTCGATGGCTTCTTCTTCAACCCCGGCACTTCGCGCACCTCGAAGAAAATCCGCAACGCTTCTTCGACCAGGCGCTTCTTGATATCGGGAAAATGCACGTCGACGATCCGGTGCATGGTCTCGACGTCGGGAAACTTGATGTAGTGGAAGAAGCAGCGGCGCAGGAACGCGTCCGGCAACTCCTTCTCGTTGTTCGAGGTGATCATCACGATCGGGCGCAGCTTGGCCTTGATGTTCTCGCCGGTCTCATAGACGAAGAACTCCATGCGATCGAGCTCGAGCAGGAGGTCGTTGGGGAATTCGATATCGGCCTTGTCGATTTCGTCGATCAGGAGCACCGGGCGCTTCTCGGAGGTGAAGGCGTCCCATAGTTTGCCGCGCTTGATGTAGTTCGAGATGTCGGAAACCCTGGCGTCGCCGAGCTGGCTGTCGCGCAACCGCGACACCGCGTCGTATTCGTACAGGCCCTGCTGCGCCTTGGTGGTGGACTTGATGTGCCAGGTCAAAAGCGGCGCGCTGATCGCCTTGGCGACTTCCTCGGCCAATACGGTTTTTCCGGTGCCGGGCTCGCCCTTTATCAGCAGCGGGCGCTCGAGCACGATCGAGGCGTTGACCGCGATCTTGAGATCATCGGTAGCGACGTAGTCCTTGGTGCCGGTAAATTTCATCGGGCATTTGCCTTGTTTGTTTGTCAGCGCATCGGTGCGGCCTGGCTTGTGCGGAACGACAGCTAGCGTCCCGACACCAGGTTGGCGATTGTTGCGGGGATAAAGCCTTCAGACGTCAATTCTAGTTGAAAAACCCGGCAGGTCTAGGCTGTCGAGCATCATTTCATCCGAACAGGCTGCCCTGATCTGCGCCATAAGCCCTTGACGGAGGCTCGTCATCGGGCAATCTGTCATGCATGTTCTTGCAATTCTTCACATCGCTGCGCGACGCACAGGTCCCGGTGACCTTGCGCGAATATTTGACGTTGATGGAGGCGATTGACGCCGACCTCGCCGAGCAGACGGTGGAGAACTTCTACTACCTCGCGCGCGCTTCGCTGGTGAAGGACGAGCGCAATCTCGACAAGTTCGATCGCGTGTTCGGCACCGTGTTCAAGGGGCTGGAGAGCCTGCTCGACGCCATGGAGAAGGCGGACATTCCCGCCGAATGGCTGAAGAAGCTCGCTGAAAAATATCTCACCGAGGAAGAGAAGAAGCAGATCGAGGCGATGGGCTGGGACAAGCTCATGGAGACGCTGCGCCAGCGTCTGAAAGAGCAGAAAGGACGGCACCAAGGCGGCAACAAATGGATCGGCACCGCCGGAACCTCGCCGTTCGGCGCGGAGGGCTACAACCCCGAAGGCATCCGCATCGGGCAGGAGAAGAACCGAAATTTCCGGGCGGTGAAAGTGTGGGACCGCCGCGAGTTCAAGGATCTCGACGGCAATGTCGAACTCGGCATCCGCAACATCAAGATCGCGCTGAGGCGCTTGCGCAAATTCGCCCGCACCGGCGCCCCTGACGAGCTCGATCTCGACACCACCATCAAGGAGACCGCCAACCACGGCTATCTCGACGTGCACATGCGCCCCGAGCGGCGCAATGCGGTCAAGGTGCTGGTGTTCTTCGATATCGGCGGCTCGATGGATTCGCACATCGAGCAGGTCGAGGAGTTGTTCTCCGCGGCGAAGACCGAATTCAAGCACATGGAATATTTTTACTTCCACAATTGCCTCTACGAGGGCGTGTGGAAGCAAAATCGCCGCCGCTTTACCGACCGGACGCCGACCTGGGACGTGCTGCATAAATATCCGCACGACTACAAGGTGGTGTTTGTCGGCGACGCCTCGATGTCGCCTTACGAGATCATGGTCCCCGGCGGTTCGGTCGAGCATGTCAATGAGGAGGCGGGGTCGGTCTGGCTCGAGCGCATTACGCGCACCTATCCGCACGCGGTGTGGCTCAATCCGGTGGCGCAGCGGCACTGGGACTATTCGGAATCCACCACCATCATTCGCCGGCTGTTTTCGGAGCGCATGTTCCCGATCACGATCGAAGGCCTCGAAGCCGCGATGAAGGAGCTGGTGCGGTAATTGTCGTCATTCCGGGGGGCGCCAAGCGCGAAGCCGGAATCTCGAGATTCCAGGTCTGGTCCTTCGGACTATCCCGGAATGACGGAATCTGGAGTTAAAAAATGCCCCAGACCATTCATCGCGGCATCAAGGCGCTGATCGACGAGGCCAATGCCGAGATCGAAACATTAAGCGCGACCGAGGCCATCAAGGCTGCCCAAAGCGACGACGTCGTGATCGTCGACATCCGTGACCCCCGCGAGATCGAGCGCGACGGCCGAATTCCCGGCGCGTTCTCCTGCACCCGCGGCATGCTCGAATTCTGGATCGATCCGGCGAGCCCCTACGCCAAGCCGGTGTTCCAGCAGGAAAAGAAATTCATATTTCATTGCGCCGGAGGCATGCGCTCGGCGCTGGCGGCGAAAACCGCGCAGGACATGGGATTGAAGCCGGTCGCGCATATGGGCGGCGGCTTCGCGGCCTGGCGCGACGCCGGCGGTCCGGTCGAAAAGATCGAGCCGAAGAAGGCGAAGGGCTGAAGGTTGTCGCACGCGGGCTTGACCCGCGTGCCCATCCCTTCAAAAGAGATGGATTGCCGGATCAAGTCCGGCAATGACGATCAGGGAAACGCCGGAGATCTGCACCCATGCCACCCATCGACGATCCGCTTGTCTCGACCGATTGGCTCTCCGCCCGTATCGACGATCCGAAAGTCAAGATCATCGACGCATCCTTCAAGATGCCCGGCGTGCTGCCGCTGCCGTCGGACGATTATCTCGGCGCGCATATTCCGGGCGCCGTGTTTTTCGATGTCGACGCGATTTCCGATCACAATGATCCGCGGCCGCATATGTATCCTGATGCCGAGCAGTTCGCTCGCGACGTCTCGGCACTCGGGATTTCCTCGGGCGATACCGTGGTGGCCTACGATTCCGGCGGCTGGGTCGCAGCCCCCCGGGCATGGTGGATGTTCCTGTCGTTCGGGCATCGCGATGTGAAGGTGTTGGACGGGGGCTTGAAGAAGTGGCTGAGCGAGGGACGCCCCACCCATTCCGGCAAGGTCACCCCAAAACCTGGAAAATTCCGGGCCGAGCTTGATCCGAGCTTCGTCCGCAACAAGCAGCAACTGCTCGGCAATCTCGAAACGCGCGCTGAGCAATTGGTCGATGCGCGTCAGCGTCCGCGCTGCGAGGGCACCGTCGCCGAGCCGTGGCCGGGCCGCCGCTCCGGTCATATTCCGGGCAGCCGCAACGTGCCCTATGCCGAATTGTTCGACGCCAACACCGGCACGATGAAACCGCTCGAGGATTTGCGAAAAGCGTTCACGGCTGCAGGCGTCGACATGACAAA
>Ga0164299_10000373_pt1 | contig 10227 bp, 10 predicted proteins | sample Whisoiple_221_MG_FD_109712 | JGI IMG/M metagenome (GOLD analysis project Ga0164299, IMG submission 109712) | Unamended control soil microbial communities from upstate New York, USA - Whitman soil sample_221_MG | ecosystem: Environmental > Terrestrial > Soil > Agricultural land ...
CCTCGTCAAGCAGGAGGTCGACGTGCTGATGGAGCGGCTCGCCGGCGAAATGGATGCAGACGAGGCGATGCGGCTGATCGAGGCGGGAACGCAGCCGCTCAACGACCTGCTCGCCGCGATGCACACCAAGGCCCTTGTCGCCGAGCTCGAGCGGCGGCGGGGTGCGAGCGACGGCGCCACACCTAACGGCTCCGACTAGCTCGCCGTGGCGCAACTCGCGATCTGGCTGTTGATCGCGTTCGGCGTCCTCACCTTCGGCGTTCGTGTCGCGATCCAGCTGCGCCGGACCGGCAAGACCGGCCTGATCGGCCTGCGTGAGGGAGCGGGCGCCGCCGACTGGGCAAGCGGGATCCTCTTCCTCGGCGGGATCGCGATTGGTGCGGCCTCGCCGATCCTCGTGCTCGGCGATCACCTCGATCCGATCGACGCCCTCGACGTCGATGCCCTGCACGCGATCGGCATCCTGCTCGCGGCGGCCGGCGGCCTCGCGGTCTTCGGCGCCCAGCTCGGCATGGGGGAGTCCTGGCGGATCGGGGTGAGCGACGAGGAGCGGACCGACCTGATCACCGGCGGCTGGTTCTCCCTGGTCCGCAATCCGATCTACACGTCGATGATCGTCGGCTGGCTGGGCTTTGCGCTGATCGTTCCTACCTGGCTTGGATTCGCCGCGGTGCCGGTGACCGCCCTCGCCCTCGAGCTCCAGGTGCGCACAGTGGAGGAGCCGTATCTGCTGGGCACCCACGGGGATGCCTACCGCGCCTACGCCTCGCGCGTCGGCCGTTTCGTGCCAGGAGTCGGCCTGCTGGCGAGCCGCTAGATCGTGGCGGCCCGAGCCGCCTCGCGCTCCTGCTCGATCGCCTCGAGCTCTACAGCCGAGCCGATCTGCCGGGCCACCTCGGCCCCCTCGTCCCAGGCTTCCATGGCGCCGTCGATCTCACCGGATGCGACACGCGCCTCGGCGAGGGCCCGGAGCGTTCGCGGCTGTGACCACCGCATTCCGCGCTCATCGGCGATCGTTGCGGCCCGCTCAGCCTCCTTCAGTCCCTCCTCGGTCCTGCCGACGCGGACAAGCGCCTGGGCTCGGAGCGCGGCCCGCCACGCCTCCGCCTCGCCGCCGCCGCCCATCGCCTCGCGGTAGATGTCCTCGGCCCGCTCGATCGCCTTCAGCGCACCCGCGGCGTCCCCGACGTCGAGCCGCACGTAGGAGACGTAGACCAGGGCCCAGGTCCGCGAAAAGATGTCTCCTAGGCGGTCGGTGAGCTCGAAGTTGCGCTCGGCCTGAGCAAGCGCATCGGGCTCGCCCCGGAGGTCGGCCAGAATCGCCTTCTGGCCCCGGGTCCAGGACTCGGTCTCCGGGTCTCCATGCTCCGTGGCGATCCGCAGGCCGGCGTCGAAGAGCTCGTCAGCGCGGTCGAACTCTCCGCGCTCGCGGGCGATGACGCCCTTGAAGTGGAGCGCAAAGGCGTAAGGACAGCCGATCACGACTCCCGCCCCCGCCGTGTGGTCTTCGCCGGCCAGCTCGAGCGCCTCGTCGAGGAGGCGCTCGGCGCCCTCGTATTCACCGGAGGCCAGGTACCCGTAGGAGCCCGCTGCGCGAATGCCGATCCGCAGCCCAGTGTCACCGGACTCGTCCGCGAGCGAGACCGCTTCATCAACTGCCGCCATCCATTCGTCGCCACGCTGCTCGAGCCCGGGGCGGGCTCGACCCAGCATGCGGAGCAGGCCGAGTGAGCGCAGATCGCCCCTCTTGGTTGCGCGCTCCTCCGTCTCTGCCATCAGGGCGTCGACCTGGTTCGTGTCCATGCCGATCCGCCAGGCATAGTCGAGCCGAAGCAGCCGTGAGAAGACGCCGAGGGTGGCGGTCTCCTCGTCCTCGGGCAGCTCGTCGGCCAGATCGGAGACCTTCTCCCAGAGGTGCATCGCATCCTGGGGGTGTCCGTAGCCGGCCCGATGTGCCGCACGCGCGTACCACCGTGCCGCCTCTAGCGTCTGGCGACCCTGCTCGAGGTGCTGGGCGATCAGCGCGGCCAGCTCCTCTTGGCGCTCGGGGTTGAGCTCGATCAGGGCCTGGGCCGCCGCCGCATGTGCCCTGGCGCGCTGCTCGCCGAGCTGGGAGCCGTACGCCACCTCCTGCGTGAGGGGATGGCTGAAGGCAAGGATGCGCTCTGGGTAGATCTCTTCCTCGTAGAGGAATCCGGCCCCAATCAGCTCCTTCAGCCCCTCCGCGAGTGCGGCGTCGTCGACGTCGGCGACCATCTTCAGCGCCGCTTCGGGGACTTCCTTGCCGATCACCGAGGCGGCCTGCAGCAGCGCTTTGGCGGTCTCGAGGCGGTCGATCCGCGCGGCGAGAATCGCCTGCACGGTCGCCGGCACGCCCGTATCTCCGACGGGCCTGGTAAGCCGGTATGCGCCACGGTCCCCGACCAGGTATCCGGCCTCGACAAGCTCTCGGACGACCTCCTCGATGAAGAACGGGTTGCCTCCGGTGCGGTCGTGGACGAGCTCGGGCAGCCCATCGAGCGAGGGATCCTCACCAGCGAGATCGGCGAGCAGTTCCTCGGTCGAATCGGGGCCGAGCGGAACGAGCGGCAGCCGCCGGTAGACCGGCGAGTCGGCCCATTGGGCCGCGTATTCGGGCCTGAAGTTGACCAGCAGCAGGTTGGCGGTTCCTTCAACGGCCGAGACCGCCTCGGCCACGAGCTGCTCACTGCCCTCGTCCATCCAGTGCAGGTCTTCCATGACGCTGACGTTTATGCGCCCCCCGGCGCGGTACAGCCGCCGGACGACTCCCCGCAACAGCCTCTGTCTCGCCTCGCCACTCACCTGGGGCGCCGGCCGCTCGGGATCCGGCACTCCCAGGAAGTCGAACACCAACGGCAGGTCGTCTGAGAAGTCTGGGTCGAGCAGGAGCAGCCGTCCGGCGATCTTCTCCCTCGCCGTGCGTTCAGAGTCCCGCTCCTCGATCCCGAAGTAGCCACGCATCATCTGCAGGATTGGGAGAAACGGGATCGCCGTCCCATGCGCCTGTGCCTGCGTCTCGTAGACGTCGACTCCGGCTGCTCTGCAGCGGTCCGCGAACTCCTGGCAGAGCCTGCTCTTTCCGATGCCAGGCTCGGCGACCACCCCGACCACCCCTCCACGCCCATTCTTGGCCTGCTCGAGCGCATCTTCGAGCAGCCTCATCTCCTCGGCTCTGCCGACGAAGCGCGAGAGACCACGCTCCCGGGAGAGGTCGAACCGCGAGCGTGCCGAGCCCACGCCGACCAGCTCGAACACTCCGATCGGACGGCTCGCTCCCTTCACGTCGAATTCGCCCAGGTCCTTGAGCTCGAGATAGCCCTCGGCCAGTTTCGCCGCGTGCTCGGTGAGGTAGGCCTTCCCGGGCTCGGCGAGCGCCTCCATCCGCTGCGCCAAGCCGACCGTGTGGCCGACGGCCGTGTACTCGAGCTTGCTGTCCGCGTCGATTGCCCCCGCGACCACCTCGCCTGAGTTGATCCCGATCCTGACCGAGAAGCTCATTCCCTTGGCGCGTCGGAGCTCCGTCGCGTACTCGCTCACCAGCTCGCCGATATGGAGAGCGGCGAAGCAGGCCCGTGGAGCGTGATCCTCGTGCGCGATCGGGGCGCCGAACAGGGCCATGATCCCGTCGCCGGTGAACTTGTCCACCGTGCCCTCGAAGCGGCGCACGCCATCGGAGAGCAGCGAAAAGAAGCGCTGCATGATCTGTCGCCATTCGTCTGGATCGACCTGCTCTGCCATGTCCATCGAGCCCATGACGTCCGCGAACAGGACGGTGACCTGCTTGCGCTCGCCGTCTGCGCCCGCCAGGTCGGCCGTCACCGCCTCCTGCTCGACGGGGGGCTGCGTCAGGGACGCGCCGCAGGAGTTGCAGAAGGCCTGCCCGGGGGAATTCTCAGCGCCGCAGCTGGGACAGGTGGCTATGGGCTCGAGGCTGGCGCCGCAGCTGCCGCAGAAGCGTGACCCCTCGGGGTTCGCTGCGCCGCAGCTTCGACAAGCTGCCGATCCTCGCGCTGGCACGTTCATTCGAACATCACCCCACTCCAGGGTATGCCCGCTAGGAGGCTTCGAGCAAGCCCATTTCTAGGAGGGTCCTGCGGATGCCCTCTTGGAGCGAGGTTGGTTGCCAGCCGAGCTCGCTCTGCGCCCTGGAGGAGTCCGGCTGGCCCTGCCAGAGGAAGTAGGTGAGCTGGCCGCGGGGCAGGAGCGGGGGGCGGCGGATGACCCGCGAGACCCCCTCGCCCAGCGCAGAGATGGCGCGCGCGACCGGGACCGGCATCACGGGCGGCACTCGACCTCGGCCCGCGACCTGTTTCACGGTCTCGGCGATCTCGCGGAAGCTGGCGTAGCCGTCGGCCAGGATGTAGCGCTCGCCGTCGGCGCCCCGATCCGCCGCCATCAGGTGGCCGCCGGCGACGCCCTCGACGAACGCGTAGCCGGTGCCCCCGGGCGGCACTGCCGGGAGCCGCTTGCGGACGACCGGCTCGAAGATGCCGTTCTCGAACGAGGGAGTGGGGGCAGGGGTCGGGCCATAGACCCCAGCCGGATTGAGGATTACGACTTCCATCCCGTCGCGCTCGGCGAGCACCAGCTCCTCCGCATGCTGCTTTGAGCGCTCATACGCGGTCCCCTTCGGATAGTCCGCGAGCATCGTCTCGTCGAAGCGCTGCCCGCTGTCGGCGTGGAAGACGTCGTGGGTTGAGGTGTGGACGAAGCGCCGCACGCCTGCCTCCTTCGCTGCGCCCGCAAGCGCACCGCTGCCGACCGCGTTCACCCGGTCGAAGATCCCCTCGTCCTTGACCCACTGCTCCGGCATCCCCATCGCGTTGAAGACCAGCTCGCAACCATCGACCGCGGCAGCCAGGCTCCCTGCGTCCAGGGCATCGCCGCGGATCGGCTCCACTCCCGCGGGCAGGATGCTCGTCGCCCGCTGGGGGTCCCGAACCAGGGCGCGCACCTGCTCGCCCCGATCGAGCAGCGCCGACGCGATGGCGTTGCCGACCTTGCCCGTTGCACCGGTCACCAGGACGCGCATCGGCGCATCCTATGCGGGCCCCTGACCTCCCTGAACGTTGTTCTGCCGATCCTCGTCGGTGCCGGCTTCGGTGCTCTCCCCGTGTGCGCCGTTGGTGCTCCGGAGGCCAGTTAGGACCTCCTCGGCGAGCGTGGCGCCATCGCGCGGGTTGACCGGCGTGGTGACGATGCGGACGACCACCTCGTCCCGGTCCAGCTCCTCGACGGCGATGTGCGGCGGGTAGCGGAGCGGCACAGTGATCGTGTTCTCGAGCATCTCCTGGAGCTCACGCGGACTCGTGTCCGCACTGAATCGGGCCCGGAACTCGACCCGTTCGGGCTCCCTCAGCGGGGTGACGGCGCACTGGAGCAGGACGCCGTTGGGCACCATGATCCGGTCCGCTCCGCTGATCAGCGTCGTGTAGAAGAGACCCTGCTGCCCGACCACGCCCTCCGTCTGCCCGGCGAGGACGCCTCCCTGGAGGCGGACGCGCTCGCCGACGCGGAAGGGTCGGTTCGTGATCAGCACTACGCCCGCCAGCATGTTGCCGAGCACCTGCTGGGCCGCGAGCCCGATGACCACTGCCGTGAACCCGCCGCCGAGCGCGAGCGTGCTCGGCTTGACACCGGCGATGGCAAGCGCGACGACGGTGGCGATCACGATCGTCAGCAGGCGCAACAGGAACCCGATCGTCCCCGCGGTCCCAGGCTCCAGCCGGCGGTAGAGCGTCGGGCCGAACCCCCGACCGAGCGAACCCGCCAGGACCCAACCGAGCAGGATGAGCAGGATCACGGTCGCGACTCGGACCTCAGGCCCGTAGCCCGGGAAGAGCGTCTTGCGCTCGGAGAAGAGAATCAGGACCACCGCGATCAGGGCCGCTGCAACCACCGCGCCGCCACGGCCACGCTTGGCAGCCGCCTGATCGATCTCGGACCCCAGCCCCACCTCGCGCCAGACCTCGGTCCGCGACTCGAACGCGGACCTCGTGCGTGGCCACAGCCTGCGGAGCATCCAGGCCATGCTAACCCGCTGTTCCGGGGCCTTACCCTCTAGATTGACTGGTCAGTCAGCCGGGATCACCAGGAAGGCCGGGATGCGTGCCGCCGCAGTACAGCTCAATTCCACGGACGAATATGACCGCAACCTGGAGGTTGCAGAGCGGTTGGTCCGCGCCGCGGCCGCCGACGGCGCGGAGCTTGTCGTCCTACCTGAGAAGTGGACCGTGCTCGGCCCTCCGGATGCCATTCGCGCCTCGGCTGAGCCCCTCGACGGCGCCGCGCTGAGCGCCGCCGCGCGCTGGGCACGGGAGCTGGGTGTCTTCCTGGTGGCGGGGAGCGTGCCCGAGGTTGTCCCCGACCAGGAGAAGCTCGCGAACACCTCCGTGATGTTCGGGCCCGGCGGCGAGCGGCTCGCGACGTACCGCAAGATCCACATGTTCGACGTCGAGGTGGGTGACGTCTCCTACCGGGAGTCCGCGATCGAGCAGGCCGGCGATCGGATCGAGCTCGGCGATCTGAACGGCACGAAGGTCGGTCTCACCATCTGTTACGACCTCCGCTTCCCCGAGCTCTACCGGAGCCTCGCCCTGGCGGGCGCCCGGGTGATCACCGTTCCATCGGCCTTCACCGAGCGGACCGGGCGGGATCACTGGGAGGTCCTGATCCGCGCTCGCGCGATCGAGGACCAGGTCTTCATGGTTGCTGCCGGGCAAATCGGGTTCGCACCGCCGCACTACCGAAGCTACGGCCGCTCGATGATCGTCGACCCGTGGGGGGTGGTGCTGGCGCAGGCCGCGGACACCGAGTGCTTCGTCTCGGCCGAGCTCGACTTCGCAGCCCAGGACGACATTCGAGAGCGGCTGCCGTCCCTGCGGCACCGCCGCCCCGAGGCCTACCGCCGGCCCGAGGACACGGAGACCGATCCGGCGCCCTCCACCGTGGAGCCGGCGATCGCGAACGGGGCGCCCTGATGAGCCAGGGCGCGGCTCCCGACAAGCGGCGCGCGATCCTCGATGCCGCGATCACCGTCTTCGCCCGCCAGGGCTTCCACTCGGCCCGCGTCTCCGACGTCGCGGCCGAGGCCGGCGTCGCCTATGGGCTCGTCTACCACTACTTCAACTCCAAGGACCAGATGCTCAACGAGCTCTTCACGGAGCGCTGGGCGTTGCTGATCGAGGCAAGCCAGGAGATCCGGGCCAGCGACGTCCCGCCGCGCGACAAGCTCGCCGGCGTCGCGAACTTCATCATCGAGTCCTACCGCCACGAGCCCGAGCTGATGAAGGTGATCATCGTCGAGGTCACGCGGGCGGCCAATTCCTTCGGACGCACGCACCTGCCCGAGATCCGGCGCGCGTATGACCTCGTCGCCGAGATCGTTGCGGACGCTCAGGCGAAGGGGGAGTACCGCGACGACGTCGACCCGAACTTCGCGGCGATGGTCTTCTACGGGGCGATCGAGCAGCTGCTCACCGGCTGGATCTTCGGGTCGATTCCCAGCACCGATGCGGATTACGAGCGCGCCAAGCAGCTCGTCGTCGAGACCATCTGCGACGGTCTCGAGCCCCGCCTGGTCAGCGACGCGGTCGCGAGCTGAGCGCCTCTTATGTGGGAAGGTCTCGCCAGGACTGAGCGCCAGGACCGTGTCCTCCACGGGGCCGCCAAGCTCGCCAATGTCCTGATGGGGATCGTCCTGCTGCCGCTCTGGCTGTTCGGTCAGCTGATCGGCGGGCGGGTCCGGGACCTGTTGCTTGGCCTGGAGCGACGCGGCAGACGGCCGCTGCCGGTCCCACCGGAGCGCGAGCGGACGATGACCGCCCTGATGGCGGACCTCCACACGATCCCCAACCGTCTTCGGCACTCGGACTTCGCCGAGCTTCGCCGCGGCCTCGCCGACATCTCCAATTTCGTCGTCGCTCAGAATCGCGAGGGAGCGGTGATCGGCTATCGCTACCCAGGGCAGTTCAAGGACCACATCGTCGAGGGAGCCGACGGGGAGCGGATCGCCGCGTCGATCGCGGTACAGGAGGCCGCCCGGCCCGGCCTGATCGTCGTACACGGCCTGTTCACCTCGAGCCGCTTCGACTACGTCCGCCAGATCGCCGTGAGGGCCTTCTACGAGTGGGGCTTCAACGTCGCCGCCCTCGATCTGCGCAGCTTCGGCATGACCGAGCTGACCAGCCCAGCGCCCTCCACCGCGGGCTGGAAGGAGGGGCAGGACATCCTCGCTCTCGCCGCCTATATGAAGGAGCTCGGCTCGACGAGCGTCGGCGCGCTCGGTATTTCGCTCGGGGGCAGCTCGGTGCTCAATGCCTGCGACCAGGAGGCCACCGCGAACGACCTCGACGGCGGGATCCTCGCGGTCTCGCCCCCGGCGGTGCCCAAGGACGCCTGGGCGCGCCTCTCCGAGGACGTCCCGCGGGACCACCCCCGCTACCTGCTCCACCGCGCCTTCGAGGCGGCGCTGATCTCCAGGGTGCGCTCTGGACGCTGGCCGCCGGAAGCCGAGGACATGAGTCGGGCCATGGAGTACGTCTCGGCGCCCTACTACGGCGTCAGCGCTGATCAGATCTGGACGCACGCCCGGGGAGTCGACCACGTCCCCAAGGCCAAGGTCCCGCTGCTGATCCTCCATCCGGAGGACGACCCGATCGTCAAGGTTGAACAGGCACGCGAGCTGGCGGCGGCCGCCGAGGGGAACGATCTCGTACGGGTCTGGATCCTTCCGGCCGGCTCCCACGGCCTCCTCGAGGCCGCCGATCCGACCTGGACGCACGCGGTCTACAGGAACTACTTCGAGCGCTGGGCGAACTATGCGGAGCGCGAGGCTGGCCAGCCAAACGGGGAAGCCGCTGAGTTGGTTTACTCCGGGCAAGAGCCCGGGTAGCGCGAGACCACAAATGCGAGGGTGCGCCGGAAGGCGCAACCCGTTTGAAGAGGGGTACGCATGCAGAGCGACATCATGAGGCGATTGATCTGGGCGGGAATGCTGGCGGCAACCGGCGCGCTCGCGACGGTCGCCGCACACCGGGTCTCCGAAGTGATCTGGCGGCGAGTGTTCAACGAAGAGCCGCCCGAATGAGCGCCGGCGGCGCCGGCCAGGTCCCGGGCTCGGGGCCCTCGGCCGAGACCGCGGAGCAGGGGGCGCAGGCAACCGGCAACGGCGCCAAGGTGCCCGAGGACATGAGCGTCGGAGAGCTCGTCTTCGAGGTCTCGGATCGCGCCTCGGTCCTGATCCGCGAGGAGATCGAGCTCGCCAAGACCGAGGTCACCGAGAAGGTCAACCGACTGCTGCGCGGCTCGGTCGCCGGGCTCGCCGCAGGCATCTTCGCCCTGCTCGCGCTCTTCCTGCTCATGCACGGCTTCGCCTGGCTCCTCAACGACCTCGTCTTCAACAACTTCTGGGCCGGCTTCTTCGTGGAGGCCGGGATCTTCCTGCTGATCGGTGCCGGCGCGGGCCTGTTTGCGTGGCGCTCGTTCAAGCGTGCCGCGCCGCCTACCCCCGACATGGCGATCGAGGAGGCGAAGGAGATCAAGGCCGCCTTCGACGCAAACGACGGACAGGAGGACGAAAAGTGAGCACCCCCGCCGGCCGGACGCTCCAAACCCAAGGCAGCGGTCGCTGGTCGCCTCCACCCCCCGGGACGCGCTCGGCCGAGCAGATCCGCCGCGACATCGTCCAGCAGCGTCAGGAGCTCTCGCGCTCTGTGGACGCGCTGCGCCACCGCTGGCTCCAGGTGACTGACGTCAAGCGGCAGATCAGCGAGCACCGGACCGAGCTCACTGTCGGGGCCGCGGTGGTCGGGCTTGTCGTCGGCGGCCTGATCGCGCTCAGGCGCCGGCGCTAGGTGCGAGGGCGCGCGTCAGCGCGACCCGTTAGATCGCGAAGCAGCGCATCAACTCGCTGGGAGATGCGATCGCGGATCCCGCGAACCGTCTCGAGGTCCTTGCCGGAGGGATCCTCGAGGTCCCAGTCCTCGTAGCGCTTGCCCGGGTAGATCGGACAGGCGTCGCCGCAGCCCATCGTGATCACCACGTCGGCGGCGCGCACGACGTCGTCGGTGACCGGCTTGGGGAACGCTTCGCCCATGTCGACGCCGAGCTCCTCGAGCGCGGCGACGGCGTTGGGGTTGATCTCCTCGGCCGGGGCCGAGCCGGCCGAGCGGACCTGGATCCGCCCCTCGGAGCGGAGTTTCAGGA
>Ga0164299_10000375_pt1 | contig 10213 bp, 8 predicted proteins | sample Whisoiple_221_MG_FD_109712 | JGI IMG/M metagenome (GOLD analysis project Ga0164299, IMG submission 109712) | Unamended control soil microbial communities from upstate New York, USA - Whitman soil sample_221_MG | ecosystem: Environmental > Terrestrial > Soil > Agricultural land ...
ATCCGGTGCCCCTGGATTGGATCAAGACCTGTCGTTTCGACGTCCAGAACGATTTCGCGCATGATGGATCAAAGAATCACTTTATCCGTTTTGGCATTCTAACAATGCGGCCAAGAATTTCACGCACTTGAGCACGTGCAGCATCAAATCCCTTTGACGTATCCACTACGAAATCGGCGCGTGCGCGTTTCTCGGCATCGGGCATTTGCTTGGCGAGAATGGCCTGAAATTTCTCTTCCGTCATTCCGGGACGCTCAAACGCCCGGGCTCGCTGCACGTCCGCCGGCGCAGAGACGACGACCACCGCATACCACCTTCGGCCGGCGCCGGTTCCAAACAGTAGCGGTATATCGAGCACCACCACTGCCGCATCTTTGCGAGCGGCCTCGTCCAGAAAACGAGCCTCAGCGCGGCCGACCAACGGATGAATGATGGTTTCGAGCTTCTTGATAGCAGCCGAATCGCCAAGCACTTTTTTGGCCAGTTTGTCACGGTCAACCCTGCCACCGCTCGTCGTGCCTGGAAACGCCGCCTCGATCAGTGCTGTCGCCTCGCCCTCATAGAGCCGATGAACCGCCGCATCCGCGTCGTGAAGAGGAACTCCCTCCTCCGCAAAGAACCTCGCGGTGGTGGACTTGCCCATCCCAAGCGAACCTGTCAGCCCGAGAACGAACATTGGCTAACCATCAATGAACTTGCCGTGCCTGAGGAAATCCAGCAGCGGCAAAAGCGGCAGTCCGAGGATCGTGAAATAGTCCCCTTCCACGCGCTCGAACAGGTGAATGCCGATACCTTCGAGTTGATAAGCCCCGACGCTGCTCATTGCGCTATCTCCAATCATATCGAGATAATTATTCAGGAAGCGATCGGAGAAGTCGCGCATGGTCAGCTTGGCGGTGTCAGCGCACGAAAAGATCGTCTCGCCGTTTCGAACCAGAGCAAGCGCTGAGTGAAGTTCATGCGTCCGTCCGCGCAACGCCCGCAACTGATCGGCAGCCTGGGCCCGATCGCGAGGTTTGCTCAGCCGCGCTGATCCGTTCGCCAGTGTCTGATCGGCCCCCAAGACCAGACGGCCCGGCAATAGGGCTGCGACCGCCTCTGCCTTGGCACGTGCCAAATGTTGGGCCACACCTGCCGCATCGACCACACCTGATTTGGCTTCCACGGTCCGCTCGTCGATTTGCGATGGCCTTATTTCAAACCGCAGACCCACTGCTGCCAGGATCTTTCCCCGGATGTCACTTCTGGATGCAAGCACCAGTGGCTGGGAGGCGAGCCAAAGAGCCATGGGTCAGGCCACCGGATGCCGGCGTCGCTCGCTCAAAAGCCTCATGACCGCTGCCGCCGTTTCCTCAATCGACCGTCGCGTGACGTCAATCGTGGGCCAATTGTGCCTCGCGCAAAGTCGCCGCGAAAACGAGACCTCTTCAGCGACCGCGGTCTTGTCAATGTACTGATCGTCATCGCGATGCGCCTTTAACCCAAGCAGCCGATTCTCGCGGATCTGAACGATACGCTCGGGGCTCGCATATAGCCCAACCACAAGCGGCCTGGTGAGCTTTTCCACCGCTGGCGCCAGCGGCACGCTGGGTACCAGCGGTACATTGCCGGTTTTGACGCCGCGATTGGCAAGATAGATGGAAGTTGGTGTCTTTGACGTGCGCGAGACACCGACCAGAACGACGTCGGCCTCTTCAAGACCTTCAACATGTTGGCCGTCGTCGTGCAGCATCGTAAAATTGAGTGCGTCGATACGCTGGAAATATTCTGCATTCAACACATGCTGAGCGCCGGCACGATGGATGGTTTCAGCCCCAAGATAAGATTGGAAGAGCCGCAATACCGGTCCTAACACCGACATGCACGGCAATCCGAGTTCACGGCATTTTTTCTCGAGCAGCTGAATGAGATCTTCTTCGAGCAACGTGTAGAGAACCAGACCCGGCGACTCGGTGATTTCCGCCAGCGCGTGGTCGAGCTGCTTTTTGGAGCGCACCATCGGATAGAGATGTTCGACGGGCGATACATTGGCGTACTGCGCCGCCGCCGCTCGCGCGACGGTAATCAAGGTTTCACCGGTCGCGTCGGATACCAGGTGGAGATGGAAATAACCGGTCTCAGACATCTGTATAAAGGCCGGACGACGTGTGGATATTGCGGGAAGAGGCCATGGCTTGACCTTACAGGCAACCCGACACCCGTTTGAAGTCCAATATCCATCCACACCGGTGTCCGCGGGATGATCACCGGGGCATATCCGGTTTGTGCTGCTGGATTGTGTATACCGAGCTGGGGAAGGCCGGGGACAGCTGGTCAAAATCCCTGAAAAACATGGGCGATTGCTGTGGAAGGATGAAGCGCCTGATTGAGCCCTATTCTGGACAGAGCTCTTTCATCCAGTGGACAGAATGTTGATCGACAGGCATGAGTCCAATCAACGCCCTAACAAACACAACAGATTCTTAAGAAGAGTCTTTAATGCAAGAAGCCGGATCGGCAGGTGCCGTGGGGAAAAAGCTGTTACGAGTGCTTGCCGGCAAGCATGAGACTATCCCTCCAGTATGGCTGATGCGACAGGCCGGTCGTTATCTGCCGGAATATCGTGCGCTGCGGCAGCAGGCCGGCGGCTTTCTCGATCTTTGCCTTAACCCGAAGTTGGCGGCGGAGGTGACGTTACAGCCGGTACGCCGGTTTGGGTTTGATGCAGCAATCTTGTTCTCGGATATTCTTATCGTACCGCTTGCCCTTGGACGAAAAGTTGAGTTCCTCACAGGCGAAGGCCCAAAGCTTGAACCACTTGTCGAATTTGCCGGCGTTGCGGCCTTGCGCGACAGTCTTGATGAGAGGGTTGTAGCTCCTGTCTATGAAACGGTGCGTTCGGTCAAAGGGCAGCTCGGCAGCCATACCGCTTTGATTGGGTTTTGCGGGGCTCCATGGACTGTTGCGACCTACATGGTTGCAGGAGAGGGTACATCCGATCAGGCGCCAGCCCGGCGATTTGCGTATCACGACACTGAAAATTTCCAGCGATTGATTGATCGACTGACGCAGGCCTCAATTGGATATCTTGTGGGCCAGCTCAAAGCAGGCGCCGATGTCGTCCAAGTGTTCGATACCTGGGCCGGCGTTCTTTCACCGGAGCAATTCGATCGCTGGTGCGTCGCACCCACGCAAAAGATCGTCGAAGGAGTCCGCAAGGAAGTGCCGGGTGCGAAGATTATTGGGTTTCCCCGCGGTGCGACCGCGATGGCGCTGCCTTATGTCGAGATGACGGGCGTAAGCGCGATTGGCATTGATTGGACGTTTCCTCGAATGATTGCGCGCGAAACGTTGCAGCGGCGCGTCCCCGTTCAGGGAAATGTTGATCCCTTGGCCTTGCTCGCTGGAGGTGCGTCTCTCGACCGAGAGGTTGACGATGTCATGAAAGAACTCGGCGATGGATCACTGATATTTAATCTCGGTCACGGAATTCTTCCCGAAACGCCGATTGCAAACGTTGAACGCATGCTCAAGCGGGTTCGTGGATAACTTTCATGTACCTGTGGCTGAAAGCTCTGCATATCATCGCCGTCATCGCCTGGATGGCCGGCATGCTCTATTTGCCCCGGCTGTTCGTCTACCACGCAATGGCCAAGCCCAAGTCTGAGGTGTCGGAAACGCTGAAGACGATGGAGCGCCGGTTGTTCAACTTCATCATGATGCCGGCGATGCTGATCACCTGGATCGTCGGTATCTTCTTGCTGCTCGAAGGCAAGTGGCTGGGCGCTGGCTGGTTTCACGCCAAGTTCGTTGCAGTACTCGCCATGACAGTCCTGCACGGATTATTTGCGCGTTGGGTAAACGAATTCCAAGCGGACCGAAATAAGCACTCCGATAAATTCTACCGTATTATCAATGAGATACCGACAGCTTTATTGATTGTTATCGTAATCTTGGTGGTCGTTAAACCGTTTTAGCCTATCGCGACAAACGCACACGGCGCGCTCCAAGCTCTTGCTTGTGACGCCGGCTCAACCTATGTTGTCGGCATCCCACCGAACGCAGGCGGATGCAGTCGCGTTCCGGCACCCGCGTTTGGGCCGGTCGCAGCATCGGGTTCCGGGACCTTTCCCAGCTTTCTCGTCACCCAAGACCTGCGATCTCTCTCCAAGTCACACGGCGCAAGTCATCCATCTTTCAAAAACTCCGCCGTAACGATCCCAAGGACGTAAACCCCCAATGCGGGAAATGAAACTCCAGGACCTCAAGTCCAAGACACCTGCCGAACTCGTCGCATTCGCTGAAGAGCATCAGGTCGAAAACGCCAGCACCATGCGCAAGCAGGAGCTGATGTTTGCAATTCTCAAACAACTCGCCACTCAGGAAGTCGATATCATCGGCGAGGGTGTGGTCGAGGTTCTATCCGACGGTTTCGGCTTTTTGCGATCGCCGGAATCAAACTATCTCTCCGGACCGGACGACATATATGTGTCTCCGAGTCAGATTCGCCGTTTCGGCCTGCGCACCGGCGATACCGTGGAGGGACACATCCGTTCTCCCAAGGAAGGGGAGCGTTATTTCGCGCTGCTCAAGGTCAATACGATCAATTTCGAAGACCCTGAGAAGGCGCGCCACAAAGTCAATTTCGACAACCTGACACCGCTCTATCCCGACGAGCGGCTCAAGATGGAATACGAGGATCCGACCAAGAAGGACCTCTCGGCGCGTGTCATCGACATCGTCGCACCGATCGGCAAAGGACAGCGCGCGTTGATCGTTTCGCCGCCGCGAACCGGCAAAACCGTATTGCTGCAGAACATCGCCCATTCAATCACCGCTAATCATCCCGAGACTTACCTGATCGTGTTGCTCATCGACGAGCGGCCGGAGGAAGTCACGGACATGCAACGCTCGGTCAAGGGCGAAGTGATCTCGTCGACGTTCGATGAACCGGCATCGCGTCACGTGCAGGTCGCGGAAATGGTGATCGAGAAGGCCAAGCGCCTTGTTGAACACCAGCGTGACGTTGTGATCTTGCTTGACTCGATTACCCGTCTCGGCCGCGCTTACAACACTGTCGTTCCTTCTTCGGGCAAGGTGCTAACCGGCGGTGTCGACGCCAACGCATTGCAGCGGCCGAAGCGCTTCTTCGGTGCTGCGCGTAATATCGAGGAAGGCGGCTCGCTCACCATCATTGCCACCGCGTTGATCGATACCGGCAGCCGTATGGACGAAGTGATTTTCGAAGAGTTCAAGGGTACCGGCAACTCGGAACTGATCCTCGATCGCAAGGTCGCCGACAAGCGCACCTTCCCGGCGATCGACATCACGCGGTCCGGCACGCGCAAGGAAGAGCTGCTGACCGATCCGGCCATCCTCAAGAAAATGTATGTCCTGCGGCGCATTCTCAATCCGATGGGCACGATGGATGCCATCGACTTCCTGCTGGACAAGCTGCGCAACACAAAGAACAACGGCGAATTCTTCGAGTCGATGAATACCTGACGATTCGCGATACGAATCAAAATGGCCGGGCATTTTGCCCGGCCATTTCTTATTCGTGAGATGGAGTTCGTCAGAGCGTGTTCAGGAAGTTGACGAGATCCGTCTTATCCTTGTGGCTGAGGCCGATGCTGAAACGCCGGTCATAGAAGTCGACGACGTCCCGCAAATTCTCGGCCGAACCATTGTGGAAATACGGCGCGCGGGCGGCGAGGCCTCGGAGGATCGGTCCCTTGAATCGACCGATGTCCTTGCACTTGCCGCTGATCATGGCGCGGCCGGGATCGGTTACCTTGTAGACCTTTCCGGCGAGCGGGCCGGCTTTGCAGGTGATCGTAAAGACCGGCAGACCAGCAATGTCGAGGACTGGTGGTGCTTTTTCGCCGGCATCGGGAACGCCAATGTCGAGCGGCGCCTTGACCGAATGGTGGCCGATGTTCGGCGAGTCGTGGCAGGTGCCGCAAAAGCCAGGAATGGTCTCGATATTGAGATCATCGTTGAGTCCGGCAACACCGGTGATGTTGATTTTGGTGTTGTTGAACAGTTCTTCGCCGCGGGCCACCGAGCGGCGATGCTCGTTCACCATACCGCGCTCGTGATCGTTGCGCCGCCAGTCGTCGGTGATGTTGATGGTCTTGAAGAGCTCCGCGGCATTTGCAACAGGCACGCCGAGGTCGCGATAGTCGTGTCGATGGCCCGCATTGAGCCACGGACGATATATATCGAAAACCTGCGACGAGAACGGGGTTCCTTTCGGATTAAGTCCGAGCGGATCGTTGATCCCGATGAAGAACTCCTGTGCCGAAAGGGCGATCGGACCGCCTTTGGCATTGTCGCTCGTCAGGAACTTCGCCTTGTGGTCGAAAATCTGGGCGGTGAAGATGCCTAGCTGAAAAGAGACGATTTCGTTCAGCTGGGCATCCGTGGGCGAAGTCGCGGCCTGGGCGTGACCAAGGGTGGCATCGCGAGCCTGGCTTTTAAGATCCGCGGCGAGACCCTGCCCTGTGTTCTCGCGCCCGTCCCACATCACGGTGCTTAGAAATCCCACATTGGTGGTCGGCAACGGGCGCCTGTACATCGACAAAATGCCGGAGCCCGTCTCGGGATTGGTGCTGCAGCCATAAGGATCATCAATTGCGGTAACGGCAAATTCCGCCGTCGCAGGGATCGCAAGGCCGACACGGATCAGACCTTTCTCCGTCAGCAATTTGTAGGCGCGCTTCTTTGCGCGCAGTGTCGATACGTCATCGCTGGGGCAAGTTGCGCCGTCGACCAGCCGGAAGATCAGATCGGTACCAGCCGTTCGCTCGAAACGTTCAGCGACATCCCTGGCGCTAACTCCCCAGGCGTTCTGCGGCTGGTGGCAGGTGAAACAGGTTCTGCCGTTCGTGCCCATATCCTTGAAGAAGGCGTTGTTCGACGTGAACGTCGCGCCGTTGGGTTGAAATGAAGCAATCGCACCCTTCGGGTCGGAATCCACTCTGAAGCGGTCGATGACATGTGGCGTGGGCTGAGCGCCATGGTCGTGATCTTTGTATCGCCGCATCTTGCGCATGTGCTCGATCATGGCGGGCGCGAACGCCGGCATGTTCATCGTTTCAGGCGCGCCTTGTGCCGGCGCCGGTTCCGGCGCGCTGACAGTTACGCTGACAAGCAACGCTCCGAGAACGAGGTTCCTCGCTCTGAAGATATTGGAGCCAACAGAAATCCTGGATCGCATAGTTTTGGTCCCCGCAGTTTGAAACCGAGATGACTCGGATTGCAGCTCAGGCCAGCAAATTATGGCTGCGGGAACCTTGCGGCGCGTCGTGCGATCGAAGGGAGGCGCTTATTAATTTTAATATCTGTTCATCGGGCGACCGGTGGATCACCGATCTCAACCGTTCGGAGGATTCGTCAAAAACCGCGCATCGCTGCCAGGGCCGTAGCAATATCGGCCGGCTCAGTGATCGGCAAGGAGCAGCGTTCCCCGATACAGACGAAAACTGCCCTCGGTGCGGACTTGATGTTTTCTTGTGCCGGATGTGATGCAGGCAAATCGCTTGGGTCAGCGACGCGCAGGACAATTCTATCAACGAACGGCAATTTCAATGCCGTCATTGCGATCTCTTCGGAGTCCTTTCCCGTGACCACGATTTCGGCGCCGGTCAGGCGGAGGTCCAGTGCGTTGAGCAGCGCGACGTGGCCGAACATATTTCGCTCGGTTGCTGAGAGAATTCCTTCGATCAGCCTGTCGGCCTTCTCCCGCCATTTCTCATCACCGGTGAGAGCAGCCAAACGGACAAGGTTCTGGGCCGCAACCGCGTTCGGATTAGGCGTCGCATCGTCCTGCGTTGAATGCGGGCGTAACAACAGGTCGGACGCGTCGTCAGCGGAAAGGTAATACCAACCGGTGTCTTGATCGGCGTAGTGCGTGTCGAATGCGGTTTGCCAGCTGAGCGCATATTCAAGGTATGGGCGTTCGCCTGTCGCCTCGTAGAGAGCCAGTGCGGCGCGGATCATCGCCGCATAGTCGGAAGCAAGACCCGGAAAAAGCAGTCTGCCGTCACGCCAGGAATGTCCCAGCCGGCCTCCCTTGGTCATGCCTTGCGCGATAAAGGCGAACGCACGTTTGGCCATCGCAAGCCAATCCGGCTTGTCCAGAATGATGCTTGCGTTGACCATCGCTGCGATCATCAGCCCGTTCCAGTCGGCCAACACTTTGTCATCGAGTCCTGGCCGTACACGGGCTGAGCGCGCCCGCAGCAACATCACCCGCAAGTCGGACAGACGCGTTTCGTCTGCTTCAGTGCGTGGAACGTTCTTGAGGCGGTTCAGTATATTGTGCCCTTCGAAATTGCCTTCGTCGGTGACGTCGTAGTGGCGGGCAAAGAATTCCCCATCATCAGCGCCAAGGAGTTCGATGATCTCGCTTTTCGACCAGACGTAGAACTTGCCCTCTTCGCCCTCCGAATCGGCATCAAGGGAGGCAGAAAAGGCGCCCTCGCCCGTGATCATCTCGCGCGTGAGCCAAGCGACGGTTTCGCTAGCACGTTGGGCGAACAGAGCCTTGCCGCTGTGCTGCCAGACTAGCGCCAGCAGTTCGAGCAGCTGGGCGTTGTCGTAGAGCATCTTCTCGAAATGCGGCACCAGCCATCTCTCGTCCACGGAATAGCGCGAGAAACCTCCGCCAAGATGATCGTAGATGCCCCCTTCGCACATCCTTTCAAGCGTATGTTCGACCGTTTCAAAGAAGCGCCCGTCATTCGTGCGTAACCCCGCGCGCCAGAGCATTTCCAGTATCGCGGGTTGCGGAAATTTCGGTGCGCCACGCAGGCCGCCATTGATTGAATCGAACATGTTGCCGACCTGCATCGCCGCAGCATCGAGCTCCTTCAGTCCGATCGTCACCCGTCCGACTGGGCGAGCTTTGTCCGCGAGTCGCGCGAGCAACGCGCTACGATTTTGCTCGATCCGACTTGGCTCCTCGCGAAACAGTCGGGCCACTTCGCGCAACACGTCCACAAACGCGGGTCGTCCGAAGCGAGCGTCTTTCGGGAAATATGTACCGCCCCAGACCGGCTCGGCCTCCGGGGTAAGAAACATCGTCAAAGGCCAACCGCCTTGCTCTCCCAGGAGATGCAGAGCAGTCATATAGATCTGGTCGATGTCGGGCCGTTCTTCGCGATCCACCTTTATGTTGACGAACAACTCGTTCATCACCCGCGCGGTTGCTTCGTCCTCGAACGACTCGTGCGCCATCACGTGGCACCAGTGGCATGCGGCGTAGCCCACGGAGAGTAGAATTGGTCGGTTCGAAGCTTTTGCTTCGGCCAGAGCTTCAGGTCCCCAGGTCCACCAGTCGACCGGGTTGTGTTTGTGCTGAAGCAGGTAAGGAGATGTCGCCTCGCTGAGGCGATTGACGTGAAGTTTGCTTTGAGCGGACGACATCACGGCAACCTAGCGCGGATCGACGCCCTATTGCACGCAATGCTCAGGGCAATATCGCAAATGCACGTGCCGGGAACCCGAGGCCTTTCTGGACCTTCGGCCAAGTGACGACGATCAAGGCTCCTTTCGACGGGACCTTGTCGAGATTGGCCATCACTTCGATCTGATAGTGGCCGCGTTTGAGGATATAGGTTTCGGAGTCCATCTTGTCGGTCGTGTCGGTATCCATCGACTCATGACCGGTCGCGATCACGCCGCGCTGTTCGTACAGGAATTTGATTGTCTCGAAGGCCCAGGCGGGAAACGGAGTTCGCTTGAAGCGCTCCGGATTGCTTTCCCAATCCTTGTACATATCGGTACGCAGGGCGACGAACGCACCGCGTGGGATGCGGCCGTTCTTCCTTTCCCACCGTTGCAGGTCGGTGATGGAGAATGCGTGGTTTTCGTCTTTGGCTTGATACGGTGTGTTGTCGAGAACGATCAGCGGCAGAATCATCTGCTTTAGAGGGATCTGATCCATTGTGATTCCGTTCTCATCGAAATGAGCCGGCGGGTCGACATGAGTGCCGTATTGGCCAACCATTTCATAAAAGGTCGCGCGAAATCCGTCTTTGGCAATCGTGTAGGGCTCGCGTGTTTTTGGGTCGGCTGCCGGTGTCATCTTGGCCTGGCCGAAGCCTGACCAGACGGGGCTTTCAGGTCCGAAGCTGTGGGTGAGATCAACATATTGTTTGGAGCTGATGACGCGATATGCGCGCCTCAAGTCACTCTGCGCGTTCGTTGCCGATCCGGCGCAGATTGA
>Ga0164299_10000377_pt1 | contig 10194 bp, 8 predicted proteins | sample Whisoiple_221_MG_FD_109712 | JGI IMG/M metagenome (GOLD analysis project Ga0164299, IMG submission 109712) | Unamended control soil microbial communities from upstate New York, USA - Whitman soil sample_221_MG | ecosystem: Environmental > Terrestrial > Soil > Agricultural land ...
ACCCGGCGCGGCTTTCGCGGCTCGGCGCCGACGGCCGACTCGTCTCCGGCGATGCCCCGACCAAGGAAGTGCCGCTGCATACCGCGCTCTATCAGACCCGCGGCGCCGCGCGGGCGGTGGTGCATCTGCATTCGACGTATTCGGTCGCGCTATCGATGCTGCCCGAGATCGATCCGCGCGCCGCGCTGCCGCCAATGACGGCCTATTACCTCATGAAGAGCGGCGTCACCGCGCTGGTGCCGTATTATCGTCCGGGCGATCCAGCCGTGGCCGACGCGATCAAGGGGCTGGCCGGAAAATATTCATCCGTGCTGCTCGCCAATCACGGCCCGGTGGTATCGGGGGATTCGCTGGAGGCCGCGGTATTCGCGATCGAGGAACTGGAAGAAACCGCAAAACTCTATTTGCTGCTGCGCGGGCTGAATCCGCGCTACCTCACGCCGGCGCAGGTGGCGGATTTGTCGAAGACGTTCGGGCTGACGCTGCCGGAACACGGGCACGACTAAACCCCGTAGGGCGGATTAGCGTAGCGTAATCCGCCGTTAAGCCGCCGAATTGGCGGATTTGGGTCGAAGGCGTAACCCGCCGTTTCAGGAAAAAAAGCGGAATGCGCTGACGCTGTTCCGCCCTACGGCACTGAAAATATTGCTAGCTTGCACGGATGCCCAATTACCGTCGCGCATTTGTCCCCGGAGGGTGCTGGTTTTTCACGGTCAACCTTCTTGAGCGTCGAGACACCCTGCTGGTCGATCGCATCGATGCGTTGCGCGAATCCATGGAAAGGGCGCGCGGACGCTATCCGTTTGTCATCGATGCCGTTGTCGTGCTGCCGGATCATCTGCATGCGGTGTTGACGCTGCCGCCCGGAGACGCTGATTTTTCCCTGCGCTGGCGGCTGATCAAGTCCCGCTTCGCATAAGCGTTGCCGAAGCAGGAACCCTTGAGCGATGTACGCAGGGCGCGCGGCGAGCGCGGTATCTGGCAGCCCGATTTTGGGAGCACCTCATCCGGGATGAGACGGATTACGCCCGCCACGCCGCATTCGTCATTTCACCGGGACGTCCGCGCCGGAATTTTTCCGGCGGACTGGGCGGGCGAGGTCGAGCAGAGCGGAGAGTTTGGGGAGAGTGCCTGATGTTTTGTAGGGCGGGTTAAGTCGACGCCGGTAAGCCGCCGTCGAAAATAATATTTTGTTGGAAAGACTGCCGGATTACGCTTCGCTAATCCGCCCTACGGGCTCCTCGCAATGGCGAATTAGAGCCACAGCTCGTAGGGCGGGTTAGCCGAGGGCGTAACCGGCCGTCGAAAGGATGGCGGAATACGCTACGCTATTCCGCCCTACAGACTGGCTCCTCGCAATGACGGTGAGGCTATAGCCCCAGATACGCCTTGCGCACGTCGGGATTGCCCTTGATTTCGTCAGCCGCGCCCTGCATCAGCACGCGGCCGGTCTGCAGGATGTAGGCGCGATCGGCGATGTCGAGACATTCGGCCATGCGCTGCTCGACGATCAGCACGGTCATGCCGGCGTCGCGGATGCGCTTCACTGCGGCAAAAATCTCGTCGACCAGTTTCGGCATGATGCCCTGTGAGGGTTCGTCCAGCATCAGAAGCCGCGGCCGCGTCATCAGCGCGCGCCCGATCGCTAGCATCTGCTGCTCGCCGCCCGAGAGCGTTTCGGCGCGCTGCTCCAGCCGCTCCGACAGCCGCGGAAACAGCTTGAACACCAGGGCCAGCGGCTGGTCGCGATCGGCCTCGCTGCGATAGAGATAGCTGCCGAGCCGCAGATTGTCGCGCACCGACAGCCGCGGAAACAGCCGGCGGTTTTCAGGCACATAGGCGATGCCGCGCGCGGTGATCATATGCTGCGCCAGGCCGTCGATGCGCGCGCCATCGAAGGTGATGGCGCCGGAGCGCGGACGCTCGGCGCCGGCGACGGTTTTCAGCAGCGTCGACTTGCCGGCGCCGTTTGCGCCGGCGACGCAGACGATCTCGCCCTTGGCGACCTCGATTGAAACCGCCGAGATCGCAACCAGCCCCTGATAGGCGGTGGTGACTTCACGCACCGACAGCATGGCGGTCCCCAAGATAGGCGGTGATGACTTTCGGATCGCGAACGATGTCGGCAGGCTTGCCCTCGACCAGCACTTTGCCGAGGTCGAGCACGATGGCGCGGTCGACCAGCGGCATCACGATCTCCATGACGTGCTCGACCATCAGGACGGTGACGCCGGTGGCGCGCACTTTTCGCACCAGTTCGACGCCGCTTTGCGCCTCGATCGGCGTCAGGCCGGTGAGCACTTCATCGAGCAGCAGCAGTTTCGGTTCGGTCGCGAGCGCGCGCGCGACCTCGAGCCGGCGCTTTTCCGACGGGATCAACTCGCTGGCGAGCGCCTCGGCGCGCCCGGCCAGGCCGGCAAATTCCAGCACTTGGTAGGCCTTGCGGCGCGCCTCGCGCATGACAGTGGTGCGGATCAGCGCGCCGACGATGACGTTATCGATGACCGTCATGGTCTCGAAGCTTTTCACGACCTGGAAGGTGCGCGCGATGCCGCGCTGGCAGCGCTCCGCCGCCGGCAGCGCGGTGACGTCCTCGCCGTCGAACAGGATCGAACCCTGGGTCGGCGGCAGCACGCCGGCGATTAGATTGAACAGCGTCGACTTGCCGGCGCCATTGGGGCCGATCAGCCCGACGATCTCGCCGCGCCCGACCGAAATCGAGATATCGCTGTTGGCGATCAGGCCGCCGAAACGTTGCCAGACGCCTCTGGTTTCCAGCAACAATGTCATCGGACCGCTTCCTTGCGCCGGCGCGAGAACAGTCCGACCAACCCTTCCGGCCGCGCCAGCGAGATCAGCACGATCAGCGTGCCATAGACAATCAGGTCGACACCGCGGCCGGAGCCGCCGATGAAGGAACGCGTCAGTTCGGTGAGCGGAATCAGGATGACGGCGCCGAGCACCGGCCCCCACAGGGTGCCGATGCCGCCGAGCACGGCCGGCAACGCCATCAGCAGCGAGAACTGAAAGCCCATCACGCTTTCCGGATCGATGTAGGACACGAACTGCGCGTAAAAACTGCCGCCGACCGCGGTGAGGAAGGCGGAGACCGCCGCGGCGCCCATCTTGGAATTGAACACGACCACGCCCAGGCTTTCGGCGGCGTCGGGATTGTCCTTCACCGCGCGCCACCAGTAGCCCCACTTGGAATCTTCCAGCCACCAGGTCACGAGCCAGGCGATACAGGCCAGCACCAGCGCGAAGTAGAAATAGGGCAGCTTGCTGCGTATGAACTGGAACTTGAGCCAGCTGTCGCCGCGTATCGGAATATCGATGCCGAGCGCGGCGCCGGCCCAATCCCAGTTCTGGAACAGGAGCAGCGCGATCTCGGCGATGACGATGGTGGCGATGACGAAGTAATGGCCGCGCAGGCGGAAACATGGATAGCCCAGCGCCATCGCGATGAGCGCCGATATCAGGCCGCCGCCGAGCATGCCGAACCACGGCAGCACGCCGAATTTGGTGAAGAGAAGCGCGGTGGTGTAGGCGCCGAGCCCGAAATACAGCGCATGCCCGAGCGAGATTTGCCCGCAATAGCCACTGAGGATGTTCCAGCTCTGCGACAATGCCGCGTACATTAGCGTCAGGACCATGATGTTCTGGACGTAGACGTCCTTCACGAACAGCGGCACCAGCGCCGCGATCGCCGCCAGGCACACGGCCACGATCAGATCGCGGCGGCGGCGCTGGGCAAAGCTCGTATCCATCAGATCGACCCGAACAGGCCGCGAGGCCGGACGAACACCACCAGCAGATAGACCGCATAGATGCCGACCGACTTCAGCGAAGGCGGCAGAATCAACGCGGTCGAGGCCTCGACAAGACCGACGATGATGCCGCCGGCGAAGGCGCCGAACACGCTGCCGAAGCCGCCCAGTGCCACCGTGACATAGGCGATCAGCGCGAACGAGGCGCCGACGTCGGGATAGATGTAGAAGAATATCGCCATGATCGCACCGGCAAGCCCGACCAGCGCCGCGCCGAGGCCCCAGCCCAGCGCGAATACCCTGTTCTTGTCGATGCCGACCAACGCCACCGCGCCGGCGTCCTCACGGTTCGCCTCAAGGGCGCGGCCAAAATCGGTGCGGTTGATGAAGAAATACATCGCCACAAATGCCGCGATCGACACCAGCGCGCCGACCAGCTGCGGCACGGGCAAGAAAATGCCGGCAATCGAGACGGTTTTGCCGCCGAGCCATGAATGCGTGACGCTGCGATAGTCCGGCGTGAAGAAAAACTGCGCGAAGCCGCGCATCACGATGGCGAGCCCGAAGGTCGAGAAAATCTGCACCATGCCGGCATTGGCCTTCGCCCTGACCGCGAAGCGCACGACCAGGAGATAGACCACGGCGCCGAACGCGAACAGCGCGGCCGCGACCAGCGGCGCCGACAGCAATGGGTCGAGCGCAAAGAACGCGAACAGAAAGAACGTCGCGTACATGGCGATCATGAGGAATTCGCCGTGGGCGAAGTTCACCACGTCCATCAGGCCGAAGATCAGCGCAAGCCCGACCGCGATCAGGCCATAGAGCAGCCCCATCAACAGCCCGCTGGCGAGACTCTGGATAATGGTCTCTGCTGTCACGGCCCCCGCCCCCGCTCCAAGCCAACAGCCTTACCCCGATCTTCGACCTCATCCTGAGGAGCCCGCCTTGCGGGCGTCTCGAAGGATGGCCACGAGTCCCTGCGTTGCGCCCATCCTTCGAGACGCTTGCTTCGCAAGCTCCTCAGGATGAGGGCACGCCCCGTGGTTTGAGGCGCGTGTCGCATTCTACTTCATCGGCCAGATGGCCTCGGCGACGGCGGCCTGCGGCGGGAAGATGGTCACGAACTTGCCGCCGACATATTGCAGCAGCACCGGATCGGCGTCGTTGTTCTGGCCCATCTCGTCGAACTTCACCCGCTTCCAGGGCATGATGGTCTGCTCGCCCGGCATGTCGGTGGCAACGAGGGCTTCGCGAATCTTTTCACCCTCGGTCGATTTGGCGCGGTTGATGGCGTCCGCCATCACGATCAGGCCCATGAACTGGCGCGACGAATAATCGTTGAAGTCCTTGCCGGATTTGGCACGATACATCTCGTTGATCTGGCCGACCATCGGCCGCTTGGCCGCGAGATCGAGCGAGAAGCTGCCGCGGGAAATGACGCCCTCGATCTTGTCGCCGACCGCGTCGTACAAGGCTTTTTCGGAGAAGCCGGCGTCCTGGGCGACAATGTTCTTCGGCTTGTAGCCGAGCTCGCCCATGGTTTTGACAAGCAGGATGCCGTCGGTTGTATAGCTCGACGGCATCAGCACGTCGGCATTGGCGGCCTTGAGCTGCTGCACCTCGGCGGTCAAGGAAGGCGAGTTGGCGCGATACTTGATATCAGCGCCAATCTTGTAGCCGCGATCGGCGGCGAGCTTCGTTTGCGCATTGGCGGAGTCGGTGCCGAAGATCGTGTCCTCGTGGAACAAGGACAGCGTCTCGATCTTCTGGCCCTTCTTCTTCATCGCATCGAAGAAATCGAACATCGCTGCTGAGAACATCTCGTCATGCGGCGCCGCGCGGAAATAGAACTTCAGGCCGCGGCGGTGCAGACTCGGCGACGAATTGTCCGCCGAAATGAACGGAACCTGGTAGCGCTCGCAGATCTGGCTGACGGTGACCGCGACCGCGCTCTGATAGGTGCCGACGATGGCGCAGACTTTTTCCTGGGTGATGAGGCGCTCCGCCTCGGCACGTCCCTTCTGCGGATCGGCCTGGTGATCGGCAAACACCAGCCGCACCTTGGCGCCGCCGAGACCGGGAAGCCCCTCGCCCTTGGCAAGCGGCAGCGCAAAGTCGTAATCCTTGTTGATGATGTCCGCCGCCGTCTCGAACGCCTTTTGCGCATCGACGCCGATTTGTGCGCTGGCGCCGGACAACGGATAGATCACGCCGATCACCACTTCCGATGTTTGCGCACGCCCCGCCATCGGCAGCAGCGCGGCGGTGGCGGTGGCTCCAAGCAGCATTTTTCGGCGAGTGATGGTCATTTAGGAGATCCTCTGTTTATCGGCGGCTGACCGATGAAGTGATTGAAGATTTACGGCAAGCCTCAAAGAGCGGCAAAGGCTGCCCATTAAAGCACGGCAAGGTGTTTGTTGCGCAGGTCGGTCACCAGCATTAGTCCGGGAGCATGGGTAATCGCAAACGGCAGTTTTGCCGCCGCGATCACCGCTTGCGGCGTGACGCCGCAGGCCCAGAACACCGGAATTTCGTCGGCTTCGACCGGCACCGGATCGCCATAATCGGGCTTGGCGATATCGGCAATTCCGATCGAATGGGGATGGCCGAGGTGAACCGGCGCGCCATGCACCGATGGGAAACGCGAGGTGATCTGCACCGCGCGGATGGCGTCCGCCGGCTTGAACGGGCGCATCGACACCACCATCGGACCGGCGAACGGTCCCGAAGGCGCGCAGGCGATATTGGTGCGGTACATCGGCACGCGCACATTGCGCTCGATGTGGCGGATCGGCAGATCGTCCGCCATTAGCGCTTCCTCAAAGGAAAACGAGCATCCGAGCACGAAGGCGACGAGATCGTCGCGCCAATGCGCCATGATATCGGTCGGCTCCTCCACCACCGCGCCGTCGCGCCAGACCCGGTAGCGCGGCAGGTCGGTGCGGATATCAAGATCGATCCCGAGCGAGGGAATCCGCGGGTTGCCGACCTCGGACATGCCGATCACCGGACACGGTTTTGGGTTGAGCTGGCAAAATCTGTGAAATGACGCGGCCAGCTTTTCCGGCAGGATCGCGAGATTACCCTGCACAAAACCGTTGGCGACGCCGGCGGTGGTGGTGGCCATGCCGGCGCGGCAAGCCAGGCGCGCCTGCAGGCTCGGAAGCGCTTCTTTATCGCCGCGCACTGGTTGCTCTGCCGCCAAAACGGCCATGCTGTGGACCTGCCTGCTATCTCGACAACAGAGAACCCTATGTCTACCATAAAGTCTAATCGGCGTTTCTAATTGATCTCGATAAATTTTCGTAATGGTTTGGAACCCTGGTGATGGTGGACTTCAGGTCGCTCGAGACGTTTCTATGGGTGGTGACGCTTGGCAGTTTCCGGGGGGCAGCCCAGCGCCTCAACACCACCCAACCCGCCATCTCGCAACGGATCGCCCAGCTCGAACGCGAGATGGGAGTAAAACTCCTGAACCGCGAGCACCGCGTGGCATCGCCAACCGCGCGCGGCCGACAACTCATGGTCTATGCGGAAAAATTGATCGGGCTGCGCTCGGAGATGATGGCCGCGGTCGGCGACCGCTCGGCGATGCGCGGCGTCATGCGGCTCGGCGTGGCCGAGACCGTCGTTCACACCTGGCTGTCGCGGCTGATCAAGAGCGTCAACACCGCCTATCCCAATCTGTCGCTGGAGATCGAAGTCGATATCACGCCGAACCTGAGCGCACGGTTGTTGGCGCAGGAAATCGAACTCGCATTCGTACTCGGACCGTTGTCCGCTTCCAGCGTACGCAATCGGCCGCTGTGCGACTATCCGGTGGGCTTTCTCGCCAGTCCGGCGCTCGGCCTTGGCAAAGGTCCGCTGACGGTGCAGGAGCTGGCGAAGTTTCCGATCATCACCTTTCCGCGCAAGACGCAGCCCTATGAGGCCGTGCGCGCGCTGTTCAACCGGCCCGATCTGCCGCCGATCCGGCTGCATGCCTCCGCCTCGCTCGCCACCGTCATCCACATGGCGACCGAAGGCCTCGGTATCGCGGTGATTCCGACCGCGATCGTTGAAAATGAGCTGGCCGACCAGCGGCTACAGCTGCTCTCGACCGAGCTGAAAATCCCGCCGCTGACATTTTCGGCAAGCTGGCTGGCTTCCCCTGATACGGTTGCGGTCGAACTCATCGCCGAGCTTGCCGGCAAGATCGCGCAAAGTGCCTCGGTTGACGCGCCGCGGCTCGCGCGTCATTGAAGGCAATACCGACGCCTTTTATCCGCAAGCTTTCCGGAACAGCCGCATGAGCCGAGCCGCATCAAATCTGCAAATCGATTCCACCCGCCTCTGGGACACGATTCACGAGACCGCGAAATTCGGCGCCACACCAAAAGGCGGGGTGCGGCGGCTGACGCTCGGCCCGGAAGACAAGCAGGTGCGCGACTGGTTCCACCGGGCCTGCGAGGCGGCAGGCCTTGAGGTGCATGTCGATGCGCTTGGATCGATGTTCGGCCTGCGCAAGGGCCGCGACATGTCGAAACCGCCGGTGGGCCTGGGCTCGCACCTCGATACCCAGCCGACCGGCGGCAAGTTCGACGGCGTGCTCGGCACGCTGGCGGCGCTCGAGGTCGTCCGCACCCTCAACGACGCCGGGATCGAGACCGAAACCCCGATCTGCATCGTCAACTGGACCAACGAAGAGGGTTCGCGCTTCGCGCCGGCGACGATGGCGTCGGCGGCCTATGCCGGCGATTACACCACCGAGAACATTCTGGCGCGGCGAGATGCCGCCGGCGTCACGGTTGGCGAGGCGCTCGACGGCATCGGCTATCGCGGCAGCGAACCCGTCGGCGCGCGCAAGCTGGGCGCCTTCGTTGAACTGCATATCGAGCAAGGCCCGCTGCTGGAGGCCGAAAGCAAGACCATCGGCGTCGTCGATCGCGGCCAGGGCATCGTCTGGTACGACGGCAAGATTACCGGTTTCGAAAGTCACGCCGGCACCACGCCGATGCCGCTGCGCCGCGATGCGCTGGCGACGTTGTCGGAATTCGTGCTGGCGGTTGAGCGGATCGCGAAGGCGCATGGGCCGAATGCGGTCGGCACCGTCGGCGAAGCCGTGATCGCGGCTCCCTCCCGCAACGTCATCCCAGGCGAGATTGCCTTCACCGTCGATATGCGCAGCCCCAGCGCAGAAACGCTTGATGCCATGGACAAGGATTTGCGCAGCGCGGCTGCGGAAATCGCCGCCCGGCGCAAGGTCGAGATCGCGCTCGATGCGATCTGGCGCAAGGAACCGACGGTTTTCAACCAAAAACTGGTCGACGCGGTCGAGAGCGCCACCAAGGCGCTCGGCTACAGCCATCGCCGCATCACCTCGGGCGCCGGCCACGACGCCTGCAATCTCGCCAATGTCGTGCCGTCGGCGATGATCTTCGTTCCCTGCAAGGACGGCGTCAGCCACAACGAGCTCGAGGACGCAACCCAGGCCGACTGCGCCGCCGGCGCCAATGCGCTGATGCATACAGTGCTTGCACTTGCCGGCGTCGCATCCTGACCATCAATCAATATCGGGAGGCAATACGTGCGCGGAGTTTTTGTCGATGCCAATGAATCGCTGGCGGTGATTTTTGAGCGGCTGGAAAAACCCGGCGATCCCAAGGTTAGGATTCATCGCGACCCCGACGTGACGCCGGAGCAGTTGCCGGGCTTGCTCGACCGCGCCGAGATCGCCATCGTCGACCACACCGCGCTGCCGACCGATATCGCGCGCAAATGCACGGGCCTGAAGCACGTCGTGTTCCTCGGCACCGGCGCGCGCAGCTATATGAACCCGGAAGAACTCGCCGAACTCGGCATCGCCGTTCACCTGATCCGCGGTTATGGCGATACTGCGGTCGCCGAATCCGCGGTTGCGCTGATGTGGGCGTCCGCTCGCGTGCTCGCCCAGATGGACCGCGAGATGCGCGCCGGCAACTGGCTGCGCGAGGACGGCATGCAGCTGACCGGCAAGACGCTTGGCCTGATCGGCTTCGGCGGCATCGCCGCGGAGGTGGCGCGCATCGCGCTCGGCAGCGGTATGCGCGTCATTGCCTGGAACCGGACGGCGAAAACCTGTCCGGGCGTCGACTTCGTCGATCTGAAAACGCTGCTGGTCGCGAGCCACGTCGTCTCGCTGCATCTGTTGTTGAACGACGAAACCCGCGGCTTTCTTTCGCGCGAGCGGATCGCCTCGATGCGGCCGGGCGTCATCCTCGTCAACACAGCGCGCGGCGCGCTGGTCGACGAGCAGGCGATGATCGACGCCTTGAAGTCTGGCCACATCCGGCATGCCGGGCTCGACGTCTTCAACATCGAGCCGCTGCCGGTGGATCATCCGCTGACGAAACTACCGAACGTCACGTTGTCGGCGCATTCCGCCTTCCGCACGCCGGAAGCGAGCGAG
>Ga0164299_10000379_pt1 | contig 10181 bp, 12 predicted proteins | sample Whisoiple_221_MG_FD_109712 | JGI IMG/M metagenome (GOLD analysis project Ga0164299, IMG submission 109712) | Unamended control soil microbial communities from upstate New York, USA - Whitman soil sample_221_MG | ecosystem: Environmental > Terrestrial > Soil > Agricultural land ...
AGGCATCACCTTTGAGAAGTGGCTGGGCGCGCGGCTCCGCTGCGTTGCGTCGAACAGCAAAACCGACGAGACTGGCGAAATGCTAGAAGATCCGCTTTTTTGGCTTCTTGTGCTTCCTGGCTTGTTGTTGGGCGCTTATGCGCAGTGGCAGATCAAGGCCAATGTCGCCAAATATTCCCAGCTAGGTACGAAGGATGGAATCACCGGCGCCGAGGTGGCACGCAAGTTGCTGGACTCCGGGGGGCTTCAAGCCGTGTCCGTCGAGGCCACCCCCGGGATGTTGACCGATCACTACGATCCTCGCTCGAAGATTTTGCGTCTAAGCCAGGACGTATATTTCACACCGAGTGTAGCGGCTGCGGGAATAGCCGCTCATGAAGCAGGACATGCGCTGCAAGATGCCGAGGACTACCTCCCAATGGAGGCACGGAGTTACATCGTGCCGGTCGTGCAGCTGGCGTCAAGGATCGCCCCCTGGTTGTTTGTCGCGGGATTGATGTTGCAGCTTTCATACCTGACCTGGGCTGGAGTCATCCTATTCGGGTCGTCCTCCTTGTTTGCTTTCCTAACATTGCCGGTTGAATTTAATGCCAGTTCGAGGGCGCAAAAATTATTGGTGAGCCAAGGTATCATCCGCGGCGATGAGCAAATCGCTGGTGTTGAGAAGGTCCTGGGAGCTGCCGCTTGGACCTATGTGGCTGCGGCTGTCGCGGCCCTTGGTAGCTGGCTCTTCTACGTTGTCCTTCTGATTTCGCAAACGCGTTCCACGAGCGATCGCAGCTGAGTGCTTCCCCGCTGGTGGCCACGCAATGTCTGTTTTGGGTCATGAGCAGACAACGCACGATGTCCGCGTGATGTCCGATCTTCCCCTCAAAGCAGACATTCGTCAAGGCGGTGTGCACATCCGCTTATTGTTACAAGCGGACATCAAAGTCGCCGGTCCTTCACCAATGGCACCGGATCTAGGTCGGCACTAGAGCCGCATTCTTAAGGGGCGGTGTTTTGAGACATAGACTTTGGTCTAGCTATCCCGAGACCTAGGTGGACTAGTGTGTTGCAATGAGACCAGGCAGGATCATTCCGGGTAACGTCGCTTTAACCGGTAGTGCCCCCGTCTAGCCGAGACGTGACCCGTTTGTACCGGCTCCCCAACCGGTGCATCCATTTCGAGAAGCCCCGTCGCCCCCCGCACGGGGCTTCTTCTTTGCTCAGCGCTGAAACGAGGCAACTAGCCAGCCTCTTATCGCTAAACGGCTTGCTCAGAATATCAATCGCCCCGGCCTTGAGCACCTGATTGCGAATTTTCTCATCCAAAACAGCTGTAACGAAAATGATCGGGGTTCGCCGACCCTCCCCGATTAGTCGCTCCTGCAGCTCGATGCCGCTTAGACCCTTCAATCGAACATCGAGAATAAGACAACTCGTATCATTCAAATTTGAACAAAGAAATTCCTCGACAGAAGGAAACGTGCAGGCAGCATAACCAAGCGACCTTACCAGGGCTTTTGTCGACTCGCGAACGGACTCATCGTCATCAACAATTGAGATCATTGGTGTGGCCTTACGGCAGTTTCAGAAGCCCTGAACATGGGCAACATCTCTGCGCAAAGCTTGATTTTATGTGCCAAAGAATTGTGTTGAAGGGTCAGTCCGGAGTCTCCGAAATGGTAACCTGCTGATGGGATACCAACCGCCACCTCATCGCTCGCCGCCGAGCGGGGTTCAAGTTGGTGGCACGCAGCTAATGGTCCAGGCCTACACAAGAGTACGACGTGCCAAATCGTTGTTCGAATTTCCCACTGCTCGTACAGCGAAAACGTCAACGCGATGCTTGTCGAATTGCTGTGGGTGCTCTGCCGGTCCAACGCTTGAAAGCGTGTGTGAACGCACTGACGTCCTGGTAGCCAAGTAACCAAGCGATCTCAGAAATCGACAATGTTTCGTCGGCCAGATGACGTTTAGCAAGATCTGACTTTAAACGCTGCAAGACGCTGGCGAATGTCAACCCCTCTGATGAAAGGCGCCGTGCAAGGGTCCGCTGGCTTACGCCCAGCGCGCGGGCGATTTCGCCTACTCGTGCCTTGCCATGTGGCAGTTGCAGAGCAATGACGTTCTCGACATTCAATCCGAATGAACTCCGCTTCGTTGACCGCGCGCTCAGTGCTTGCTCGCAATATTCTATCAATAGGTCATTGAGGTAGGGATCGGCATCGACCACCGCCATCTGTTTGATTGAAGTCGGAAATGCCACTTCATCCACCGCTGCGCCGAATGTCACGTCGCTGCCGAAGAAAGTTCTGAGCTCTGAGGAATTATCCTTGCGTCGGTGGGCGAAGCTCACCCGGCTCGGCCGCACGTGGCGGTTGGTCAACTCTCGGCATATGCGAACGAGCGTCACCATCGAGAACTCGATCTGATGGCGATCTGAATGCCGCGCAACGCCGGCATATTCGAAATTGATTCTTATGCCCTTTCCCTCACGCAACCTCAGTGTAATACCTTCATTGACAATCGCGCTGTAGCGCACTCCTCGCTGCAAAGCCTCATCAAGCGTGTGAGACGATGCAAGTACGTAATAAAACAACCCGCCCATCCGAAGATCGAATTTCTGAGCGAGGTGAAATCCGATAGATTCGTCCTTGAGTGTGGTTGCGGCGAGCTCGAGAAACCTAATCTGACTTTTAACGGCAAGGCGGGCGGAAGGGTCGTCGATCTGCTGATGCGTGAGGCCAGCCTTACGCAACAACAACTCCACTTCGACCCCTTCCTGTCTCGCACGCCCGCAGGCAAGCCGAGTGACGATACCCATCGCACTCGGAAATGCGTCGAGGTCATTGCCGTTAGAATCGCGCACGCGTCGGCAATCCCTAATCGAGTCCCATTCTGAAGTCCGGACCGGGAGGAACAAATCTTTGGCACATTGTAACAAGTTTTACGCGAGGAGTTGGCTATATAGCTCGCTGATGTGGCAAGGCCCGCTGCTTTGGGAGGGAGCCGCCACGTTCCCGTGCTACGAGCATGGCCGAGTTATGAGAGGTGATATTTGTGTGCAGAGGCGCCCTCTGAGACCTTGGAACGAATGACGAGAACGGAACTTCTAGGCGCGGCCGCCGAGAAGTTGGTCGAAGCCGCGAAGCTGCTCGATCGCGTGGACGAGGACGCGCTCGCAGATGACGCACTCGAACTTGCTGAGCGGGTGAACCTCCGCATCGCACTTAACTAGTTTTGAGATCGTGGTCCGGGCTGAAAATTTCTTCTATGGGTCAGGAGCTGACGTCAAGCGAGGTCAGCGTAATGTCCGCTTTTTGCTACCAACAGACACTGACACGAGTTGCTCCAGCGACGCCGAAGACGGGATTGATTTCACCCGTCAGGGAGCCAGCCGCAGTCTGTTCCGGCACCCCCAATAACACAAATCGGTCGGGACGCAGTATAGAGACCGCGGTATGTTCTCAAGTGGACGAAGGTATTGTGGGGCTAGTTGGGATCGTGTTGAAGAATTTGCGCACGAGTACGAAGCTATTACTTCTGTGCAGTATGTTCGTCGCCTCCATCATACTGGCGACATACAGCCTGATCGAGGAAAAGCAAATCGCGATCGGGTTCGTCCGCAAAGAGCTTGTTGGCGTGCAGTCCCTGGAATCCCTGCGAGGTGTGTATTCCATCATCCTGGCAGAGGACTCAAAGGCGACGCAAGATGCGCAGGCGCAAGCGTCGGTAGATGGCGCACTGAACGCGCTCACCGCGAGTGAAACAACCGCTCCTGGTTCGCTGCAGACGGCCAATCTTGCACAGAGTCTCGCGGCCATAGTTCGCAGATTGTCATCCGCGGGGTCCGACGGCGAGAAGCGGGCTCTTATTGTCGAGGCGCTTGCCAAAGCCCGCGACCTCGCCGCCCGGATCGGCGACGAGTCCAATCTCGCCCTCGATCCAGATCTCGACAGCTACTACGTCCAGAATATCGTCGTGAAAAGAGTGCCTGCGCTGCTTTCAGAAATGGGAGAGTTGCAGTCGCTTTTGCGTGCAGCTTCGCTCACAGATTCGCCGTCAAGCAATGATCTTCGTGTGCGCCGCTTGCTCTTAAACGGTATGATTCGATCGACCATCGAGGAGATCGAACGAGATTCTGCGTCCGCCTACCGTGGAGATGCCAATGGCCAGCTGAAGGAGGCCATTGCCGGGGCCATCGGCTCGATGCGCTCGACCGCGAATGCTTATCTCGGGAGTGCGAATATGACCCTGAACCGCCAAGCGAGTTCTGCCTCGCTCGCTCCCATGTACGGGAAGGCATTGGAGAGCATCAATGATGCCTGGATAGTAAGCCAGGAACAACTCAAGCGGCTTCTAAACAAGCGGCTCTCCAACCTCCTCGGAAAATTGCACAGAAGTCTCGCTCTAAACGGCTTAGTCGCAGGTCTCAGCCTCTTACTTGCCATGGTAATCTACCGGCAAATTGTGCGACCACTCGGTCAACTCGAAGGGCTCGCAAGCAAGGTCAGGGAGACCAAGGATTATGGTCTGCGCGCAAATCTTCACCGTCGGGACGAGATTGGCCGACTTGCGGGCGCCTTCAATGCCATGCTGGAAGAACTCGCCGCGGCGCGTGAGCGCGAGATCTCCGATCAGGAGCGAAGTGCCGCGATGCAAGTCGAGCTCGCGCGGGTTTCGCGTCTAACAACGATGGGAGAGATGGCGGCCTCTATTGCACATGAGATCAACCAACCGCTCGCAGGCGTCGTCAATAACGCCAACGCAGGTCTACGCTGGCTCAATAACCGGCCGCCTAATATTGACGAGGTGGGAGCAGCCTTAAGACGCATCGTGAACGATGGCGAGCGCGGCAGCGGCATCATTGAGAGCATTCGCGCGATGCTGAAAAAGGATGACCGGAAAAGGGTCAAGCTCGATCTCAACGAGCTGATACGCGACGTCTTGAGGGTAAGCCAAGGTCAGTTCCAAAGTCACGGAGTGTCGATTCGTTCTGAACTCGCCGATGATCTGCCGACTGTATCGGCTGATCGCGTCCAGCTGCAGCAAGTCATTTTCAATCTGCTTATGAACGCTGCCGAGGCTACGGCATCCAACTCGAACCAGAAGCGCCTAGTGTGTGTGCGATCCGAGAAACATGACGCTGACTGGGTACGCATATCGGTGGAGGATTCCGGAACAGGCATCAAGCCGGAGGACGAAAAGCGGATCTTCGAGGCCTTCTTTACGACGAAGACAGATGGAATGGGGATGGGGCTATCGATTTGCCGGTCAATCGTCCAATCGCATGGCGGCCGTATAACGGTAGCAAGGGTAATGCCGCGCGGATCGGTCTTCCAAGTCATTTTGCCCGGCACTAGGACCTAGTGCTGCCCCATGAAGAAGCAAACGGTCGAGTCTGTCGTGTACGTCATAGACGACGACGCCTCTGTGCGCGACTCCCTAAAAAGTCTCTTTGGGTCGGTCGGTTTGCACGTCGAGCTGTTCGAGTCTGCCGACGACTTTCTGCAAATTCAACATCCGGACGTCGCTTGCTGCTTGGTACTCGATGTCCGGTTGCCCGGCCTCAGCGGCCTCGAGTTCCAGAGCGAATTGGGAATGACGGGAACGGATTTGCCCATAATCTTCATGACTGGCCATGGGGATATTCCAATGACTGTGCAGGCGATGAAGGCGGGGGCCGTTGAATTCCTGACCAAGCCTTGTCGTGACCAGGAACTGCTTGATGCGGTTCGCCTTGCAATCGAACGCGATCGAGCAAGGCGCAAAGACGAGAAGAACATGACTGTCCTGAAGAGTCAGTTCGCGTCGCTAACCGCGCGTGAGAACGAGATCCTGGGCTTCGTCACCTCCGGTCTTCTGAACAAGCAGATTGCGGCGGAGCTGGGTATTAGCGTCGTGACGGTGAAGATGCACCGCGGCAACATCATGCGAAAAATGCGAGCCCGGTCGTTGGCAGACCTTGTCCGGATGGCTGATCTCTTAGGCGTGTCGCGTGCCAAGCCCACGGCACCCTAGACCTAAGTCTACTTTCCTTCGACCTTCCAAAACGCCACCTTAGCATCGGCATTTAGTAGCGAATCAAGAAGCGGACAGAGGAGTCTGATAGCGCCAGACATTCGGCAGCTATCAGCTTCGCGTGACAGGAATTGTCGAAAACTCCAATGATCTCAATTGTTGATGATGATGAATCCGTTCGCGAGTCGACGAAAGCGCTGGTGAGGTCTCTCGGTTATGCCGCCCGCACGTTTGCTTCGGCCGAGGAGTTTCTGAACTCAAATCCGGACGATACCAGTTGCCTGATTCTCGACGTGCAAATGGAAGGCCTAAGTGGCGTTGAGCTTCAGGAGCGCTTGATCGCAGAGGGTCGGCGAACGCCAATCATCTTTGTCTCGGCCTTTCCTGATGAGAGCATACGCGACCATGCGCTCGGTGCCGGGGCGATCGGCTTCCTACGCAAGCCGTTCAGCGACGAGAAGCTAATCCACTGTATCGATTCCGCTCTCGCGCAATACGATTGCTGAATCGCATCAATTACCCCCTTCGAGCGAACATGTATCGCAAGACGTTTGGCCGCTGGCCAAAGCGAGCACGCTGAAGCGCCTGTTCCCGACTTCTAGACCAAGGTATGGGATGCCCCGTCGTTTTGGTGGGACACCCAATACCCACGTCCACTAGAGATTGCGCCCTCTTCCCGCGTAACGTTCTCACACCGTCACAAAAACAAGGTCACCATCACAAAGACGGACAACGGGAGGTCTCATGAAGCGCTCGCTTACGAGGGCGGCTCTCCGTCTCAAGAAATTGAGACTTGCTGGGGCCATTCAGGTCATCACCTGTGTCATCGGCGTCAACGCAGTTTCCGCGCTGGGCCAACACTTCAATGAAATTGCCGCCGACGCCATAGCCGACTGCATCGGAGGGCAAATTCTGCAGTCAATGCCCTTATTCGCCAGCATGAGTAGCGGTGGACTCGATGCGAGTTCGATTGCCACCCAGATAGCGATGGCCTTCCTCGGCAGTGCGCTTCTGACGATTTTTCCAAGCATCCTTTCGAAGCTGCGTGCGAGACCGCATTCCCGGTTTCTGTGCCTGGCATTGCCTTTGAGTAAAAGCGGAGCTGAGTACCCAAAGGAGGACTAGCAATGAACAACACAGGGTTTTCAAAGCGGATCGAAATAGCCCCGATCTTAGGATGGGTTCTCTCCGATGATGAACTGGCGATCCGGGCTCGTAGCCTCCTTCGATGGAAGACCCGTTACAATTCTATCCACGTGGAGGCTGAGAAGGGACACGTTACCCTCTCGGGACAGGTCGACTCGCCTTCCGACCGTGACGCAGCTGAGCAAATCATTCGCAAGCTGAGCGGTGTGGTTGGGGTCACAAACCGCATCAACGCCACATGTACGCGCTTCCGAAGAATGTAAGTCACAAGCGCATAAAAGCCTTCAGCAACCTTCAAGGAATGTCTCCTTGAAAGGGTCACATAGGAGGAAACGATGATGAGATTGATCGCTATCGCCTTTGCCTTAGCCGTCGCAACATCTGCACAGGCCGCACTGCTCGCGCCGCTACATCAGCCGGACGGCATGATCACGCAAGTCCGCGAAGCCTGCGGCACAGGTATGCACATGGTCAATGGTACCTGTGTGCGTACTGCGGCCCGCCGTAACGCCGCCAGGTGTGCGGTTGGAATGCGAACTGTTGGCGGCCGTTGCGTTAAATGAAATGCCCAGACTTTGCTAAATCTAACAAGGAGATGTGAAATGCGTTACCTCCCCATGATAGTGGGCGCCGGTCTACTGAGCGCAGGACTACTTGCGGTTTCCGGCCCAACCCACGCCGCTATGCTCACGCTCGCGTTAGATCAGATCGCGCTCAAAATCGACGTTCTCTCATTTCAGGGTCAGTATCTCGCCTCTACGACAGCCTGTGAGTAAGAGAAGCCGCAGAGCGGCGATAACATGCGGCGACTCACTCCGTTCCACCTGGGACGAACCCAACACGGCGCCGAGGCGCACAAGCTCGTCACTCGACAGGAAGCGCTCGCGCTTGCGGATGTGAAACCGCTGAATACCTGTGCATGGGTTGAAATCCTGGGGAACGATCCGCTGGAGTCTAGCTTGCTTGTATAGGCTACCGAGGAAATCGATTACATGGTTCGCCGCGCGAGGCGTGGCCCGCAAAGTTCGGTGTAGCTTGGCCAGCTCCGATGAAGAGAGCTGATCCACCTTGAAGCGGCCCAAACTAGGGCAAACGTGGTTCTGATAGATGCCTCGATAGTTGGCGAGAGTGCCGGGCTTCAGTCCCGCAGGATTTTCAAGCAGAAATTCGGTAGCCAACTCGGCTACGGTGGGCACACCTTTGATCCTGGCCCTTTCGACAGCCGGATCGAAATGCTTCCTTAGGTAACATCAGCAACGCCTCCTGTCTTGCTTTCGCCGCTGTCCACTCGGCGCCATGCTTGCCGATCTTCACGAAATGGCGTTGGCCATGAGCGTGTTTACGGACGAAATATACCTTCGCCCCGACTTGGCATCTCACAAAGAAGCCGTCGAGGTCCGTATCGCGTATGGTCTCGCCAGGCTTAAGTGCCTCGACGGACCCGGGCGTAATCTTTGCTGCTCGAAATTTCGCCAAGTCCGCTCTCTCGCCCGCCGATTGCCCAGTGCCAGTCTAGTGCCAAGGCTGCTGTCGTTTAATTTCGGATCGTGGCGGCGAGATGACCGACAAGCTCTTTAGGATGAGGTACTTGGCGCTCGCATGTCCATCGTGGCGAGAGCGGAAACGAGATTCCTGATCTGAGGGTCGCAGGTTCAAATCCTGCCGGGGTCACCACTCGCACTCTTGCCCAGCCCTACAGCCAGCTCATCAGCCTTCGCGTGCGCGGCAATTGGGTCGCGCTTGCGGCCGGCGCCCGGCGCTCATCGCGACTTTCGCTGGCAAGGTCCGGCCAGGTTTCGGGGCGCTCGACATGCGGCGGCAGCACCGTGAGCCCGTTGCCGATCGAGCCGAACAGCTGACCTTCCATGAGACCCTTGGCTTGCCCCAGATTGGCGCCGCTCAAATCGGCTCGCATCAGCCTCGCTCTTGAGAGATCGGCTCTGTCGAGATTGGCGTTGCGCAGATTGGCGTAAGAGAGATTGGCCCGGTCGAGACGCGCATGGGTCAAATCGGCCTCAGACAGATCGGCGCCCTCGAGATTGGCCTCAGACAGGGTGGCGCGGCCGAGCCTTGCCCCGCGCAGCCGCGCGTTCGCCAAATTGACCGGCCCTCCGGTGAGCGGGCCCAACTGGCATTCGATCACGGAAGGGGCAATGCCGGTGAGATCGGGGATGATCCAGGGATAGTCGTCGCGCCAAGCGTTCCACGCGCGGGCTCCCCGTCGCAGGATCTCGCTCCATTCTGCGGGCCCACAACGCAATATATCTATGGGCTCTGGGACGCACACCATCGCCACACACTCAACGCTACATAGACACGGGAACAGGTACGCAGAACTGACTGCCTCGGACGGTAGAGCAAATCCGGTCGCATTCCTATTGCGCTCATGCTCGCGCGTGACGGTTCTTTGACATCCGTGGCGCGCGCAACACACTTGGTAAAGCCGATGCCTCGTCGCGGCCGACGCGGTCTGCTAAATTGAATCTCAACTCGCTGACCTAAGTGCAATCCTGCCCGAGCGAAATCATGCGCACAGCCTCTCGCCCGAGCGTCTGGTTCTGGATTCTTGTCGCCGTCGTCGCTATCGCCGCCGCCGCCGCGGCAGTCGCGCCGGGCCTCTACCGCACCGCCGTGCTCGGGTCCGGCTTCCTCGCCCAACGGCTGTGCGGGGATGTATTCATCTCTAAACGTGACCCCGACGCCGTGCTTGCCGAGGATTTAAGCGGTCCTGGCTACGAGCTCGTGTGGTTCTTTCAGCCGAGCGTTGACCGCGAGAGGCGGCTTGTCACAGCCTCGGCCTTCGGTATCGGCCCGCAAATCTCCGTTTTCCGAGAAGAGTTTGGCTGCACGCACGTTGTCGGCAAGAGCGAGGGCGAGCTTCGCGATGAGACCGCAAATCTGTTCGCCACAACTCCGGCGCCCGACCTCCATGCGCTTTGGCCAGAAGGGGAACGCGTCGATCTTGAGGCGCTTCCGAAAGGTGTGGACGGCCCCGCGCTCGAAAGGGCGATGGACGCGGCTTTCGCCGA
>Ga0164299_10000385_pt1 | contig 10152 bp, 8 predicted proteins | sample Whisoiple_221_MG_FD_109712 | JGI IMG/M metagenome (GOLD analysis project Ga0164299, IMG submission 109712) | Unamended control soil microbial communities from upstate New York, USA - Whitman soil sample_221_MG | ecosystem: Environmental > Terrestrial > Soil > Agricultural land ...
CCAGGCAGTTTCAAGTTTCCGTACCACACCCGACGGCTCCAGGCTTGTGTATATCGTTTCTACCCCCACCTCGGTTGGTGATCTTTTTGAGATGGAGCGTCCGGGTTCTAATGCGAAGCAGCTGACTCACCTCAACGATGAACTCTTCTCGCGCCTGAACCTCACCGAGCCGGAAGAGATCTGGTATCAGTCGTTTGACGGCAAACGCATTCAGGCGTGGGTGCAGAAACCACCCGACTTCGATCCCAATAAGAAGTACCCGCTGCTTCTGAACATACATGGCGGCCCTCACGCTGCTTATGGTTTCATCTTCGATCATGAGTTCCAGTGGATGGCCGCGAAGGGTTACGTGGTGATTTATCCCAATCCACGAGGTAGCACCACCTACGGCCAGGATTTCGGAAACATCATTCAGTATAACTATCCTGGCGATGACTATAAGGACCTGATGGCCGGTGTAGACGAACTGATTAAACGTGGCTACATCGACGAAAAACGACTAGGGATCACTGGGGGCAGTGGCGGCGGCGTGCTCACGAATTGGTCCATCGGACACACCACTCGCTTCGCTGCCGCTGTATCGCAACGTGATATCGCCGACTGGTCGAGTTGGTGGTATTCGGCAGACTTCACACAATTTCAGCCGGCCTGGTTTAAGGGCTCGCCCTGGGAGGACACAGACTTCAAGACGCGCTCGCCGATTACCTACGTCGACAAAGTCACGACGCCGCTAATGTTAATTCTGGGCGAGGCGGACTGGCGTACGCCTACAGGCTCCGGTGGTGAACAGATGTTTCGCGCGTTGAAGTACCGGAAGATCCCAACTGTGATGGTGCGTTTCCCAAACGAGTCGCATGAGCTGTCGCGCTCCGGTCAACCCTGGCATCGCATCGAGCGGCTGCAACATATCGTCGGGTGGTTTGATAAGTGGCTAATGGGTGTGAAGAAGCCTGAATACGAGGTGGGACAATAGAACGGAAGGCCGCCAACTATTTCTTTGCTTCAGACGGATTCTTTGTACTCCTCCAGGTTCTCCTGGATCGTTATCAGAAGGCGCGATTTGAGAGTCCGTCGTCTGATCTGTTCGGGTGCGACCGGTTGCCACGTGCCTGGGACCAAAACCTGCGAATCGATAAAGGCATCGAGTGCCTCCTGCAGTCCGCTGACTCTGATTTTTCCTTTGATGGCAATCACTTCTTCAATTATGTAGACAAGCGCGTCGCCGGTTAAACGATGCCGGTGATTGACGATTGCAGATCTCTCGAGCAGCGTCTTCAGCACCGCGTCAAACGGCTCACCCAGCGCGGCAATCAGTCGTAAATAAGATTGCTGAAAGTTCCTGACGTGTGAAATGCGCGAAGGTGTGAGTCGCAAGTCTCGCTTGCCAACGTAGGATGCGGCCATGATGCGCAGGAAAATATCGTTGGGCATGTAAGCAGTTTCGTCATCGATGCTTCTCAATGTTTGTGCCGCATAGTAGGCAGGTAATTGCCGCAGCAGATTGCGGATGAGGAATACCGGCTTGTGGGTAAAGCCGTCAGGAAGTCTTTGAATGCCTCTCGATACTTTGAGGTCTTCAAAGTAGCTCAGAGATCTATGAAATTCCTGCGTCTCCTTTGGCGCAGTCTTCATCAAGTGGGTTATTTGTTCGGGAGTAAAACCTATTCTCCAGAGGATGCGGTAATTGCTTTCTGTCTCGAAGGCAACATCAAACGCCTTCAGGCATTCAGCATCCTTGAATGAACGCAATTTCTTCCGCTTACCAGAACAGATAAAGTCCATCGTCTGGGCAAAGGTTTGTACGATCAAGCGAGCCCAATATCGCTGCTCAGTCAGCGAAGCCGAGTAACGATCTACATCCTTGAAACGATACTTGTCGTGCTTGGCGGCAAACTGCCGGATGGAACCGTAGTCGAGGATAGCCCCGCTCGCCAACATGTTGTCGCCGTCCCAGGCCAACCAGTTAAAGATGTATTCTTCCTCCAGTAAGGCAGCCATTTTTCCGTAAGAGCGGGCCAGGTAATCCAGCGCTTGTTCGTATCTTGCGCTCTCATCAGCCGGGATCTGCCAAAACTTATTCTTGACTTGCCGCTCGATGAAATAGTCAACCGTCGCTTTGAGCTCAGCGTGCCGCCCTTGCTTCAGATAGCGAAAGATATGTGCGGGCCGAATCAGGTTGGGCGCGCTTCTCACTCCAATGGCGGTGCCATCGGAAAAACCAATTACTGCTAAACAACGTTCGGTGGGAATACCCTGCCGGTAAAAAATTTCCGACATAACTGCGCTGCCCAACATCTCGTCCAAATCCGCCAACCCCGAGGAGTAGCCGTAACTTTCGTCGCCGGTCTTGACGGCGCCGTCATCTGACTTCTGCGCGCCTGGGCTCAAAATCGTAGCGCCGGTTCCGCGGCTCGAGATGTCAAAGGTCAAGCTCCGGTTCCGCAAGCATCCGTTCCAGATACTTCTGCCATCTCCCGAAGTCTTGCCTTGCTTATTGCGATGTTGAGTTTGCAGATACCTGGTTGCCATGTAAGCACCAGACTTCACCGTCTCGGGTGAATAACTCTTCCCGTGCTTTAGATCGTATTCGTTGATGATTTGAAGCGAGAACGTTTCGAGGATGGCTTGTTCGAGTTCTTTATTGAGCGCCCGCTGATGATCGGGAGGGATCAGTTCAAGCTCCCGAGCGAGCGGGAAATTGAAATAGAGGACGCGACCATTTGGCCGGTAGCGAGCTTGATAGTCTACGTAACCATCAGGGCTGACTTTCCGCCAGGGGTGCGTGCCGTCCAGCTCTTTGAACTTCTCATACATACGGCAACCAGTCCGCGTCGTAGCGATGAGAAGGGGCCCAACCGGACTGAGTGTGAAACCTAATGCAGGAAGAGTCAATGAATATTTTGTGCTTGGGCGTCTTAATCGTCCGTGCGCTCTGTGCTGCCTCGGTGTCCTCCGGGTCTTTGCGGGTTGAATAAACTTTTCACTGCCACTCACCGGGAGACACAAAGAGCGCTGCAATCGCACCGGAGAAATCGAATTTTAGGTACCACCTTGTTTGGATGAGAAACCCTGAAGCCAACGGCTGCTTCACAGAGTTGCAAGGGTTTCGATTACCAGTTCAGGGTTGGAGAAGTCAGGCAAGAGGGCATCCGGATGGCAGGCGAGAATGTCTTCATGGCTGTAGAGTCGTCCGGTGCCGACGGCCAATGCGCGAGCGCCAAAGTGCCGGGCACAGTCGATGTCGTTAGGGGTATCACCGATGACGATGAATTTTTCGGGCGCTAGATCGATCTGCAATCGTTCGCGAATGCGGTCGGCGGCTAGCGCTGGAAGATCGCGGCGGTCATGCGACTCGTCGCCGAAGGCGCCCGGAAGATCAAAAAATTTGGTGAGGCCAACAAGTTCCATTTTTAAATAGGCCGCTGGCTCGATATTTCCGGTTAACAGTGCAGAGCGGTAGCGAGGATGTTCGTGAACTGCCTGCAACGTTTCACGCACACCGGGTAAGAGCTCAAAAAACTCTCCACCATTTCCGGTCGCCTTGCGCATGGCATCCATATAGCTTTCGCGAAGATGATCGATACGCTCCAGAATGTGTTCGTTGGTGAAGCCCTCGTCCCGCAGCGCCTCGCCGATAATCTGCAGGTCAGTCATTCCCGAGACTCTCATTTCCGGTAGGCGACCTGCGGTGCCGAAGACTTCTTCCAGCATGGGAACGGTGTAGTCCTTGAATGCACCGGTGCGAGCGGAGCGGATTAACGTGCCGTCGATGTCCCAGAGGAGGATGCGGAGGTCTCTCATTCAATAACCGCCAGCACGTCCCCGGCGTTCACCGTCGCGCCTTCTGCCGCATTGATGGAGACGACTACGCCGCCCTTCGGCGCTTTCATTTCATTCTGCATCTTCATTGCCTCAACGACGATGATTCCAGTGCCTGCTTCGACATTCGCGCCCGCTGCTACCAGCACGCGCACGATCTTGCCGGGCATTGGCGAAACAAGCTCAGCGGCCCCAGTGTGGTGAGCAGCAGAACTTTGGCCGCTGCGAAGGCGCTTAGGGTCCACTATGTTTACGTCATAACTGTGGCCGCCCAGGCTTACTTCAAAGGATTCGCCTGCCGCGGCGTCGCGTTTCTGCTCAACTCTGCACTTGTAAATATTCGCTCCGCTCACGAGCAAATACTGGCCACGCGCCAGTTCACGTAACTCGACTTCGTAATTACGGCCTTCTACAAATGCGACAACGGTGGCATCACCGCGACGCAGTATTACTTCATGATCTTTACCGGCAAGCTCAGCTCTTAGTTTCATGACAACTTCAGGGCAATCTACTTCCCAGACTTCGTTCCCCCGGCCTTCATCCTGTTTCTTTGGTCAAGTGAGGCTATGCGGCCTGACATCTTCCAGCGATTCTCCCTATTTGCGGGAACTGGCTCCCGCGCCGACGCTTCTTTCCGCAATGTAGTGTAGTGAATAGCGGCGGCGATGATTGCCATATCTTTCCTGTGATGATCAGGCTGTCCGGTAGCGGTAGCGGTCGCCGCCCGGCGCTCGTTGAAACGTTCGATGAAGCCGGTGTCCAGCCGTCCCGCCTTGAATTCTTCGTCGCGAACGATGGCTCGGAAGAAGGGTAGCGTCGTCTTAATGCCGCCCACCTGATACTCATCAAGGGCGCGCCGCAAACGGTCGAGACTTTCGTTTCGGTCGCGTCCCCAGGCCGCGAGTTTCGAGATGAGCGGGTCGTAGTAAATTGAAACCTCGGAGTTCAGTTCAACACCGCTGTCGTCGCGTATTCCTGGCCCAAACGGAATCTGGAGGGAAGTAATCTTTCCCGGCGACGGGAAAAAGTTGTTTTCCGGATCTTCAGCGTAGACACGACACTCGATGGCGTGGCCGTACCAGCGTATGTCCTGCTGACGAAAACTTAGCGGCGCGCCGGCAGCTACTGTGATTTGTTCGCGAACCAGATCGGTCCCAGTTACGAGTTCGGTGACCGGATGTTCAACCTGCAGGCGGGTATTCATCTCCAGAAAATAGAATTCGCGAGTCTCGTCTGCGACCAGAAACTCGACTGTCCCAGCGCCTACATAATTCACTGCCCGCGCGAGTTTGACGGCCGCAGCGCCCATCGTTTCTCGCAGTTGTGAATCGTTGATCGGCGAAGGACACTCTTCAATTACCTTTTGATGACGGCGCTGAATCGAACACTCGCGTTCGCCAAGATGCACCACGTTGCCCCGAGCGTCAGCGAAGACCTGGATCTCAATGTGTCGCGGCCGGGCAATCGCCTTTTCAAGATAGATTGAGGAATCGCCAAACGCCGAGGCCGCTTCCGACTGGGCGCTTTCAAAGCCTGACCGCAACTCATCGAACGAGGTGACCAGCCTCATGCCCTTGCCCCCGCCCCCCGCAGAAGCTTTGAGCATTACTGGATAGCCAAACTGTTCCGCTACTGCTTTCGCCTCTGCCAGGGACTGCAAAGGTTCGACGGTACCGGGAACGATGGGAACGCCGGCCTCGACTGCGGCTCGTCGCGCGCTGGTCTTGGAACCCATAATCTCCATCGCGTCCGCGCCGGGGCCAATAAACTTCAGGCCAGCTTCGGTAACTGCGCGCGCGAAAGCCGCGTTCTCGGCGAGAAATCCGTAGCCGGGATGAATCGCCGCTGAGTTTGTTGACTTCGCCGCCTTCAGGATGGCTGGTATTCGGAGATAACTGTCGAGCGATGGCGCCGGGCCAATGCACACCGCTTCATCGCAGAGGCCGACATGAAGCGATGCGGCATCGGCCTCCGAATAGACAGCAACCGGTGAAATGTTGAGGTCGCGGCAGGCGCGAATTATTCGCACTGCAATCTCACCACGGTTAGCAATCAAAATTTTGTCGAACATGAACAGAGGTGCTGAGTGTTACTGAATGCTTAGACCGGACAGTACTTAGCAGTAAGACTTATAAACAAGAACGCCCTGCAAAGTATACAGGGCGTCGTTGTCCACAGAAACTAAGGTTTGGGCTATCGGTTTCGTTTGCCGCTTGCGGTGCTGGCAACTCCGTGGTGCGCGCTTTCCGATGCTAGATAGGTCACGCCATCGCGGACGATCAAATCGTCTTCGGTGCCCACGATTTTGTCTGGGCCCGGCAAAGTAAGTTCATAGTTTGTCAGGAACAATCGTTCGCCCGGAGAATCATCGGTCATGCTCAGTGACGCGTTGCGAATCACAGCGCCTCTCAATTGTTGGGGCTGCTTATTCGGCGCCGCCGCCAGCTCGGCAGTGGGTTTGTAGTTGGAAGTATCAAGGTTCTTCAGTGCTTCGGCGAGCGAACCATCTTCATCCGGCAGTCGCTTAAGAAGATCCTTCGGCTCCCCGGGCAGGGAACCTACCAACTGTCGATATTCATCGAAGGCGCGATCAATCCTGTGAATATAGGGAAGCTCGTTTGCTTCAAGGCCCCATTGTCGGTGGCGTAAACGTGCCGGCACAGTAATCCCCACCAGGATCAAGACCAACAGGGGCACTCCTGCTGAAGCGAAGTAGCCGTTGCGTGCAGCGCGCAAGCCGCAGAAATTTGCCGGCGACTGCTTGATCGAGCGATAAACACGGCGATTTCCCAAAACGACCAGTAGCGCCAACGGGATCACCGCCCACTTCAAACCCCACGCTGCGGTCTCGGCTGCTCCAAGCCACGACCAGAAATCAAAAGGAATCATTGAAGCGAGTGCTAAGGGCGACGTTACAGATCGTGATGGCTCCTGCACCACCGCGATGATCGTTTTGGTAAGGAATACAAGGACCGCAAAAGAACCAGTGACAACTAACAGTAGCGAGCGTCCGTAGGAAGGCAGTTCGTGTTCAGGGCGGGGCAGCGGTTCGCCCACGGAGTGTGCACCACAAGCTGGGCACGCCTCACTGTAAACACCACTTGCGGAGTTCGCAGATTTAAAACCACAACAAGGACATATCGTCACGTTATTTAACCTCAGATAGTTTCAGAGCAGTCTCAATCGCATGTCGTCGGGTGTGGTCAAACCGGCTTCGTTTATCGTTTATCAATGTCCGACGCTCACGGGCTGTTCAGCATGGCGTTCAGGCCCGGAGTTAGATGCAGTTTTAGCGGGGGTTGTTCCCTCTTTTTTTGATTCAGTCTTTAGCTTAGTTAGCTCATACCAGGTGTGATACATGCGGTGCGCGAAGGTCCAATAAGAGCCCACTGCAAGTACCCACAGGACTGCCGGCATTCGATTAGCGAAGAAGTTTGTCGAACCCGGATGAGTGCTTAAGGCGCCAATAATAAAAAGAACCACGCGTTCAGGCCGTCTCAGGAAGCCAACATCGCACTTTTCTATAAGACTCTCGGCCCGGGCGCTCGCGTAGCTTACCATAACTGAACCCATTAGTCCTGCGCCCGCCAGAAAAACGTTGAGAGTAGAATGAAACTGCGTGTCGCGTGCATAAAAAACCATCAATCCGACAAAAACTACCATGTCCGAAAGACGGTCCAGTGAAGAATCGAGGAAACCGCCAAAACGGGTAACTCTTCCGGACAGGCGGGCCACTTGCCCGTCGAGCATGTCAAAAAGGTTGGCAACAATTAGGACGACGCCGGCCCAGAAAAAAATTCCATAACCAAAGAGCAAGCCGGAGCCTACATTGATAGCTACGCCGATGACGGTAAGGATGTTGGGATTGATGTGACCGTGGGCAAGCCAGCGCACCATTGCGTCAATGATTCTTTGCGCACCGCGGCCGATAGCACCAACAAACATCTTCTGGTTGAGTTCTCCTTCTGCGCTATTATGCCGAAAACTTTTCGTACTTAACAGTCTTCCAATTGCAATAAGGCTGACTTCTACGAGGCGTGATGACTGCTCGCGATTCTCATCCGCGGATTCAAGAGATTACACCGATTCAGTGAGCCCGGTAAGTGCAATCTTTCCCGGCCTGGCAGCAACCATTTTGCTCTTTAAGTCTGCGTAATCGGTGGATAGTTCCCTGGTTCTCTTACGCCTTGTCACTAACCTGATCGTGGATGGTGGTCAATCGCCGGATCTCAAAGTTACGCGCGCCGGCGGGAGTGCGCACTACTACTTCGTCGCCTTCTTCCTTGCCCATCAAACTTTTTCCGACTGGCGAGGTGGTGGAGATCAGGCCCCCTTGCGGATCACTCTCCTCGGGAGTGACCAGACGGTAAGTAACTTCCTCGTCTTTCTCACCGTCATACAAAACCAGCGTCGAACCATAGCCGGCTTTGTCGCGTGAGATTCTTGACAAATCAATTGATGATATCTCGCTGATTCTTTGACGCAGCTCCACAATCCGGGCTTTGACGACGTTCTGCCGGTCGAGCGCGGCGCGATATTCTGAATTCTCGCGCAAGTCGCCAAACTCGAGCGCGCGCTTGATCTCCTTCGGTAGGTGAACGCGTAGCTCTGACTCAAGTTCGTCGAGTTGTAACTGAAGTTTTTCTTTAATGTCTGCTGACAACTATTTACTCACTTTCACGCTCAGTCGCGCATAGGTCTATTACGGTCGACGATGATACCGGGCTTCATCCGGCGCGCCAAAAGAAATCCCGGTGTCGCGCGCGGTGCGCACCAGCTGGCCGTTTGCCGGCACTGTCTTGATATTCGCGATCGCTTCGCTGATGGGAACGGTAATCACGTCACCTGCCTGCAGCGCCACCATCACTCCGCGTTTTCCTTCCACCAGGGCGCGGACAGCGCACGAGCCGTAGTTCGTTGCCAGCATACGATCGAAAGCATTGGGCCGGCCACCTCTCTGCAGATGTCCCAACACCACACAACGAGTTTCCTTGCCGGTGAGGGCTTCAAGTTCATAGCGACAGTAAGCTCCGATGCCTCCGAGACGCGGCGCGTGTTCCTGGTCGCCCTTATCCTGGTAGATGAGATCGTGCCCGGTTTCAATCGCACCTTCAGCCGCTACCACAATGCTGAAATTAGAGCCGGCCGCGTCACGCTCCCGTATTCTTTCCGCGACCGATTGCATCGTGAAAGGAATTTCGGGAATGAGAATAACGTCGGCGCCGCCGGCTATTCCGGAGTGCAACGCAATCCAGCCGGTATTTCGGCCCATCACTTCGAGAATCATGACGCGCTCATGCGACTCAGCAGTAGTGTGCAGGCGATCCAGCGCGTCAGTCGCGAAATCCATCGCCGTAATGAAGCCAAATGTTAGTTCCGTACAGGCCAGATCGTTGTCAATAGTTTTGGGAACACCGACGACAGGAACCCCAAGCTTGTCAAAGTCCGCGGCGATTGCCAGCGTACCCTCGCCACCTAACACGACCAGCGCATCGATTCCCAGGCGTTGTATGTTCGCCACGGCTTCGTCGTAGATTGCCTGCGGCTTTGCCGGTATGCCTTCGGCGTTGCGCTCGACAAATCTGCCGCGATTTCGTGTTCCTAAAATTGTGCCGCCCCGAGGTAATAAGCCGCGGACGTCCGCTGCTGCAAGCGAGCGAGTGTGCGTCTCACCCAACAACCCTTCGAAGCCGTCTTCGATTCCGATTACGTTCAGCCCATATTGTCCGGTCGCCGTGGTTACAACTGCTCGAATTACGGCATTCAGACCCGGCGCGTCGCCGCCACCAGTTAGGACTCCGATCGTGTTGTACATAAATAGTTGGCGATGGCGGAGAGTGGCAACTCCTGCCGTCGCATGCTTTCCTCTTGTGGGGGCGAATAGTATTTAACGAGAGGCTTAAGAGTAATTGACGCGGGACGCGATTTCAAGCGACTTGCAGCGTTAACTAAACCAATTACGACGAGAATGTTGACGGTTGACCCTCCGCCGGACGCTCGCGTAGCATGGTCATAAGATTGAGAGAACCCGCTTACGAGAGTTCTTTAGATCTTCAGCTTGGACACCGAGGCAGATGGATTGGAAATAGACGACGAAGCAAAAGAGATCGTTCGCGATATTGGCACTGCGATCAACGAGTCGGTAGAGAATTCGCCTCAGGTCGCGGAGGCTATCGAGCGACTACGCGATGCCGGTTATGAAATGGAATTGACGCTCCGACTTGAAATTGGCTTACGGCCGCACACAAGTGAAGGTGAAGGTGAAGGCGAAACGAGCCTCGACCTGACCGCTGAGGATGTGCAGGTATTGCAGCGAATGAAGATCCGGATAGA
>Ga0164299_10000392_pt1 | contig 10091 bp, 6 predicted proteins | sample Whisoiple_221_MG_FD_109712 | JGI IMG/M metagenome (GOLD analysis project Ga0164299, IMG submission 109712) | Unamended control soil microbial communities from upstate New York, USA - Whitman soil sample_221_MG | ecosystem: Environmental > Terrestrial > Soil > Agricultural land ...
GACAAGTGTCGACCGAAGTCGCCGGCAGCGGCCGGAGAAGCGAACCATCCGATGAAGAGAGACAAGGGACAGCTGGAAGGTCCCGCCGAAGCGCTCGGGGCTTCTCGCTGCTCGAAATGCTGGTCGTCGTGGCGATCGTGGGTCTCCTCGCCCTGCTCGCGGCGCCGCTCGCGGGAAAGATCATCCGGCGGGCCCAGGATCTCGGAGGGTATTCGGCGATCCGTCAGGCGCTCGCCTCCGCCCGGCTCCAGGCGGTCAAGCGGGTCGCCAACGTGGTCGTGCTCGTCAGTCTCACGCCCGAGAAGGAAATTCATATCCACACGTTCCAGGATCGTTCGAACAACCCCGCGAATCCCCTTCCGGCCGACGAGCAGACGGCCGCCGCGAACTTCGTGCAGGACACGACCTTCCTCTCCGCCTTCACGGAGCCGACGCTCGCGGATGTGACCATTCCATCGAGCGTGCACCTCTGGAAGAGCGGCGGCACGAAGGACGACCTGACCGACGGAATCTCCTTCGATCGCTATAACGGAGATGTGACGCTGGTCGACCGGATCGTCTTCCTCCCGAGCGGAGGGATCGCGCCTCCCGAAGACAGCGGGAACTCCGCGCTGCCGACAACGGCCGGAGGCCGCGGGATCTACTTTGCGGACTCCTCGGGCCGGAACTACTTTCGCGTGACGGTCGACAGCGACCTCTCGGGACACATGAAGGTGGACAAGTTCGTACCGGGCACCGGGTACACGACGACCGGATGGGTCTGGAGGTGAGGATGCGTTTCCATCGCAGGGAGCGGGGGATGACCCTAATCGAGGTGCTGGTCGCTCTCTCGATCCTGGCGGTCGCCCTGCTCGCGCTCGCTCCGCTCTTCACCGTCTCGGTGAAGACGAACGCGTCTGCGCACCAGCTCACGAACGCCAACACCCTCGCGCGCGAGAAGCTGGAGGAGCTCTCGGGCTATCCCCGGAACGATCCCCGGCTGACCGTCGCGAATACCAAGAACGCGGCTGCGCCGACCTCGGTGACGATCACGGGGGCCATCGTGGACAACACGAACACGTGGTTGAACAACGACCTGCCCAAGTGGTATCAGCCCTCCACCGGATCGGTCTCCTTTGCGACGACCTCTCCCGGGATCACCTGGTTCTCCTACCCCTATTCCCGCACGTACACGATCGAGCAGTTCGACGAGACCCTGGTCAACCGGGTCACGGCGCCGGCGGCGTACGTCGTGAAACTGATTACCGTGACCGTGCAGCCGACGCAAGGACCGTTCCCGGGCCTGCGGCGGACGACGCAGTCGCTCTACTTGAGGGTGAAGGATGCGTAGAACAAGAGGCATCCGCGGGATGACCCTGATCGAGTCGCTCATCACGCTGGCAGTCGTGGCCGTCGTGATGATCGGTCTCTATACGCTGCTCGACCGTTCCAACAAGCTCGCCAAACAGGAGACCAACGTCTCGGAGGCGCAGCAGTCGGCGCGCGTCGGCGTCTACGAGGTCTCCCGCGTGATCCGTCAGGCTCGGGTCGGCGGCCTTTTCATCGGCAACGCCGTGCTCCCCATCGAAAACAACAGCGGGGGGGGAACCAACTTCACGGACCTGTCCGGCGTCTCCCACTACGTCCGGAAGGGCACTGACGTCATCGGAGTCCGCGGGATCCTGTCTGGAGACAAGTACATCTTCGCGTCCGGCGACGCGACGTGTGCCGGCGGTTGCGACACGACCACTTCGGTCACGGTGACGATTCATGCTAACTCGGTCGGCGGAGTATCCAACTTCACTCCCGGGAGCGCCCCTTCCCTGATCAATAAGACGCGCCCCTTCTACTTCGTCGTCGCAACCGCCTCGACGGAGATCGTGTCCGTCAGCGGCTCCGACTACCTCATTTCGCAGTACCTGGTTGGTCTCGTCTCCGCCGACACCTCCAATAGCTGGTACACGCAGACGGCGGATACTTTTTCTTTCACCATGGATCCGCAGAACACCGGAGCGAAGAAGCTGAACGCCAGCGCAGCGCTTCCCTCGTCCCTCGACAAGCCGTTTCTGGGGGGGGCCGTCGACGACATCCGGTTCTTCGTTGACGAAGGACCGGCGGATCAGTCGTCGAGCTCCCTCGATACGCATCCCTCACTGGCCCAGGCCACTCTGGACGCAGGCAGCCTTCAGTGGGACATCCAACCCCTCGTGGAGGAGGTCGAGGACTTTCAAGTCGCCTACGGAGTGGACGGCGCAGACGGCGTCCTGCCCCACGACAAGGGAATCTCTCCGGTGAAGGTCGACACGACCGGTTCCAACAAAGACGAGTGGGTCGGCAACGTCGCGAACGAGGTTTCGAGCACTCTTCCGCTGTCCGGGACCGACCCGAAATACGTCGCCGCGTTCGTGGATCGGTCGGTCATCACCGCATCCGCCGAACCCGCGATTGCAATCCCGGCTCTCCGGTCGGTCCTGATTTCCCTGGTCGTCAAGTCCGTTGATCCCGACTTCAAGTATGGAGGCCCGGGGGCCCGCGGTTTCAAGGTGCTCGACTCCACGATCAAGAATTTCACCACCGCCACCAACCGGCCCTACCGGCGGCGGATCCAGTCCTTCGCCGTTTCCTTGAGGAACTATCAGTGATGAACGGATCTCCTCGCTTTCGGCAGCAACGCGGCTCGCGGGAAAAGGGAATGGCACTTTTCCTCGCGATCCTGCTCCTCCTCGTGATCACGGTCATGGGCGTTGCGCTCATGTTCACGGCGTCCATCGAACAGACGCTCGCCGGAACCGAGACCAAGATCTCGAAAATCTTCTACGCCGCGGACTCGGGCATCGAATACGCCACCGGGATGCTGAACTCGGCGCCCGTTTACCTCGGCGGCCCCATGCCGGTGGGCGTCTCCACCCACTATCCCGGAGCGGGGGCTCCGGACATGGCAGTGACGATCGCTCAGCCCATCCTTCTCGGCTATTCGATCCTTCCCGGCGACCAGATTCAGTCCGAGGGCAAGGGATACGGCACCAGCCAGGTCGTCGAAAACGTCTACGCCCTGACGTCGACTGCGAACTCCACCACAATCCAGGCGAGCAAAACGATCGATGCCGATGTTGGCGTTTATCCGAAGCTTCTGGGCATTCCCGAGTGAGGAAAAAATGACCCGATATCTCCGTTTTCTCCTGGCGTTCGCCCTCGTCGCCGTCACGTCGCTGCCCGCGGCCGCGGACGACAAGGATTTTCTCCGGCCGGAGGCCGAGAGGGTCCCGCCGAATCTGCTGATTGTCTTCGGGAACTCGCAGACGATGACGCAGACGATCAGCTTTACGGGAACGGCGACGAGCACCTGGGACGGCGACGCCGACTCTCCGGCGAGCAAGCTGGGCTCGGCCAAGCGGGTCATCCAGCAGTTCATCAGCGACTTCCGGACGTCGTACAACATCGGTTTGACGACGTTCGCGCACAACCCCAACGCGGGCTCGATCGACATCGACCAGAAGCACTGGGTGTACCAGTCGCTGAACGTCGACTTCCCGAACGATTCGTTCAAGGAACCCGCCGGAACGCTCGAGCGGTGGGGGCCGGCGGGTGAGGGTCCCTGCACCAGCAAGACGGTTCCGGCCTGCACCGACCGGTCTCCGATTTTCATCAACTTCGTCGCTCCCTACGCGAACGCGACCTTCACCGGGCCCTTCTACGGCGCGAACCCGACGGCGACGACGTATGCCTATCTCGTGCTGGAAAACTCGGGGACGCGGAAGCGCATCCGCAGTCGCATCTCGGCGGGAGCGTACGGCGATGCCTTCACCGACGGGACGCTTTCGACCCTCACGATCGGCGGGACCCACTCGATCGAGGTGACGAAGGAGTATCAGACCTGCAACGGAAGCTGTGGAACGACATCCACCAACTGGACGACACAGACCTTGACGCCCGGCAACAGCCCCGGCACCATCATCGTCCGCTACCGGCCTCCGGTTGGGTTTCCCACGAACCTCTTCTACCCGCCGGGTGCGACCAACAGCAGCAATGCCTCGATCGCCGGCCGGTACGTGGGCTTCCTGAGCGACCCTGGCACCGACTTCAACGTCAGCGCAAACTGCTCGGGCTGGGAGTTCCAGACGAACAGCGACCAGGTCCCGCTCGTCAAGATCCCCCGCGACTACTACTGGGGCCAGGCCTGCAACCCGCCGCAGGACTCCTTGCCGTGCGTCAAGCGGCTGATGCGCCCTCAGGCCTACATCGAGAATTACTCGAACGGATCCTTCGTCACGAACGACCCGGACAACCCGGGTTACACGCGCGCGGGCAACAAGTACGCCGACGGCTGCGACCCGAATCTTCTCGGGGCCGTTCAGACCGGACTCGACGTCGTCGAGAACAACGCCATCCTGACCACCCGGAACGGTTCGCAGGCGCCCATCAAGAACCTGCTCGACAACATCCTCGCCTACTTCAGCGACCCGAAGCACGACGGCTTCAAGAACGGAGTCCGTACGGACGACCCCAACAAGGCCTGCCGCAACTCGGCCGTCATCTTGATCTACGACAACTACAACGGTTGCCAGAACGACAGCTGTAACCAGATGAAGATCTTCAATCTCAACGCGCTGAAGGCGTTGGGCGTGCCCGTCTACGTCATCGGGTTCGGCTCGAACGCGCAGAACGGCGTGTGCGCCGGCGCGACGCCGACCGAGTCCTGTCCGCTCGTCTGCATTCCGAAGAACACGGCCGCCCTCAAGGCCGACCTCAAGACGCCCGGTTACTTCCCCGTGACGGATGACGTCTCTCTGTATAACGCCCTCTCGCAGATCGCGGAGCTGGTGAACGAGGCCCAGAAGGGCTTCGTCTCCTCGACGGTGTCGGTCGCCCAGGCCTCGGGCGAGCAGGTCACCTTCCTGGCGACATTCAACGCGCAGAACAAGCGTTCGATCTGGAACGGCCGAATCAATGCCTACAAGCTGGACGCCTCGGGCAACCTCCAGCTCGGAGTCCGGACGATCAAGGACCCGGTCGACCCGAACAACGGCCTGACCGTGCCGGCGCCGTCGAACGCGGACACTTCGCTGATGTGGAACGCGGGGGAGAACCTCGCTGACACGCCGGGGACCGGCGCGACCACGCCTTCCGCCGTCCTTTCACCCGGAGCGGCGAGGCAGACGGGCAGCTACCCCGACCAGTCGAACGACGGGCCGCCCTCGAATATCGTGACGAGCTTCTACCCCGGGAGGAAGATCGTCTTCTCGCTGCCGCAAACCTATCCGGACCTGACCAATCCCACGACTCCGTTGCCGTTGCCCGCAGCCGATGGCGTGCCCGAAGCGCGGTTCGACCTGGTCACGCCGGCGGGAACTCCCGATTACCCGAGTCCTCCGGCGTGGTGGACCGCGATGAAAGCTCTCATGTCTCCGCAAGCGAGCCCACCCTTCGTGTTGACTCCACCGATTACCGACACGGACGCGCGGGATTCCCTGCGGTTCATCTGGGGAGATCGGGACGCTGTCATTCTCGAGACGAACGCCTCCGCCACGGGCACGACGCTGTACAACGGCCTGAAGCTCGGGGACGTCTTCCATTCGAGCCCCGTTCTCATCGGCCCCCCGAACCAGTTCGCCTATTTCAGCGCGGATCTACACGGCTATGCAGCCTTCCAGGAAACGTACAAGCGCCGCCGCCGAGTCCTCTACTTCGGCGCGAACGACGGTCTGTTCCACGGGGTTGACGCCGGCGGATGGAACCGCACTCCCACGCAGTGCGATCTGGACACGGACGGAGTTACCCGAAAGTCCTGCTTCGACCTGGGCAGCGGCGCGGAGGTTTTCGCCTATGCCCCACGGGCGATCATGCAGATCTTCAAGCCGCTGAAAGACAAGATGGGAGTTCAAACGAAGCGAATTGAGTGGACTGTCGACGGTCCGGCGACGGCCGGAGACGTCTTCATCGACGCGAACCATTCAGGAACTCCCGTCGATGCGAATCGAGCCTGGCACACGGTGCTGGTCGGCGGAATGCGGGAAGGATCGCCGTTCGAGGGAACGAGCGGAGCGACCCCGGCTGACTCCCAGGGGACCTACTACGCTCTCGACGTGACCCAGCCGGACGCCCTGACGTCGGACTCGAACGGCAAGCCGGTCACGATCATCCCCGCCACGTTCAACGCTCCGCTCTGCCTGAACTCCAGCGGCGACACGACCTGCGGGAAGGATGCCGCTGACCCCGCAGTTCGCCTGACCCAACCGGCCCGGTCCTATCCGACCGTGCTCTGGGAGATTGCCGACACCGGAGACCAGGACCTCGCTGGAACCGACGGCGCGACTCACGTCGACATGGGCGAGACGTGGTCGAAACCGGCGCTCGGCCGGGTCCAGGTCTGCACGGCAAACTGCGGGAATACGAGCTCACCCTTCCCCGTCAAAGAGGACCGCTTCGTGGCGATCTTCGGGGGAGGCTTCGATCGGGAACGTTTGAACCGCCGGGGCAACTGGCTCTACATGGTCGACGTGGAGACCGGCAAGGTTCTCTACAGAGCGAACTCGAGCTGCGGAATCAACGCGGGATCGGGATGCTCGCCGGTGTATTTCGGCTCTATCCCCTCGGAGCCGGCGGCTATCGACGGAAACGGCGACGGCACCATCGATCTCGTCTACTTCGGAGACTTGAAGGGACGCCTCTGGAGGATCGATACGTCAGACCTGCGCCTGGCCACCTCGGCGCCGACAGGTCGGTTCGACAACCGGATCGACATTACTGCCGGTTCGGGAAAACCGTTCCTGCTTTTCGAAGCACCGCAGCCGGCGGCCGGAAACGTTCATCCGTTCTACCCGATCTATTACCGGCCCACGGCCATCTATCGCGGATACAACGTCTCCGGAAGGCCGGCTCTGGGAATCGGGTTCGGGACCGGGGATCGCGACGACATCACGTCGAACCTCGAACCGACTGCTTTGACCTACAAGCAGCGCTTCTACTACATCGTGGACCGGGCGAACACCGTTACCCGCACGCAGGCCGATCTGTACGACATCACGTCCCCCACCGCCGCAAGCACGACCACCGTGGACCCGGAAGGCTGGTTCCTCGAGCTCAGCCTCGGCGAGCGGCTGAATGCCGACCTGTTGACCGCCAACGGCGTCATCTTCTTCACGACGTTCAACCCGCTGGCGGCCGGAAACCCCACCAATACGTGTTCGCAGAACTCCCCGGACTGCGGCATCGCAAACGGAACGGCCCGCTTGTATCGGGTCTTCTATTCGACCGGCAATCCGTACCTGGGAAGCGATCGCGGCGAGACGCAGCAGTTCGGCGGATTCCTTTCGGAGCCGGTGTACTTCCAGTCGCAGAACCAGCAGGGCAACATCATTCTCACCACCGAGAACACGGTAAAGACGGAGAAAGCGCCAGGCGCCAAGAAGACATCGGTCAAGGGTTGGAAGGAACGCTCCCGGCGGCCGTAGTCGCGAGCGAACGGAAGAGTGAAAGGGCGGCCGCGAGGCCGCCCTTTTTTTTACGCGCTCTCGGCCGTCTTCCTCTTGCTGTGGTCCAGGATGCGCTTGCGCACCCGGACGGCCGCCGGAGTCACCTCGACCAACTCGTCGTCGTTGATCCACTCGATCGCCTGCTCGATGGTGAGGAGACGCGGCTGGTTGAGCCGCACGGCGATGTCGGCGGTCGAGGCGCGCATGTTGGTGAGCTGCTTCTTCCGGCAGGGCTGCACGACCAGGTCGTTGTCCTTGACCTGCTCCCCCACGATCTGCCCGCCGTAGACCGCCTCTCCCGGCTTGACGAAGAAGGTTCCCCGGTCCGCGAGCTGGTCGAGCGCGTACGCCGTGACGTCCCCGCCCTCCTTGGCGATCATCGCGCCCCGCTTGCGGTTCGGGAGCGGACCGCGGTGGGGACCGTATTCGTCGAAGAGGTGGTTCAGGAGTCCCGTGCCCCGCGTCAACGAGAGGAACTCCAGCCGGAAGCCGAGGAGGCCCCGCGACGGCACGGTGAACTCGATGCGCGTGCGGTCCCCGTGGCGGCCGATGTGGCGGAGCTCGCCCCGCCGTTCTCCGACCGCGGCGATCAGGGGACCCGTGTACTCCTCGGCGCAGTCGATGACGAGCTCCTCGTAGGGCTCGAGCAGCTCTCCGTTCTCTCCCGTGTGCAGGATGACCTGGGGACGGCCGAGCGCGAACTCGTAGCCCTCGCGCCGCATGGTCTCCGCCAGGATCGAGAGGGATAGCTCCCCGCGCGCCAGCACCAGGAACGCGTCGGCCTCCGGCGCCTTCTGAAGGCGCACGCCGACGTTGCGTTCGAGCTCCTTCTCCAGCCGCTCGAGCAGGTGCCGGCCGGTCACGAATTTCCCGGACCTGCCGGACATGGGAGAGTCGTTGGTGCGGAACTCCATGGAGAGCGTCGGCTCGTCGACGCGGATTCCGGGAAGCGGCGCCGGATCCGCCGGGTCGAGCAGCGTGTCGCCGATCTCGATGTCGGGAAGCCCCGAGATCATGCAGATGTCGCCGGCGGAGACCTCGTCGACCTCGACCTTCTCGATGCCCTGGAAGAGCTGGATCTTGCCCACGCGCCCGCGATGGCCGACCGTGCCGTCGGGACGCACGGCCGCGAGATCGTCGGCGCGGTGAAGGGTCCCGGAGAAGACGCGTCCGACCGCCTGCCGGCCGACGTAGTCGGAGTACTCCGTGTTGGCGACGATCATCTTGAACGGACCCTCCCCGATCGCCGGCGCCGGGATGTGCTCCAGGATCGCGTCGAGGAGCGGCCGCAGGTCCCCCGAGGTCGCCGTGGGATCCGTGCTCGCGAAACCGAGGCGCCCCGCGCCGTAGAGCACCGGGAAATCGAGGTGATGCTCGAGAGTGGCGAGAGACAGGAAGAGGTCGCGGATCTCCTCCTCCACTTCCAGCACGCGGGCGTCCGCCCGGTCGATCTTGTTGATCAGGACGATCGGCCGCTTCTCCCCTTCGATCGACTTCTTGAGGACGAACCGCGTCTGGGGAAGCGGCCCCTCGGAGGCGTCCACGAGCAGCAACACTCCCTCGACCATCGTCAGGATGCGCTCGACCTCCGACCCGAAGTCCCTGTGCCCCGGAGTGTCGACGATGTTGATGATGGTGTCGCGATAGCGCACCGCCGTGTTCTTCGCAAGGATCGTGATGCCGCGCTCCCGTTCGAGGTCGCCGGAATCCATGATCAGCTCGGAGACCTGCTGCCCCGCGCGGAACGTCCCGCACTGTTTGAGAAGCGCGTCGACGAGCGTCGTCTTACCGTGGTCGACGTGCGCCACGATTGCCAGGCCGCGCCGGTCGGCGCGGACGCGGGTCGGAGGAACGGTCAGCGACGTCATCGTTTCGGTCATATTCTCCCGGGAATGGCCGGTTCCCGAGAAACGCCGGGGGGACCCGATCTCTTCCCGCCGGCCGGGAGGGGCGGTGGCTGACCCGCCGGACCGGCCCCGAGTCGTCTACTCGACGGGGTCCGGACGGACGTGTCCCAAGTGCGGCTGGCCCGCGGCGGACTGCCGCTGCTCGTCACGGCTGGCGTCGCCGGACGAAGCGGTGCCGGCGAAGATCACGGCGCGCCTGCGCGTCGAAAAGCGGGGATCCGGCAAGGTGGTCACCGTGATCGACGGCCTGCCGGCCAACCGCGATTTTCTCGAAACGCTCGCCCGGGATCTCAAGAAGTCCTGCGGGACCGGAGGACGCGTGCGGGATCCGTTCGACGACGGGAACTCGTTCCCATCCTCCGTCGAGATCCAGGGCGATCACCGGGAGAGGCTGCGGGATCTCCTCCAGCGCCGTGGCTGGGTCGTGAAGGGGTGACGGCGCGGCGACCCGACTTGCGCTGCCGGCGGGAACGTGACATCGTGCATCTCTCCGCGCCGCTATCGGCGCGACGATAACGGCGGTCCGCCGGCGACCCTCCCCGTTTTTTCCCACGATCAATCGCCGGATTTTGACGGGCTCTTGCCCGCAGAAAGACTGCCTCTCATGCCCTTTACGAAATTTGGTCTGCACCCCGACATCTTGAAGGGTGTCCGGGAAATGGGGTTCACGCGTCCCACGCCGATCCAGATGGACGCGATTCCTCCGGCCCTGGCCGGCCGCGATCTCCTGGCC
>Ga0164299_10000394_pt1 | contig 10086 bp, 18 predicted proteins | sample Whisoiple_221_MG_FD_109712 | JGI IMG/M metagenome (GOLD analysis project Ga0164299, IMG submission 109712) | Unamended control soil microbial communities from upstate New York, USA - Whitman soil sample_221_MG | ecosystem: Environmental > Terrestrial > Soil > Agricultural land ...
AGACGGGCGGGCGCAACAATCAGGGCCGCGTCTCCGCATGGCATCGCGGCGGCGGGCACAAGCGCAGCTACCGCGTGGTCGACTTCAAGCGCGGCAAGCATGGCATGCCGGCAACCGTGGAGCGGCTCGAATACGATCCGAACCGCACCGCCTTCATCGCGCTGATCCGCTACGAGGACGGGGAGCTTTCTTATATCCTCGCCCCGCAGCGGCTGTCTGCGGGCGACACGGTGATCGCCGATGCGCGCGTCGATGTGAAGCCGGGCAACGCCATGCTGCTCGCCAACATGCCGATCGGCACCATCGTCCACAATGTGGAGATGAAGGAAGGCAAGGGCGGCCAAATCGCGCGCGCCGCGGGCGCCTATGTGCAGCTCGTCGGCCGCGATGCGGGCTACGCCATTCTGCGGCTCAACTCAGGGGAGACGCGCATGGTGCCTGCCGGCTGCATGGCGACCGTCGGTGCGGTGTCTAACCCGGACAGCTCCAACGTCTCGATCGGCAAGGCCGGCCGTATGCGTTGGAAGGGCAAAAAGCCCGTCGTGCGCGGCGTGGCCATGAATCCGGTCGATCACCCGCATGGCGGCGGCGAGGGACGTACCTCCGGCGGACGGCATCCGGTGACGCCCTGGGGCAAGTCCACCAAGGGCAAGAAGACGCGGCATAACCGGGCGACCGACAAGTTCATCCTGCGCAGCCGCCATATGAAGAAGAAAGGTTAGGCTCGTGTCACGCTCGATTTGGAAGGGCCCGTTCGTCGACGGGTATTTGCTGAAGAAGGCCGAGAAGGCGCGCGGCGCGGGCTCGAATGCGGTGATCAAGACGTGGTCGCGCCGCTCGACGATCCTGCCGCAATTCGTCGGGCTCACCTTCGGCGTGCACAACGGCCAGAAGCATATTCCGGTGCTCGTCACCGAGGACATGGTCGGCCACAAATTCGGCGAGTTCGCGCCGACGCGGACCTTCTATGGCCACGCCGCGGACCGCAAGGCGAAAAGGACGAAGGTATAATGGGCAAGCCCCATCGCGAACGCACGCTCGCGGATAACGAGGCGAGGGCCGTGACCAAGCTGATGCGTGTAAGCCCGCAGAAGCTCAACCTGCTCGCCCGGCTGATCCGCGGCAAGAAGGTCGACAAGGCGCTCGCCGACCTCACCTTCTCGCGCAAGCGCATCGCCCACGATGTGAAGAAGACTCTGGAATCGGCCATTGCCAATGCCGAGAATAACCACGACCTCGACGTCGACGCGCTGATCGTCTCCGAGGCCTATGTCGGCAAGAAGCTGGTGATGAAGCGTTTGAAGGCGCGGGCGCGCGGGCGCGCGAGCCGTATTGAGAAACCGTTTGCGCAGATCACTGTCATCGTGCGCCAAGTCGAGGAGTCTGCTTGATGGGGCAGAAGGTCAATCCGATCGGGCTCAGGCTCGGCGTCAACCGCATCTGGGATTCGCGCTGGTATGCGTCGCGCGGCGAGTATGCGCGCCTGCTGCACGAGGACCTGAAGATGCGTGAGCATATCCTCACCTCGCGCAAGCAGGCAGGTATCTCCAAGGTCGTGATCGAGCGCCCGCACAAGAAGTGCCGGGTGACGGTGCACACCGCTCGCCCGGGCATCCTGATTGGGAAGAAGGGCGCCGACATCGAGAAGCTCCGCCGTGAGCTTGCGGCGATGACCGACTCGGAGGTGCATCTCAATATTGTCGAGGTGCGGAAACCCGAGATTGACGCCACGCTGGTGGCCGAGGGAATTGCGCAACAACTCGAGCGCCGCGTGGCCTTCCGCCGCGCCATGAAGCGCGCCGTGCAGTCGGCCATGCGCATGGGCGCGCTCGGCATCCGTATCAATTGCGGCGGCCGGCTCGGTGGGGCGGAAATCGCGCGTATGGAGTGGTACCGCGAGGGCCGCGTGCCGCTGCACACGCTGCGCGCAGATATCGACTACGGCACGGCGCTCGGGCGCACCGCCTATGGCGTGATCGGCGTCAAGGTGTGGATCTTCAAGGGCGAGATCATGGCCCACGATCCCATGGCTCAGGAGCACCGGGCGCTCGAGGCACAAGAAGGTGGACGCTCCACGGGTCGCCGCGAGGCCCCGCAGGCACAGGCTTAGGGGCAGATTGAACGATCATGTTGCAACCGAAACGCACGAAGTTTCGCAAAGCCCACAAGGGCCGCATCAAGGGGGCGGCGTCGAGCGCCATCAGCTTGAGCTTCGGCTCGCATGGGCTGAAGGCGCAGGAGCCTGCCCGCATCACTGCGCGCCAGATCGAGGCGGCGCGGCGGGCGATGACGCGGCAGATGAAGCGTGCTGGACGCGTGTGGATTCGCGTGTTCCCTGACGTGCCAGTGTCGAAGAAGCCGACCGAAGTGCGCATGGGCAAGGGCAAGGGCACGCCAGAGTTTTGGGTGGCGCGGGTGAAGCCTGGCCGCGTGATGTTCGAGATCGACGGCGTGACCGACGCTGTGGCGCGGGAGTCGCTCCGGCTTGGCGCTGCGAAACTGCCGCTCAAGACGCGCGTCGTCACGCGCATCGTGGAGGCTTGAGGACCATGAAGGCGGCCCAAGTACGCGGCATGACGCTCGATCAGCTGAATGACGAGCTGGTCAAGCTCAAGAAGGAGCAGTTCAACCTGCGCTTCCAGGCGGCGTCCGGCCAGCTTGAGAACACGGCGCGGGTAAGAAAGATCAGGCGCGATATCGCGCGCATCCAGACCATCACGCGGCAGAAGAACGCTGCCGGCGCCAAGGCGTAAGGACGAACAGAATGCCGAAAAGAGTGCTGCAAGGGGTCGTGGTGAGCGACAAGAACGACAAGACGGTGGTGGTCCGCGTCGAACGCCGCTTCACGCATCCTTTGCTGCAGAAGACCGTACGGCGGTCCAAGAACTATCACGCCCATGACGAGAAGAACGAATTCAAGGTGGGCGAGATGGTGTGGATCGAGGAGTGCCCGCCGATCTCCAAGCAAAAACGCTGGGTGGTGCTGCCGCGCGAGCAGGCGACGAGCTAGAGGGTCGAGGCGTCAAGCCGAAGATAAATTGTCATGATCCAGATGCAGACCAATCTCGATGTCGCCGACAACTCAGGTGCACGGCGCGTGCAGTGCATCAAGGTGCTCGGCGGGTCGAAGCGCAAATACGCCTCGATCGGCGACACCATCGTGGTCTCTGTGAAGGAGGCCATCCCGCGCGGCCGCGTCAAGAAGGGTCAGGTGATGAAGGCCGTCGTGGTGCGCACCGCCACCGGCGTGCGCCGTCCCGACGGCTCGATCATCCGTTTCGACCGCAACGCCGCGGTCCTGGTCAATCCGCAAGGCGAGCCGATCGGCACGCGCATCTTCGGACCCGTGACCCGCGAGCTGAGGGCCAAGAAGCACATGAAGATCGTGTCGCTTGCGCCGGAGGTTCTGTAGATGGCCAAGCTCAAGATCAAGAAGGGCGACCACGTGGTGGTCATCACCGGCAAGGACAAGGGCAAGAAGGGCGAGGTGCTGAAGGTGATGCCGGAGGAGAACCGCGCGATTGTGCAAGGCGTCGCAATGATCAAGCGGCACCAGCGGCAGACCACGACCCAGGACGGCGGCATTATCTCCAAGGAGGCGGCCATCCATATTTCCAACCTTGCGCTCGAGGACCCCAAGAACGGGAAGCCAACGCGCGTCGGATACAAGTTTCTCAAGGACGGGCGCAAGGTCCGCTTTGCCAAGCGCTCCGGCGAGGTGATCGATGGCTGAGACCGATTATATCCCACGGCTGAAGCAGCAATATCAGGACGTGCTGCGCGGCGAGCTCATCAAGGAGTTCGGCTATGCGAACCCGATGCAGGTGCCGCGGCTCGACAAGGTCGTTCTCAACATGGGCGTCGGCGAGGGTATCAACGATTCCAAGAAGGTGAACGCGGCGGCCGCCGACCTTGCGCTCATCGCCGGGCAGAAGCCGGTGATCACCCGCGCGCGGAAGTCGATCGCCACCTTCAAGCTGCGTGAGGGCATGCCAATCGGCGCCAAAGTGACGCTACGCCAGAACCGCATGTACGAGTTCGTCGACCGGCTGGTGAACATCGCTCTGCCGCGGGTGCGCGATTTTAGAGGACTCAATCCGAAAAGCTTCGATGGCCGTGGCAATTACGCGATCGGGCTGAAAGAGCACATCATTTTCCCGGAGATCAATTTCGACAAGGTCGAGGAGATCTGGGGCATGGACATCATCGTCTGCACCACAGCGCCCAATGACGACGAGGCGCGTGCGTTGCTGAAGCATCTGAATTTTCCGTTCCGCAGCTAAAGGGCTTGGCGGCTTGACGCTGGGATAGGAGGACTGAATGTCAAAGACGAGCATGGTCGAGCGGAACAACAAGCGCCGCCGGCTGGCCAAGAAATTCAAAGTGCGGAGGATGCGGCTCAAGGCGATTGCCGCCGACCGCAAGCTTCCGGCCGAGGAGCGTTTCGCGGCGAGGCTGAAGCTCGCCGAGCTGCCGCGCAATTCGTCGCCGACGCGCATCCGCAACCGCTGCGACCTTACCGGACGGCCGCGCGGCTATTACCGCAAGCTCCGCATGTCGCGTATCGCGCTGCGTGAACTCGCGAGCAACGGACAGATTCCCGGAATGATCAAGTCGAGCTGGTAGGACCACTGATGAGCATCAACGATCCCCTAGGCGATATGCTAGCGCGCATCCGTAACGCGCAGATGCGCCACAAGGCCAAGGTGACGACCCCCGCCTCCAGCTTGCGCGAGCACGTGCTCGACGTGCTGGTGGAGGAAGGTTTCATCCGCGGCTATGCGCGCGTCGATTACTCGGGCGGCCGTTCGGAGTTCGATATCGAGCTCAAATATTTCGACGGCGAGCCGGTAATCAAGGAGATCAAGCGCATATCGACGCCTGGACGGCGGGTGTATTCCTCGGTACGCGATCTGCCGACGGTCGCAAATGGACTTGGCGTCTCCATACTGTCGACGCCGAAGGGCGTCATGTCTGACTCTCGCGCCCGCACCGAGAACGTGGGTGGCGAGATCTTGTGTAGCGTGTTCTAGGACCCATGAACGAAGGGCGATTTTGATGTCGCGTATTGGCAAAAAGCCGGTGGCAATTCCGAAGGGCGTGACGGTGTCGGTGAACGGCCAGGAGGTCGCGGTGAAGGGCCCCAAGGGCGAGCTGAAGCACGTCCTCGTGGACGATGTCATCGCCAAGCTCGCAGATGGCGGCGTCGAGGTCGCCATGCGCGAGGACACTCTGAACGGGCGCGCCATGTGGGGCATGTCGCGGACGCTCATCTCCAACCTGATGACCGGGGTGACCGAAGGCTTTAACAAGAAGCTCGAGATCACCGGTGTGGGCTACCGGGCTGCGGTGCAGGGGTCGAACGTCCAGCTCCAGCTTGGCTACAGCCACGACGTCGTTTTCCCGATTCCTAAGGGCATCCAGGTCGTCTGTCCGAAGCCAACCGAGATCGTGATCACCGGCATCGACAAGCAGCAGGTGGGGCAGGTGGCGGCGGAGATCAGGCAATTTCGCCCGCCGGAGCCCTACAAGGGCAAAGGTGTCCGCTACGCGGGCGAGTTCATCCTCCGTAAAGAGGGCAAGAAGAAGTAGCGGGATTGGCCATGAGCGCTTTGAACGAAGGTTTTATGCGGCGTGCACACCGGGTGCGCCATACGCTTAAGAAGAAGGCGCACGGCCGCGCGCGCCTGTCGGTATTCCGCTCGTCCAAGCAGATCTATGTCCAGGTGATCGACGACAGCACGGGTCGCACCGTGGCGGCGGCGTCGACCCTGGACAAGGATCTCAAGGGGTCGCTCAAAAAGGGCAGCGATCTCGCCGCGGCGCAGGCCGTGGGCAAGCTCATCGCCGAGCGGGCCCTTCAGGCCGGCGTCACAAATGTCGTGTTCGACCGCGGCGGTTATCTCTACCATGGGCGCATAAAGGCACTCGCCGATGCTGCCCGCAAGGCAGGACTGAACTTCTAAAGGACCAACGGTATGGCGGATCGCAAAGGCGGCAGAGGCCCGGAACGAAGAGACCGCGATGATCGCGAGCGCGACAGCGAGTTCATCGACAAGCTCGTGCATATCAATCGCGTGGCCAAGGTGGTGAAGGGCGGACGGCGCTTCGGCTTCGCCGCGCTCGTCGTTGTCGGCGACCAGAAGGGCCGTGTCGGCTTCGGCCACGGCAAGGCGCGCGAGGTGCCTGAGGCGATCCGCAAGGCTACGGAAGCCGCCAAGCGGAATCTGGTCAAGGTGCCGTTGCGCGAAGGCCGCACGCTGCATCACGACGTGACCGGGCAGCATGGCGCGGGCAGGGTGGTACTCAGGGCGGCGCCGGCGGGCACCGGCATCATCGCCGGCGGCCCGATGCGCGCGGTGTTCGAGACCCTTGGCATCCAGGACGTGGTAGCGAAGTCGCTCGGCAGCTCAAATCCCTACAACATGGTGCGTGCCACCTTCGATGCGCTGCGCCATGAGGACAGCCCGCGGGGCGTGGCGGCGCGTCGGGGCAAGAAGGTGAGCGAGATCGTGTCACGCCGCAGAGACGGCGCCGGCGACGGCGCTGGCCAGGCAGACGCTTAGGCCGCGCAGCGCTCAGAGGTAACTGAACAATGGCCAAGACAGAAAACCGAAAGACGATCGTGATCGAGCAGATCGGTAGCCCGATCCGGCGCTCCGGCATTCAGCGCGCCACGTTGATCGGGCTTGGATTGAATAAGATGCACAAGCGCCGGACGCTGATCGACAGCCCGCAGGTGCGCGGCATGGTCGCAAAGATTCATCATCTCGTCCGCATCGTGGACGACGAGGCAGGAAAGTAGGCATCATGCGGCTGAATGAGATCAGGGACCGGGACGGCGCCACCAAAGCCAAGAAGCGGCTCGGCCGCGGCATTGGCTCAGGGCTCGGCAAGACGTCCGGGCGTGGCGTCAAGGGCCAGAAGGCCCGTACCGGCGTTGCCATCAAGGGCTTCGAAGGCGGACAGATGCCGCTTCACCGGCGCCTACCGAAGCGCGGCTTCAAGAATATCTTCGCCAACAGGTTCAACGAGCTCAATCTCGGCCCCATCCAACAGGCGGTCGATTCCGGCAGGCTCGACGTGAAGAAGCCGATCACCATCGATGCGCTGAAGAGAGCGGGTCTCATTCGCCGGACGAAGGACGGCGTGCGTCTGCTCGGTCATGGCGAGCTCAAGACCAAGATCGCCTTTGAGGTCACCGGAGCTTCGGTGAGCGCGATCAAGGCTGTGGAGGCCGCCGGCGGCACGGTGACGCTGAAATCCATCACCGGCCGCGAGGCTCCCGTCGCTGATGCGATCAAGGCCAAGAAGCGCGCCGAGAAGCGCGATGCGGTCTCGGCGGCGAAGCTGAAGAAATCCGGCAAGGCGCCGAAGGCCGAGGGCGAGCAGCCGGGAGGGGCCGAGGAAGCAAAGCCCGTCAAGGCCGCGAAGGCAAAGGGAGAGTCTGGGCCCGAGACTGCTGCGGCCAAGCCGCCCAAGAAGGAAAAGGCCCCTGAGGCCGAGGACAGGAAGCCGAAGGCGAAGCCCGAAGGGGGCAAGAAAGACGAGTCCTAGGAGGCTCGACCCAAGGTCTGCCCTAGACTTGCCCTAGAAATGTCGCGAGCGGCCGCATACCTCGCTCGATAGTGTTGAAAGGGAAGAGACCCCATGGTTTCTGCCGCCGAACAACTGGTTTCCAATCTCAACTTCGCCGCCTTTGCCAAGGCGGACGAGCTGAAGAAGCGCATCTGGTTCACACTCGGCGCGCTCCTCATTTACCGGCTCGGCACGTACATCCCTATCCCCGGCATCAACCCGCAGGCGCTGCAAGAGGTGTTCCGGCAGAACCAGTCCGGCCTGCTCGGCATGTTCGACATGTTCTCGGGCGGCGCGGTCGGTCGCATGGCGATCTTCGCGCTGAACATCATGCCGTATATCTCGTCGTCGATCATCATTCAGCTGCTCACCACTGTCTCCCCGCATCTCGAGCAGCTGAAGAAGGAAGGCGAGCAGGGGCGCCGGCAGATGAATCAGTACACGCGCTACGGCACGGTGCTGCTTGCCTCGCTGCAAGCCTATGGCATCGCCGTGGGGCTTGAGGGCGCGGGCCATGTGGTGCTCGATCCTGGCTTGTTCTTCCGCATCACCACGGTCATCACGCTCGTTGGCGGCACCATCTTCCTGATGTGGCTCGGCGAGCAGATCACGGCACGCGGCGTCGGCAACGGCATCTCGCTCATCATCTTCGCCGGCATCGTGGCGCGCCTACCTCACGCGGTTCTCGGCACCCTCGAGCTCGGCCGCACCGGGGCGATGTCGACCATACTCATTCTGACCATCGTGGTGCTCGCGGTAGTGGTGATCGCGGTGATTGTGTTCATGGAGAGGGCGCAGCGCCGCCTGCTCGTGCAATATCCCAAGCGGCAAGTCGGCAACCGCATGTTCCAGGGCGATTCCTCGCACCTGCCCTTGAAGCTCAACAGCGCGGGCGTCATCCCACCGATCTTTGCGTCCTCACTCCTGCTCTTGCCGGTGACCTTCGCCAATTTCTCCGCGGGACAGGGACCGGAATGGCTGACCACGGTGACCGCGCTGCTCGGCCAGGGACAGCCGCTGCATATTCTGATCTACATCGCGCTGATCATCTTCTTCGCCTTCTTCTATACGGCCGTCGTCTTCAATCCGAAGGACACCGCCGACAATCTGAAGAAGTATGGCGGCTTCCTGCCGGGCATCAGGCCTGGCGACAGGACTGCGGAATATATCGACTATGTGCTTACCCGCATCACGGTGGTCGGCGCTCTTTATCTTGCTGCGGTCTGCGTGCTGCCTGAGATTCTGATAGCTTACGCCGGCGCGCCGTTCTATTTCGGCGGTACCTCGCTCCTGATCGTGGTGAGCGTCACCATGGACACCGTGGCGCAAGTGCAGAGCCATCTACTCGCCCATCAGTACGAGGGGCTGATCAAGCGGGCGAAGCTCAGGGGAGCACGACGGCAATGATCCTGGTCCTGCTCGGCCCTCCCGGCGCCGGCAAGGGGACGCAGGCCAATCAGCTCGAGACTGGGCGGTCGCTCGTCAAGCTTTCCACCGGAGACATGCTGAGAGCGGCCGTGGCGGCCGGAACGGAACTAGGCCGCAAGGCCGGCGACATCATGGAGCGGGGCAAGCTTGTGCCGGACGATATCGTCATTGGGCTGATTGCTGAGCGGCTTGACGCGGGAGGCAAGGGCAACGGTTTCATACTCGATGGGTTTCCTCGCACGATTGCCCAGGCGGAAGCGCTCGACCGGTTGGTCACCGAAAGAGGCAAGACGCTCGACGCTGTCATCGAGATGCAGGTCGACGACGATGCCCTGGTCAAACGCATCACGGGCCGCTTCACCTGCGCCGATTGCGGCGAGGGCTATCACGATGCTTTCAAGACGCAGAAGGTGCCGGGCGTTTGCGACCGCTGCGGCTCGACCCAGTTCGTGCGGCGGCGCGACGATAATGAGGAAGTGGTCCGTTCGAGGCTCGAGGCCTATCACGCCCAGACCGAGCCCCTGATCGACTATTACCGGAGCCAAGGAAAGCTCAAATCTGTGGATGGCATGGCTGAGATCGGTGCGGTGCACCGGGCCATCGCGCGGGCGTTGGATGGGGTTAAGTCTTAATCCGGCGAGGCCCCCGGTTGACCTTGTCAAGCGGAATCGCTAGATAAGGCACGACCCAATTCTGGATAGGAACGACCGGTCCCGGAGGCGGTGCCTTCCCGAGGTCGGTTTCGCTGCGCTTCGTTGGTAATTGCGCTTAGATTTCAGTACGTTAAGGCATGCGTTGAGGAGACAGCTTCGTGGCCCGAATTGCAGGTGTGAATATCCCGTCCAACAAGAGGGTGGAAGTGGCACTCACCTATATCCATGGCATCGGCGATACCTTCGCCCAGCAGATCTGCACCAAGGTGAACATTCCGCCCGAGCGGCGGGTGAGCCAGCTCACCGAATCGGAGATCATCCAGATCCGTGAGGTGATCGACCGGGATTACATGGTTGAGGGCGACCTGCGGCGCGAAGTCGCAATGAATATCAAGCGGTTGATGGATCTTGGCTGCTATCGCGGCCT
>Ga0164299_10000395_pt1 | contig 10085 bp, 8 predicted proteins | sample Whisoiple_221_MG_FD_109712 | JGI IMG/M metagenome (GOLD analysis project Ga0164299, IMG submission 109712) | Unamended control soil microbial communities from upstate New York, USA - Whitman soil sample_221_MG | ecosystem: Environmental > Terrestrial > Soil > Agricultural land ...
AATCCCGCGGGAGTCTGCAGGATGCGACAGTATCCCGCCGCGTCAATATGCTTGCAAACTCTACTGATCGAATACGAACGGATTGCTGCTGATGTGGCAAGAGCAACGGCGCTCTATCTTCAACCCATTGCCTGAAGTACAGATGCGCTCAGGGACGCTGGTCAAGGTGCGCGCGCAGTTCGTCGATCGACGCGAACCGCATCATGCCTTCGGGCATTTGTGCCTCGATCGAGCCGTCGGAATACAACGAATAGGCCATCCCATCAACCACGCCTGATTTGAGGACCGTGACCGGCGGCGGCTCCTCCTTGCGCGCGGCTGGCGCCTGGCGCTCTGCGCCGGCCGCTTCGGTGCCTGCTTCGGTAACGGTCGATGGCGTGCGGCCGCTTCGCCGGGACAGCGCATCGGCGGTTCTGGAGCGTTCCGATTTTGGCCAGGCGTCGTCGAACGTCGCGCGCGGCCCCTCGGTTGAATCGGAACCGGATTGCGCAGCCGGTGCGGGACGAGCGTCGGGTATGGATGGATCCGTGGTGCGCGCCTGGGCGCGCTCGCGCTCCCTCCGCGAGGATGACGAGAACAGCAGATTGCGCCGCTGTTTGGCCGCCGACGCGGCCTCGACAGGTTCCGGCGCGGACGACACGTCACCTCGGACGCGATCACGCGACCCGGCGTCCTCCGGCCACGATGGCGAGGGCGCCGAAGGCCCTGCATTGCTCGCGCTTTCCGCAGCCGCCAGGTCAGGGCTGAACAGGAGACCCTCGTCCTCTGTCGCGACCGCCGGACCAAGCCGCCGCGCAATAGTCTTGAGCTCCCGAACAACCATCCAAAGGCCGAGCATGATCAGGCCGGTGCAAGCCGCGACCGTGCCGGTGAGGATCAAGGTGTTGCCGAAACTGAATTCCTTGACCGGGATCCCGAAACCGATCGTCAGGACACCAGCCAGCAGAAAGCCAATTCCCGCGATCAATAGCAAAACCATCATTCGAACTCACCCCAGGCTGCGCTCGAAACGCTCACAAGGCCGCCCGCGCCACGATACTGTCATATTTCGCGCATGGCCAACCGGCAATTCCGGTTGCGGTTACCCCCAAGCCACCTGCCCCCCGCTTAGCAATACCATCTAGACCTTAATTCTCTGGGCACGCGATCAGGCTTGCCTGAAATCTTTACCCAGTGACGATTGCTGCAATGCATCAGGGAAATTACGCCACAATTCCCAATTACTTGGAAAGGGAACTGCGCTATATGGATGCCGGGGAACGAGGCCCAAAGCGCCAACGCTGGGTCACAAGGGGATACCGGGTTACCAATAGCCATGTCATCCATAACAACTTCGGCCATCGATACGCCTAACCGGCGCTCGGTGGAGCGGACTTGCGACGACCTCGCCATCATTGTGCTGGCTACGGTCGGCCTGATCGCAAGCCTCACCTTTCGCGATTATGGACTGGGCTGGGACGATTATACCCATGCCGAATATGCCGATCTCCTGCTGCGCCTGTATAGTTCCGGTTTCAAGGATACCGGCGCGCTGTCGTTCGCCAATCTCTACATGTATGGCGGCGGCTTCGACATGGCGGCTGCGCTGCTGCACAAGGTCATCCCGTTAGAGCTGTTTGAAACCCGCCGCCTGCTCGGCGCCCTCGTCGGCGTAATCGGCCTTGCGGTGACGTGGCGGCTTGGCCGGCGCGTCGGTGGCCCGCTTGCCGGACTTGCCGCGCTGCTTCTGCTGGCGCTGTGCCCGACCTACTACGGGCACATGTTCATGAATCCGAAGGATGCGCCGTTCGCAGTTGCGATGGTGATCCTGATGCTGGGTCTGGTCCGTCTGGCCGAGGAGTACCCCTCGCCTTCACCAAGGACCATCCTGATCGTTGGTCTTGGCGCCGGCCTGTCGATCGGTTCGCGCATCCTCGGCGGGCTGGCCCTGGTCTATGCCGTGGTCGGCTTTTTGCCGCTGTTCCTGGAGGAGATTCACACCCACAACGCCCGCGAAGCTGCCCACCGCTTCGTACACGTTGTTTATGTGCTGCTGCCCGGCCTGGTCCTTGGCTACATCGTGATGGGGCTGATCTGGCCGTGGTCGATCATGGAACCGGGCAATCCGTTCCATGCCCTGACCTACTTCTCGCACTTCTTCGAGAAGCCGTGGAAGGAAATGTTTGATGGCGCGCTGGTGTCGGTGCCCGATATGCCCTGGTCGTATCTGCCGACCCTGTTTGCGCTGCAGCTTCCCGAAGTGCTGCTGGGTCTTTCGATCGCCGCCGTCGTCGGCGCCTTGATGTCGCTGTCGCGCAAGGATGTATCGGCGCGCCGCAAGTCCATTCTGCTGATGCTGACGGTGGCAGCAACGCTGCCGCTCGTGATCGCGATCGTGAAGCGCCCGGCGCTCTATAACGGCATTCGCCATTTCATCTTTGTAATCCCGCCGATGACGGTGCTCGCAGGCGTTGCCTTCTCATGGGGGATGAACTGGCTCAAGGAAAACCGCCGCAGCTGGCAGCCGGCAGCGGTGGCGATTTTCTCGTTCGGCCTGCTGTTGCCGCTCGCCGAAATGATCCGGCTGCATCCTTATCAATATACCCATTTCAATCACATCGCGGGCACGGTGCGCGGCGCCGACGATCTGTTCATGCTGGATTATTGGGGCCTTGCCCTCAAGCAGGCATCCGATGGCCTGCGCGACGAACTGATCGAGCGGCAGGAAACCCCGCCACAGGGTCGCAAATGGAAGGTCGCGGTGTGCGGTCCGCAACGCCCCGCGCAGGTCGCGCTCGGTCCCGACTTCACGATCGGCTGGGACAGCCACGCCGCCGATTTCGCCATGACGTTGGGCGAGTTCTACTGCAAGGGGCTGACCGCGCCGGTCATGGTGGAAATCAAACGCGACGACGTGGTGTTCGCCCGGGTCTATGATATCCGCGGTCGCAGCATTTCCAGCCTGCTGGCTATTCCTGCGCCTTAAGGCAAATACCGTCGTTAAGCAGCATGACTGCAAGCTGGCTTCGCGCCTTGCTGCAGCCGTGCCACAGGGCTAGGCTCACGACGAGAATCAACGAGACAAATCGGGAGGAATCGGTCATGTCGCCAGCGGAAGCGCGCCGGATGGAAGAGCCGTCGGGAATGACGGATGACGAATGGAACCAGCGGGTCAATCTTGCCGCGTGCTACCGTCTGGTCGCCTATTATGGCTGGGACGATCTGGTCGATACCCACATCTCCGCGCGGGTGCCGGGACCGGAGCATCATTTCCTGATCAACCCGTACGGCTTGATGTTCGAGGAGATCACGGCATCGAGCCTCGTGAAGGTTGACCTCGACGGCAACCTGCTCACCCAAAGCCACTACAGCATCAACCCCGCCGGCTTCACCATCCACTCGGCGATCCATGAAGTGCGCGAGGATGCCGGCTGTGTGCTTCATCTGCACACGCCCGACGGCACCGCGGTGGCGAGCTGCATGGAAGGGCTGCTGCCGCTGAACCAGACCGCACAGTTTGTCACCCACGATCTCGCCTATCACGACTATGAGGGCGTGGCCCTTGATCACGACGAGCGTCCGCGCCTGCAGAAGGACCTCGGCAACAAGAACCACATGCTGCTGCGCAATCACGGCACGCTCACGGTCGGCCGCTCGGTCGCTTCCGCTTTCGAGCGCATGTACCACCTGGAGCGCGCCTGCACCATGCAGGTACGCACCCGCATGCTGGGCCCCACTGCCTATCCGGTGGAGGAGGCGGTGATCGACAAGAACGAGCAGATGTTTTCCAATGCCGATCGCGCCGAGTTGCGCTCGACGCAGCTGGTATGGCCGCCGCTGCTGCGCAAGCTCGACCGGCTCGACCCGAGCTACAAGACTTGAAGATTCCGTATTTTGGTGTAGTTTCCGGTTCAACGACCTCTGCACTTCCTGACAAAACGCCGCCCAATCCCGGGCGGCGTTTTCATTTGCGATCGCGCCGTTCAACGGCTAGCGGCGGTCAGCTATTTCGGGCGGCCATACGACCTCGAACCGCTCGAACATGGTTTCGATCTCGTCGTGCATCTGAAAATCTTGCGCGGCGGACCGCCGCCCGAAGAACCGGCGATGAGCGGACAGCCACCAATCGCGGGTGCGCTCGCCCTCGCCTTCGTCCCAGGCAAACCGTTCATCGACCGAATTCAGTGGTCCGATCCTGACCTCGGTCGTGCGCCAAATCGCGCGCGGGCGGCCGGTGCCATCGAGCAAGACGACGTAACCCCCGACGACCGGCGGCGGCTCGCCGTCCGGACCAAATTGCCGGACCAATCCCGCGGTGGCGCGCTTGACTCCGGCGACCACGAGTTCCGCCAGTTCCGTCGCCATCTCGGCACCATCGCCGAACGCGACGACGTCGTAATTGTCGTGACGCAGGCCGGCCGCGTCGCGATAGGCGCGCCAGAATTCATCCGTGCGGGCAGATCGCATTCGGCCGGCCATGACGCCTATCCCTTCGGCGCGTCCGCCAGCGCCGCGAGAATTCGCGCCCAGGAGCGAATGCCCTTGTGAAAACTCCTGAGGTCGTATTTTTCGTTCGGCGAATGGATGTTGTCGTCTTCCAGACCGAAACCGACCAGCACGGAATCGAGACCGAGGGTGCGCTTGAAATCCGCGACGATCGGGATCGACGCCCCCGAGCCGATCAGCAGCGCTTCCTTGCCCCACTCCTCGGTCAGCGCGCGCTTGGCAGTAGCCAGCGGCTTCATGTTCCAGTCGAGCGCGATGGCCGGCGCGCTGGAATGGTCAGTGAATTCGACCCTGCAATCCGCAGGCACGCGCGCGCTGACGTAATCGCGAAAGGCTTTTCGGATTTTTTCAGGCTGCTGACCCTCGACCAGGCGGAACGAGATTTTAGCCGAGGCTTCCGCCGGAATGACGGTCTTCGAGCCCTCCCCGGTATAGCCGCCAATGATCCCGTTGATGTCGCAGGTCGGGCGCGAAGAGACCTGCTCGATCAGAAGCCGGTCCTTCTCGCCGGCGGGGATCGACAGCCCGATCGGCTTGAGGAAGGATTCCGGCGTGAGATTGAGCTTCTTCCATTGCGCCAGAATGTCTGATGGCAAATCCTTCACGCCGTCATAGAAGCCGGGGATCGTGATGCCGCCGTTGTCGTCATGCAGGCCGCCGAGAATACGGGTCAGCACCCGGATCGGATTTTGCGCAGCCCCGCCGAAGATGCCGGAATGGAGGTCGCGGTTGGCGGCCTTGATCCTCACCTCATCATACATCAGCCCGCGCAGCGACGTGGTGATGGCGGGCGTGTCCCGGTCCCACATGCCGGTGTCGCACACCAAGGCAAAATCGGCCTTGAGGTCGTGTTTGTTCTTTTCAAGAAACGGAACGAAATTCTTCGAACCGATTTCCTCTTCGCCCTCGATGACTATGGTCACCTCGACCGGCAACGAGCCGGTTACGGATTTCCAGGCGCGGCAGGCTTCGACGAAGGTCATCAATTGACCCTTGTCGTCCTCGGCGCCGCGCGCGACGATGATCTTTCGCCCGTCGGCATGGTCGGTGACGGCAGGCTCAAAGGGCGGACGGTGCCAAAGACTGAGCGGATCGACCGGCTGAACGTCATAGTGACCGTAGAACAGCACGTGCGGCCGGCCCTGACCCTTTGCACCGCCGTTGGTTTTGGCAACGATGGCGGGATGACCGGCGGTCGGCCTGACATCCGTAGCCAAGCCCAGCGATGCGATGTCCTTGGCAAGGTGGTCGGCAGCCGCCTTGCAATCTCCGGCAAAGGCCGGATCGGCCGAAATCGACTTGATCCTTAAAAGCGCAAACAGCCGCTCGAGGCTGTTGTCGAAATCGGCATCGATGCGGTCGAGGACCGGTTGTAGCTGTGGCGCGTTGGACATTTCGATTTTCCCTGGCTAGCTGGTGTTGCCCTGCATGCCGGATTTTGGCTGCGCCTGAGACAAGGACTTGGTTTCGTTTTCCCAAGGCGGATGCAGCATGTGCCAGACCAATGTCCCGGCAATCACGGCGGTGGCGGCGAGGTTGTTCCCATAGGCCTGCAGATCCTTCGGAAAAACCGGAAACGACAGGCACATCAGCAATCCTGCGATCGCCAGGGCAGCCCACGTACCCATCCGCACCGCAGGACGCGGATCATAGGCTGCGCGATGCATCAGGATAGTAATCGGAAAGAACAACCACATGAAATAATACTGCCGCGCCAGCGGTGAGGCCACCGTCATCAGACAGAACAGGATACCAAGCTCCTCGGCATTCGACCGTGGCGTCGTTTTGGAGCGCGCCGGCATCACAGCGACAAATCCCAGTCCAATCGCCAGCGAGACCGCGAGCACGACCCAGTTTGCCGCCTTGAAGGAGATATCGACCAGGTTCATGGTGCGGACTGGCTTGGCGGGATCATCCTGGTTGTAGTTGACCGGCCGCGTCAGGCGATGCGTGACCGCGATGATGGATTGATTGACCCAGGACCAGTTCTGCTCGTCGCGCTGACCAAATCCCTTCTCTGAGCTCGAAGCGACCATTCCCTCATACCAGTTCTTTAACTCAGCCACGTTGTGCTGGAATCCACGCACAGGCGCGGGAACGACGAAAAGGAACACTCCCAGGAACACCAGCATGCTCGCGAGAGCCGCCCACTGCCTTCGCCAGACGAGATACGGAAGCACCGCAACCGGGAAAATCTTGATGGCGGTGGCCAATGCAAACATGCTGCCCGCCATCCACCGCCGCTCATGCTGCAACAGCCAGAAGCCATAGAGCATCAGGGCGAGCAACACCAGATTGGGTTGGCCGAGATCGAACATGTCGAACACGAAGCCTATTGTGACAAAACCCGAAAAAAAGACCAGCCATGGGCTGGGGACCCGGTCCGATCCCGCCATGGCGTGGGAGAGCTGTGCCGTCATCCACCACGCGACTGCGTTCAGAACCGATAAACAGACATAAAGCGGTATCTTGCCGAACCAGGCCGGTATCGCGAGCAGAACTGCAGGCAGCGGCGGGTAGATGAAATCGAAATAGCTATGGGGATCGTCGGGATAGAGGTTTTTGCCATGCAGAACCTGCTGGCCGGCCCAAAACCAGAGTGGATAGTCCTTGGTTTTTCCGCTGCCCCAGATTTCGGGTACCAGAACGTCGGCCGTGAGCAAGATGCAGCAAATGAGAAACAGGATATCGACCGGCGCTCGCAGCGACGGATATCTCAGCACGCTCGCATTTTTCGGGATCACGCGAAATCAAACCGGCGGTCAGAGTTCATCGTCGCAGCAACCCGCCCAGCGCGCCGCGCACCAGCGCGCGGCCGACCGAACTGCCCATTGAGCCGCCCACCGATTTGCCGAGATCGGCAACGACCCCACCGACCACCTTGTTGGTGACCGAGCGCGTGACGCTTCGCGCGACGATCTGGCCCGTCGACAATCTTCCGCGCGACACGTTGGTACCGAAAATCGTCCCGACGATCGCGCCGATCTGCCCGAGAATTCCCCCGCCTCCGGCAGCTCCCCCCGGAGACGCCGCCGCTCCGGCCACGCGTTTCTGCAGCACCTCATAGGCGGATTCGGAATCGATTGTGGTGTCGTATTTTCCCTTCACCGGGCTCTTGTCCATGATCGCCTTGCGCTCCTCGGGCGTAATCGGTCCGATCCGCGCCGAGGGTGGCCGGATCATGACGCGCTCGACCATCGCGGGGGTGCCGTTGCCCTCCAGAAACGACACCAGCGCCTCCCCCTTGCCCAATTGCGTGATCACCTGCCCGGTGTCGAGCTTGGGATTGGGCCGGAAGGTTTGCGCGGCCGCCGCGACCGCTTTCTGGTCGCGCGGAGTAAAGGCCCGGAGCGCGTGCTGCACGCGGTTGCCCAATTGGGCAAGCACCTTGTCCGGAACGTCGATCGGGTTTTGCGTCACGAAATAAACCCCGACGCCCTTGGAGCGTATCAGGCGCACCACCTGCTCGATCTTGTCCATCAGCGCCTTCGGCGCATCGTTGAACAAGAGGTGCGCTTCGTCAAAAAAGAACACGAGTTTTGGCTTCGGCGGATCGCCAACCTCGGGAAGTTCCTCGAACAGCTCGGACAGCATCCACAGCAGGAAAGTCGCGTATAGCCGCGGGCTCTGCATCAGTTTGTCCGCCACCAGGATATTGATCATGCCCCGGCCGTCGCTGTCGGTGCGCATGAAATCCTTCAGCGCCAGCGCCGGTTCTCCGAAAAACCTGGCACCGCCCTGATTTTCCAGCACCAGGAGTTGCCGCTGGATGGTGCCCACGGTCTGCTTGGAGACATTGCCGTATTGCGTGGTCAGCTCGGCGGCGTGTTCGGCGATGAAGGACAGGATCGCCCGCAGATCCTTCATATCCAGCAGCAGCAAACCCTGCTCGTCGGCTACCTTGAATGCGACGTTGAGCACGCCTTCCTGGACGTCGTTCAAATCCATCATGCGGGAGAGCAGCAGCGGACCCATTTCTGAGACGGTTGCACGCACGGGATGGCCCTGCTCCCCGAACACGTCCCAAAACACGGTCGAAAACCGGTCGGGCTGGAAGGTAAGACCCATATCGCCGGCCCGTTTGACGATAAAATCCTTCGGCTCGCCGACCTCGGAGATGCCCGAGAGGTCGCCCTTGATATCGGCCGCGAACACCGAAACGCCGGCGCGCGCAAATCCCTCCGCCATCACCTGCAACGAGACGGTTTTTCCGGTTCCGGTAGCGCCGGTGACGAGGCCATGGCGGTTTGCAAGCCCGAGCGTCAGCCAGACCGGCTGTTCACCCTTCCCGATGAAGACTTTCTCGTCGGTATCGGCCATCTTGTTGTCGGACGTCGCCATTGCATCGCCTCTCCGCGCGCATCGAGGGCTCAATCGCCCGGACGCCATGATCCTATTGCATCTTGCAAGCCGATTGAACCCGGTCAACGGCATTTGGGGGATCGGAAACCCGGTTCATGGAGACGAGGTCGACCGGCTTCGTGCTTTCCTGCGACCAAAGTTGGGGCGAACCGTCTGGTCCACGGCAGTTTGCCAGCGAATTTCGCAACTGCTCTTGCATTGCTGCAACACTTGTCACGCGATCGAGGATGAAAGCAGTTTCAAATGCGGTCATCGCTTGTAATTCGCATCGCAGAAGATCAAGATAAATTCGATAAGCAAGGATCCGGCACGTAACCGGCTGAGGGCGGGGCAATATGGACGAACTGATCGGACGGCTGGGCCTCAAGGCCGGCATCGATGATGCTGTGGCTGAAAAAACCATCGGCATCATTCTCGGATTTCTTCGCAACGAAGGCCCTTCGGACAAAGTTCAGGCCTTGATCGACCAGATTCCCGGTGCGGAAGCTGCGATCGCGGCCTCAGGCAATAGCGGCGGTCTCGGAAATTTGATGGGCGGTGGCCTGATGGCGCTCGGCTCCAGGCTGATGGGGCTTGGCTTGGGCATGGGCGAAATTCAGAACGTTGCTCGTGAACTTTTCAGGTTCGGCCGCGACAAACTCGGAGCGGATCGAATGGGCGAGATCATCGCAGGGACGCCGGGCCTCCGCCAGTTCGCTTGAAGCACTTTTCACATTGAGTATCATGACATATCCAATCTCCGAGATTGATGGCTTGCCATCCTTCGCCGCTTCCAAACTGAAATCGCTTGGCATTCGCACCACGGACAAGCTGCTCGAGGCGGCGCGGACCGTAAAAGGCCGCAAGGCGCTTGCGGCGAAAACCGGCATCAGCGAGCAGCAACTGCTCGAATGGGCCAATGTTTCCGACTACATGCGGATTCCCGGCATGGGCAAGGCAAAGGTCGGGCTGGTACGCGCCACCGGTGTCGCCACGGTCCGCGAACTTGCGCTGCGCAATCCGGCGCGCCTGGCCGAGAGCATGAAAGAGGTTAACACCAAGCGCAAACTCGTCCGGGTTTTGCCTTCGGAGAAATCCGTCGAGCAGCTGATCGCGCAGGCCCGCAAGCTTCAGCCCAAGATTACTTATTAGCTTCAACGCCAGGACCGGTGGGAGGCGGCCGCTCGGCCGGCGCTTCGACCGACCCCCTCCCCGACATCTTGACTCCCATGCACGGACCGCGCAAAGCGACCGGCATG
>Ga0164299_10000398_pt1 | contig 10075 bp, 10 predicted proteins | sample Whisoiple_221_MG_FD_109712 | JGI IMG/M metagenome (GOLD analysis project Ga0164299, IMG submission 109712) | Unamended control soil microbial communities from upstate New York, USA - Whitman soil sample_221_MG | ecosystem: Environmental > Terrestrial > Soil > Agricultural land ...
TCCGGATCGAGTTTTGCGGTCAGTCTCAGCCCGCAAACCGGCTTTCCGGCCATCGTCGTGCCGTCCGGATTCACGCGCGCAGTCTACGATCGCGTGCCGGACGACAGCGATCCGAACGGCTGCCGTCTGGAGGGGCCGAAACAAGTTGCACTACCGGTTGCGCTGGAGTTCCTGGCGCGCCCGTTCGATGAATCAACGCTGTTCGAGATCGCGTCCGGCTTCGAAAGCATCACACGGTATCGCCGGCCACCGCCTGCTTTCGGCGCGCTCGTAAGATAGTACGGATCGTATTTTGACAAGCTCGAGATAACCACGACGGTGCACGAAACCGGTGCGTTGCGATGAGTTCGGAAAATCCGGAAGTTAGTCGAATGCCATCGGAGGAAAGGTAGCCTAACAGTCTCATGCCGATTCAGATTGATCAGAAAAGAACAGAGAACCTCGCGCCTCAATTCGACGAAGCGCTCGAACTCGTGCGCAACGAATTTGCGGGGCTCGACCTGCATCGCCAGTACCGCAACGCCTTCGCTAGGCTACTGAAGCCGGATCCGCTTGGGCGAGTGCTGATGATGGGCACCGACCAGCGCGACATGTTTGTGCCGGAGCTTCGTCGGGTCATACAAACGTCGGTGGCGAGTGACGGTCACATCTTCGACTTCGGAGCGGGCGACGGTCAAACGTTTGCGCTAGTCGCCGATTCGGTGCCGCAGGGCACCCGCATCTCACTCGAGGAGCCTAATCCAGAATACCTCGCAAATTATCGTGCTTTTCTAGAAACAAAGGTGCATTTGCGTCCCGGTTTGGCGTTGGCTGCAGAATTTGATGCGATCGACGCAGCGGCCGAGCGCTCGGGAGAGAAGCTACCGTCGGATGGCAGCATCGACCTCGCGCTCGCGTTGCACATGATCTATTTCGTCAACGACCTTGGGAGCAGCGTCACGAGGATGGTGCGGTTCTTGAAGTCCGGCGGTGTGCTGTTCGTCGTCGTGACCGACGAAACGGTCGGCTATACCGGTCTCGCGCTTAAAAGTTTTATCGAACGCGGCGGTGAGACCGGCGACAATGCGCGGCATCTCTCGGTCATAGCCGAGCGCCGCCGCTTGCTGGGAGCACCCGCGGAAGGTGGTGGCGCCATTGCCGATGTGCTCGGTGCCGCGGGAACTCCGGTGAAAATCGACGTGGGGCGCCAGCCGAGCCGGCTCTATGGACACAATCTCGCCGACCTGATTGCGCTCTCCTCGATTGCACTCCTCGCCAGCGTCCAAGGCCTGGAAAAGTTCGAGGCGGCCGCCGCACTGCTGCGTCACGATCCCGAAGCGGTCGACCTGCGGATCGAAGACGACGGCGCTCGTAAAGGTATGTGGAGCGTCACCCAACCGCAATGGGTTGCTGCCTTGCTTCGAACACGCTAGCAAACTTGCAACGGAGCCGTCGGCGTTTGTTATGACTGGTCGATACGGTCATCTACGAACGAGCCAGTCCATAGATTTACATCCTTCCTACGCAGTCGATCTCGTATCGCGTGTTCTAGCCATGGCTGCCCGCCGCCTGCCTTCGGCGCGCTCGTGCGAACGCCGTCAAAGAACAGCAATGAGGGTGCTAATGAAAATGCTAGCGTAGTATGACATTGTCTGGTTGCAGGATCTCCCCAGCGCCTCATGGCATCGCAGCGACTCGGATTTTGGGCTACGCTATGAAAGGTGTAATGAGCGGAGGTCACGATGACATCAATTATAAATATAGGAACAAACTGCTGGGATGTCGCTTCGGCAGAGCAAACTGGCCTGCTGATCGACGGTCGCAACTACTACCGGGCCTTTTATCAGGCCGCGCGGGCGGCGAAACGCTACATTTTGATTTGCGGCTGGCAGTTCGACAGTGACGTGATGTTACTGCGTGGGGACGATGCCGCAGACGGCGATGAGGTATGCCTGCTCTCGTTCTTGAACGGGCTTTGCGAGAAGAATGAAGACCTGCAGATCTACATTCTTGCCTGGAATTTCAATGCCGTCTACGGAATCGATCGCGAATGGTTTCAGAAATGGTATTTCAACTGGACCACCAACGACCGGCTCACGTTCTGCTTTGATGATTGCCATTGTTTGGGAGCCAGCCACCATCAAAAATTCGCCGTGATAGACGGCACGATTGCATTCTTGGGCGGATTGGACCTGTGCTCGAGTCGTTGGGATGATCGCGATCATTGTGCTGATAATCCTCAAAGGGTCAATGCGGATCAGAATCCCTACACGCCATTCCATGACGTGCAGTCCTATCATGTCGGAGCCGTAGCCGAAAAAGTGGCGGAGCTATTTAAACATCGCTGGAAGCTTGCCTACTGTAAGGACCTCGATCTACCCGAGACAATAGAAAGACAGCGGATTGATTTTTTAGGAAGCTTCCCGATTCTGTCCTCCCGTGTCGGAATCAGCCGGACACAGGCAAAAACAGAGGACGGCAGACAGAGTTCTCACCAAGAAATTCGCCGGCTTCTTGTCTCCGCCATTGAAAGTGCCGAAAACCTGATTTACCTCGAGAATCAATACTTCAGCTCGAACGCTCTCTTTCGAGCACTGTCGAGGCGAATGACGGATTCGGGTCGGCCCCCGCTCGAGATCGTGATGATTTTGGCCAAGGATGCGAACGCGTTTTTCGAGAAAATCTCAATCGGTTTGATGCAGGCCAAACTGATTGCTCGTTTAGAGGAGCTCGCCTCGGAAACGGGCCACAAGGTAGGAGTTTACTATCCGGCCTGTTTAGGTACGGATGGCCAGGAGGTGACTACCTATATTCACTCGAAGCTCTTCCTGGTCGACGATCGCTTCTTGAGCGTGGGTTCGGCGAACATGAACAATCGGAGCATGGGACTCGACACCGAGGTAAACGTAGCCTGGGAGGCCACGCCCGAGGAACATGCCATGATCGAATCCATCCGGCGTGTACGAGTCGATCTTTTAGCCGAACATACGGGTGCAACAGATGCAGCGAGCCTCGGTGAGCTTACCGCTAGGAAAGGACTGGTTGATTATCTGGAGCGCTTAGCAGGAAGCGGCTCAAGCCGGCTTCGCCGTCATCCGTGTTTGGATGTTGACCCGGCAGAATATGAATCTTTGACATCGATGCTCCCTGCTGGATTTCCATTCGATATGGAGCAACCGGAATCCGAAAATGTTATCTACGAAACGATTTCCGATCAATCGGACGGGCTTTTCGCTAAAGGAATCGCGTCACTCAAAAACATGTTCAAAACCGCAGGGGCTGATTGAACAAACCGCACCCGTAGACTTAGTAGGAAACACGCTGCACACGGACCAGCCGCGATCCAAATATTTCCTATTACCGCCGGATTGAACCCGTCCGCTTAGAGCATCGTTACTCCGCGGCGCGGCGGTGTCCTGATTCTGCTTTTTGATCTTTTGGCGCGCTACGAGGATCAAGCAGTAGGCAAGTGAAAAGAGCCTGTCCGTATCAATCTCTCGAATTGCAAGACGCTGTTGCTTGCTGGAACAGCTACTAATTCATACGACCATCATCGGGCAGAACGACCGAATCGGTTTGACGCCTTCAACCGTCTGAGTAAAATAAGTCGCGAGTTCACCACACTTTATAACACAGCCCCTTGACGGGCTCAGGAGCGAAAAAGTGCCGATCTACGAATATCTTTGTCTCGATTGTAAAAAGCCTTTTTCGTGTCTCGTGGGGGTCGTTGCCGAGAGCGAAGAACCTCGCTGCGAGCGCTGCGGCGGAACGAAACTTCGTAAGCTCATTTCTCGAGTAGCGCGGGTGCGCTCTAAGGAATCGTCACTGGAAGATCTCGCCGATCCGAGCAAACTGGGCGACATGGACGATCCCAAAGCAATGGCCCGGTGGGCCAAGGAGATGGGAAGGAGCATGGCCGACGAAACCGGTGAGGAACTTCCCGAGGATTTCGATGAGATGATAGAAAACGGCCCGCACGGAGAAGGTGAGGAAGACTAAGCACACGGCCCGATTCGATCCGCCATTTCTAATTGCGCCGCCCGGTCGCGAGACGGGCATTAAATCAAACTAATCGCGTGTCATTCCGCGGGCTGATTTTTCAGGGAATAGTCGCTGCAACGGCAGATCGCAATGTTGTTTAACGAAGTATTACGCCACTGCTAATCTAGTTATCCAAATTGCCAAGGAGCCAGTAATCGTCAATTAGACGAGCGCGCTATGAAAATCTACGCATTTGATGTCGATGACACATTGGAAGTGTCCGGTGGTCCGATTGGTATTGGCAGCATTGATGATCTTAAACCGCACGGCGATATCGTTGGGCTTAACGGCAACTGGGCGGTGGTTGTCCAAACCGTGCCGTCATGGCATCGGATTTTCAGTTTCATAGGCCCGATGGAAATGTCGAAGGAAATTTTTCTCAAGCAACTAAAAACTTATATTCGGGCGGACGACTACATTATGGTCGGAAACATCAAGGGGGTCAGTGGGGCATCCGACGACCAGGGCGCAGCCGATCTAGCCGGATGGCGGTTCATCAAAGAAAGCGACTTCGCGGCAGGAGAACGTTAGTAGTGCTCGTTGACACCGCAGACGTATGCGACTAACCGATGAGCCCTCGCCGATGGCATGCGTTGTACGCACGACTGAAACCCTTGCTGCCTTGATCGAGGTGGACTAGATTCGGCGACGATCCAAGAACTTTAGAAACTGGAGGGGAAAATAAAATGATATCGCAGATTCGTATTTACACGATCAATAAGGGTGAGATGGATAATTTTCTCGAGCACTTCAAAGACGACATCATTCCGATACATAAAAAAACGGCGTACCTATAGTCGGTACCTGGGTGAATCGACCGCAAAACGAATTCATTTGGGTCAGGACCTATAAAGACAAGGCGGATGTCGAAGCGAAAACCAAAGAGTTCCAAGCCGCCGTCGCCGCCGCCGGAGTCAAACTTGGCGGCAATGTTGCGAAGATGGAAGTGCGCGAGGCCGAATCGGCGTTTGCGTAAAAGCGGATTCGACGCAGCGCAAGTGCATAGCGGGTGTAATGAGTCGCATCCAAAGGGGGCTGTCTGGATAAAAAATTACTGCTTGTGCTGACGGCGTTAGCTCTGTTGGTTTTCATCGCAGCGGGAGGGCAGCCGGCCTACAGCGCGGCGCCGTTCTCCGAAGGAAAAGCAATTCGAATTATTGTTGGGACAGCGCCGGGAGGCGGGTACGATACGTATACTCGTCTTATCGCCCGCCATTTCGGCAAACATATTCCAGGAAATCCGACCATCATCGTCGACAATATGCCGGGCGCCGGGGGCTTGCTGTCCGCCAACCATCTCTTCAAAGTCGCCAAATCCGACGGGTTGACCATCGGTCATTTTGTCGGCGGGCAATTTTTACAGCAGCTCCTCGGTAAGCCGGGCATCGAGTTCGATGCGCTCAAGTTTGAATACATCGGCGCGCCCGCTCAGGATAATTTCGTCTTCGGCGTCGCCAAGACGACTGGCATCACAAGCATGGAGCAATGGTCGGCATCCAAGACAGCAGTTAAATTTGGCGCAATCGCAGCCGGCGATGGGACGTATGATACCGCAAAAGTTGTCGAGGTCGCTCTCGGCCTTCCGATCCAGATTGTATCCGGATACAAGGGCACTGCGCCCATTCGCTTGGCGTTCAACAGCGGCGAGGTCAGCGGCCTAAGTAACTCGTGGCAGTCGTTTCGGTCAACGTGGCGAAAAGAGCTTGAAACGGGCGAGGTGGTGATGGTGCTGCAGTTGAGCGCGAAGTCCCACCCGGATCTTCCCAAAGTGCCTTTGGCAGTAAATCTGGCGAAAACAGACGAGGAGCGAAAGCTGATCCAAGCCGTGGCTCAAGCTCATGGTGCGGCGGTGCGGCCCTATGTTCTGCCGCCAGGAACGCCCAAGGATCGCGTCGAGATGCTACGCAAGGCTTTTATGGAGACTGTCAAGGATACGGAGCTGCTCAATGAGGCGAGTAAGGCCAATCTCGAAATCAATCCGGGATCGGGCGAAGAGCTCGAGCGCAATGTGAAAGACCTTCTTCGTCTCGAGCCCGCTCTGGTCGCACGGCTGAAGGAAATTTTAAAGTAGCCAACCAGGCTGGTGGGCTCGCTAATCATATTCGAACAGAACTTAATCCAGATTGCCGGGGTGATCGACGCTCCCGAGGCGGAAATGCTTCAGCAATGCGGCGTTCGCTATCTAGGATTTCCGCTGCGGCTTCCGGTTCACCGCGAAGATCTCACCGAGGAAGAGGCAGCGACGATCATCAAGAGCGCGCCGCCGGTATTCGGAGTGCTGATCACGTATATCCATCAGGCAAGCGAGATCGCCGCTTTATGTCATGCGCTCGGCGCCCGAATCGTGCAGCTCCATGGCGACATCGGCCGGGACGAAGTGAAGCGTCTAAAAACCCTCGCTCCGAGCTTGACCGTGATCAAAAGTCTGGTCGTCGGAATGCGGGACGATAAAGCTCTCGAAGCCATGGCCCGTGAGCTATCGCCCTTGGTCGATGCGTTTATCACCGACACCTTCGATCCAAAAACCGGCGCATCGGGCGCCACCGGCAAGACTCACGACTGGCGCGTGAGCCGGCGCCTGGTGGAAGCAGTCGATCGCCCGGTGATTCTCGCCGGTGGATTGACGCCGGAGAACGTCAAGAGAGCGATTCTGGAAGTCCGGCCGGCAGGTGTCGACTCTCACACCGGCGTCGAGGACTCCAGCGGCCGGAAGAGCCGCGACAAAATCTGCAAGTTCCTGTCGGAAGCGCAGGAAGCTTTTGCTCGTTAGAGCAAAGTAAAGATCAGCAACTCAGCCTTGCGGCAATGCAGGACCTGAGGCTGATATTGTGACTTGTTTGTAACGACTTTCACGCGATGGATACTCGACGTCATTGATAATAGCGGCCTGATCGATTCCGACTTGGAGTTTCTATTTTTCTCAGCCACACTTCCCCTGAGAACGCTGAGATTTTCGCCAGGGTAGTGACCTCCGCTTGCCGTGTGGAAGGTTGGCAGTCGCCGGTGCAGCCGAAGTTACTGCACACTCTTTTTAACCGGCTGCTCGGTCAGGACCTCGATTTCGAAAACCTCGCCCCAACGTCTCCTGCTGAGGTAATGGCTGCGCTGCGCAGCGAGGCTGAGCGGGACGAGGCGATCCAATTAATGGTTGCGGTTGCTGGCGCTTTTCGAATCCGGTCTCATGCCAATGAGCCTCGTTGTCAGCGAGCAGGCAGGCCACAATCTATCGGCGCCAGGCGGCATTGAACGCTTGGCGGAAGCCGTCGCTCGCGGCGCCGCTTGCAACACGGATCTCGTGCTCGACGTTGATTTTTTTCAGCACGCCAACGAACCGTTGGAGGAAATTCGTGCACGGTTTAATATCCAACCGAAGAGCGCAAAAATTTTAGAGCTCGATCCGTTCGGTGCCATGAAATTGCCGCCGGTGAAGTAACTCTCGTCGTCGCGGCAGAGCGCTATACGATTATACTCACGGCTCCGTGCTCGCTCAGCGCTTCCTGGTCGAGAACGGCTTTCCTGTGCTGGATCTTCAACTCTCCGTCGATCTGTTTCAGCCTGTGCTCGTACCAACCCACGTAAGGGCTCGATTCTCCCATGCGGAAACGGTAGACGAGAAACGAGGAAGTCACGACGATGGCGCCGTCTTTTACTTTGATTCGTATGTTAGAAATGAAGCGCCGGGTACGCGACGAAGGATATTCTCTGTGTCCGTGGCGGCTCTTCAGTCTTTCAACGCGAGCGCGCAGTCGTACCATGTCATCGTCGATAAAGACCAAGTCCTTTCGGGGATCTCCGTCCGGGAGATCCGTGGTCGGGACGAGATATCTGCCGTCGGCGGTAAAAAGCGCCAACCATTCATCCAATCGCCATGCGTCCAGAAGAGCCGCCTCTCGGTAAAGAAATTCTTCCACCATTGCGCGCAAAGCGGGTGCGCTGCCATCGTTTCCGGCGGAGCTTGCTTCCGGCATGATGGCTTTCGCTGTCAGCGGGCGAGGGCTGCCCTCTGTCTGATCGCCGGGTCGTTCGTTTCAACGTGTCCCAGCCCCGACAGATGGCCGAACCACTGACGCCAGAACGCCCGCAACTGAAGCTCGTCCTCGGCGATCGCTTCACGGTGCATCCCTCTGGATAGTTCGGACCATTCGACACCCTCGGCTTTATAACCCGCTTGACAGGATTCGATCGCTTCGACGTCATCGGGTGTCGCGAAACCTCCCGGCCCGTGGAAGGTAAGGAAATTGTCCAGCCGGCGGGCGAGGAGCTCGGGTTTCTCTTCCTTTGGAGCCAGCTGCCAGGCGGTCACGTCCATCAGGTCCGGAGCTAACGGCCAGAAGATTCTTACGGTGATGTCGATGGTGTCGATGATGAGGAGATTCGGATAGATGAGGAGATTTCGGCTGATATCGGCCATATGCCGGGCCTTCTGCTCGCCGAACTTTCGCACCAGACCCGCACGGATCGCGGCGATCTCCTCCTTGTTCTCTTCCCCGAAGAGGGGGCTCCAACGAGCGATGGGCCGGCCTCTGATGCCGTCGTGTTCTTCCACCGCATGACCGTTGCCGAGGACGAGCGCCGGCCGGCTGAATGCGGTTTGCACGCCGCTGGTGTTGATCCCCAGGCTGTTCACATATTCGAAGTAAGTCTTGTGCGTCGGCCTGACGTGATAGCCATCCAGGCTGTTCTCCACTAGCAGCTTCCAGTTGGCCTTGATCGAGTAGCGATTGGAACCCGGGATGATCCGCATGCCTTTCTCGGCCTGGTCCACGACAAGGTCCAGATACTCCCGAGCGCCCGCGAGATAAGTCACGAGTTCTTCGACATCGGGATTGAAGCTCACAAAGACAAAGCCGCGGTAACTCTCCATCCGTGGCGGCGATTTGAGCCCCATCTCCGCTCGGTTGAAACTATTGGGATAGCCGGCCTCATCCGGCACGCCTACGAGATCGCCGTGATTGTTGAAGCTCCAGGCGTGATAGAAACATTGCAAAACGTCGGCATGCCCCTGGTCGTGCCGGCAAATGAGCGCGCCTCTGTGCGTGCATGTGTTCAGAAAAACCCGCAGCTGGCCGTCGCTGCCGCGGATGAAAAAAAGCGGCCTCCCGGCGACGTTCCGGCGCCGGTAGTCGCCCGGGTTCTCTACTTCGGACTCGTGGCACAAATACAGCCAGCATTTGTTGAAGATCCGCTCCTGCTCCATCCGAAATATTTCAAGCGATGCCATGGCGGAGCGATGGACTCGAAACACGCCCTCGTTCGGGCTGTCTATAATCAAATTTTTAGGATCGAACATCGCGCGGCCCTCGTAGATCCCGAGTCACGAATAGTGCGGTTGCTCTCTACCATCCTATTCTACCCCGGAGTGTTGTAGCAAGGACGGCTTTGTCTCACGTTGTTCCAAACTCAGCGTGCTCCGCGTCTCCGTAGTGAATTCCTTCTTTCCCGAACTCTGTATCTCCGTGTCTTTTTCGAAAATACCCGTTGTGAATGAGCGGCCTGACAAGAGAGGGATCTTCCAAATCCGTCATACCTGCGAAAGCGGGTATCCAGGCCCATTGATTGGCGAAAACAATCTGGATTCCCGCGTGCGCGGGAATGACGTTCCGAGAAGAATCCGTGCTCGAGTCCCACCTTTCAATCTCTGTCGGCGAGCGTAAGCGCATGAAGCTCTGTGGTGAGTGTCTGAAATACTTTCCGGTATTTTTACCATCATCACTCCAGGTTTGGTGCAAACAGTTCGTCAGGGCTCACGATCCGGGGCGAGAAACCCTGTTCGTAAACATATTGGCCGATCGCCTGCAACGTCGGGCGATTCGGCTCCAGCCCGTAGGCCCAGAAATCCTTGCCCAAGACCCGCCAGGTCTCCTCGACGTGATGGATCAACCAGGGAAGCGAAAGACGCAGCGCGTCCGTATCGTAGAGTCCGTCGACCGCCAGATCCCGAGCTTCGCAGAAGGCGCGATAGACGCTCCGGGCCGCCCATGGGTGCTCGCGATAGATATCGTCACGCAGCGCCACCGTATGCATAATCGGGAAGATGCCGGTGCGGCGGTAATAA
>Ga0164299_10000406_pt1 | contig 9982 bp, 4 predicted proteins | sample Whisoiple_221_MG_FD_109712 | JGI IMG/M metagenome (GOLD analysis project Ga0164299, IMG submission 109712) | Unamended control soil microbial communities from upstate New York, USA - Whitman soil sample_221_MG | ecosystem: Environmental > Terrestrial > Soil > Agricultural land ...
CGGCCTTGTTGTACTCGTAAACTGCGCGGTTGCGTTCTCCCTTGGCGTCGTAGGCATTACCTTTCTTGATATGTGCCCAGGCTTCAAGCCACGAAGGCTGCAGGGTGCCGTTGAGCGCGGCGTCAAAATTGTCGAGGGCCGGTTGCCAGTTACGCTGCTCGAGATAAAGTAGCCCAAGGTTGTAGTAGACCCACGAGTTTGAGCGATCCAGTTTCAGCGCAGCTTCAAACTGCTGCTGAGCCTCGGCGTAGAGACCCTCTTTCATCTGTTCGATGCCGCGGCGCGCAACGATCGATACGCGCAATTCGTCAGACATGCGCAGGACTCTGTAGTTAGGATCTACTACAACTTCAAGCGGCTGGCCGTTTGATTCGAAATCAAAGTCTTCGCTCTTGCCTTCTATGCGAGTTGTCGTCGTTTGCGTGTCGCCTTCGGTGCGCAACATTAACTGCACCGGCATCCGCAACACATCGAGGTTCTGCTTGACGGTGCCACGAGTGCGAAACTTCCCAGCCCGGGTGCGAATGATTTGATAGTCGACGGCAAACTCCGGAACACCTGTGCCCTCAACCCACTGCGCAAAGAAGTAACGAAGATTTTCTACCGCTACTTCTGAAGCCAACTTCTCGAAATCATCGATGGAAGCATTCTTGCCCCGATATTCCTCGAGGAATCTGTGCAGCAGAAGGTCAAACTTTTCCTTACCCATGGTCTCGCGTAGCATGCGAAATACCATGGCGCCCTTGTGAAAGACGATCGACTGGTAGGCTGCCGACTGATCGTCGAGGGCTCCCGGCGCGCGCGCGATCGACGCAGTTTGTTCAAAGGTCAGCGCGCGTTCCTGCTCCTCGCGTTGTATTGCTTCGAGCGCGCCGCCGGTCAAATTGGATTCGCGAAACGCGAAGGCGCTCCATTCAGCGAGACCCTGCGAGATCCAGGCATCGTCAAACGACTTCAAGCCCACCGTTTGGCCCCACCACTGATACGCCACTTCGCGCGCCAGTCTTTCGTCGGGGACGGGGCGGGACGAGTCGAACAGCTTTGCCGCCAGAAAAATTATTCCCGGACCTGAATAAGTATCCAGACTATCATCGTCGATCTGCGCCACCACGAGGCGTGTTCCGAAGATCGGAGCGCCATACTGCTTGGAGTAAAACTCCAGCACCTGACCCATCATCTCAGCGTAACCGTTTATGCGACTCTCGCTACCGGGCTTGGCATAAAACTGAATCTCATAATTGCCAAAGCGCAGATTGCGGTTGATGTATTGTCCGGCCGCAAAGTTTCCGATCAGGACGGGCTGGCGATGAACAAAATGGTATCGCGTTGAGCCATCCTTCGGTGAAGCCTGCGGAGTCACAGGCTCTTCGCTGGTTCCCGCCACCTGCAAGCCGGTGGGGACAATCAACGTGATGTCGGATGTGGCGCGGTCCGCGGCGTAATCATGAAAGGGAAACCAGCGCGACGCATACATAAGATACGAGCCTTCGGGTCCCACATAAGCCAGCCGCTTGGTTGCCAGCGGGCCGCCTTCAGGCGATAGCAGCGCACCGCTCCAGCGAAAGCGCAGAGTTATAGGTTGGTTTGCTGGCACCACCTGCCCCAGGTCAACTCTTACACTTGGCCCAAGTGAGCCGGCGCCAACCGCATCCTGCACAAAACCGGTCAACGGTTTGCCGTCGCGGTCAATACTCTCTACGTGAAGAGACCCGTTGAGTTCGAAGACGAGTGAACGAGTTGCTTCCTGCGGGTTGAGGGTAATGTCAGCGCCCGCTCGCAACATATGCTGGTCGGGAATTAACTGAGCTTCGATGCGGTAATTAGTGATGTCAAAACGCGAGGCGGCTTGTTGTGGTGCGGGCTGTTGGGCACTGGCGGCCGTCGCAATGGCGAAAAGTGTGACAACTAATAAGAATAACCGGGGAAAGGTGCGCCTGCTTATCTTCATATTATCTCTGTTTCGTTAGGGATCGCGCTCGAATTATACAACTCGGAACCTGTTACCACCCAGCACTTCAGCTGCTGGTTTTCAGCCTACGACGGATTCTTCGAGACTAAGTCTCCGCGAGATTAACGCTTTCGGCGCTGGGTTTTTTTGGATGGTAAAGACGTGCAGGCGGTTGGCTGGAATCGGGCAGAGGTGAACTAATTGTGGGAACAGGGGTCCCGGTAGTGCAGGCCCAGGCCGCCTTGCCGGCCGAGGACTCAAGGGTTGCTTTTAGCCTTCCCGACAAAGTCCAATTCCCTCAAGTCGTCACTCACGATCGGCAGAACTCGATCCAGCGGCTCGAAAGCAAAACCATCTTTCGACGGAATAACTCTATAACTAAGCGCTGTCGACGACGACGCCACCGTGAAGGAATAGTTCCCTTGTTCGTCCGTCGTCGAGGCGAGCACGGTGCCCTGCGGACTAATCAGCACTACCACAACATTCGCGATCGGGTTTCCGCTGGCATCCTTAACTCTTCCAGTGATTGCTACAGTTGTAGGCCGCGGTTTATTGAGTTTCTCCACCGGTGATGTTTCCAGCGACGGCGCTGTGACGGACACCGGTGTTGAGTCAGGCGTTGCTGTAGGCGCGGGCTCGGGAGTCGTCGAGGCAGGCGGAGCTTCCGTTGAGGCTGCCGGCGTTGGTTCTGGTGTGCTTGGTGTTGCGTTTGGCATCGCTGCCGCCGGCGTCTCCGCCGTTAGTGATGATGTGGGAACTGTTGCAGGTGGCGGCGTTGAACTTGAAGGCTGCGTACCAGAGTCTGTGGGAGCCGATGCCGGTGTTATTTCGGGCGGCGACGTTGGTTGCACGGAATCGCTCGGTTTATCAGGCGCCGGCACGGGCGTGGTAGCAGATGTACCAAAGCCGGGCCCTATTCGTTCATCGAGTCCATCCAATGAGCCGTTGACCTTCCGATAGAGTTGCTCGATAAGGGCGCGGCGCAGCGGATCGGGATCGCCGGAGTTGTAGCTCTTAATGTAATTGGAAAGCGCTTCTGGTTTCTTGTCCTGACGTTCGAGCGTAGCGCCGAGATGCCAGAACGCCGTGCGTGCTGCCGGCGTGCCTTCGGGAAGTATCGCGACCGCACGTTTCAAATGATCAACCGCGGCATCCAGCTTATCCTGGTTGTATAGCGCCCAGCCTGACGTGTCCTCGATGCGACCTCGCAAGAGATTGGAAAGTATGTTGCGGGGCGCCTCGGGAATGTCGGGCGTGCCTCCTTGCGCGATGGCTCGCGCGCGAATCGAGCGCAACTCATCGGCCTGCACTACTACCGTCAACTCCGGTACAGTCAGTCCGGCGGCAGCGCTATCTCGCGCCGCTTCGGCAAGTTCATAAGCGGTTTGGTAACCAAGTCCCTTCTGTAGCAAACGGCCCGCTACATAAAGTTCACGATGGACGCGCGCGTCGTCGTCACCTGCTGCGAATGCCCTCGCAGCCGTGACTGCACCGGCTTCGTTGACGGCTTCTCCGATCGCTAACTGATCGAGAGAAGACGTAAAGGCCAGCAGCGCTTTAAGGAGTGTTGCGTTGTTTTCGGTATCGGCAGCGCTAAACTGAAAAATACTTGCGCGTCGCTCCGGCGCCAATAGATCTATGAAACTTGCACTATGCGAAACTGACTGTCCGGCAAGTCGAGTCTCGATTTGTCCATCTTTGATGCTGAAAGAGTTCCTTAAAATCTCCGCGGCCTCATCGTAGAGCCCGGCCGCTACCAGCGCACTCGCCAACTCGTAATCAAGCGTGGGAAATTTTCCATACTGTCGCGCGAAACGAAGCGCACGTTCAGCGTCGAGTGGCTTGCGCTGCGCGACCAGCGCGCGGGCCAAAGCAATTTGCGACCAGGTATAACGTGGCTCGATTTCCACCGCTCTTTGTGCGAGGTCAAGAGCCACTTCGCTATCGTTGTGCGCGGCAAGCCAGTAGGCGGCGCCGGCCAGCAAACTCAGGTTGCGCGGATCCGCAGCCAGGGCTTTATCGAGTTCGGGTTTTGCCTCGTCTTTCCGGCCCAGATCCAACAATGAAAGTATCAGGCCAGCGCGGGCAGTTTTGTCAGTTGGTTCAGCCTCGAGCTGCTGGCGATAAAGCGCCAAGGCTTCTGCCGGCTTCCCGGAGGCGCGATCGAGATCGGCGAGACTGCGGCGCGCAGTCTTTAGGTTTGGATCAAGTGCAAGCGCTTTTTTATATTCAGCGGCGGCTTCATCAAGACGAAGCGAAATGTGCAGCGCTCGTCCGAGACCCTGATGCGCTTCGGCGAGATCGGGAGCAAGTTGGACGGCTTGTGTTGCCAGGCGAAGCGCTTCGCTTCCCTGTTCCGTGTTGACGTAATAACTGGAGAGTATGATCAGACGCTTAGCATCGTTGCCAAACTTTGCCTCGATATTCTGGGCCGCTTTCCCCGCAGCCACAACCTCGCCGCGCAGGAAGAGATTCAAAGGAATTTGACCAATGACTCCGGAAAATAATTTATCTGAGGCGTCGACTGGAGCGTCAGCAATAGCCTGCAGGAATTGCTCAATCCCGCCCGCGCTGTCACCCAGCTTCAGTCGTGCATCACCAAGACGGGCGCGAGCGCTGACGAGAATTTCCATCGCCCTGGTTCTGGACTTCGATTCAGGATGTTTATCAAGAAACACCTTCAGCAGCACCACTTGTTCCTCAACCGGCTTTGGTTGAATCAAAGCCAACTCTTCGGCTTCCTCCTCATCGTCAGCTGGTCCTCTAGTGATTTTGGCCGCTACGTTGTTCTTGCGAACAACGGCTGGTTTAGCGGTGGCCCGACCAGCAGCTTCACTACCGAGCGACGGTTTGGTGGGTAAAACTTCGTCGGTCGTTTTAATTGCCGGAGATTCGTTGGTGTGCGACTCAGGCGCCGAAATCGCTACCGGAACCTTGTTCAGGTCATCGATGCTGAACGCCAGCTTCTGCGCGAGCGAACTTACAAAATGCTGCACGCCCGCGTTGAGACCTTCGCTGAATTGACCGTCCTCAACGAACCCGCGCATCCGTTGACCCATTTCCCCCAGCACACCTTCAGGCAGATCGTTCTGAACCGATCGGCTAAAACGGGTGAACGACAGTTTTTCGTCGACAGCCAGGACCAAAAGCAAACTTTTCTTCAAGCCGGTGCGAGAGGCGATGTTCCAGTCCCTCGCGATCTGCAACGAGAAATCAGAAATGTCCTGACCTGCGGTTGACTTGACTGTCGCGATGTCGAATTCGATACCGGTCTTCAGTTTGAGATTGATAAGCAGGTTTTCGAGCTGCTGCCGGGTCTGCTCATTGACTACTCCGGCAAAGTCGTTTACATGACCGTTGGGCGCCGGCAATTTCTGCGTTGTCTGTGCAAGTTGGTTTATGCTCAGCGACAAAAAAAGGAAGCCGCCACAACCGAGTAGTAGTATCGATTTTATGATTCGCGGACCTGATAATTTCATGCTTTCGGCTTTCAATTCTTATTTGTGTGGGGGCTTCACATGGTTTCGGCGCGCCCGGATGGATTCGGGTTTTCCTGAATGGGGGACGCTCTGGAAGGGCCATGATAACATCGCATGCTTTTGTCAGCGAGTAAGGCTGTCTTGACCCTTAGGCAAACTGGTAGTTTTGCAGGAGGTGGCCGATGCTCAGCTGGTGCCGACCAACTTGCAAACCACCAGTTTGCGTTACGTTATATGAGCGAACTTGAAGAAGCCTGGGCCGTCGGACTTGCCGAAGCCGAAGCGCGCGCGCGAGCCCAGGGGCGCACAGACATCGCGGAGTATCTGGCTTTACGCAGTTCTAATGATTTGATCAGAACGATTGCCGGCAATTGGTTACTGACCATGTTCACTACGGTGGCCGGCGAAGCAAATCGCGCCGGCGCGGCGATTCAAATTTCCACGGATGACGGACATCGTTTCAAGGTCGGCAACGCCAGCATGATCGGCAGTCGCCTCAGTTTAGGGAGCGGGGTGCGCAAGGTCCTGGTGGAAGTAGGTTGGCCGCGAACGCCCCGCGACGGTTTCATCCGAGGCGGTGGTTTGGCGTGCGGCAATATCAAACACGTAGGCATCAAGCCAGCAAACGAAGAACTCCGCCTCGTCCTTGATGCTGCGGGCACGCCGAGCTGGATCATTACGAGTGGGCACGGCGCGCGCGTCGAGGCCCGCGACCTTACCAAGCTTCACGAGGCAAACGTCAAAAAGCACGTTGCGCTACTGCTGGATGATCAGCAAACTCCGTAGGCCCAACTCTTGACCATATCCGGTAATCGCTGCACGTTTTGACACCGTTCCGACCAAACAACGACTCGAGTCCAACTAATTCCGCCGCAAAATTGCCGTTTTTCCTCGTCCAACTTCGTCCAGTCCCATGAAAGGCAGGCGCCAGAATTTTAGGCACGAGCCTTGCGAATGGACTCGACGGGAAGACGCTCGTCAGTGCTTTAGTGTCCCCAATGGCGAGCAAAACCGGCTGACGAAATTTTGAGGAGGGTACGAATGACGAACCGACGCACACTAAGTTTTTCAATTTTTGCGGCTGCCATGTTGGCGCTGTGCTTGCCGGTGTTGGCAGCCGCTCAGGGTGGTTATGGCTATCCTGATTACGGTCGCAACCGCAATGACAACTATGGCCGCTACGACGAGCGCTACCTTAAAGATTCGATCAATCGGCTCGATCGTTTGTCGAAAGACTTCGAGCGCGACCTTAATCGCGCCCTTGATAACAGCCGCATGAATGGAACGCGGCGCGAGGATGAAATGAACGCCCAGGGTCATGATTTTCGGCGTGCTGTCGGCAGCCTGAAATCAAACTTTGGAAACGGTCGCGACCTCAGCCGCAGCCGCGACGAGGCTGAGCGCGTAATGCAGGAGGCGCTACAATTTGATCGTATCGGGCGCAACCGCGGGATCGACAGCCGCGTGGCATCCGACTGGTCGCAAATTCAGCAGGAGTTGCAGGTAATTAGCAACGCCTACGGCATCGGCTACTACAACAATGGCGGCAACTATCCCGGCAACTACCCGGGTAACTATCCCAATGGAAATGGCCGCAACTATCCAAATAACAACAACCGCAACAACGATTGGTGGCGCAGGATTCCCTGGCCCAACTAACGCCAATCCAGTAAGCAAACCATGAAGAGGCAAAAGCCTCGTCCAGCTTGAAAGAGCGGGCGAGGCTTTCGCATGTTGGAGTCCAGGTGCCAGAATAGCCCGTATGCCTGGAACGCTCTATCTTATTGCCACTCCTATCGGCAATCTTGAAGACATTACTCATCGCGCCGTGCGACTACTGGGCGAAGTTGATGTAATCGCCAGTGAAGACACGCGTCATACAAAGAAACTACTAAATCACTACGGAATCAACACCCGGACCATCAGTTATCACGAACACAACGAACGCGAGCGTTCCCTCGAACTTATCGAACGCCTGAAGTCAGGAGCAGACGTCGCGGTCGTTAGCGATGCGGGTACGCCCGGCATCAGTGATCCCGGTTTTCGACTGGCGCGCCTTGCCATCGATAGCGAAGTGCGAGTCGTTCCGGTGCCGGGAGCCAGCGCTATGGTTAGCGCGCTGGTAGCGTCTGGCTTACCCACCGACGAATTCTTTTTTGGTGGGTTCCTTCCCGCACGAACAGGCGCTCGGCGGGCGCGCTTCGCTGAACTATCTTCGCTTGCCGCCACCTTAGTTTTTTATGAAGCGCCGCACCGCATCGCCGCCGCGCTGCGAGATGCTCTGGAGACGCTCGGCGAACGCCAGGCCGTAGTCGCGAGAGAACTGACAAAGATGCACGAGGAGATAGCGCGGGGGAGTTTGAGCGAACTGGCCGCTCAGTTTTCCGGTGGCGAAAAAGCGCGCGGTGAAATGGTGTTGATAATTGATCGGACGGTGCTGGCGGGGGAAAACGTCCAGGTTAAACCGGTCGTCAGCATTGCGACGATGGTAAAGGAATTTGAAGCGCAAGGTCTCGATCATCGTGCGGCGCTTAAGAAAGCCGCACGTGAGTTGGGAATGGCTCGTGACGAGGCTTATCGTCGCCTGGTTGCTGATCGGCTTGATTGATCTTTTGACTAGACGCTACTGCCGCCAACGTTGCGCACTGTTGCTTCAGCTCCGGCCATCACGCGTTGCACCGCTTTGGAGTTAAGGAAGGTTGTGCGCAAGTTTTCATCGGCAACGTTGGCGGCACACATATTCACAATCTCGGCCGCTTGGGTGAACGACGCCTGCGCCTCCGGCAGACGACCGCGTTCCGCTTGCAGACGACCGAGATCGGCGTGGGTTCTCCATGCGATCAGCGGCGCAGGAAAGCGCCGCAATTCGTCGAGCGCAGCGGCAAACTCCAGCTCAGCATTGGCGGGATCACTGGCCGCTGTTGCGATATGCGCCTTCAGCCGGTGGGCCTCGGCAATGTACTTATGCACTTCGTGTTCGTTCGCCGTCTCGAGCAGTCGCTGCCCAAATTCTCTGGCCTTCTCCAGGTCTCCCTGGCGCAGCCAATGCCATGCGGTGGCCGCCTCAAGGCGAATGTTATAGCGCCAGCGAAACCATGCATCTCGGTCAAAAATTTCGCGAGTTTCGCTGAAGGCGGCAATCGTTTCCTGCGGTTTGCCCTCGAGGGTATGGTCTATGCCAAGGTTAATTAATGAGTTTGCCTCGGCCTCGAGCACGTGATACTGACGAGCAATTTCCAAGCCTTCCCGATTATGTTTTTGTGCACCTTCGAAGTCCTGGAGTTCACGATGCAGCCAGCCGATACAATTCGGCATGCGCGGAAACCAGAAACGGTCGCCGTTGCGTCTCGCCATTTTGATTGCCGCTTCAAGCGTTGAAATGGCTTCCGACATTCGTCCCAGATTACCTTTCGAAAGGCCCAGGAAAAACATAGAGGTCAGAAGGTGAAACCCGTCACGCAAATTGGAGGCGAGCTGTTTGGCTTCATTCTCGATTTCGATGGCGCGCGCGTATTCAGTCTGGAAAAAATAGAGACAACCTCGCCAGGTCAATCCCGCCACCAATGCCGGTTTGTAATCGATGCTGCGAGCGCTCTTGATTACATCGTCGAGAATGGGCCTTCCGACTTCCAGCTCGCCGTAACACAAGTGCTTAAGGGCCATCAGGCACATCGTGTCCAGCCGCAGCGTTTCGCTGCCCGCGCGCCCGGAAGCGGCTAGCGCTTCATCAACGCAGACATTCATCTCCTCGAGGCGATGAGAAAAGAACAGCGTCTTCGAGAGGGCGTTCAGTCCCGCCGCCTTTTTCTCAGGGGCGTCGAAAGCGTCCAGATGTTTAAGCATGCTCCGGTAATCTTCAATGGATTGGTCAAAGTTGCTTAGCTCCATATTAGTGGCGCCGCGTTTGCCGTACAGAGTCACAATTGTTTCGGCCTGCTCTGCGTCAGGCAGCTTTTTCACCAGGTTTAGAGCGCGTGTGTAATGCTCGGCGGCTTCGGCGTTCCCATAAAGCGTGATCGTGTTGTCTCCGGCGCGGATCAAATATTCCACCGCACGGGAAAAATTACGCCCTCGTTCGAAATGCAGAGCGAGTTGAGTGGCGATCCGCGGAGCAAGCTTTCCAAAGTGACGGAGCAGCTCTTCACCAGCCTGACTGTGCAGCATGATCCTTCGTTTATTCACCAGGCTGCCATACAGGAAATTCTGGTAGAGTGCATGAGCGAAGCGATAGCGGGTAGCAAGCGATCCGTCAGGTAATTCTTCCTCTCCAAGGGTCAGCACCAGTCGTTCAGTCTTTTCCAGTCGGGCCAGCAGTTCCTCCAAATCAACTTCGTCGATGCCGAGCAAAGCAGCCACTATGGTCGAGTGAAATTCCTGTCCCTCAACGCTGGCGTACTCCAAAGCGCGTCGGGCCTCGGCTTCGAGCGAGTCGAGCTTTTTGCCAATCATGCTCCGCACACTTTCGGGTAGTTCCAATTCCATCTGTGCGAGAGGCCGGTTGAGAGACCAGTGCTCGTTTGGTTTGGCGATGTCTCCGCGTTCACGCAGATATTGC
>Ga0164299_10000408_pt1 | contig 9977 bp, 7 predicted proteins | sample Whisoiple_221_MG_FD_109712 | JGI IMG/M metagenome (GOLD analysis project Ga0164299, IMG submission 109712) | Unamended control soil microbial communities from upstate New York, USA - Whitman soil sample_221_MG | ecosystem: Environmental > Terrestrial > Soil > Agricultural land ...
CAGGGGAAGAAAGGGAACCGGGGTGGGAGCATCGCTCCCACCCCGGCAAAGTCTCTAGAAACCGGGAACTGGAAACGAGAAACGCAACTCAGCCCCGATCAGGTGCGTCGGAGCTGACGTAGATCTCCTCCGGAACCGTGTCCATCGTGGTGTACGCCGGCCAGTGCATGGCCGAGATGCCGTTCTTGTCCGGCGTCAGGAAGTCGCCCTTCAGCCACGGCTTGATGAACTGAACCCGTGTACCGTGATAGACGAAGACCGCCGGCACATCCTCGACCAGGATCCGCTCCGCCTCCTGGAACAGCTTGATCCGTTCCTCAGGGGCACCGAGGTACTCCGATGCTTCCTTCAGCTTGGCATCGAAGTCCGGGTTTGACCACGAATGGCGACCACCCGTCTTCCAGACCGAGAGCATGTTCGATGGATCGAGGTAGTCCATGCCGTAGCGAACCCAGCCGAGCAGGATCTGGGTTGGTTTCGCATTCAGCGCGGCCGTGAAGCCGGCTGAATCATGCTCCTCGAGCTCGACCTCGATGTTCAGGTTCTCCTTGAGCATCGCGGAGAGGGCGCCGGCCACAGTCTTGTCGAGCGGGCTCGGCGCACGCAACCACATGGTCTGCTTCGGGAAGTCCTTGCCATCCGGGAAGCCGGCCTGGCTGAGGAGATCCTTGGCCATCGCCGGGTCGAACTTCTGGATGTCCTGCAACGCCTCACGCTGCGAGGCCGGGAAACCCGGCGCCAGCCAGGAGTAGGCGGGCGTCCCGCTCGGGCCAAGCACCTGCGACTTGAGCGTGTCGCGATCGATGGCGTGGCTCCAGGCCTGGCGGACCATCTTGTTGTCGAACGGCGCCTTGGTCACGTCGAAGAAGATGTACCAGGTCGGGAAGTCGCCGACTCCGGAGTGGACCTCCTTGGCCGTCGCCTCGTCGCCCATCATCAGGGTCAACGAGGCTGGATCCGGCTCTTCGAGGTAGTCGACCTCGTTGTTCTGGTACATGGTGAAATACGTGTCGGGCGTCGCCAGCCGATTGATGACCTTTTCCACCATCACGTTCATCGTGCCGGTGTAATTCGGGTTCTTCGTGTAGACGATTTGCTGCTGAGGGGTCCATTCGCTCAGCACGTACGGCCCGCAGGAGACCGCGGTGGCCGGGTCGCTGTTGTAGACCCCGCTGCCATGCTCTTTCAGCGCCGCCGCCGAGAGCGGGAGCGAATAGAGCATCATGGCCGGCATGTACGGGGCCGGCACATCCGTGCTGATCACCAGTTCGTATTCGCTGGCGCCTTGGGCAACACCGACCTTGTCGATACCTGCCTTCCCGTCAACCGCATCGTTCCAGCCTGTGATCACGTCCCGGAAGAACCAGGTGAAGTCCCAAGCGTGCTCCGGGTTCGCGGCGTACTGGAACGTCGCCACCCAGTCGGCCGCCGTCAGCGGGTTGCCGTCAGTCCAGGTGAGCCCCTGGCGCAGCTTGAAGGTCCACGTCTTGCCGTCTTCGCTCCCTTCCCATGAGTCCGCGACACCAGGAATGATCTCGAACTCCCGGTTCATACGGACGAGCGGCTCGCTGAAGAGGTCGGCAACGAACGGGCGTTGGTAGACCTGCTCGTAGAAGTCGAGGACCTTGGCAATCCCAACGTCGGCCGGGAAGATGATGAGTTGCTTCTCGGGCGGCGCGGCATCAGCCGGCGGCGTACCCTGCCGGAGCGCGGTGGCCATCCGCCCACCCTGGAGCGGGGCCGCACCGGCGTTGGTGGCCAGGAAGCCCGTGGCCATTGCCGCGGCTCCGGCGGCGATGAAACGACGCCGTGAGACGGAGAGCGGGTCGTCCTTCGGAAACTGATCGAGGACCTCCGACAAACTGTTCTTCTCGTTCACCGGTGAACGCGTCCTTTCCTTGTGGCCGTTCCGTCGACGGGCGGCCGCTTGTTATATCTGGCGCGGGTCAAGTGCGTCCCGCAGACCATCCCCGAGAAAAGCGAATCCCAGCACGGCCAAGGCGATGGCCAGTGACGGGAAGAGACCGAGATGCCAGTAGAGCTGAATGTACTGTCGACTGTCCGAGACCATCTTGCCAAGGCTCGGCACCGGCTCATTGATGCCGATTCCGAGGAAGCTCAACCCCGCCTCCGCGAAGATCGCGGCCGGGATCGCCAGCGTGATCGCGATGATCAGCGGCGGAACGGCGTTGGGCAGCAGGTGAGACACGGCCACGCGGTACTCGGTCGCCCCGATGCTGCGCGCGGCGGTGACGTACTCCTGCTCGCGCAATTGCAGGATCTGGGCCCGCATCAACCGGCAGAGCGGAACCCAGCTGGTGATGCCGATCACGACTACGACGTTCATCACCTGACCGCCGACAAAGATCCGCTTGAACGCCCCGCTGTTGATGACGGACATCAGGAAGATCGCGAAGAGGATGCCCGGCAAGGCGGTCATGATCTCGACGAGCCGAAGCACAATGAAATCGAGCAACCCACCCTTGAGACCGGCAGCCAGTCCGAGCGGCACGCCGATCAGGCAGGCCAAGGCAACCGCCGAGAAGGCGACCACCATCGAGGTCCGGATGCCGTAGATCACCCGGCTGACCATGTCGTGGCCGATGGTGTCGGTGCCGAACGGGAATTCCCGGCTCGGGAACTTGTTGGCGTCCATCAGGTTGGCATCGGCGTACCCGGTCGGTGCGAGCAATGGCGCGAACAGTGCACAGAAGAGAAAGAGCACAACCAGCACCAGCCCGACGACGGCCAGCTTCTGGCGGAAGAAGCGCTGCTTGGCGAGCTGGAAGTTAGTCCGGCTCTTGCGGCGTACGCCGAGCGTCGGCTCGACCGAAGCAGACAGTGTCGTGGCATCCGTGGTCGCCATCGCCATCACCCTCGCATCGATCCGCCGCCGATCCGGATCCGGGGGTCGAGGATCGTGTAGAGGATATCGGTGATCAGGTAGGTAAGACCCCAGACCGCCGCCACCAGCAGCACCAGCGCCAGGATCATCGGGTAGTCCCGGCTCGTCGTGCTGGTCACGAAGAATCGGCCGATCCCGGGAATGCGGAAGACCGACTCAATGAAGATCGAGCCGGTCAGGATGTTCGGAATCTCCGGCAGGAGCACGGTCGTCGCCGGGATCATCGCATTGCGGGCCACGTGGTGCCGCAAGACCCGTTGCTCCGAGAGCCCCTTCGCGCGTGCGGTGCGGACGTGATCGGCGTGGAGCGCTTCGAGAATCGAAACCCGCACGTATCTGGCCACCAGCGCCGTCGGGGCAAGCGAGTAGGCGATGACCGGCATGATGTAGTTCTTCGGCTCGCCCCATCCTCCCGTCGGCACCCAACCCAGCTGCGTACTGAGAATCAGGATCAGCCACGTCGCGACCACGAAGTTGGGGACAGTCAGGCCGAGTGTGGCCACGGTAGTGACCGTGTAATCGACCCACGTGTTCTGGCGCAGCGCGGCGATGAAGCCGAGGATCGTGCCGAAGGTGAACGAGATGATGATCGTCGGCACGCCGATCCGGATCGTGACCGGCCAGGCTCGCGCGATTAAGCCGAGCACGGTGTCGTTCGGGCTCTGGAACGGCACCCCGAAATCGCCGTGGAGCACGGCCCAGATGTACCGCACATATTGCTCGGGGATCGACTTGTCGAGGCCGTACTTGTGGAGCTGCGCCTGCCGCGTCGCTTCCGGTAACCGGCGCTCGCCGGTATCGAAGGGGCCACCGGGTACCGCGTGCATCAGGGTGAACGCGATGAACGACACGACCAGCAGCACGAATATCAGACTGATCAGACGTCCAATGATGTATCGTGCCACGGAATCGACCCCTGCGGCTCCAGATTTGAAGTAGCGCTGAGTCTAGCACGCAGGCCGAGTCCGTTCCGGGCGTAACTTCCTACCGGGAATCGGGATGAACGTACACCCCATTTGTCCTATCCTTGCTCGACACGACGGAGTATGATTGGGTCCTGAGGCGCTCATCGGCTGAGCGACAATCACGAGTCTCGCGGATATCCCGCATGCTGCCCCAATGCACGGGGCGGAAAGCAGACCAACCGGCGGCGCACAGTTTGCTGGCAATCGCCGTCACATGAGGACACACACCGACATGAATATCCCTGACGTGAACGCCTTGATCCCGATGGTGGTGGAAAGCACCAACCGCGGCGAGCGAGCGTTCGATATCTATTCCCGGCTGCTCAAGGACCGCATTATCTTCCTGGGCACCCCGGTCGACGACCAGATCGCGAACCTGGTCATCGCCCAGATGCTCTTCCTTGAGCACGAGGACCCGAACCAGGACATCCGCCTCTACATCAACTCGCCGGGCGGCGTGGTCTACTCCGGCCTGGCCATCTACGACACCATGCAGATGAGCAAGCCGGATGTGGCGACTTTCTGCATGGGCATGGGCGCGAGTATGGCCGCGGTCCTGCTGGCCGGCGGCGCCAAGGGCAAGCGGTTCGCCCTGCCGAACGCCCGCGTCATGATCCACCAGGGCTCCTCCGGCTTCCGCGGCGCCGTCCCGGATATCGAAGTGGCCGCGCGCGAAACACTGAGCCTGACCAACAAGCTCACCGAGATCCTGGCCCTGCACTCCGGCCAGGAGTTCGCTAAGGTCAAGCACGACACCGAGCGCGACTACTACATGACCGCGGCGGATGCGAAGGAGTACGGCATCATCGACGAGGTGCTGGAGCCATCCAAGCTGGCGGAGTTGGTTGCCGCAGGCGAGGAGCAGCCGAACGGGAAGAAGAAATAGCGGGCAGGATTTCCGCGCCCGGTGGGGACGTTGCGGCTATCAGGCGCGTCCCCGCCGCATATCCCGGTCGCGTTTAATTCGCACCGGCAGTTCTGATAGCAAGTGCTAACGCGGCCGGTCCACGGCACTTATCTACACCGAGGTGAGCTGGTGCACTATCGATGTTCGTTCTGCAACAAGGGCCAGGAAGAAGTCAGCCGGCTGATTGCAGGGCCGAATCAAGTCTATATCTGTAACGAGTGCGTTCAGCTCTGCCGGGAGATCATCGAGGAAGAGGAGCCGCACACCCCGCGGCCGGCCGTTTCCACCCCCAAGATCTCCACCCCACGTGATCTCTACGAGCAGCTCAACCAGTACGTCGTCGGCCAGGATCGCGCCAAGCGGATCCTTTCGGTCGCCGTCTACAACCACTACAAGCGAATCAGCGCCGGTCTCGAGAGCGACGACGATATCGAGCTCCAGAAGAGCAACATCCTGCTCGTCGGCCCGACCGGCTGCGGCAAGACATTGCTCGCCCAGACCCTGGCCAAATTGCTCGATGTGCCGTTCTCGATCGCCGACGCCACCGCCCTGACCGAGGCGGGCTACGTCGGCGAGGATGTCGAGAACATCCTGCTCAAGCTGATCCAGAACGCCGGCGATGTCGCCAGGGCGCAGACCGGCATCATCTACATCGACGAGATCGACAAGATCTCGCGCAAGTCGGACAACCCGTCGATCACCCGGGATGTCTCCGGCGAAGGTGTCCAGCAGGCGCTCCTCAAGATCATCGAGGGGACGGTCGCCAATGTCCCGCCCCAGAGCGGCCGCAAGCACCCGCATCAGGAATACATCCAGATCGATACGCGCAACATTCTCTTCATCTGCGGTGGCGCCTTCGAGGGACTCGAGGATATCGTTGGCCGGCGGGTTGGCAAGCACGCGCCGATCGGCTTTGGCGGCATGGGCGAGAATGAGGAGAAGGTCAACCCGCTCCAGGAGCTCACCCACGACGACCTGCTCAAGTACGGGCTGATTCCCGAATTCGTCGGCCGTTTGCCGGTCAGCGTCGCGCTCGATCCGCTCAGCCGGGACGAGCTCAAGCGGATCCTGGTCGAGCCGAAAAACGCGGTCGTCAAGCAGTACCAGAAGTTCTTCGCCCTCGACAACGTCGAGCTTTCCTTCACCGACGAGGCGCTCGAGGCAACCGCGCGCCAGGCCGAGGAGCGCAAGACCGGCGCCCGTGGCCTCCGCACCACCATCGAGGAAGTCCTGCTCGACGTCATGTACGAGATCCCATCGATGGAGAATGTGCGCAAATGCGTCGTCGACGAGAACGTAATCGTCAACCGCAGCCGCCCACTCCTGATGACCGAAACTGAAAAGCAAATCCCCTACGCCGAATCAGCGTAGCAGGGGCAGATTGCAATCTGCCCTCCCCGGGTCAGATGCGGACAACGGCCGGGCACGTACGCCCGGCCGATTTCATTGGTAGCGTCCCATATCAATGCGACCTGAGCTTTCCTGGGCAACGATTGGAGGGAAATCGTGCAGCTAGGACCAGCGCCCCGTCCGGTCCCACATCGACGTGCCAACAACTTCTCCGCTCAAGACTGGGTCGAGAAGGAGAACGGCCCGGGAGTATCCCTCGTCTATGTCCGGGTTGAGTCCAATCCTCTTGGCTAGTTCGCCAAACGGAACACTCCATTCAGCGGGTGGGGACGGCAGATGTGCTGGCAGATCGTGTGTGCCTCGCGGGGAGAAGGTTTGCTCAAGTGCGGTACGGAGCTCGCCCGCCGTGAATGAGCTTTCCAGGCTGATCAAGACGATGTCCACGAGGTCCTTCACTCTCGTGCTTTTCCTGCCGCTTGAATAGGTCCGCGTGTATGCATGAACCTTCTCAGCAACATGTTGCGCTATCGGAATTGCCGGAATTTCTATGGGCTCGAGATCAGCGAAATCGAAGAATCGGATGCCTGCCAACCGATCCGGCGGAGATGGCAATGAATCCGCCAAGCCAATGTCAACGGTCAATCGCTCGAACAACGCGCCGCCAAGTTCAACCCGGATCTGGTACCGCGTGGCTGTGTTGTCGTCATCGTCGAACGTGCTTGACCGGCCGACCATAAGGGAAAAGTAGTCAGGGAAAAGTAGTCGTCCAGGTCGTGATCCGTTGCCGCGAGAAGGGCTTCGAAACCTGCTTCTGTGGTGTCGGCACGGACCAGATCCAGGTCTTTCGTCATTCGAGCTCGATCGCCATACCGGAGATCCAGAGCCATGCCGCCTTCGATGACCCAACCATTGCGTTCCACTGACAGGAGGCGTGCGATAAGCCGGTCCGCAGCGATACGTTTCCTCAAGCGCACGACCGAATCGTTATCTGGACCGGCATTGCGCCTGATCATCGCCTCCAGAGCAGCCTTGAACGAGCCTCCGCTTGGGTATTTCATATGGGCATCTGTTCCATTGCCCTGTTGATCAGACTCTGGACCCGCTGGCTGCGGTTGCTCATCGCCCGCTCCAGACGTTTGCGTGTAGTCAGGCCACGCTGGAGGGCTTGTCGGGCTGCCATCTCGATCTGCTCCGGCCCTGTGCCCCAATCGGCCGCATCCACGATTGTTCGCGCCACCGATGTCACCCGCATTCCATCCCGCGTCACCACGTCCGCCGGTCCCATTTCCCTCGTTGTCGTGTGAATCGTCACCCCCGGCAACTTGGGCAGATTACGCTTTGAGCGTGGGACGGTCAGATGCACCGCATTTGGGATTACGTCACTCAGCTCATGCAGATCGAGCGCGCTCTCATGCGACACCACGGCCACATCCTTCCCGACAGCCAGCCACCCCGCCACCACCTCCTCGCGCGGATACGCTGGATAATCCCGGAGTCGATACACGCCCCGGTGCACCCGAATAAACCTCCCGCTTCGCGTGAGATGGGTCAGTAGATTGGTCCGATAACCGCACGCTTCTGCCTGGGCACGGGCAAAGTGACCATGCTGCTCGCTCGCGATTCCGAAGAGGCATTCAAAATCTGGTGAGTAGCTCATCATGTCACCTGTTTGCTCAATAATACTGAGTAAACGGGTGACATACCGCTGCACCCGCGCGCGTGCAGTCCTGAGGGACTACGCATCCCCGCTCAGCGGCAGGTGGATCGTCATCCTTGTCCCCTGGCCGGGTGTGCTCTCGATCTCGATGCGGCCGTGGTGCGCGTCGATGATCGACTTCGCGATCGACAGCCCGAGCCCGGCGCTGCCCCGCTGGCGAGTGCGGCCGGGCCCGACCTGGTAGAACCGCTCGAAGACCCGTTGCTGGTCCTCCTCAGGCAGGCCCGGTCCGCAGTCGATCACATCGATTGCCAGGCATTGCTCGCCAACACGCGACCGCAGCTCGACCGGAGTCCCCGGCGAGGAGACCCGCGCCGCGTTATCGATCAGGATCAGCACCGCCTGCTGGATCCGCTCCGGATCGACCTCGACATGCCCTTCCCCGTACAGCGATGTGGTCAGCGGCACGTGGTGATGACGCGCCATCGCTTCGGCCGGACCCGCCAGCCGGGAGAGCAGCCAGCCAACCGGCAGGTATTCGCGCTCGACAAGCGATACCCCGGCGTCCGAGCGCGCCAGGAAGAGCAGGTCATCGACCAGGCGGCTCATCCGGTTTGACTCGGCGAGGATCTCGGATAGGGCCTGGTCCCTGGTCGGCGATTCTTCCGCGGTTAGTCCAATCTCGGCGTTGCCGCGGATCAGGGTCAGAGGGGTCCGCAGCTCGTGCGAGGCATCGGCAATGAAGTCGGACTTTGCCTGCAGGGCAGCCGCAAGCTGACGGCCCGCCTCCTGCTCATGGTCATTGGCCGCGCGCAGCTGGTGAAGAATGCGACCGGCTGAGACCGACATCGCCACACCGACCAGCGCCACCCCACTCAGGAGCAGGATCAGGATGATCCGCTCCCGCGCCGCCGCATGCTCGACGCGCGCCAGCGACTGGTTGGTGAGCTGCTCGCCCGCATCCTCGATCTCCTGCGCGTTGGTTTCCAGCTCATCGATCTGCGCGAGCCCCGCGCTGCTGGCCGCGTTGAAGGCGATCGGGTCGCTGGTGAAGAGCACGATCCGGGGCCGGAAGGCGTCGTGATACTCCTGCGCCCGCTGGCGGATGACGTCGGGCTGCGTTACGTCAAGCTGTGCGATCCCGATCTGGTCGAGGCGATCGATCTCCGCCAGCAGGGTCGCGTATGCCGCGTCGAAATCGGCGATCGTCTGCTCGGTCGGTCCACTGAAGACGATGTTGCGATGGTTGTGACGGAGATCGAGGACGGCCACCCGCAGGTTATCGCCGGCGCCGGCGACCGCGACGTCGTACTGGATTGCCCGTTTCGACGCATTCTTGACCCGCGCGTTCTCGTTGACGCCGATCACGCCGACCGTCCCGATCACGAAGAGCAGCGTGACAATGGCCGCGGCCGCGAGCCCCCACGGTCCGGTGTCGCTCCCGCGAATCTTTCGCATGCCTGCCGTACCCCTGTCAGTTCTGTGACTCATTGGCCAGCCAACGGCCGGACGGCGTCGATTGCGCGGACTATCCTACGTCGCATGAAGATTCTGCTCATCGAAGACGAACCAGCCATCGCGCGGATGATAGAGCGTGGCCTTGCTCCGCATGGGTTCGACCTCATCGCCGTCGAGTCGGGCGAAGATCCGGAGGTCGAGCTCTCGATCGATCTGGTCGACCTCGCCCTCCTCGATATCCACCTCCCTGGTCGCGATGGTATCAGCGTGCTCGCTGACATTCGCCGTTTCCGCCGGGACCTTCCGGTGATCATGCTGACTGCGCTCGATGATCTGCCCACCAAGGTTTCGGCGCTGAATGGCGGTGCGGACGATTACATGACCAAGCCGTTTGCCTTCGAGGAGCTGATCGCCCGGATGCGGGCAATCACGCGGCGGGTCGATCAGCGCTCGTCATCCTCGATCGAATTCGGCGATCTGCGCATCGATCTGCTCTCGCACCGGGTTTCGCGGCTCGGGCAGATCGTCGAGCTCTCCCGGCGCGAATTCGCCTTGCTCGAGTACTTCGCGCGCAATCCCGGCCGGGTGCTCTCACGCCAGCAGATCCTGACGGCCGTTTGGGATTACGACTTCGAGGGCGAGTCGAACGTCGTCGATGTCTACGTCCGCTACTTGCGGCAGAAGCTCGATCAGTTGGGCGTGGCCCGCGTCTTTACCACGATTCGCGGCAGCGGC
>Ga0164299_10000409_pt1 | contig 9977 bp, 6 predicted proteins | sample Whisoiple_221_MG_FD_109712 | JGI IMG/M metagenome (GOLD analysis project Ga0164299, IMG submission 109712) | Unamended control soil microbial communities from upstate New York, USA - Whitman soil sample_221_MG | ecosystem: Environmental > Terrestrial > Soil > Agricultural land ...
AATAGGAAGGGAGTTGTATGCAGTGTTACAACCTTGGGTTGAGTATTGATAATAGAAAACCTTGTTGCCGCGGGCGTCCAAGCCCAGGAGTTGAGCGAACGTGGGAACGCCGGGTATTCCACCATTAACTATCGCATAATCAATTAGATAGTTGTATGGGGCATCCTCATAGCAGCTTCCGCAGAACGGGCTGGGAATGCTCTGATTCATTGGAAAGTTCCATACTTCGGTTGCCACTTTTCCCACCAGATCCAAGCTGTACTTGCGGGGACTCGCATAGTTGCGTTCATCCCCTGGAGGAACCTGAAAAAGACTGCTTCTACCGTTATCAAAGACCAGCACGCCCTGATCAAACGTGATCCCGGGCGAGTGTTGGCCAATTGGCGGCAGGCTGCCGGGCGCGACCGTCAGCGCAAATTTCCTCAACGATGCAAATTGGTGCCACTTTTTGGTTGGATCGCCCAAGATCCACTTGATGGCGGTTGTTTGATAATCGATGCAAATGAGGAAATTCTCCCGGCTTGAAATGACCAAGGAGTCATCCGCCCGGTTGTACACGACACCGTTGTTATGGAACCAGTCGTTTGGCGTTGGGAAGACAAATTGACTTGGATCGTCACCGCCGGCAATCATTGCGGCGCTGATGATAGCAGCCATGTTAAAGGTTCTGAGGACCCTGCCGTCCAAGTGGTCAACTTCGAGAATGACGGATTCAAAGAAGGAGGTGGTATCGGGCTCAATGAGCAGCCCCGTTTTGCCAGTATCAATATTGTGATGCAGGTGTACTACGCCGATACTGCTATAGTCTGCAAGCAACCTGATGCGCCCATCACTAAGCTCGATGCGGAACACCTGGCTGTTTTGTGTCACGTAAACCGCGTTGTCGAAGAAAGTGGAAGCCGCAAAAAGAGCGCTCGCCGCGGGCAAGGGGCTAACCCAGCGCAACGCCCCATCGGAGTCGAGGATGACAGGTGAGAAAGTACCACAAGCAGACCTGTCAAAGATATAATCATAACTCAAACTGGTGTTGTTCGTCCTGGGTTGAAGCTTGGTCGGATTGTTGTAGCCGCAGCCTTGATCGTTGAACGTGGGGGTCGTGATCGACGTGACAGCTTGCTTGGAAGAGCCGTCCAGAAAGCGATAAGTCAATCTTACGATATTCTGATATCCAGCGTAAAGTCCGTAAACTGGCAAAATGATCTGTGGGGGATGTACATATCCCAGGCTCGCGATGTAGTCGTTGGAATAAGTGCCTGAGAGTGGCCGCGTGACGGAGCCCGGTTTCGGGTCGATCGCGAACTGAATGCTCTTCAGAACGGTTGTATTGCTGACCTGCAGGGTCAAGCTACTGAGAAAAGGGGTGGCACCTGGCGTGCGCCCCGTGATTGTTATCGTGGTGTCATCGGCCTGAGTGGCGCCGGCGACGGGAGAAAAGACAATGAAGAGGCCAGCGACGACGGTGACGAGTGGTAAATGAATTTTCATAGATTATTTTTGTGTGAGTGATTTACAGCCCGGGATCATTTCAAAACGGGCAGTTACGTGTCCAGCAAAAAAATTCGATGCCACGCATTTTTTTTTAGATTTTCGAACTCAAACCCGCAGCAAGATTGCGTTGCCATTTGCGCTCTGATAATTGGACGGAGGGTCAGATTGTTTCCTGCTGATTTCTGGCTTTCACCCAATCGCCCCAGAGGGCACCGCTGAGATTGCAGGAGTCTTCCCGCCGGAAAAGACTGCGCTCTACATAAGTTTTGTTTCAGAAGAATCGTTTTTTCGCAGGCACTCCGAAATTCTGAACGAATAAAAGGGTTGCCGGGCAATACGAGAAAACCTATCTCGAATATTTTGCCGGCCGTTGCTGAGCTGTATCAAAATATTCGACAAACCGGCAAGCGGTGTGAATCGACAATGATACACATGAGTATTAGGCTTCGGCCCGATTTCGGGAAATGACAGCCAAGGATAAACTCGGAGATTCCGGCCCGGCAGAAACGATTTCACCTTCTCGGCCGACGGGTCCCCATCGGTTTTCGCTTCAGGTAGCGATAGGTACCCTTTGCTTTGTTCTCGCGCTTCTCTTTTACTATGGTGCCGTTCTTCGCATCGAGCTTAAGCACACGGATTTACTCGACCTCGATCCTTATCCAGATGCCGTAGAATATTTCGCGCAAGCTAACTCGATCTTGAAAGAAGGCGCGCCGACAATTCAGATCGGCAATGACAAGTTACCGTCCCGCTACCCGCCAGGGTACCCCATTTTGATGATCCCCTGGCTCAAATTTCTGCCCCACAACGGAATTCTAGCACCATTTAGAACAAATCAGACCATCGGGCTGTTGCTATTGGCGGGGGGCTTCATGTTCTATGTTGCGATTGGAAGGCCACTCGCGGGAGGCTTGGCAAGCCTGTTGCTCGCAACACAGCCAGCGTTCATTGACTTCAGCCGGTCATCGATGAGCGATCTCAGCGGTGGGGCTGTCATAGCGCTTGCCTTAGCGTTGGTCTACTTGGGTCTGGCTTGGCGCCGGCGATTGCTGATTTACTGTGCCGCCATTGTTCTTGGGCTCTCTTTGTGTATACGGCCTCAGTTAGTGTTCATGGCTCCCTTGTTAATGGCTATGGCTCTCTTTCCGGCTAACGTATCTTGGACCAGGTGGTTCATGCATTGCTGCCTTGCCCTTACCGTATTTGCCGTGGCCGCGAGCCCGTACTTTATTCTGAACACTCTGCAATTTGGCCACCCGCTAAAGACTGGCTATGAATTTTGGGTACCGGCGTTGGCGGACAAGCAAGCTGCTTTTTCCGTGCACAATGTCCCTCCCCAAGTTGCGTTGATCTGGTCTGAGATTACAGCCAACTGGGCTCAATTTCGGGTAGCGAACCTTTTTGGCACGGGCACTTACGTGGCGCCGGCTTTCATTTTTCTCTCTGCTCTTGGTCTGGCCTTCGTCCGTGCGTGGCGCTTCGAGATCAGCGCATTCTTAGCGGGAATTGTGTACATCATTTCAACCGTGACGTACAAGTACATTGAGGGGCGGTTCTACGTGCCTGTTTTTTTCCTTTTGGTTGCGCTCGCCGTTCTGCCGGCGGAATGGGCAATGGGCCAAGCTCTCAAAAGGCGCTTTTCGGTCTGGAGCGTTGGAGTGCTGGCGGTATTCCTGCTCAGCTGTATCGGTTTTCCGTCGCAATCAGGCTTCAAGCCCACGGGCGGTCGATCACAGGCCTGGGACGCCCTTCATTACGCAAACGCCAATGGGACGTCGCCGCGGTACGAGGCACAAAAGGAATTCGTTCGCATCTTCCGAGAGGCACCTGGTATTGTTTTATCCGATATCGAGCCCCCCTATTTAAATGCGCTATTGCCGAAGCCATTTGTGGCGGCGCCGATCGACGGCCGCCATGACTACTGCTACAGTCGCCTCTGGCATTATGCGAAGCCCGAGGCGGTTCAGCTAGTGGCAAATGGCCTCAGCCGCGCGACTCCCGTCTACGCTCTTCTATTATCTTCAAAAGATGTCGACCAAGACATAAAACGCTTGCCCGTGATCGAAGGTTACAGATGGAAACGAAGCAACGGGACCGATACAACGGCTGTAATCATGACATTGACAAAGGACGCCTCTGCTCTGACCTTGGAACCCACTTTTTCCTTAGCGAAGTGGTGACAAATGAAGCTATCCGTCGTTATTCCTTGTTATAATGAACGAGCAACGATCGAGGCTGTGGTGGATGCAGTCCGCTCAGCGCCGATCGAGGACGTCGAAATCATCATCGTGGATGACGGATCGACCGATGGAACGAGAGAACTTCTTAAAGCGAAGCCCCCCGGATGGGTCGATCAGATTGTGCTGCAGGAACGGAATTTTGGCAAGGGAGCAGCTCTGCGCGCGGGTTTCCAGGCAGCTACTGGCGACGTGGTCATCGTTCAAGACGCGGACCTGGAGTATGACCCGAATGAATACCCAATCCTTCTTGAACCGATTCTGGAAGATCGTGCCGATGTTGTTTTCGGTTCCCGCTTCATGGGGGGCAGACCTCATCGCGTAGTTTACTTCTGGCATATGGTGGGAAACCGCTTTCTCACGTTGCTTTCTAACATGTTTACAAACCTGAACCTCACCGACGTGGAGACATGTTACAAGGTGTTTCGGCGGGAATTCCTGCATAACATAACCATTGAAGAGAACCGGTTTGGTTTTGAACCTGAAGTTACCGCGAAGGTGGCGCAAGCTGGTTGTAGAGTTTTCGAGGTTGGCATTTCGTATAACGGCCGGACGTACGAAGAAGGAAAAAAGATAGGATGGCGTGACGGCGTGAGAGCTGTTTATGTGATCGTGAAGTATAACCTATTTCGAAGGAACAAAGGTTCATGGAAGCACAATATTCAGGAGTCGATATCCTCGAAGCGCTCCAGAGCGCGCACAACTACAACGATTACTTAACTCGCTTGATCCGCGAATCGACCGAATCGAAGGATCTGATGGACTTCGGCGCGGGCATCGGGACGTTCTCCAAGCGACTGCGGACGGCCGGTTACCACGTAAAATGCATCGAACCCGACCCTGTACAGAGAAAAAGGCTCGAGGAACAAGGTTTTGAGACTTTGGATGATATTACTTCTGTCCCGGATGCTTCCGTGTCGTTCATTTTCTCGCTGAACGTTTTTGAGCACATCGAGCACGACACCGTCGCCATACGAGAAGTTCGCCAAAAATTAAAACCGGGAGGCGCTCTCCTGATCTATGTTCCTGCCTTTGAGTGTCTCTGGACGAGTCTGGATGAGAAGCTTTGCCACCATCGGCGCTACACAAAGACGACGCTTCGCCGGCTTGTCGAGCAGGAAGGTTTCGCGATTGAACATGTTCGATATGCTGACTGCCTCGGGTTTATTGCCACGCTCATTTTTCGGCTGCTCAGTAGAAGTGCGTCGACGGTGACGGCTACCGCGATCGGCTTCTATGATCGCTGGCTATTTGCGCCAAGCCGCGTCTTGGATAAGCTCTTCGGTCGGTGGTTTGGAAAGAACGTTTACGTGCTCTGCAAGCGCCTGTCGCTTTTAGCGCTCTAAACCGGCAATTCGGGATTATCAAGACGGGAGACAACGACCATGGGTAAGGCGAAAATGGTGGCTTCGAAGGTTACATCGCGATTTATGGAGCAGCGGCGTCGCCTGGTACTCTTCTTCGTTGCCGTGGTAAGCATTTTGCCGGCTCCGCAATTGCCGATTTGTTACGCTCAGGGTGCAAACGAGCAGGCGGTCCAGAACTCAACTACCGATGCCGTTACCGGTTCAACCCAGGACAAAGCCGGTCACGACGTAAATGTTAAAACATTCGGCGCGGTCGGGGACGGTGTAACGAATGATACCGAGGCGTTCAGTGCGGCTTTAAAGTCGCTGTCAGACGCAGGCGGCGGAACGTGTCTGGTTCCGAAAGGAACATACCTCATTTCTGCGGGCGGCATTACCCCTCTGCATGTCCCCGCAGTCTCGTCGGATGTTCATCTGGTCGGCGAAGGCCGGAGGGAATCCGTTCTGCAGGTAAACGGGATGCCGACGAATCATTTGCTGCGATGCGACGGAGACAAGTGGAGCGTGGAGAACCTGACGTTTGACATGGGGGACTATACTCCTCCAAAAGTCGGTTTTGCCGCCATCGTTTGCAGGGGCAACAACTGGAGAGTGGCAAACTGCGCGATTATCAAAAGCGGCAGGTGGGCAATTCAGGCGTACGCCGGCAGCGACTGGTCCATTGAGGGAAATTACATTAGCAGGACAGTGCCGGGAGCAATGCCACCGACCGGGGCGATTCTTGTCACGGCGCAAAGTGGGGTCTGGCCGAGTCGTGGACACGTCATCGCAAACGTTTGTGAAGGCGTTGGGATTTCCTTCGCCGGGACTGACGGTATTGTCGCCCGCAACCGGGTAAACCGGTCGGGGTCTGGCAGCGGCATCTTTGTACAAGGTTCGCCAAGTACACGCTCAGCCAAGATTATTGGTAACATCTGCAGCGGGGGAGGTTCGGGTTATGACGGTGCGATAGGAGGGAAATGGGCGTCAGTGACCGGATTCGAAATTTGGGCACCGGACTCTGTGATCTGCGATAACATTGCCCATGACAATGACGCCGGTGGAATTGCCGTCGGCGGACAAAACAGCATCGTCATTGCGAACACAGCCTATGACAATGGGCGGGGGCGTGCTGGGTTCGGCGGATTTGCTGCGCGCGTGAATCCAAATCGGGGAGCAAGCGCATCTCATTCCATCTTCATAGGCAACTTGGCATATGACAGCCGTTACCCAAGCCACAACGCGACGCAAGACTACGGTTACCTCGAACAAAACGCGAACAGGGACCAGGCTTACGCGGGACAAGCTGCTGAGATAATGGACATTAAACATTTTGGGAATGACTACAACCGCAATCGAGTCGGGCCGATCAAATCCCGAGCTCCACGGGGACCCGCCGCGGCCGCGCAGACTTCGCCTGAAATGAAAAGTAAGTTGAACGCGCTCGCGGCAGACGCAGATCTGTCAGACAAGGCGCGTCGCGCTCTCCGGGCATATCTCGCCAGGTAGAAAAAGGTTTGTAATTCCTGCGGCCATCTCGCCAGAGAATGTGTGATACCGTTCGTGGCAGGGAATGCGATGCCGCGTCGAAGATCAGCAGTCGTTCTTGTTTCCGGGCCTCGTGACGATCACCTTCGCCGGCAATTCGCTGTGATCTGAGTTGTAAAAGCTGAAACCAAGGCGATATCGCTAGCGATCTGTTCTTCTAACAACAACACTTGCCAGCAGCTCCGTGTGATCTGGATTATAAAGGCGAAATTCGTAGCTGGAACCTGTGTCGATCCAGTGCGCAGAAGCGGAGCCGCACCGGCCGTCTGCAAAAAGCACTTCCTGGCCTTGGTTTATCGAGACAAAAACCTTTCCGATGCTCCCATTTGCGGTATCCCAGGTAATCGTCGTATTGCCCACGCCTCCTTCGGCGGGAACGGGGTTAGGGCTGGCGCTAAGGAAAGGCGGCCGTTTTTCGAGCAGGCAAAACGCCCGCTCGTCTCGTTCGGGATCGGCTGGAGTAGAGCTCGCTGTGTCCCCGATCGTGACATACGAAAGAAGGTTCCATCCCGTGCGGTCGATCAATCTCTTCAGCCCTTGATCTGAGAAAATCCAGAAGTTTGTGTCGTCATTGTTGCATTCTTGCGGTCCCACCAGATAAGCCACCGGATAGGGCGACAGAGGTTGACCGTCGGCAGTTTGTTTGGCAATGCGCGTGCTCACGAAGCAATATCTCGTGATTCGAGCCAGGCTTTCGAGTAGGAAAAAAGGGTTCTTTAAATGATAGAGAGTTCCCAGAAAAAAAAGGGCATCGTACTTTTGATGTGGCAGCGCAAATTGCGAATCTAAATCGACCGATCGGATAGCGACGGACGAATTTAGAGCCTCCTTAAGAGTTCTTGCTCCTGCCAAACCATTGAAGTTGGTGTACTCATTATCGATCGCGTCGACCGACAGACCATGTTTCTCTAGAAAAAACGCAAGGTCTCCATCGGCCGCTCCGATGTCAGCGACCTTTCCGTGCGTGCCCCGGCACAAGTCCAGCAGATGAAGTCCGGCGGCGGCGGAAAGCTTTTCGAGGAGCGCAACGTTGTGCAAAGTTGAGTAGGGATACCAGAACGACTTCGGACGATGAGCCAGTTTGATTTCCCAAAGATCTCGCTCCATTGCAATAGCGACGTCGTGAAGAGAAGAGGTCATGAGCTGTCGATCGGTTCGCTCGGAGACTTCAATGCGTTTCACAAAATGGAGCGTTCTCTGATGCTTTAGTTTGTTCCAGTGTCTGAACGATCTGGAGTGCTCGCTGATATTGGCTTTCAAGAGTGGCCATGTATTGGACACGGCCGGCAAACGCGGTTTCCATTTCCGCAACTGCAGCAGATGAAGCCTCGCTTGGCTGCAAACTTTGCTCCAAATCCCGGCTCAATCGCTCTGCTTGTTCGACAACCAGTGGAGCTTCGGTGGCGTCGTCGCTTCTAAAATCGCCTGGCACATTCGAGCTGTTGATGCGTTGGCTGAGGGGTTCCAGACACTTTGCAAAATAAGGTTCGCCGAGGAAATTGAGCAACGATCGCAGGGCGGTCTCGGGATTCTCGACCAGGTCGGAATACTTTAATCGGTGAATCACGCGCGGACCGTACGCGCGTTCAGCAGTCAGGCATGCGCTGACAGTTCCAAGCCAGTATCGGTACGCCTCCTCTTCGCTAGCTACTAATTGGATTCCCGCAACACGGTGGAAGTTAAGCATCGAGCGCACGACTGACCGAACGTCGCGGACCAAATGGATAAAGAGGGCTTGAGGGAAGAGCTTTCGCAGGCCGCAGATGTGAAAAGAATACTCAGGCGTTCCATCGACCCAACGAGTCTTCGGCCCTGCGGCTGTACGCGTGGCTTCGAGCCAGCGCGGTTCGATTTTTGATTCGATAGTTCTGGTTTCGCGTTTTATTTCGAGATGCTTGCGATGCCGCAGGAACAAGTCGTTGATGCTTTCGCCGAACATTGTAAACAATTCGTCATTCCCAATCTCCATCGCGCTCAAAATGGAGTAATCGCCGCGCGCCGCTCCAGTCTGATAGGCAATGGCGACACTGATCGCGAACTCTCCCATCCAACTTGACTCTGGCACCGGAAACAAATTTGGGTGGTGACCCAAACACCAGGTGAGAATGCTTGTCCCCGAGCGCGGCGATCCTACGACAAAGACAGGTCTGTTTATCCTATGCTGCATTCCTCGCCCACTCAGTCTTGTCTCCTACGCTCGTTGCCGGATCGAGTCAATCCACCGACGGTTTTCGGCGCATCCAAAAGCTGCCACCCGCCCAGGATGGCAAGTTCCGAAAAGCAGCTTTGAGATCCTCCTGATGGTAATGGTTAAGATAACTATTGGCCAGCAACACTTCGAACTCAGAATTAAATGTAAGGAAGGCCTGCAGGAGGTACTGCTCGTTCCAAAAGCGAAATTCATCCAGTACCCAGTCACGCCGGTACTCAAAAGGCAAAAAAATGTCGTGGACGTGTACTATCACCCCCGGCTTGAGACGTGGCAACACTTCCAGGAATAGGTAATTGACGTCGCCACCAATCTTCACCGTGTGGGAACTGTCGATAAACAAGATGTCGCCCGATTGGAGCTGTGAGAAAAATTTCAAATCGATGTTCTGGATCTTTTCCTCAATCGATGATTGCAAGCCAGGAAATCCCCTGCGAAGAAAATCGCTTGGAAATGGGTCGATGCAGATCAGAGCCGAGTTCTTGTTTTTGGCAGCGGCTTGACCCAAAGCGAGCGAAGAAAAACCGCTGCCCACTTCGATGATCAGGCGCGGCTGAAAATGGCGAACCATGCAGTAAGCAGCCAACGCGTCCACTCCACGAAATGGTCTCCGCTGTCCAGGCGGAGGCTCCGCTGGAAAGTTACTGCATTCGTCCCGGAATTTTGTAAAATGGTTTCGCAGCAGATCGAGTTGCATCCCGTCGTTCATGTTGATGCCCACCAGGTCGCTCGGTTGCTTCCACAGCGTTTCGGGCAACTCCCGAGTGTCCGGAATGGGTTGATAGAAATGAACCGGCGTCACATGGAAACCGTGCTGTTCCCAGACTGGAAATAGCTCGAGAAATTTTCCGCTATGCAGACAACGAGGCATGATAGTCGCGATAAATTGCGAAAGTTCCATTATGTTGATGTTTCCCTGCATCGCTTCGGTTGCGAGCTTACGCAAAATCGCCGACACCGAATCGGGGTCACGTTTGACTTTGACCGAATCAATGGGCTCATCTGGCCAACTGGCGGCGTAAAGGCGAAAATCGTATATCCTGGAGTCCACGATCCAAGGGACTTCTATTTGCCCTGCTCGTCCGACCTGGCTCACTGGCTTTTCGTCGTCGGGCCCAGTTGAAACGCGAATCTCTGCTCCAGAGGGAT
>Ga0164299_10000417_pt1 | contig 9907 bp, 10 predicted proteins | sample Whisoiple_221_MG_FD_109712 | JGI IMG/M metagenome (GOLD analysis project Ga0164299, IMG submission 109712) | Unamended control soil microbial communities from upstate New York, USA - Whitman soil sample_221_MG | ecosystem: Environmental > Terrestrial > Soil > Agricultural land ...
CTCCGGTGAGCTGCGCCCGGTCGTCGAGGACGGCGTGATCCGGAACGCCGGCGGCACGATCCTCGGCGCCGACAACAAGGCGGCCGTGGTGCAGATGCTCGAGGGCGTGCGGCGCGTTCTCGTCGAGAACGTCTCGCATGCCGGCATCGAGCTGCTGTTCACGCGGCAGGAGGAGATCGGCCTCTTCGGGGCCGCCGCGTTCGACCAGACGCGGCTGCGTGCGGAGCTCGGCTTCGTGTACGACCAGGAGGGGCCGATCGGCGAGATCATCCTCGGGGCGCCGTTCGCGCAAGGGCTCGAGGTGACGTTCCACGGTCGCGCCGCGCACGCCGGGATGGCGCCGGAGGAAGGACGGTCGGCGATCCAGGCGGCTGCGAGGGCGATCGCCGACCTGCGCCTCGGCCGGGTCGACGAGATGACGACGGCGAACGTCGGCGTGATCAGCGGCGGTACGGCCGGGAACATCGTCCCCGACACGTGCTCGTTCCTCGCCGAAGCGCGCTCCCAGGACGAGGGCAAGCTCGGCGATCTGGTGCAGGAGATGCTCGACGCATGTGCGTTCGCGGCCAGCGAGACGGAGTGCGAGCTGCAGACCGAGCTGCGGAAGACCTACCGCGGCTACCGCTTCGCGAAGAGCGACGACGTCGTCCGGCTCGCTGCGGACGGGCTTCAGCGCTGCGGCCACGAGGTGCGGTACGGGCTCTCAGGAGGAGCCGCCGACGCGAACGTCTTCAACGAGCGCGGGCTCCGCTGCCTCAACCTCACGCACGGCGTGCACGACTTCCATAGCCCGGCAGAGCGGGTCGCGGTCGAGGATCTCGAGGCGATGGTCGACGTTACGGTCGCCCTGATCGAAGGCGCCCGTGCGGCCTGACTCCTCGGAGCTCGTGTGGCAGGGCCGCCTCCTCGGCGTCACCGTCGAGCGGTGGGGCGAGAACGAACGCGAGATCGTCGAGCATCCCGGCGCGGTCGCCATCGTCGCCGTCGACGACGAGGGCTACGTCGCGCTCGTGCGGCAGTTGCGCGAGGCGACCCGGAGTCGGCTTCTCGAGCTCCCGGCGGGAACTGCCGAGCGTGGCGAGGAGCCGCTTGCCACCGCTCGGCGAGAGCTGCAGGAGGAGTGCGGCCTGACCGGCGGCGAGTGGCGCGAGCTGGCCGCGTTCTGGACGACGCCAGGCTTCTGCCGGGAGCACATGCATGTGTTCGCCGCCGAGGGCGTCCAGCGCGGCGAGGCCTCGCCGGAGCCGGACGAGGAGCTCGAGCTCGTTCGCTGGCCGGTCGCCAGGATCTCGGAGCGGCTGCACGAGATCGAGGACGCGAAGACGCTCGCCGGCCTGCTGCTCTACCTCAGGACGCTCATTGGCTAGCGCGGCGGAGGCGGAGCATGTCCGCTGTTGCCGACCCAGATAGCCCCGCTCGCAGGGTCTGCGGCGATGCTCCCCGCCCAGACGCCCGTCGGCATCTCGATCGTGCTCCGCGCGCTCGTCCTCAGGTCGACGCGGTCGATGACGTTGCCGGCCGTGGCCCACATCGAGCCGAAGGCGACGACGGCAGCCACGATCTGATCTCCGCTCAGCCCGAGTGGAGCCTGGGCCTCACCGGTCGTGGGGTCGACGGCCGTGAGAGTCTTGTTCTTCGGGTCGAGGAGCCACAACGTCCGGCCGTTCGAGGAGTCCATTCCGACGAGGTAGGCCTGCGTTGGGATCTTGAAAGTTCTCGAATGGCCGGTGCGGGGGTCGAAGCGAAGGATCTTGTTGATGATGCACTCACAGATCCAGTCGTAGCCCGCGAGTGGGACGAGCGTGTTCGTCTCCACGGCGTTGGTCGCGTACGTGTGAGTGACGCGATTCGAGATCGGGTCAATTCGGAGCAGGCTTCCGCTGCTCTCGAGCACCCAGACCGCGCCGTTGCCGGCCGCGACGGTCCCCTCCTCGGTGGAGCCGTCAAGAGTGATCCTTTTCACGACGCGGCCGCTCACGTCGTCGATACGGGTGAGCGTGCCGGTGATCGCGTCCTTGACGAGTCGGTCGCCGATGAGCCAGACCGATCCGAAGCCGAGCGCCACCTGGCACGCGCAGCGGATGTGCACCGAGAGTGCGTGCACGAGATCGCCGGTCCGCCCGTCCCGCGCTAGCAGTTGGTGCTTCTGCGAGACGTATTGCCACAGCGTCCCGCCCTCAGAGCGGAGGCTGTCCCAGTTACCGCGGCCAGAGGCGTCGCGCTCGGTCTGGACGATGCGACCCGAGTGGCCGTCGAGCCTGATCAGGCTGATCGGGGTGGCCTTGCCTCCGCCGAAGGCGAGCAGCGGAACGGCCACCGCCGCAGCGACGACGAGCGCCGCGACGGCGATTGCCAGACGGATCGGGCGGCGCCTCCCGGGCGCAGGGATCAGCGCCAGTCTCGCCGCAGCCTCGTCGGGCGACAACGGCTCGGGGAGGCTCGTCTCCACCGCGCGCAAGCTGAAGACCTGCCGGCTTCCTTCGACACCCTTGAGGTCATGGATGCCGCGATCCTCGAAGCTCGCTCCCGAGCCGGCCACGAGGTCCCTCACGGTGCCGGTTGTCAATACCTCCGCAGGTCCCGCGAGCGCCATGATCCGCGAGCCGATGTGCACAGCGATGCCGCCGAGCTTTCCGTCGATCTCCTCGCACTCGCCGGTGTGCACGCCGGCGCGCACGTCCACGCCGAGCTGTTGAACCTCGATGACGATTGCCGCGGCGCAGGCGAGCGCCCGGGCCGGCTCCCCGAACGTTGCGAAGAACCCGTCGCCGGCGGTGTCCTGTTCGCGCCCGCCGTTGCGCTTGAGCTCGTCGCGGACGATCCGGCGGAACCGCGTCAGCAGCTCGCGCCAGCGCGCGTCGCCGAGCTCTGACGCCAGCGCGGTCGAGCCGACGATGTCCACGAAGAGGACCGTCGCCAGGCGCCGCCGCACAGCGTGACGTGGCATGCGTCGATTATGCGCCTGACTCGGATCTGCGCCTAGGTGGCGGCTTCGTCTCCCAGGTCCGGCGAGATAGTGTCTTCGGGCTTTGCGGATCGGAGTCCCGAAGGAGATCAAGACCGACGAGTACCGCGTGGCGCTCACGCCTGCCGGCGCCCGTGAGCTGATCCAGCGCGGCCACGAGGTCCTGGTGGAGACGACCGCCGGCGACGGAAGCGCCTTCCCCGACGCGCAGTACGAGCGGGCCGGCGCCCGCATCGTGTCGGTCGACGATGCGTGGGGGCAGGCCGATCTCCTCCTCAAGGTGAAGGAGCCGATCCAGCCCGAGTACGCGCGCCTTCGGGAGGGGCTCATCCTCTTCACGTACCTCCACATCGCCGCCGATGAGCCGCTGACGCGAGCACTCGCGGACAGCGGTGTCGCCGCAGTCGCCTACGAGACCGTCGAGACGGTCGACCGCCGGCTACCGTTGCTCGCTCCGATGAGCGAGATTGCCGGAAGGCTCGCTCCTCAGGCGGCGGCGCACTTTCTCGAGAAGCCCCTCGGCGGGCGCGGCGTGCTCCTCGCGGGGACACCGGGTGTGCAGCCCGGGCATGTCGTCGTCCTCGGCGGCGGAATCGTCGGCTACAACGCCGCGATCATCGCGCTGGGCCTCGGCGCTCGCGTGACCGTCCTCGAGCGCTCGATCGACCGGATGCGGCACCTCGACGAGATCCTCTCGGGCCGGGTCAGCCTGCTCATGTCGTCGACGCTGGAGATCGAGGAGACGATCGCGCATGCAGATGTCGTCATCGGCGCCGTTCTCATCCCCGGGGCGCGCGCTCCGAAGCTCATCAGCCGCGCGATGCTCTCGGAGATGCAGCCCGGCGCCGTGATCGTCGACGTCGCCATCGACCAGGGCGGCTGCATCGAGACGGCGCACCCCACGACACACTCGGACCCGATCTACGAGGTCGACGGGATCATCCACTACTGCGTCGCGAACATGCCCGGCGGTGTTCCCGTGACGTCGACGAAGGCGCTGACGAACGCAACGCTGCCCTATGTCGAGGAGATCGCCGAGCACGGCCTCGCCGAGGCAGTGGGGCGCGACCCCTCGCTTGCCCTGGGGGTCAACGTGCTCGACGGGAAGATCACGTACGAGGCGGTCGCCGAGGCGCACGGCCTCGAATACACGCCGCTTGCGGACGTCTTGCCGCTCGCGCCCGTCTAGCTCTTGGCCGCGCCGTCTTGCTTGCGGGACGGCGTGTACCGCACGACCACCCACGTCACCCCGGCGGCCAGGCCGACGATGACGAGGATGTAGGCGACGAATTCGATGAGGCCGAGGGCGTTCGACACGGGCTACCTAGAATAGCCCGGTGCCCAGAGCGTGCGTCATCGTGCTCGATGCAGTCGGTGCCGGCGAGCTGCCGGATGCCGCGCAGTACGGCGACGAAGGATCGAACACGCTCGGCAATGTCGCGCTGGCCGTCGGCGGCCTCGACCTCCCGAGCCTCGAGGCGCTCGGTCTCGGGAATGTGGAGCCCCTCGAAGGATGTCCGCCGCAACCTGGGGCACCGGCGGTTGCCGGCCGGTTGTTCGAGCGGTCGAAGGGCAAGGACACGACGACCGGCCACTGGGAGCACATGGGGATCGTCACCGCGCAGGCGTTCCCGACGTATCCGCACGGATTCCCCCACGACGTGATCGACCCGTTCATGCACCGCACCGGCCGCGGAGTGCTCGGCAACAAGGCGGCTTCGGGCACCGAGATCATCCAGGAGCTCGGGGAGGAGCACCAGCGAACGGGAAAGTGGATCGTCTACACGTCGGCCGACTCCGTCTTCCAGATCGCCGCACACGAGGAGACGATCCCGCTGGAGGAGCTCTATGACGGTTGCCGAGCGGCGCGCGAGATCCTCACCGGCAAGCACGCCGTCGGGCGCGTCATCGCCAGGCCGTTCGTCGGCGAGCCCGGCAACTACGTCCGCACGGCGAACCGCCACGACTTCTCGCTCACGCCTCGCCAGCCCAACTACCTCACGTTGATCCGCGAGGCCGGCGGCACCGTCCACGGCGTCGGCAAGATCGGCGACATCTTCGCCGGCCAGGACATCGACACCTCGCAGCCGACGCAGTCCAACATCGACGGAATCGTCCAGACAGAGCGGCTGTTACGGGAGATCGACGAGGGCTTCGTCTTCGTCAACCTCGTCGAGACGGACATGCTCTGGGGCCACCGGAACGACCCCGTCAACTTCCACCGTTGCCTCCAGGACTTCGACCGGCGTCTGCCCGATCTGCTCGAGGCGCTTCGCCCCGGGGACCTGCTCATCATCACCTCTGACCACGGGTGCGATCCGACGACCCCGTCGACCGATCACTCACGCGAGTACGCGCTCCTGCTCGCGTACGTCGAAGGGCGCAACGCGGCGGGCCAGATTCACGAGGGCGAGTTCGCCGACGTGGGGGCGACCGTGAACGCGTGGCTCGGCGGCAAGGCGCCGTCCCGCGGCATTCCCGGGCAGCCCCTCGTAGCCCCGTAGAGCCGCCCGGCAGCCCCTCACGACCCGACTACGCTGGCTGGATGCCGGAGCTGCCGGAGGTCGAGAGCGTCCGCACGCAACTCGAACCCGCCCTCGTCGGCCGGCGGTTCGAGCACGTCACCATCGACGACCCGCGCCTCGTGCGTCCATACGACCCGGCCGAGGTGGCGGCCGAGCTCCAGGGAGAACGCGTCGCGGCGGTCGAGCGGCGAGGCAAGTATCTGATTGTTCGGTTCGAGAGCGGTCGCGTTCTCTTGATTCACCTCCGGATGACGGGAAGCCTGTTGCGCGCGCCGGGCGGCTCGCTTCCGGACGACTCCCACCGGCGCGCCGTTGTCAAATTAGACGACGGGTCGGACGTCGCATATCGAGACGTGCGGCGCTTCGGCACCTGGCTCCTGCTCGAGCCGGGGGAGGCAGAGCCGTACCTCGCCGCCCGGGTCGGCGACGAGCCGCTCGACGCCCTATTCACCGCCGCCCGCCTCGGCGAGCGTCTCGCTGGTCGGCGCACCTCGCTCAAAGCGGCGCTCCTCGACCAGCGCACGCTCGCGGGTATGGGGAACATCTACGCCGACGAGGCGCTCTGGCGGGCGCGGCTCAACCCGCTTCGTCCCGCCGCCGGTCTCGACCGCGCGGAGCTGCGCAGGCTCCACCGCGGCATCCGTGCTGCTCTCGAGCGGGGACTGGCGCGCCAGGGCTCGACGCTACGCGACTACCGGCTGCCGGACGGCGGCGGCGGCTCGATGCAGGACGAGTTTCGCGTCTACGGGCGGGGCGGCGAGCCATGCAACCGGTGCGGCACGCCGATTGCTCGAACGACGGTCGCCGGTCGCACGACGTGCTTCTGTCCCACGTGCCAGCCCGGGCCCGAGTTGGGTCAGGCGGCCAGGAGCTCGTCGAGGCGGCCGTCGCGGTCCAGGCGCCAGAGCTCGGTGTAGCCGCCGATCGGCTTGCCGTCAACCAGGATCTGCGGCACCGTCCAGCCGCCCGTCGCGTCGAACACCGTCTGCCGGAAGGCAGGGTCGTCGTCGAGCGAGCTCTCCTCGTAGAGCAGGCCGCGCGAATCGAGGAGGGTCTTCGCTCGGACGCAGTAGCCGCACCACCGCGTCGTATAGATCTGGATCCTGGGCATTACCGCTTACAACGCAGAAGGCTGCGGGACCGTTCCTGCCCGGCGCCCTCCCTAGACTTGGGTGGACATGGCTGGACGGGCGTACAGCACTGAGGCCGTGGTGCTTCGGTCGATCCGATTCGGGGAGGCCGACCGGGTGCTCCACCTCTACACCGCCGCCCGCGGCAGGGTCGGCGCCGTCGCGAAGGGCGTGCGGAAGACGATGTCACGCTTCGGCGCCCGGCTCGAGCCGCTCTCACACGTCGAGCTCGTCCTTCACCATGGCCGCGGCGAGCTGGAGACGGTGACCGCGGCTCAGCTCGTGCACTCGCACCACGAAGCGCGGGAGGACTTCTACCGCTACTCGGTCGGGACGATCGGCGCCGAGGCGATGCTGCGCCTGTTCAGCGAGGAGGAAGCGAACGAGCGGGCGTTCACCGCCCTGACGCGCTTCCTCGACCTCCTGGATGACGCCCCGCACGTCGCCGACCGCCCGGCTCTCGATCCCCTTGGGCTCGCGTTCCAGCTCAAGCTGCTCTGGCTCGCGGGCTATCTGCCGCACCTCTCGGGCTGCGCCGAATGCGGCGAGGAGCGGGAACTGCTCGTGGGCTACTCGACGCGGGCCGGCGGCGCAGTCTGTGCGCGCTGCGCACCGGCGGCCGAGGCACTCGCGCTCGCACCCGACGGGATCGCCGGCATCGAGGCGCTCCTCGCGCGGCCGCTCTCAGAGGCAGCGAAGCTCGGTCTCTCGGAGCGCGCGCAGCGGGACGCCCTGCGAGTCGTCACCGCCTCGTACGAGTATCACGGCGGCTTCCGGCTCAGGACGTTGAGCGCCTAGCGTCTAGCCGGCGTAGCCGAATCGCTCGAAGTTGAGCGTGCCCCGCTGGCAGACGCTCGTCGGCGGCTTGATCGCCGCGTCGGTCGCGCCGCCGCCGTCCGGGTTCACCTGGAGCATCTGAGCCTGCGGCTGGCATGCGCCGGTCTGCGAGTCTCCGTCGCCCGCCACGTCGGGCGAGAACCGCGCGTGAGCCACGGCAGAGGCGCCCGGCTGGAGGACGATCCGGCCCGTGCCTCCGTCCCCCGCCGCAGTGATGTGCGTGGGCAGCGCCACGGCGCTCGCGCCGAGGAGGGTGGCCTTGGGGACGCCGCGGACGAAGCACGGGCTCTCGGAGGTGTTCGTCACGGTGAGCGCGTACTCGATCTGGCCCGCTCCGGCGCTGCCGGGGACGAGAGCGAAGTTCCCCGCAAGCTCGGCGCCGGTACAGGGATCGGCCGTCTCGGACTTCGAGGTGATGGTCTGGGTGGTCGTGACGGTCTGCGTGCGACTGACGGTGACGGTCTTCGTGCCGCTGCCGAAACCACACCCCGCGGCGCTCAGGGCGACCGCGGCGAGCGCCACTCCTGCACGAGCGCGTCGTCCAGCCACTCCCGGACGCCGGAGAGGGGCAGCCGTTCCTGCGCGAGCGAGTCCCGGTCCCGGACCGTGACGGTCTCGTCCTCGAGAGTCTGTTCGTCGACGGTGAAGGCCCACGGCGTCCCTATTTCGTCCTGGCGGCGGTAACGCCTGCCGATCTGGCCGCTCTCGTCGTGCTCGACCTGGTGGTGGGGTCGGAGCTCTTCGTAGAGCGCGCGTGCCCGCGTCGCCATCCCCTCGTCGCGCGGGATGAGCGGGAGGATCGCCGCCTTGACGGGGGCGACGCGCGGGTGGAGGCGGAGCACGACGCGCTTGCGGTCGCCGACGACCTCTTCGTCGTAGGCGTCACAGAGGAAGGCCAACATGATCCGGTCGATCGAGACGGCGGGCTCGATCACGTACGGCGTGTAGCGCGTGCCGTCAGGGTCGATCCACTCGAGCTTCGTCCCCGATTCGCGCGTGTGCTGCGTCAGGTCGTACTCGCCGCGGTTCGCGACGCCTTCGAGCTCCTGCCAGCCGATCGGGTAGAGGTACTCGAGGTCGCTCGTCGCGAGCGAGTAGTGGGAGCGCTCGTTCGCATCGTGCTCGCGGACGCGGAGGTTCACCTCGCGCAGGCCGAGGTCGAGGTACCACTGGCGCCGTGCCTCGATCCAGTACGCGTGCCATTCGTCGGCTTCGCCGGGCGGGACGAAGAACTCCATCTCCATCTGCTCGAACTCGCGGAGGCGGAAGAGGAAGTTGCCCGGCGTGATCTCGTTCCGGAACGACTTGCCGACCTGCGCGATGCCGAACGGCGGCTTGCGGCGCGCGAGCTGGGCGACGTTCTTGAAGTTGACGAAGATGCCCTGTGCGGTCTCCGGCCGCAGGTAGGCGAGCGAGCTCTCGTCCTGGAGCGCGCCGACGTGTGTCTCGAACATGAGGTTGAACTGGCGCGGCTCCGTGAGGTCGCAGTCGGGCGTTTCACCCGGGTGCTTGCTGGGCTTGCGGCCGCAGCTCGCGAGCTCGAGCTGGTCGGCGCGGAAGCGGAGCTTGCAGGTGCGGCAGTCGACGAGCGGGTCGGTGAAGCCGGCGACGTGACCGGAGGCCTCCCAGACACGCGGGTTGAGGATGATCGCGGAGTCGAGGGCGACGATGTCGTCTCGTTCCTGGACCATCGCGCCGAACCAGAGCGACCGGATGTTGTTCTTGGTGAGCACGCCGTAGTGGCCGTAGTCGTAGGTCGAGCCGATGCCGCCGTAGATCTCGGAGGACGGGAAAACGAAGCCGCGGCGGCGGCAGAGGGAGACGATCGTGTCCATCGTCAGCGGCTTCGCCGTTTCGGCCATGGGCGGAGGTTACCCGGGCGGTTCAGCCGGGCCGGTCGGCTCCTGACGCCCGCACAGCTCGCGTTTTCAGCCTTGCGGCACGAACCTGCGACTCCGCTCCCACGCCTCTCCCCGTACGCTGATATCCCCGTGGGTGGGTGGGGGTTTGGGATGGGTTCAGGCGCAGCCCCGTTACGCTGACCGCCGATGGCAAACCCGCCCGTCGAGCTGCACGTCGTCTCCGACGCCACCGGCGAGACCGCCGCGCGACTCGTCCAGGCGCTCGAGGCGCAGTTCCCCGAGCAGGACTTCGTCGAGATCCGCCATCCGCGGGTCGAGTCCGAGGACGACCTCCAGCTCGCCGTCAACCGGATGCGCGGCCGGCCCGCCGTGGTCGTCTACACCCTCGTCCAGCCGGAGCTCCGCGAGGCGATGCGCACTCTCTGCCGCCGCGCAAGACTCCACTACTGCGACCTGCTCGGCCATCCGATCGACGCAGTCGCTCGCGTCTCGGGTCGCGCGGCGACCATGACCCCGGGCTCGAGACCGCCGCTCAACTCCGCCTACTTCAAGCGGATGGAGGCGATCGAGTTCGCCGTCCGCTACGAC